>Ga0315910_10001506_pt1 | contig 21263 bp, 18 predicted proteins | sample EdamamesoilMG_FD_204470 | JGI IMG/M metagenome (GOLD analysis project Ga0315910, IMG submission 204470) | Garden soil microbial communities collected in Santa Monica, California, United States - Edamame soil | ecosystem: Environmental > Terrestrial > Soil > Garden | place: USA: California...
ACGCACTGCGTCGTTCGCGTGCGGCTTCGCCGCACCGGGGCTTGCCTTTCGAGTGTTGCAGCGAACACGCGGCGTCGCGGCGCCTTGCCAGGAAGACGCATTCGGGCCGCCTTGTGCAGCGTACTTCGGAGACAGGACACTAGAGTGAAGCCATGTCTCCCGTCCCGCCGCTGCGCATCGCCGTCGTCAACAAGCGCCCCGTGCGGCGCGAAGCCGAGTACGTCCTGTACTGGTGCACCGCCCAGCGACGGCCGGGCTGGAACTTCGCGTTGGAGCGCGCGCTCGAGCACGCGCGCGAACTGGACCGGCCGCTCTTGGTGCTCGACGCGCTGCGCGTGGACTACCGCTGGGCCAGCGAGCGGCTGCACGCTTTCGCGCTGGGCGCGATCGCCGACAACGCGCGCGCCTTCGAAGCGCGCGGCGTCGCGCACTACGCCTACGTCGAGCCCGAGCCCGGCGCGGGTCGGGGCCTGCTCGCCGCGCTCGCCGAGCAGGCCTGTGTCGTCGTGAGCGACGAATTCCCCTGCGGCATGCACCCGCGCATGCTGCAAGCCGGCGCCCGCCAGGTCGGGGTGCGCCTGGAGGCGGTCGACGGCAACGGGCTGCTGCCGCTGCGCGCGACGAGCGAGGTCTTCCCTACCGCCTACGCCTTCCGGCGCTTCCTGCAGAAGGCGCTGCCGCAGCACTTGGGCGCACTGCCGCGGGCCGATCCGCTGCAGTCGGCGCCGCGGCGCGATCTGGCGCAGTTGCAGGCCGGGATCGAGCGTCGCTGGCCGCGGGCCCGCGCGGCGCTGCTGGCCGCCGGCGCGGAAGAACTCGCGCGCCTGCCGCTGGACCACTCGGTGTCCGCGGTCGATCTGCGCGGCGGCCACGTCGCCGGCACGGCGCAGCTTGCCGGCTTCCTCGAACGCAGGCTGGTCGACTACGAGGAAAAGCGCAGCGAGCCCGAGGCGGACGCGGCCAGCGGGCTCTCCCCCTACCTGCACTTCGGCATGGTCGGGGCGGCGCAGGTCTTCGCCGCGCTGTGCGAGCGCGAGGACTGGACGCCCGCGCGGCTCTCGTCGAAGGCCAGCGGCTCGCGCACCGGCTGGTGGGGCATGAGCACGACGGCGGAGAGCTTCCTCGACGAGGCGATCACCTGGCGCGAGCTGGGCTACAACTTCTGCTCGAAGCGCGAGGACTACGACCGCTACGAATCGCTGCCGCTGTGGGCGCGCCAGACGCTGGAGGAGCACGCCGCCGACTTGCGCCCGCACACCTACGATCTGCGTCGGCTGGAGACGGCGGCGACGCACGATCCGCTGTGGAACGCGGCGCAGAACCAGCTGCTGACGACCGGCAGCATGCACAACTACTTGCGCATGCTGTGGGGCAAGAAGATCCTGGAGTGGTCGCCGACGCCGCGCGCCGCGCTCGAGGTCATGGTCGAGCTCAACAACAAGTACGCGCTCGACGGCCGCGACCCGAATTCCTACAGCGGCATCTTCTGGTGCCTGGGGCGCTACGACCGGCCCTGGGGCCCACAGCGGCCGATCTTCGGCAAGGTGCGCTACATGGCCTCGCAGAACACCGCGCGCAAGTTCGCGGTCGACGGCTACCTTGCGCGCTTCGCGCCGCGCGCGGCGGCCGCGCAGGGCAGGCTCTACTGAGCCTGTCGACTCGAGCGCGAGCCGGCGGCAGAGGCGCAGGCCATGGATCCTGTCGCGCCGTTCCGGACCGGCGTCGGCGAGCGCGCCCGAGCGCGTGGCTTCCGGCGGGCTGAGCCGGGAACCGCCGCGCAGGGCGCGCTTGCGCAGGTCGATCGCCGGCTCGGAACGCCGAGGCTGCGTCGCGTCCTTCCACACCTGGCCGAGGTCGCTCGGGCAGCACTCGAAGACGGCTCCCGGCCAGCGCTTGACTCGGCAAACCGCCTGCGGCTGGTTCGAGCTGGGGCGCGCTTGGGATAGTATCCTCGTCCCCGATCGTCGGGCAGCGCAGCTCGAGCACGGGAACGACCCTCGACCCTCTGGATTCCGCGTGGACCTCAGTCAACTGAAGATCGATCGGGCGGAGCCGGAGAAGGGCACGTGGAAGCGCAAGCGCCGCCTGCCCATCGGTTGGCTGCTGCTCTTGCTGCTCCTGGGGGGAGCCGCTTTCGTCTTCTGGAGGCCGCTGGCGCGCAGCATCGACAACATCCGCCTGCCCAAGGTGAGCACCGCCAAGGCCGTGCGTTCCAACCCGCTGGCCGCCAGCGTGGTCACGGGCACGGCGGCCAACGGCTACATCGTGGCGGCCAAGCGCGCGGCGCTGTCGGCGGACACCCCCGGACGCATCGTCGAGCTCAACGTCGTCGAGGGCTCGGTGGTCAAGAAGGGCCAGGTGGTCGCGCGGCTGTACTCCGACGAGGTGCGCGCGGCGGTGCAGCGCAGCGAGGCCGACCTGCTCGCGGCCCAGGCCGGCATCGAGCGCGCGCGCGCCCAACGCGAGGCCGCGGTCGCCGACCTTGGGCGCTTGCGCGCCGAGGTGAGCCGCGCCGAGGCGGGCGTGGTCGATCCCAGGCTGGCGGTCGAGTGGTTCACGCTCGAATTGGCGCGTGCGAACTCGCTTGCCGAGCAGAACATCCAGGACAAGCGCACCGCCGAGGAAGCCGCATCGCAGCTCGAACGCGCCAAGGCCGCGGTGGCCGCGGCCGAATCGTCGGTGGCGCAGGCGCGCGCCTCCCTGGCGCAAGGCGAGAGCCAGGTGCTCGCGCTCGAGGCCGCGGTGAAGGAAGCTCAATCGCGCACCGCCGTGGTCGAAGCGGAGCGCGCCCAGGCGCTGGCCACGCTGGACAAGATGGAAGTGCGCGCGCCCTTCGACGGCGTGGTGGTGCTCAAGGACGCCGAGGTCGGCGAGGTCGTCAGCCCCAACTCGCAGGGCGGCAACTCGCGCGGCTCGGTGGCGACGATGGTCGACTGGGGCTCGCTGGAGGTGCAGGTCGAGCTGCCGCAAACCAGCCTGGCCGCGGTCGGGGTCGGGCGCGCGACGAACATCTACCTCGACGCCTTCCCCGACAAGCTCTACCGCGGTTCGCTGACGCGCATCTGGCCGACGGCCAATCGCCAGAAGGGCACGGTCGAGCTGCGCATCCGGTTCGACGAGCCCGACGAGCTGCTGCGGCCCGAGATGGGCGTGCGCGTGGTCTTCCCCGACAGCCAGCAGGCCGCGCCCGCCGCCGAAGCCGAGGAGAAGGTGCTGATCCCCTCGGACTGCGTCGTGCGCCAGGCCGGCCGCCCGGGCGTGTTCACGATCGAGCGCGACGTGGTGCACTGGATCGAGGTGGGTCTGGGCGAGGAGCGCGGCGGACGCGTGGTGGTCGCCGCGGGACTGGTGGGCGGGGAACTGCTCGTGCGGCAACCGCCGGCCGAGTTGAGGGACGGCGACCGCGTGCGCGTCACGGAGGGTTCATGACACAAGCGATGATCAAGGTCCGCGGGCTGAGCAAGACCTACACCCGAGGCGGCGAGACGCTGCGCGTGCTCGACGGCCTCAACCTCGAGATGGAGGAAGGCCGCTTCTACGCCTTGATGGGCCCCTCGGGCTCGGGCAAGACCACGCTGCTCAACATGATCGGCGGTCTCGACCATCCCGATTCGGGCGAGCTGATCGTCGCCGGCGAGGACTTGTCGGCGATCGACGGCGGCGAGCTCGCGCAGTGGCGCGCCGACAACGTCGGCTTCGTGTTCCAGGGCTTCAACCTGATCCCGGTGCTCACGGCGCGCGAGAACGTCGAGCTGCCGCTGTCGCTGTCGCCGATCGCGCGCGGCGCGCGTCGCAAGCACGCGGAACTGGCCTTGGCCCTGGTCGGCCTCTCCGACCGCGCCTCGCACCGGCCGCGTCAGCTCTCCGGCGGCCAGGAGCAGCGCGTCGCGATCGCGCGCGCGATCGTCACCGATCCGAAGATCCTGCTGGCCGACGAGCCCACAGGCGACCTCGACCGCGCCTCGGGCGACGCTGTGCTCGACCTGCTGGTGCGGCTCAACCGCGAGTTCAAGAAGACCATCCTGATGGTCACGCACGACCCGCACGCCGCGGCGCGCGCGCAGAGCATCGTGCACCTCGACAAGGGCCAGCTCCTGCGCATCGAGCAGAACCCCGCCTACGTCCTGCCGGACCAGAAGCCGTGATCCGACTCGTCTGGCGCAACCTGCTGAAGCACCCGCTGCGCGCCCTGCTCACCGTGGGCTCGCTGTGCATCGCGATGTTCCTCTTGTGCACGCTGCGCAGCGTGGTCACCACGCTGAACGCCGGCGTCAACAGCGCGCAGCAGAATCGCCTGTGGGTGATTTCTTCGGTCAGCCTGTTCGTGCAGCTGCCGCCCAACTACCAGGAGAAGATCCGCCAGGCCCCGGGCGTGGCCGAGACCTGCAAGTGGCAGTGGTTCGGCGGCTTCTACCAGAACGAGAAGAACTTCTTCGGCCAGTTCGCCTGCGACAAGCCGGAGCTGCTGAAGATGTGGCCGGAGATCGAGGTCATCGACGGCTCGGCGGATGCCTTCGTGAAGAACCGCATCGGCTGCATGCTCGGCGAGGGCCTGGCCAAGGAGTTCGGCTTCAAGGTCGGCGACACGCTGCCGCTGATCGGCGCGCTGTTCCCGGGGCCCGACGGCGCGGCCTGGGAGTTCACGGTGGAAGCGATCTACCGCCCCAGCCGGCCGACGCTCGACAATCGCACGATGTTCTTCGGCTGGGACTATTTCGCGGAGACCTTCCGCGCGATCAACGGCGGCGAGGAATCCGACGTCGGCGTGGTCGTGGTCGAGGCCGAGAAGGGCCGCGACATCACCGAGGTGATCGCCGCCATCGACGGGATGTTCGAGGGCGGGCCGCAGCGCGTGCGCACCACGACCGAAGCCGAGTTCCAGCGCCAGTTCGTGACCATGATCGGCAACGTGCCACGATTGTTGAGCTTCATCGGCGGCGGCGTGTTCATCGCGATCCTCTTGGCCTGCGTCAACACGATGCTGATGGCCGGCCGCGAGCAGACGCACGACATCGGCATCCTCAAGGCGCTGGGATTCACCGACTCGGCGATGTTCCGCGTGCTGATCGTGCAGTCGATGGTGCTGTGCGTGCTCGGAGGCCTGAGCGGGATCCTGCTGGCGCTGCTCAGCGCGCCGGTGCTGGCCCAGGTGCTGCAGATGTTCTTCCCCGGCTACACGATCCTGCCGCAGACCTTGGCCCTGGCCGGGGTGATCACGGTCCTGATCGGCCTGTTCGCCGGCATCGTGCCGGCCTGGAACGCCGCCCGTCTGCGCTGCGTCGACGCGCTGCGCTCGCAAGCCTAGAGCCATGTTCGTACCGCTCAGCTACAACTTCCGCAGCCTGTTCGTGCGGCGCTCGGCCACGGCCCTGACCGTGCTGGGCATCGCCGCCACCGTCGCGGTGCTCGCCGGCGTGCTGGCGCTGCGCCAGGGCTTCACGACGATGTTCGCGGGCTCGGGCCGCAGCGATCTGGCCGTGTTCCTGCGACCGGGCGCGACCGGCGAAGGCGACAGCATTTTCCGCCGCGACCTCGGAGAACGCCTGATCAAGACGCTGCCGGAGATCGCCGCGGACGAGGACGGCCGGCCGCGGGCTTCGCTGGAGTGCTTCCTGGGCATTCGCCGTTCGCGCGTCGGCGGCGGCGAGACCTACGTGCCCGTGCGCGGCGTGCAGCAGCAGACCTTCGCGCTGCGCGGCGAGGAGCTGACGATCGCCGCGGGCCGCAATTTCAACGCAGGTTCCAACGAGGTGATCGTCGGCCAAAAGCTCGACGGCTACGTCCAGGATTGTTCGCTGGACGACGTGCTGACGATCAACACGACGCCCTTCCGCGTGGTCGGCGTGTTCAAGTCGGAGGGCGCCTCGCAGTCGGAGATCTGGGGCGACCTCGATCGCGTGATGGCCGCCCTGGAACGCGACTCGCCCAACAGAGTGATCGCCGCGCTCGATCCCGAGACGGACGTCGAGGCGCTCAACGAGCGCCTGAAGAACAACGAGGAGACGCCGGCCAAGGTGCTGACCGAGCGCGATTACCTGACTTCGCAGACCGCGGTGCTCTCGGGAATCCTGCTCGGCCTGGGTTCCTTCCTGGCCGCGGTCATGGGCCTGGCCGCGATCTTCACCGCGACCAACACCATGCTGGCGGCGATCTCCGCGCGCACGCAAGAGATCGGCGTGCTGCTCTCGCTGGGCTTCAAGCCCTTCCCGATCTTCCTCTCCTTCCTGTTCGAGTCGCTGCTGCTGGGCCTGCTCGGCGGAGTCCTCGGATCCTTGATCGCCTTGTTGTTCAACGGCGTCGAGACCGGGGGCATGAACTTCCAGACCTTCACCGACGTCGCCTTCGCCTTCCGCGTCACGCCCAAGGTGCTGCTGATCGCGATCGGCTTCGCCACGCTGCTGGGCGTGCTCGGCGGCGCCATACCGGCCTGGCGCGCGGCGCGCCTGACCCCCACCGAGGCCTTGCGCCGAGATTGACATGGAAGTTGCACTCGTAGGACCGCGGCCCGCGCTCGGTGAACGCGGTGAACAGATGGAGCTGCTGGCCCGCGGGCTCGAAGCCCTGGGCGTCGGCGTGACCCGCTTCGGCTGCGAAGGCAGCGGCGTGCGCGAGGAACTCGCGCTCGCCGAAGCTTTCGAGCGCGCCAGCGAATTCGACTTGATCCACACCTTCGTCGGCGAGCGCGCCCTGCTCTGGGCGCCCTTCGTCGCCGCGCCGATCCTGAGCACGATCGAGACCGCGCCGGGGCCCGATCGCGCGCTGGTGCATGCGCGCCTGCGCGGCCGCACCTGGTTCGTGGCCACGCGGCCGCTCGCGCCCGGCGGCGCGACCGAGGTGCTGGCCGTGATCGCGCCGCCCGCGCAGGGCGAGGAGCAGCGCGTGGCGCGCGCGTACCTCGCGGTCTACACCAGCCTGCTCGAGCTGGACCGCAAGCGGCGCATGGACTCGGGTCACGACCGGCGTCCTTGGGGCGAGTACCGCGTGCTGGTCGACGATCCGCAGTTCAAGGTCAAGCGCATCGACGTGCTCGCGGGCAAGCGCCTGTCCTACCAGCGTCACCGCCAGCGCAGCGAGCACTGGACCGTGGTCTGCGGCACGGCGCGCGTCACGCTCGACGGCAAGCTCATCGACGTCCAGGAGGGCGGCTCGGTCGAGATCCCGATCGGCGCCGCGCACCGCGTGGAGAACCCTGGCCCTGGCCCGCTGACCTTCATCGAGGTGCAGCGCGGCAGCTACTTCGGCGAGGACGACATCGAACGCCTCTCCGACGACTTCGGCCGGGCCTGAAACTGCGGCGGCCGCCTCCGAACGCTCGGATGCGGCCGCCTGCGTCGTCCTCGGCGCGCGCTACTTCTTCGCGGCCTTCAGCTCCGCGAGCAGCGTGTCGACCGCCTTGTCCATCGCCTCCTCGCGCACGTCGCGGTAGCGGATCACGCCCTGGGCGTCGACGACGTAGATCGTCGGCCAACCCTGGACGTTCCAGCGCGTCGCCAAGGGACCGCTGGTCGAACCGTCGATCGCCTGGCGCCAGGTGATCTCGTTCTCGGCGAGCAGCTTGCGCACCTTGTCAGCGGGACCGTCGCTGTTGATGCCAAGCAGTGCAAAGGGCTCCTTCTCGAGTCGCTTCACGAGCGACCTTTCATGCGGGAGCATCGCAACGCAAGGGCCTCACCACATGCCCCAGAAGTCGATCACCACGACCTTGCCGCGGTAGTCGGACAACTTGAACTTGGTGCCGTTCTCGTCGGTGACCTCGAAGTCAGGGGCCTGCTTGCCGACCTGCAGGTTGTCGAGCGCGAACAGGAAGTTCTCCGCGACCTCCTTGTAGGTTCCCTTGCGCGCCTTGACGGTCGGGAACTCGGTGATCAGCCATTCGAAGTACTTGCGGCCCTCGGCCATCTGCGTTTCGCTGGCGTTGCGGCCGCAGAGGATCTGGCCCAGCGTGAGCAGCGTGCTGGCCTTGACCTTGTCGTGCGGCGACTTCTCCAGCAGCAGCTCGAGCGAGTTGGTCACGCGCTCCTGCCCGGCCATGCCCATGTAGCCCTGCATCATCGACGGCAGGTCCTCCAGCTCCTTCGACTCGATCGACTCGTCGAGCAGCTTCTCGAGCGTCGTCCCGGCCTCGGTGCGCTTCTGGAAGCCGCACAACAGGCTGAAGGCCTGCAGGCGCGCCGCGGCGGCGACGTCGCTGCCCTTGGCCTCGACGGCCAATGCCTCGAACTCCGGCACGAATTCCATGCCGGGCCGCTTGGCGTAGAGCGCCATGCGCTCCTCGTCGCTCATCTCCTTGGCCCACTCGACCTCCCAGAAACTGGAGGTCGCCTTTTCCATGCGCTCGACCAGGGCATCGAGGCGCTCCTGCGCTGTCGGTCTCTGCGGTGCCGGTCTCTGCGGTGCCGGCGCCGGCGTCTGTGCCGCCGCAGCGGCGAGGGCGCACGCCCCCGCCAGGACGAGCCCTGCGGCTCGTCGAAGAATCTGATTCATAGGAAGACTCACTTTCCCGGGTGAAGGATGGCCGCCACGTCCGGCGGACAGGCGGGCGAGAGTTCCGCCCCCGTTCCCAGGCTAGCGAGAATGGGAGCTGCGCAGGTGGCCGAGCTGGCGCAGAGCGCTTGCCTGGCAGAACCCTTACCTGGGGAAGGCCGTCCGGACGCGCGCCCGCCTGCGGACTCGCGCCAACGCCCGGTGTCCAGTCTGCGTAAGCCCGACACCGTGGGGGCAGGGCCGCCGAACCGATCCGGGCTCGGCGGCTTGCCCCGCGCTCGTCCCGCGCCGTACCCTCTTTGCCCCCCGATCCCGGCCAGCGACGGCATCGCGGCTCCCCGGTCGCCGGGACGGCCCGGCCTCGAACTGACCTCCAGCTGCCCCATCGCTCCCCCATGATTGAGATCCAGCACCTGAGCAAGCGCTTCGGCCTGTTCACCGCCGTCGACGACATTTCGTTCCAGGTCGACAAGGGAACGGTGCTCGGCTTCCTCGGCCCCAATGGCGCCGGCAAGTCGACGACCATGAAGATGATCACCGGCTTCCTCAGCCCGACCACGGGCAAGGTCACGGTGTGCGGCCACGACGTCCAGGAGGACGCGATCGCGGCCAAGGAGGTCATGGGCTACCTGCCCGAGGGCGCGCCGCTGTACCCGGACATGACGCCGCGCGGTTTCCTGGGCTTCATCGCCGAGCTGCGCGGTGTCAAGGGCGACCGGCGCGCGCGCATCGAGGAGGTGGTGGCCAAGGTCAACCTGCAGAGCGTGCTCGACGTGCCGATCGAGACGTTGTCCAAGGGCTACAAGCGCCGCGTCGGCCTGGCTCAGGCGATCCTGCACGATCCGGCGGTCCTGGTGCTCGACGAGCCCACCGACGGCCTCGACCCCAACCAGAAGCACGAGGTGCGCGCCTTGATCCGCTCGATGGCTCGCGACAAGGTCGTGGTGCTCTCGACGCACATCCTCGAGGAGGTCGAGGCGCTGTGCACGCGCACGATCATCATCGCCAACGGCAAACTGGTGGTCGACTGCACGCCGGCGCAGCTGGCGGCCAAGTCGCGTTACCACAACGCGGTTTCGCTGACGATCCCGCGCGCGCAGCGCGAGCGTGTCGAGAAGAGCCTCAACGGCATGGCCCAGGTGGCCAGCCTCGAATTCGGCCGCGCCGACGATTCGCGCGTGACCCTGATCGCCTTCCCGCGCCCGGGCGCGAGCCTGGTGGCCGACATCGGCGGCAAGGCGCGCGACGAACGCTGGGAGATCGACGAACTGCACGTGGAGCCGGGCCGGCTCGACGAAGTCTTCCGCACCCTGACCGGCTTCGGCTCGGTCGCAGCCAACTGACCCACCAACGCGCGATGTCCAAGACGATCACATTGATGAAGCGCGAGCTGGCGGGCTACTTCGCCACGCCGGTCGCCTACGTGTTCATGGTCATCTTCCTGCTCCTGTGCGGGATCCTGACCTTTTATCTCGGCGACTTCTACGAGAACGGCCAGGCCGACCTGCAGGCCTTCTTCACCTGGCATCCCTGGCTGTACCTGTTCTTGATCCCGGCGATCTCGATGCGCCTGTGGGCCGAGGAGCGCAAGAGCGGCACGATCGAGTTGCTGATGACCCTGCCGGTCTCGCTGGCCCAGGCGGTCTCGGCGAAGTTCCTGGCCGCGTGGATCTTCGCCGGCCTGGCGCTGGCGCTGACCTTCCCCTTCTGGATCACGGTCAACCTGCTCGGCGATCCGGACAACGGCGTGATCCTGGCCAGCTACATCGGCAGCTTCCTGATGGCCGGCGGCTTCCTGGCGATCGGCGCCTGCATCTCGGCCTCGACGAAGAACCAGGTGATCGCCTTCGTGATCAGCGTCACGCTCTCGTTCCTGTTCATCCTGGCCGGCTTCCCGGCCGTATTGAATTTCTTCAAGCCCTGGGTCGGCCAGGCGGTGGTCGACGCGATCAGCTCGCTGAGCTTCCTGACCCACTTCTCCGCGATCACCAAGGGCGTGATCGACCTGCGCGACCTGGTGTTCTTCGGCTCGCTGATCGGTTGCTTCCTGTTCGCGAACGCGACCCTGATCGAACTCAAGAAGGCGGACTGAGCGATGAACAAGCGGATCCTCACCCTCGGCGGCCTGGGCATCGCGGCCGCGCTGTTGATCTCGATCAACGTGCTCTCGAACGCGACGCTGCGCTCGACGCGCTTCGACATGACCCAGGAGTCGCTCTACACGCTCTCGCCGGGCGCCAAGAACATCCTGGGCAACCTGGCCGAGCCCGTGACGCTGCGCCTGTACTACTCGCGCAAGGTCGGCGTCGACTTCCCGCAGATCGCGACCTACGCGCAGCGCGTCGAGGAACTGCTGCGCGAGATGGAGACGCACTCCAAGGGCAAGATCGATCTGCAAGTCATCGACCCCGAGCCCTTCTCGGAGACCGAGGACCGCGCGGTGCAGTACGGTGTGCGCGCCGCACCCGTGCGCGGCGGGCAGGATCTGCTGTACTTCGGCCTGGCGGCGACCAACACGACCGACGAAAAGGAAGTGATCCCCTTCTTCCAGCCGGACAAGGAGAACTTCCTCGAGTACGACGTCGCCAAGCTGGTCTACACGCTCTCCAATCCCAAGCGCAAGGTCGTGGGCGTGATGAGCACGCTGCCGATCGAGGGCGCGATGACCAATCCCTTCGCGCGCGGCCCGGACGCCGAGCCGTGGATCGTGGTCTCGCAGCTGCGCGAGCTCTACGAGGTCAAGACCGTGATGCCCTCCGCGGCCACGATCCCCGAGGACGTCAGCGTGCTGGTGCTCGTGCACCCCAAGGCGCTGAGCCAGGAGACGCTGTTCGCGCTCGACCAGTACGTGCTCGGCGGCGGCCGCGTGATCGTGTTCGCCGATCCCTTCTGCGAGGCCGACTCGCCGCCCGCGGATCCCCAGAATCCGATGGCGCAGTTCCAGGCGCAGCGCAATTCCGACCTGGGCGCGCTGTTCACGGCCTGGGGCGTGCAGATGGAATCCGGCAAGGTCGCGGCCGACCTGGAGCATTCGCTGCGCGTGTCCTTCTCCAACCGCTCGCGCGACGACGCCGGCCAGTACGTGGTCTGGCTCAACCTCGACGGCACGACCATGACCAGCGACGCGGTGGTCACCAACCAGCTGAAGTCCATGAACATGGCCAGCGCGGGCGTGCTGACCGCGGCGCCGGGCACGACGACGTCGATGACGCCGCTGGTCACGACCGGCGCGAAGGCCTCGACGATCCCCTCGTCCTCGCTGCAGTTCATGTCGGACCCCAAGCAGCTGCTGCTCGACTACAAGGAGGGCAGCCAGGCGCTGACCCTGGCCGCGCACATCACCGGCAACGCCAAGAGCGCCTTCCCCGGCGGTCGCCCCGCGCCCGCGAACGGCGAGCCGCCGCCGCCGGACGACAAGCCGGTGCTCGCCGAGTCGACTTCGCCGATCAGCGTGATCGTCGTCGCCGACTGCGACATGCTGCAGGACCGCTGGACCTTCACGGCGCAGAACTTCGGCGGCATGCGCCTGGCCACGCCGGTCAACGACAACATGGCTTTCCTGGCCAACTCGATCGACTTCCTGGAGGGTTCGACCGACCTGATCGGCCTGCGCAGTCGCGGCAGCTCGAACCGCCCGTTCAAGGTCGTCGAGGAGCTCAAGCGCGACGCGGAGCAGCGCTTCCGCGCGCAGGAGCAGGAGCTGCAGTCCAAGGCCGACCGCGCCAACCAGCGCATCGAGGAACTGCTGAGCAAGCGTCAGGGCACCAGCCTGGAGATCCTCTCGCAGGACGTGCAGAAGGAACTCGAGATCGCGCGCGCGGAGCAGGCAGAAACCCGCAAGCAGTTGCGCGAGGTCCAACGCTCGCTCAACAAGGAAATCGAGGACCTCGGCACGCGCGTCAAGGCGATCAACATCGCGCTCATCCCGGCCCTGCTGGTCGCTTTTGCGCTCGGCCTCTCGCGCTGGCAGCGGCTGCGCCGCAAGTCCTAGGACCCCAAGCACCATGAACGCACGCACACTCCAAGTCATGACGGTCGCGGCGCTCGCCATCGCGGGCGCGGCCTGGTACTCGACCCGCTCGGGCGAGCCGACCGAGGCCAGCGTCGGCGCCAGCGCTGGCAGCGAGCTCTTCCCCGGCCTGGCGCAGAAGACCGGCGAGGTCAGCAGCATCAAGCTGCAGTCCAAGGGCCAGACCTTCACCCTGGAGAAGAAGGACGGGACCTGGGGCGCGGCCGACAAGGGCGGCTACCCGGTCAACTTCGACAAGGTCAAGGACGTGGTCTCGAAGCTCGCCTACTTCAAGATCCTGGAGAAGAAGACCGATCGCCCCGAGCTGCTGGGCAAGCTGGATCTCGAGGAACCCGACAAGCTCGATTCCAAGTCGACGCGCGTGACGCTCGCCGATGCCTCGGGCACGGTGCTGGCCGACGTGCTGATCGGCAAGAACGCCTCGGGCGGCGGCCCCGGCATCAGCTCGCTGTACGTGCGCCGTCCCGGCGAGAACCAGGCCTACGAGGTCGGCGGCACGCTCTACGTCGACGGCACGCCGACCAACTGGCTCGACAAGCAGGTCGTCAAACTGGAGCGCGCGCGGGTCCACCGCGTCGAGACCGCGCACACCGACGGTTCCAAGCTGGTGATCACGAAGGCCTCGCCCGACGACAAGAACTACACCGTCGCCGATCTCGCCGAAGGCCAGGAACTCAAGTGGGCCGGGGTCGCCGACGGCATCGCCGGCGCGCTCGAGTACCTGAACTTCGACGACGTCGAGCCCGCGGGCCGCATCGACTTCAACGATCCCAAGGCCACCACCACCACGATGCAGACCTTCGACGGCATGCTGGTCACGGTCAAGGTGCTGGAGCAGGACAGCAAGTTCTACGGCCAGTTCTCCGCGAAGGCCGACCCCGCCGCGCGCGTCGAGGTCACCAAGTTCGAGCCTCCGCCGCCGGTCGGTCCGCAGCCCGGCGAGGCCCCCGCCGACCCGAATGCGCCGCCGCCGGAGCCGGCTGCGCCGGTCGAGACCAAATCGGTGCCTGGCAAGAGCGCCGAGGAGATCGCCACGGAGGCGGCGGCGCTGCAGGAGCGGCTTTCGAAGTGGACCTTCGTGCTGCCCGGCTACGCCGCGACCAACTTCACGAAGAAGCAGTCCGACATGATCAAGGAGCCCGAGCCGCCGCCGCTGCTGCCGGGACTGGATCCGAACGCGACGCCCCCGCAGGACGGCGCAATCCCGCCGGTCAAGGATCCCGCGGATCCGACGAACGACGGCAATGCCCAGGATCCGGCCCCCACCACGGGCGGCGGCGGCGGCCGGTGATCGAGCGCGAGGTCCACGGCGACGTCGCCGTGCTGCGCCTGGCCCACGGCAAGGCCAGCGCGCTCGACCTCGAATTGCTGCAGGCCCTCGATGAAGCGCTGCGCGCGGAGCAGGCCGGCGCGCAGCGCGCCCTGGTGCTCACCGGCAGCGGCACGATCTTCTGCGCCGGCGTCGACCTGAAGCGCATCCTCGACGGCGGCCGCGCCTACGTCGAGGCCTTCCTGCCCGCGCTCGACCGCGCCTTCGCCAGCCTGTTCTTCCTGGAGAAGCCCGTGGTCGCGGCGCTGAACGGCCACGCGATCGCCGGCGGCGCGGTACTGGCCTTCGCCTGCGACCGGCGCATCCTGGCGCGCGGCAAGGGCCTGATCGGCATGCCCGAGCTGCGCGTCGGCGTGCCTTTCCCCGCGCTGGCGCTGGAGATCGTGCGCGCGACGCTGCGCAGCGATCTGCTGAGCTCCGCGATCCTGGAAGGCCGCAACTCCTCCGGCGAGGAATCGCTGGCGCACGGCCTGGTCGACGAACTCGTGGTGGCCGAGTCGCTCTTGCCGCGCGCGCTCGAAGCCGCCGCGGGCCTGGCCGACACGCCCTCGGCTTCCTTCGCGCTCAGCAAGCGCTGGCTGCGCCGTCCTGCGCGGCTGGCGTGGGAGCGCGATGCCTCCGCCGACCTGCGCGCGGTGATCGAGTGCTGGACCAGCGACGCCTGCCGCAAGGCGATCGAAGCCTACGTCGAGCGCACGCTGCGCAAATCCTGAACCGCCGCCGCCCGCGGCCGCGCGAGCAGCAGCGCGGCGTCGCGCACGGCTTCCTGGCTGCCCGAGAGCGCGATCACGTCGCCGCCGCGCAACACCGTGGAGTCCTCGGGCTGCGCGATGACCTTCCCGTCGCGCTCGATGGCGACCACGGTCGCGCCGGTTTTCGCCGAGAGCTCCAGTTCTCCCAGCTCGCGGCCGACCGCCTCGGCCTGCGCGCCCAGGCCGAGCATCGCCAGGTGGCCGATGCCGGGCAGCAGGCTCTCGAGCACCTCGATGCTCAGCGCGGCCTGCCGCCCGCTGGTGCGCGTCAAGGCCGAGGCGATCACCTGCGCCCCGGCCTGCACGTGGCCTTCGAGCTCGTCCGCGCGCCGCCAGAAGGAGATCGCCAAGGTCGCGAGCACGAAGAACAGGACCACGAAGCCGCCCAGCGGCGGAACGAAGGGCTGGGTGATCGCCTGCGCGCACAGGCCGCAGACCAGCACCAGCCCCAGCTGCAGCGCGACGGCCAGCGCGCGCCGCGGCGTGTAGCCCGGATCCGGGCGCGTCGGCGGCGGCAGGGGCAGCGCCGACTCGGCCACCAGCGTGCCCATGCGCTGCGAGAGGCGCAGCGCTCCCAGGGCGAAAGGCAGGCTGGCCAGCGCGGCGCAGGCGACGACCGCCGCGCGCGTCGAGCTCAAGCCCAGCCCGAGCCTCCCGATCACCAGGCGCGCGATCTCCTCGTACCAGATGGCCGCGGACAGCACCACGCCGCAGAACAAGGCAAGGTCGACGCCCAGCCACAGACCCAGGCGCAAGAGCCGGCGGCGCGGCAGACTGGAGTCGCGCCGCCCGCGCGAGCTCTCCAGCCAGCTCGCGTACAGCGAGGCGAAGGTGCGCAGGCGTTCGGGCAGGCGGCGCTCGATCGTCGCCGCGATGCTGGGCGAAGCGCGCACCAACCAGGGGTTGAACAACGCAACCAGCACGGCGACGGTAACCGACACCGGATAGAGGAAACTTCCGACCGCGCCGCTCTGCACGCCCAGCGCGGCGATCAGGAAGGAGAACTCGCCGATCTGCGCGAGCAGCAGCCCCGCGCGCACGGAATCACGGATCGAGGAGCCGACGAGGAACGCGCCGATCGCCAGCGCGCCGGCGCGACCGACGAGCACCACCAGGACCAGGGCGATCACCGCGCCGAGGTTCTCCACGACCAGCGCGGGCTCGAGCAGCATGCCGACCGAGACGAAGAACACGGCGGTGAAGACGTCGCGCAACGGGGCGATCATCTCGCCGATGCGCCGTCCCGCGCCCGACTCCGCGACCAGCATGCCGGCCAGGAAGGCGCCGAGCGCGACCGAGTAGCCGGCGGCGCGCGCCACCCAGGAGAAGGCGAAGCACAGGCCCACCGCGGCGACGACGCTGACCTCGGGGCTGGCGACGCGCGCGATGGCGCGCACCACGCGCGGCACGAGCAGCAGCCCGATCACCACGATCGCGGCCAGGAAGCCCGCCAGGCGCACCAGGGTTCCGGTGACTTCGCCGCCGGAGACCGAGGAACCCGAGGCCACCGCGGTCAGCACCGCGAGCAGCAGCACCGCGACCATGTCCTCGACGATGGTCACGCCCAGCACCCGGTCGCGGAATGCCGGCGTCTGGATGCTGTCGCGCAGCGAACGCTCCAGCAGCATCGAGGAGGAGACTACGAGCATCGCGCCCGCGAACACGGACTCCAGCGTGCTCCAGCCGAAGCTCTCGCCGACCAGGAAGCCCGCTCCGAACATCAGCGGCACGCCGAGCGCGACCATCACGCCGGCGCTCGGCAGCAGGCGCACGAAGCGTCGCAGGCTGAAGTCCAGCCCGATCGAGAACATCAAGAGCGTGACGCCCAGTTCGGAGAGCACGCGCACCTGGGCCTCGTCGGCATCGAAGAAGACCGCGACGTGCGGGCCGACGAGCACGCCGGCGAGCAGGTAGCCCAGCACCACCGGCTGGCGCAGGCGGTGGCATAGCACGGCGGTCAGCGCCGCCGTGCAGCACACCAGCGCCAGAACCTCCATCAGGTCGTGCGGGGCCATGGCGCGCACCGTAGCACGGGAAAAACGCGAAGGAAGTCCCGGGTGCAGGCCACGCGAACCTGGCGCGCGAGGGCCTGCGACGCTTCGCGGGCGAGAGGCGCTTCGCCGCCGCGGTCCGGGGCGGCGGCGCGCCGTCCCTCGGTGCAGCGCGCGGCATTTTCCCCGCGCAGCTGCTCGCGGCCGATTGTTCGCGCCCTCGACCCTCGCCAAACTGTGCGCCATGAGCCAACTCGCGATCGTCGGCCTGGGCAAGATGGGCGCCAACATGGCGCGGCGCTGGATGCGCGGCGGACACCGCATCCACGGCTTCGATCCCTCGCCGCAGGCCCTGGCGGCGCTGGCTTCCGAAGGCCTGGTGCCTGCGGCTTCGCTCCAGGAACTGGTCGCCGGCCTGCGGGCGCCGCGCGCGATCTGGATGATGATCCCGGCGGGCAAGCTGGTCGACGAGACGATCGCGAGCCTGCTGCCGCTGCTCTCGGCGGGCGACACGCTGATCGACGGCGGCAACTCCAACTACAAGGAGAGCCAGCAGCGCGCCAAGGCGCTCGCCCCGCGCCACATCGCCTACGTCGACGTGGGCACCAGCGGCGGCGTGTGGGGTCTGGCCAACGGCTACAGCCTGATGATCGGCGGCGAGCAGGCCGCGGTCGAGCGACTGCGGCCGCTGTTCGAGACGCTCGCGCCCTCGCCCACCACCGGCTGGGGCCGCGTGGGGCCGAGCGGCGCCGGCCACTTCGCCAAGATGATCCACAACGGCATCGAGTACGGGATGATGCAGGCCTTCGCCGAGGGCTTCGCGATCCTCGAGAAGAAGCAGGAGCTGGGCTTCGACTTGGCGCAGGTCGCGCGCATCTGGTGCGACGGCAGCGTGGTGCGATCGTGGCTCTTGGACTTGACCGCGCAGGGCCTGGAGGAGGACGCGAAGCTCGGCGCGCTGGCGCCCTTCGTGCCCGACTCGGGCGAGGGTCGCTGGACCGTGGCCGAAGCCATCGACCTCGACGTGGCCGCGCCGGTGATCACCCACGCCTTGATCGCGCGCCTGCGCTCGCGCGACGAGCGCTCCTTCGCCGACCGCATGCTCTCGATGATGCGCAACAAGTTCGGCGGCCACGCGATCAAGAAGGGCGCCGGCCGATGACGCCCACGACCGATCAGCCCTTCCTGTTCGTCGCCTTCGGCGCCACGGGCGACCTGATGCAGCGCAAGCTGCTGCCGGCTCTGTTCCGGCTGGCCGAGCGTGGGCTGGTGCACCGCTCCTACCGCATCCTCGGGATCGGCCGTGCGAAGGATTTCGACGATGCGGCCTTCCGCAAGAGTTCCGCCGAAGCCCTGAAGGGCGCCGGCATCCCCGCCGGATCGCCGCGCGTGCGCGAGTTCCTCGCGGCTCTGCACTACCAGGCCGTGCCCGACTTCTCGGCCGCGAGCTACGCGAAGCTCGGCGAGCGCATGGACGCGCTCGACCGCGAGGCGGGCCTGGAATCCAACCGCATCTTCTACCTGGCGCTGCCGCCGCAGGCCTTCGAGCCGACGATTTCGGCGCTGGGCGAGGCCGGCCACAACCGCGCGCGCGGCTTCGTGCGCCTGGTGATCGAAAAACCCTTCGGCCGCGACCTGGTCTCGGCGCGCGAACTCAACGAGCTCTGCCACCGCTGGTTCAGCGAGCAGCAGATCTACCGCATCGACCACTACCTGGGCAAGGAGACCGTGCAGAACCTGCTGGTCTTCCGCTTCGCCAACTCGCTCTTCGAACCCGTGTGGAGCCGCGATCGCATCGAGCAGGTGCAGATCACCGTGGCCGAGGAGCTCGGCGTCGAGACGCGCGCGCAGTACTACGACCACGCCGGCGCGCTGCGCGACATGGTGCAGAACCACCTGATCCAGCTCTTGACGCTGACGGCGATGGAACCGCCCGCGAAATTCGACGCGGAGGCGATCCGCAACGAGAAGGTCAAGGTGCTGCGCTCGATGGAGCCGCTGCGGGAAGAGGACGTGGTCTTCGGCCAGTACGCCGCGGGCGTCGTCGACGCCACCGACGTGCGCGGCTACCTCGAGGAGGAGGGCGTGGCGCCGAAGTCGCGCACCGAGACCTACTGCGCGCTGCGCATGAGCATCGCCAACTGGCGCTGGCAGGGCGTGCCCTTCTATTTGCGCTCGGGCAAGCGCATGCCGCGGCGCTCCTCGCAGATCACGATCAGCTTCCGCTGCCCGCCGGTGGCGATGTTCCAGCCTTTCGGGTCGTGCGCGGTCAGCCCCAACCAGCTGGTGATCACCGTGCAGCCCGACGAGGGCTTCGACCTGCACTTCGAGGTCAAGGCGCCCGACGAGCCGCTGCGCATGCGCACGGAGCGCATGCACTTCCGCTACCACGACAGCTTCGACACGCTGCCCGAGGCCTATGAAACCCTGCTGCTCGACGTGCTGCAGGGCGACCCCACGCTCTTCGTGCGCGCGGACGAGGTCGAAGCCTCGTGGGAACTGTTCTCGCCGCTGCTCGAGCCCTCGAAGCGCGCGATCCACTCCTACAGCGCGGGTTCCTGGGGCCCGCCCGCCGCGGACGCGCTTCCCGCGCGCGAGGGAGTGCGCTGGGCCAACAAGTGAAGCCGATCCTCGAGGTCCTGCCCGATCACGCGCAGGCCTCGGCAGCCTGCGCGCTGCGCATCGTCGCCGCGGCGCGCGCGGCGCTCGGCGAACGCGGCAGGTTCACGCTGGCGCTGACCGGCGGATCGACGCCGCACGACGCGTACAGGATCCTCGCCGCGGAACACCGCGAAGACGTCGACTGGAAGCGCGTCGATTTTTTCGTCGGCGACGAGCGCATGGTGCCGCTGGACGATCCGCGCTCGAACTTCGGCACGGCGCGGCGGCTGTGGCTCGACGCGCTCGCGTTGCCCGGCGAGCGCCTGCACCCGATGCCCGTCGGAGCGAACGACGACGCGGCGGCGCGCGCCTGCGAGCGCGAGCTGCGCGCGTGCGCGCCGCAAGGGCTCGACTGCGTGCTGCTCGGCCTGGGCGACGACGGCCATACCGCCTCGCTGTTCCCCGGCCAGATCGCGCACCTGCCTGCCTCGCGCTGGGTGATCGCGGCGCGCGCTCCGGCGAGCAGCCCGGTCGAACGCAGGCTGAGCTTGACGTTCAACGCGCTCGCCGCGGCGCGCGAGCTCGTGTTCCTGGTGACCGGCGCGAGCAAGGCGGGCGTCGTCGCGCGGGTGCTCGCCGGGGATTGCCGCTTGCCGGCCGCGCAGGTGCGCTCGCGCGGAGAAGTGCGCTGGATCCTCGACGCCGCCGCGGCTAGTTCGCGGCCTGCTTCTTGAAGATCAACAGGTGGTTGAAGCCGCGCAGGAAGAAGTTCCCCTCGGCCGCCGCGCGGTGGAAATTGGGCTTCTCCAGCGTGCGGTTGCCGCGCACGACGGCGATGTGATCGACAGGCCGGAAGCGCTTGCGCGCCAAGGCGTACAGCTCGCAACCGATCGCGGCAAAACCCTCGCCCTTCTTGAAGCTGTCGGAAACGTAGATGGCCAGGTAGCGGCGATCGCGCAACACGCGCTGCACCTCGGCGAACACGCCGTCCATCGCGCGGTAGTACTCGTCGCCCGCCAGCGCGTCGAGCTTGCCGATGTCGCGCGGATCGTCCCCGTAGTCCAGGTGCGTCGAGTACGGCGGATCCATGAACACGAAATCGGCCTTGTCCGCCTCCAGAGGCAGCTTGCGCGCATCGGCGCGGAAAATGTCCTCGCGCGTGGGGTGCACGTCGTAGCCCAGCGCGCGCCGCTTTCCCTCGCGCGCGATGTCCAGCGTGGTGCCGCCGCCCGCGAAGGGATCGACCACCAGATCGCCTTCGCGCGTGTAGCGCTCCAGGAGATTCCAGATCACGTAGGCCGGCGTGGCGCCCTCGAAGCGCGGATCGCCCTTGGGCGCGCCCGGCAGTTGCTGGGACGGGTAGTACCACAGCGTCGTGGTCTGCAAGCGCGGCGTCGGCAGGTTCACGGGTGCTTGTCCGAGGCGGCGGACGTGGCATGTTGTAGTCCGCGCGCGGCCCGCGCCACAACGACGTGAATCCCGACACGACTTTCGACCTGCGCTGGGAACTCGAGGATGGCCAGGTCATCGAGGCGCGCTGGTCGCCGTGCGAGAAGCCGCGCTCGACTCCGATCCTGCTGGCCCACGGCGCGGGCGCGGGCCACGGCAGCCCGCTGCTCGCGACGCTCGCCGCGGAACTGGGGCACGCGCGCTTCGAAGTGCTCGCCTTCCACTACCCCTATATGACGCGCATGCTGCGCGAAGCTCGCCGGCGGCCGCCCGACCCGATGCCGCGGCTGGAGCTGGCGCATGAGCGCGCGCTGGAGGAACTCGGTCGCATGCGCCCCGCCCGCGCGCTGCTGGTCGGCAAGTCGATGGGCGGCCGCGTCGGCAGCGTGATCGCCGCGAAAGGCGCGCCTGCCGCCGGTCTGGTGCTGCTCGGTTACCCGCTGCACCCGGCGGGCAAGCCCGAGCGCGAGCGCCGCGAGCACTTCCGCGCCCTGGTCCAACCGGCGCTGTTCCTCTCAGGCACGCGGGACGCCCTGTGCGAATTGCCGCGGCTGGAGCGAGCGCTGGCTACTTATGGAGGGCTGGCGCGTCTGGAAGCGATCGAAGGCGCCGACCACGATTTCGTT
>Ga0315910_10001507_pt1 | contig 21260 bp, 16 predicted proteins | sample EdamamesoilMG_FD_204470 | JGI IMG/M metagenome (GOLD analysis project Ga0315910, IMG submission 204470) | Garden soil microbial communities collected in Santa Monica, California, United States - Edamame soil | ecosystem: Environmental > Terrestrial > Soil > Garden | place: USA: California...
GAGGGTGGCGAAGTCACGTTCAAGTACGACGCGCTCGGTAGGCGTGTGAGCAAGACATATCGCGGCCAGACCACCCGCTGGATCTGGGACGGGCACAACCCGCTGCATGAATGGGTCGAAGGCAATCTCCAAGCGTTGCCAACGAACGACGTCGCACCGATCTGGAGCGCCGACGCCGAAGTCAAGAAACGCGAAGCCGAACTCCAACAACACTTGAGCCAAGGCCCCCCAGCCCGGGGCACCAAATCAGCGCCCATCACGTGGCTGTTCGAGCCCGAAAGCTTCGCGCCGATGGCGAAGCTGGTCGGCGACCAGAAATACTCCATCGTCACCGACCACCTCGGCTCGCCGGTGCTGATGACCGACGCCGACGGCAACGCCGTCTGGAGCGCCACTACCTCCGCTTACGGCGACCTGCGCGACCTCGAAGGCGCGCGCCAAGCCTGCCCCTTCCGCTGGCCTGGCCAATACGAGGACGCCGAGACAGGCCTGTATTACAACCGCTTCCGCTACTACGACGCCGAGGCGGGGGCGTATGTGAGCCAGGATCCGATCGGCCTGGAAGGTGGGATCGAGCTCTACAAGTACGTTCATGATCCCCTGGCATGGCTGGATCCACTCGGGGAATCCTGCAAGCCGATCGTCCTCGGCGAGTCCATGGGCACCCGCGTCAAGCCCGTAGCGGCCAAACTGGGTGCTCATGTATTCGACCCGAAGAGCAAGAATCCAGCCAGATGGATGGCCAACCAGAAGCGCTGGATTCGAGAGCAGATCCGAAGCGGCCGCCCCATCTACGATATCGGCATCCATCGCGGGCGCCCCACGGGACGAAGCGACTACTACAAGGCAGAACGAGCAGCTTTGGAAGCGGCTGGCCTCAGACGGGTTCCCGTGGGTACTGTCGTTGCGGACGTAGCAGGTACACCGAAATCCTTCAGACTCTATCAGTGGGTACCATGAGCAAGGCCAAGCCGACCAAGGTGAAGCCGACCAAGGGCAAGTCGACCAAGGGCAAGCCGACCAAGGGCAAGCCGACCAAGGGCAAGCCGACCAAGGGCAAGCCGACCAAGGGCAAGCCGACCAAGGCCAAGCCCATTCTGCCTGTCTTCGCGCCATTCGTGAGCGCGGTTGAGGCAGAGCTAGGATTTTTGAAGCAGGACTTCGGCCTCGTTCAGGATGAGCCGTCCAGCTCTCCCCCAGAATGCGTGGTTGCGTATCAAGGGGATGAGCTAAGAGTAATTGCCTACTACGAATACGGTAGCCGTCCATGGCTGTCGGTGTCGCTCAGGGCGGCCAGAGGCGGGTGGAAAGAAGTAGCCGTCGATTGGTTGAAGCCTGCAGCGAAGACGCGGGGTGAAAGCAGTTGGTCTGGAACTGCAGACGAAATGAAGAGCGCCGTCGCAGCCCAAGCCGTCGCACTGAGAAGTTTACTGCCTGGCCTGCTGCGCAGCGGGCAGCCCCAAATCAAGCGAGCGCTAGCTCGATCACAGAAGTCTGACTGCGAGGCGGCGCTGCGCCTCCTCGAAGGCATGGTAGACGGCGACTTCTCGGGATTTCCAGCCCAGGACCGCGCGTACTTGTCGTCGCTCAAGGCGAGCTTACAAGCGTGCGAGCCCAGCAAAATTCAACAGCATCTGGACAGCGAGCTCCAGCTTGGACACGCGTTCTCTCCGTCCACGTTACGGATCAGGGGAATGGAACAGCAGCTCGCCGAACTTACGATCGCCATTCAAGATTGTTTGGAATAGTCGCTTGGCTACTCTTTGGGAACGAGTCGAAAAGCGAATACTGCAGAAGAAGGGTATCTTCACCGAGGTGAGGGATATTTCCAAATGCCGATGATCTACGATGATGATGGTAGTGGGTGTCTTACCATCAAAGGTCGAGCTGGTATGGAGTACGAGCGTGATAATGGAGAAATCTACCGCATCAACAGTGAGATGGTCATTAGCGACGAGTATCAGATTGCCGTGTATGCCTCGGACGTGCTGGCCGCTGGAGGGCGGGTAGTGACGGGTCCGGAGAGGGACGATGTGATTTCTCGAGTGATAGCGCTCTGCGAAAAGGGGCGGATTAGAATCAGACTCTTCTGAACAAACGGAGACGGCGTTGTCCCAACAGACATTCGGATCTACGAATGGAGTTCCCAATGACCGAACAGGCGCGGCGCCAGAGGTTCCAAGAGTTGGTGGCGAGTCGTTTTGCATTTCTCGAGACCGATCGGGGCTTCGAACGAGGCGAACGCGGCCGCGGCGCAGAGAACAGCGTTCGGTATCAAAAACAGGGACTGACCATCGATCTCACGTTCGCGTATCCTGAGCTGCCGTTCCTGGTCGTGAGTGGGAATACCGACGGCACGAAGCGCTACCGGTTCGTGCCGACGAAGCACAAGGAAGCCGATGCGCTGCGTCGTCGCTACTACCGAGCTGTTGAGCGCGGTAGTAAGCTGGACGTTCTAGAGCTGGCAGCGTCTTACCTCGACTTGCAGAAGGGCGCCGTAGAGGATGCCGTCGAGTCGCTCGACGCCGGGCAACCACCCGGGAGCCCGTGGTCGAAGGTGACACGAGCGCAGCGACGATGACCTGACCGAGAGTCCGCGCCGAGCGCCATTTCGCCAGCCGGAAAGACTATCGAGCTGGTAGTGCGCTCGATCGATGCTTCAGGGTCGACGCTCGCTCTCGTTAGTGAAGCATTCACGTGCTCAGCGCCGCGCCGAAACTCCGTTCTGTGTTCACTTCTTCCACGCGTTCACGTTCGGCAACGGCCGGGTGTTCGAGGGCCCGTGGCCTCGAGCCCAGTGGACGCAGTCCGCATTCTCATCCTAAACTAGGATCACGGTGCGGGTACCAATGATCTCAACAGCTCATGAGGTGACATGACGCTCCTGCGATACGCGCGGGTTTTTACCACGCTGGGCGACGACGTTCTGCTGTTCTTCTCGATGGACGGCACTGAGTCGATGGGGCAACCGTTCGAGTACGAAGTCGACCTGTTGTCGACGGATGAGCAACTCGACCTCACGCAGCTGCTCGGGCAGCCGATGTTGATCACGGTCGAACTGCCGAATGTCCAGATCCGGGAGTTCAGCGGGTACGTCACGCGCTTCGTGCTGGTGGGCTCTTTGGGCAATTACGTGCGCTATCGAGCGACGCTCAGGCCGTGGGTGTGGCTCATGACTCGACGCAGCAACTGTCGCATCTTCCAGAACAAGACCGTGCCCCAGGTGGTCTTGGCCATGTTTCGCGAACACGGTTTCAGCGACTTCAAAGACCTGCTGTCGAGCAGCTATCGCACCTGGGAGTACCTGGTGCAGTACCGCGAGTCTGATTTCAATTTCATCAGCCGCATCATGGAGCAAGAGGGTATCTACTACTATTTTACTCATGCCGAAGGAAAACACACGCTCGTGCTTTCGGACTCGTACAGCGCGCACCAGGCGGCGCCGGGCTACGAGGTCATTCCCTACATTGCCAGAGCGGGCGACCATCTCATGGACGACCACATCGATTCGTGGCGTGCCATTCGCCAGATTACTTCCGGCGCGTTCACTGCCGCTGACTACGATTTCGAGGCGCCGAAGGCCAAGCTCGGGTCGACGCTGGCGCCGGGCAGCGACTACTCTGGTGGTGAGTACGAGCTGTACGACTACCCCGGCGAGTTCGAGGACAACACGCAGGCCGATGAGCAGGTCAAGGTGCGGTTGCACGCCGAGCTCGCGCAGCACGATATCGTGCGCGGGGAGGGCAACGCGCGCGGCATTCACGCGGGCGCGCTGATGACCTTGTCCGAGTTTCCGCGCGTCGATCAGAACAAGGAGTACCTCATCACCTCCACCAGCATCAGCATCCGCTCCGAAGGCTACGAGTCGCTGATCGACGCAACAGCCGACGCTGAAGCTCCGACCTTCCGCGTCAGCTTCAGCGGCATCGACGCGAAGCACAACTTCCGAGTGCCGCGCACCACCCCGAAGCCGGTCGTGCGGGGTCCGCAGTCCGCAGTCGTCGTGGGGCAGAGTGGTCAAGAAATCTGGACTGACGAATACGGCCGCGTGAAGGTGCAGTTCTACTGGGACCGCGAAGGCTCGTTCAACGAGAACAGCTCGTGTTGGGTGCGCGTTGCCCAGCTCTGGGCCGGCAGCGGCTGGGGTGGCATCCACATTCCCCGCATCGGGCAAGAAGTCATCGTCGACTTCCTCGAGGGCAACCCCGACCGCCCCATCATCACCGGTCGCGTCTACAACGCCGACAACATGCCGCCCTACACGCTGCCTGACAACCAAACCCAAAGCGGCATCAGGAGCCACAGCACCAAAGGCGGCGGCCAAGACAACTTCAACGAGATCAAGTTCGAAGACAAGAAGGGCGAAGAAGCCTTCAACATCCAGGCCGAAAAAGACATGACCACGTTGGTCAAGAACAACCAGACCAACACCATTCAAGCGAGTCGCTCGTCGAGCACCGGTGGCAGCGACTCGGTGAGCGTGGGGGGCGATCGCTCGCTCTCGGTAACGGGGAAGCGTACCGTGACGGTCACGAAGTCCGACACCGAGGACTACAAGGACACTCGAACCACCACGGTCAAGGGTCCTGACACGCTGACCATCACCAACGCGCACACGGGCAACTACAACGCGGCGCGCACGCTCACCATCAAGGGTCCTGACAAGGTGACGGTTCAGTCCGGTGGCAAGACCAACAACATTACCGGCAAGTACTGGCACACTGCCAGCGCAGAGTACGAGGCGAAGCAGGGTGCAAACGTCATCAACATGACGGGCGAGATCGTCAAAGTGACGAACGGCAAGTCGACGATCACACTCAACGCTGGAACGATCACGATTTCTGCGCCGGAACAGATTTCGATCATGGTGGGGGACAGCGGCATTACCATCACGCCTGACACGGTGGCGATAGCCGGTACCAGTGCGGCTTCGATGAGTGGCGCCGAAGCGGGGTCGGTGGTGGTCGATGGCGAGGGGGCCAACGTGGGTGGCCCGAAGGTGGTCGTGTCGGGTCAAAGCACCGTGGAAATCAGCGGCGCGATGGTCAAGGTCAACTGATGCGGTCGAAAGGAAGATGAGTCTGTGAGACAATCACTCGAAGCAGCGAAGCTCGAAGACACTCAGCCCGACGGTACGGACCCTGGTGGCGGCAACACGCCAGGCGGTGGTGATGCAGCGACGGCTGCCGAGATAGCGCCCGACGGGGTGCCCGCGAGCTCACGGGTACGCGTCGGGGCGCCCCCCGCGCCCATGCTCGTGGGCCAGGTCCTCGACACCCATCATCCCTTCATGCCGGGGCAGGTTCTGGTCGCGTGGGTGGATGCGGATGGGCAGCGCGCTGAAAGCTGGCTCGAGCGCGATCGCCACTTGTCACTCTCGATTGGCGATCGGGTTCTGTTGAGTTGGGTGTCTCCGCTCCAAGCATGGGTAGTCACCGGCGCCCTGGGTCGCAAACCCGGATCGCCCGCTCCAGACCCGGACAACGAGCGCCAGTTGCGCCTGCAACCTGGCGAGTCGGTGTGCATCGTCGCGCACGACGGACAGCCCATGCTGACGTTGCGTCAGGGGCCCAGCGGGACCGTGATCGAACTCGGCGCTGGGGACGTCGACCTCAAAGCCGCGGGCACGTTGCGACTGAGTGCGGAATCAGTCGAGGTCAGAGCCTCCGAAGACATCGATTTGCGCAGCGATCGCGACACGCTCGTTCGCGGACGCTTCATCCGCCTGAACTAGCTGCCTCGCCGAAACGGGCCATGAGAAAGAAGATCAACCAATTCAAAGAGACGCTCCACGGGTTCATCGACCAGGCCGATGACCTATGCCTGGTCGTTAGCGCTGCGGATACCGACATGCCGCTCGTCTTCAAGGTGATCGAAAGTGTCGACCAGGAGCAGCCGTCGGACATCGTGCTGAGTTTTGCGCATTCGGCCACCACGAGCCCAGAATACGTGGCCGGGGTGATGACCAACGTCGACGTCCAGATCGAAGGCGTCAACGCGCTGCGCGAAGCCGAGGGCCTACCCGCCTGGCCGAAGCTGCCGCCTGCCTGTCACGACAACACCCAGCCCGAGAAGGCGCGCATCCAAGCGGCGATGCGACATGTGCGCGGCTTCTTCCCGGCCAACGAAGACCACCGTATCGTGTGGTGCTTCTTGCCCGCCACCATCGGCAACAAGATGGAGTACGCGAAAGTCATGGTCGAGCTGTTGCCGGCCCGAGGCATCGAACCCTGGATGCACAGCCAGCGGATCCTGATGCGCGAGGACAGTGCCGAGCCGTACTTCGTGCCGTTCCTTCACGAGAATAAGGTCGAGGGCACGCTCATCTACCACGTCGACTTCAGTCGCGACGCTTTGCTCCAGGCCATGGCAGAAGAAGCGCTCGATCCGGAGACGCCCGCGCCGCAACGCATGCAGACTTTGCTGCAGCTCGCTGCTGTCGATGCGTCCCACCAGCGCCCGCAGGATGCCATCGAGAAATACGCCCTCTGCTACGAGTATTACCTGACGCAGAACCAGCCCGTGCCGCAGTCGATGTGCCTCGAGGGCGTGGGCGACGTGATGGCCAAGAACCAGCAGGTCGACGTGGCCAAGGGCCGCTATCAGCAAGCCCTGGCGTTGTCCTCCAAGGCTGGCCCCGAGGGGCTGCCCGCGGTGATGATCCAAGCCAGCAAAGCAGGTGACATGTGCATGCTGCGGAGCGAGTACGAGGAAGCGGAGGGGTATCACGATCTGGCCAGTCAGATCGCCGGCAAGCTCGTCAATCTGGAATTCAAGGTCGACAACATGGAAAAGGTGGGGGTCGCACGGGTGGCACAAGGCAAAAACGCCAGTGCAGCAGAGGTGTGGAGCAACGGTATCGGGCTCTGCAAAGAGGGTGACTACTTCATGCGCTGGCGAACGATCGCCGAGCGACTCGTCGCCCTGCACACCCTGCGCGGCTCGCAAAGCCAGCTGCACGCCGCCGAGGGCGAGCTGGCCGACGCAGAGCGCGCCTGTAAGGAGCGCTACGGATGAGCGGGCGTAGTCCTCCCGGTTATCCGTCAGCACCCCCGGGGCTGGTGCGCCCGGCTCATGAGGCCCAAGGTCCCGCGCCGCCACTGATCAACCCGACCGGCAACGCGAAGGTCGACGCCCTGGGCGACGTCGTCAACGCCACGTTCTCCCCGTTCCGAGATCCGCCGCCCGAAGGCGAAGGCACGCTGGGCGCGGTCAGTCGCAACGTCAGCGGCGCCCTCGGTGTCGTGGGCATGGGCTTCAGCTTGCTCGACACCGGCGTGGCGATGGCAACGGCGAAGATTGCCTCGTTCCTGCCGGCGTTCCCGGCGGTCACCATTGGTGCGCCCTATCTGGCGCCGCCGCACTGTCACGCGCACCCACCGAGTCTCATTCCGCCCGCACCAACGCCGATCCCGCTGCCAAGCATCGGCCAGATCATGTTGGCGGGTTGTGTGTCCGTCTTGATCGGCGGCATCCCCGCCGCACGTTGCGGCGATTATGGCCTCGCCCCCACGTGCGGCGGATTCATGCCGATCTTGGAGGTGAAGACGGGCTCCAGTCAGGTCTTCATCGGTGGCTCGCGTGCCGCGCGGCTCACCGACTTCGCCAAGGCGTGCCCGGGGCCTCCCGAGCCGCCCGGCCCCCCCAAGCCGCCTTCACGCATGGCCCAAGCCATGACCGCGCTCGGCGTTGCGGGCGTCGGGGCTGGCGCGTTGGGCGCTGGCGCCGCGGCCGCCGCTGGCGACGCGATGAAGGCTGCCATGATGGCGGCCCAAGCAGCCGCGGATGCCGCCGCCCTGGCGATGGGCATGATGTACGGCAAAGATCCGAGTGTACCACCGGTGATCGCGACGCTGGGGATGGTCATGCCGATGCAAGGCAACGTGCTGATCGGCGGCTTCCCCATGCCCGACACACTGACGGCCCTGATGGGCTTGCTCAAGGGGGCAAAGCTTTTGGCCAAGGGCCTTCGCGGCGGGCGACGCGCCGGCAAACTCTTCTGCCTCCGCTGCTAAGAGCCGAGGCAACGAATGCGCATTCACGACGATAGTTAACAAAGGACTGAGTCTTGGCGAAATCCGGACGAGCAGCGGTGGGGCACCCGGTCGACGTGGCCACCGGAACGCTCTTCGACCAATACATCGACTACGGGCTGCCTGGACTCATTCCGCTTGCGTTCAGTCGCTACTATAGCACGGCTCTGATCGCGAAGGGCCCGGGTCCCTTGGGGTGGGGCTTTAGGCATAACTACCAGTACGAGCTGCGCCAGTCGCTCGAGGGATGGGTGTACATCGATGACGAGGGTTCCGAGGTCACCCTCACCGACGACGGGAGTTTTGCTCAGAGCGGCAAGCTGACGCTCCCCGCACACGGTATCGAGCTTCGCGGGACCATCGATCGCGTGCAACTCGTCAACTACGACGATGATCCTAGCCTCAGCTTCGTCTTCGTCCGTCGCCCGAACTCTCGCCAGTATGACCTCGCCTCGATGCAGCGACATCCGAAGAACCGCCTCGATCTGTCGTATGACAATCAATACCGCCTCCAGGCAGTGACCCAGTCGCGCTCGGGCTTCAGGCTCAAGCTCATCTACGACGCCGCCAATCGCGTCGCCAATGTGATCTGCGAGGCGGGTGCTCACGAGATCGTCGTGAGCTTCGCGTACGATGCTGGTGGGGACCTAGTCACCGTGAGCGACCGGCAGGGCGTGGAAGCTCAACTGCAATACGACGCCCACCGGATGACTTCCGAGAGTCGCCGTTCTGCCGGCGTGCACGAGTTCCTCTTCGATAGCCAAGGTCGTTGCGTGCGCGCGGCGGGTCCCGATGGCTACGAGACACGTCTGCTCGCTTACGACCCGGATGCGCGCAAGACCGTGGTCACTGATAGCAAGGGAGAAAAAACGACCTACGAGTACAACGACGGCGGTCAGATCACCAAGGTCACCGACCCGTTGGGCAACAAGATCTCGTACGCTTACGATGATGCAGGTCGTCCCACCAACGAAGTCGACGCCAACGGGGTAGCAGTCAACAAGGAGTACGACGACCTGGGGCGCCTGACGACCACGCGCTTTGCCGATGGCAAGCTTTTCGAGATGGAATGGACCGAAGACCATCGGTTGAAGGCCGCAAAAGACCCCTATGGCCTGGTGTGGAAGTACACCTACGACGACATCGGTTTGTTGGTGCAGACCGAGAACCCGCGCGGGGACATTTACCAGTACGCCTACACTGACTACGGCGAGGTGGAAAGCGTCGTCACACCCACGGGAGCGACCTACCGCTACCAGCACAATGGAGCCGGGCACACCACCGCATGCATCGACCCTCTCGGGTACGTCACGAGTGCCCAGTTCGATGCTCGCGGCAACCCACTAGAAGTCCACGCGCCGACCGGAGCCGTCACCCGTTTCACGTACGACGCCTTCGAGCGCGTCGTCGAAGTGCGCGACTCGTTGAACCAGATTTTTCGACAGGAATACGATGCCCAGGGCCGACTGTCGCGAGAATATGGAGCTGCGGGCGACTACGTCGAGTACCACTACAATACCTGTGGTCAGGTCGTGGCCATTCGCCGGGAGGACGGCGTGGTCGAACGCGCTGAGTTCGACAGCGAACCGGGGCGCATTCTTTCGGTTCAAGATGGTAACGGCAACACCCTGAGTTACCAGTACGACGTGCTCGGTAGACCCATCGAGCGTCGTAACTTCGATGGCTCAGTTATACGATTCGAGTACGATCCGGTGGGCAATGTGACGGCCGTCGTCTCAGCCGACGGGACGCGCCAAGAGTACGAGTACGACGCCTTCGATCAGGTGGTAGTGCGCCGCACCGGCAGCAAAGAGGTGAAGTTCGAGTACGACCTGAACGGCAACATGACGGCCGCTCTGGCTCCCGACCACGAGGTCCGCTGGGAGCGCGACCTGTACGGGGACGTGTTGGCGGAAACTCAAGACAATCACCGCATCGAATACCAGTACGGCGGTACCGGTCTGCGCACCGAGATGAAGACGCCGCTCGGGCAGTCGGTGTCCTACCAGTGGGACGTCGCTTCACAGCTGCAACAGCTGACGTTCGGCAATGCTAGTATAGGCTTCGAATACGACCCCGCTGGCCAAGAGCTCGAGCGCCACTTTTCCGGAGGCGGGCGGTTCTCGCGCCGCTATGACCTCAAGGGCCGACTGGTGCACGAGGCCTTCACGCCACCCGGTCTCGGGCCCGCCGGGCGCGGCAGCGCTCAGGCCAGCATCGGCAAGGCGCCCACCGGTTTCTCTCGCGACTACTCGTACGATCACCGCGAGCATCTGCAGCAAGTGCGTGATTCCCTGCGGGGAACCACCGACGTGTACCACGACCAGGTCGGGCAATTGCGTGCAGCGATCCGCATCTGGGGACTAGCCGAGTACTTCGACTACGACGGCGCCGGCAACCGCATCGCCACGGCTCGGTTGAGCGCGGCTGTTCCACCGACACCCGATCAGGCGTTTCTAACCGGTTTTGGTCCCGCCAGTATGAAACGGGACGAGCTCACCAGTCGCGGGGCGACGGTCGACCTAGCTGCGATCGGGCCCGGCAACCGCGTCAGCGCTGCACAGACCCAGTCAGGCGTCTGTGAGTACGATTCCAACTCGTCCGGGTTCGTGATTGAAAAGCGAGTCTGGCGCGACGGGGTGAAGGAGGTTTGGAAGTACGAGTGGGACGACGATGGTCGCTTGGCGAGCGTCGTGCGACCCGACGGAGTGGTCTGGCAGTACGAGTACGATCCCATGGGGCGCCGCGTGCTGAAGCGAGGACCCACGAGCGTGACGCGCTACGTCTGGGACCACGATCGGATCTTGCACGCGCTGGAAGACGGCAAGGCTCCCATCACCTACGTTCATTCGCCGCAAAGCCCAGAGCTGTTGATTTGCCACTTCGGAGCCGAGACCAACTTCGTCGTCTCCGATCTCGTGGCCAGCCCGAGCGAGTACGTGCGCCCCGATGGTGTGGCCACTTGGTGGCGCCTCAACGAAACGTGGGGCAAGGCTTTCGCACCGCTCGAAGGTCAACCAGGCTTCAACGGGCAGTGGTTGGATAGCGAGAGCGGGCTCCACTACAATCACTTTCGTTACTACGACCCCGACCTGGGTCGCTACCTGAGCCCCGACCCGATCGGGTTGGTCGGTGGTATCAACGAGTACGGATACGGACCCTGTCCTTTCGAGGGGTACGACCCTGACGGGTTGATCAACGCCCTTGGCGGCGGTCCCTTCAACTATCCCTATCCCACGAGCCGGAACCCGGACCTGCACGAAAACAGGCGCATTTCCGATCCGAGAAGCAGCTCCAATCCCAATTCGTATGGCACCCGCACTGTTCCTGGACGCACCGAGAACTCGCCAGGTAAGTGTCTTGCCGTCCTCAGGGGACCCAACGGACAGCAGGCCTTCGTCAGTGGTCACGGACGAGGCCAGCTGCGTGGCCGTTCCCGTACTCCCCATACGACGGGGGGCCCACGCGGCAACTGGAACCACGCCGAGATTCAGGCACTAAGATTCCTCGGTAGGCCTGGAACACCACAAGGGCACTACACGCTGTTCATCGACCGACCCTTCTGTGGACGTTGTAGAAGATCAGTACCGAAACTGCTGGCCAGGCTTCCCCCCGGGGTGGAGGTGACGATCAAGATCCAGCGGGCGGATGGAACGTTCGAGACAGTTGTTAGGAGGAACCAGGAGGTCCCTCATGGTAGGGGAGCCCATTGCTAGTGAGGAAACTATGGCGACTACCCGCGATTTCAAAGCTTTCGCCGCGCTCGTAAAGAAGCTGAGCCCTGGCACCAAAAAGTACGCAGCATGGGACGATCGGCCCGGCCTGCCCAAGTCCGTTCGCGCGTTTTGGAAGGCGGTGGGTGTTCCACCCTATCGCAGTGACATGGTGCCGAAGGCGAGCAAAGCTGAGGATGAGGCGGCGCTGAAGGAAGTATTCGAGCGGTGGTTCTCGGATGCTGCGACGCGAGACCGGTGGGCGTTGGAACCCGCGGACGAACCAATTCCTTGGCGGCATCTTCCAGCCAATCCTCGCGTGGTTGCGAGCAGGGATTGGGCAGTGTTGCTGGCGTCCGACATCGATCCCGAACCCACCTTGCATATCCTGTGGCAAAACGCTCCCAGGCCGAAGCGCCTTCGCTTCAGTTACTTCTTCTGGTGCATGCGCATGATGTTAGTGGATTCCACCGCCGCGAGTTCCGTGGACTACTGGTTCGATCGCAAGTTGAAGTCGGCGCCCGTTCTCCCGGAGCTCAAGCTAGGCGTGTCGAAGGTGGGAGAGGGCATCCATTCCATCAAGAAGTTCGCAGCAGAAGGCGAGTGCGACTGTTTCGTGTATCGAGACTTTCGCTCCTTGAGCGACTTCGTGCTGTCACTCCCCGCGAAAAAACGAGAATGCGTGGATACTCCGTACGGCCTAAAAATGGATGTGCGGCTCTCCAAGAAGCAAGCGCACGATTCGGGACCGAATCGAATCGATTCAGGCTTTACACCCATCCCTTTGGAAGGCGGAATGATGCGCATGGTCGGCAGCGTCGAGGGGCATTCTGTATGGATCGTGAGAGAAGCGCGTGATGAAGTGGCAGTGCTGTGCGACACTGAATCCGAAGAGGCAGTGAAAGCCTGGCTCAAGCGCGGCGGGGCAAGAGTAGGAAGAGTCAAAGTCTGTGAGCGGCCTCGACACAACTACTGGATAGATTGAGTTCGGACCGGAGCGGAGGAGATCCTGAGGACGAGCAAAGTGAGCAGCACTGGTCAGGAGCAACACGGAAGTTCCTCACCGCAAAGGGTGGACCTTGCCACTACTGTGTGGACTGGCCAGTGGAAGCCCTGTTGACCAGCCGCGATTTCAAGGCTTTCGCCGCGCTCGTGAAGAAGCTGCGCCCTGGCTCCAAAGGCTACGCAGCATGGGCGGATCGGCCCGGCCTGCCCAAGTCGGTCCGAGCGTTTTGGAAAGCTGTGGGCGTTCCACCCTATAAGAGTGCCATGTTGCCGAAGGCGAGCAAAGCCGAGGACGAGGCGGTGCTGAAGCAAGTGTTCGAAGGCTGGTTCTCGGATGCCGCGACGCGAGACCGCTGGGCGTTGGAACCGGAGGACGAACCAATTCCTTGGCGGCATCTGCCGGCCAATCCTCGCGTGGTCGCGAGCACGGACGGGGCGGTGTTGCTCGCGTCCGACAACGATCCCGAGCCGAGCTTGCACGTCCTTTGGCGACACACTCCTAGGACGACTAGACTTCGCTTCAGCTACTTTTTCTGGTGCATGCGAGAGGTGTTGGTGCGCGCGACCACGACGAATTCTGCTAACTACTGGTTCGATCGTCGCCTGAAGTCAGAACCCGTGCTTCCCGATCTCAAGCTCGGCGTCTCGAAGGTCAGGGATGGTATCTACTCCATCACGAAGTTCAAAGAAGACGAGACCGACTGTTTCGTGTACCGCGACTTGAACACGTTGATCGACTTCGTGCTCTCGCTCCCCCCAAAAAAACGAGAATGCGTGGATACGCCACACGGTTCACAGATCCTTGTGCGGCTGTCCAAGAAGCAAGAGCTCGATCCACGACTGAAGAGGATCGACTTAAGGTTTACACCCATCCCTTTGCAGGGCGGGACGACGCGCCTGGTGGGTCGTATCGAGGGGTACCCTGTATGGATCGTGCGTAACGGTCAGGTGGGAGAAGTGGCGGTACTTTGTGACACTGAAGCCCAGGAGCCGGTCAAGAGCTGGCTCAAAAGCGGAGGAGCAAGGATCACGGAAACCAGAGTCGTTCGCCGGCTCCGGAGCAACTACTGGATAGATTGAGGCGGGATGGTCACTCGAGGGCCAACCCGCTAGGAGGAAGTACTCATGCTTGCCAAAGAAACGGACCTAAACGCCCTGCAAGCCGAAGCCGAGTCCTTGGCCGAGTTTCTACGCGCTGAAGTGCGCACGTTTGGCAAGGGACACCGCCCCGTCGAGCTGGAACCCGACGCGCCGGTCGCGGCCGCGCTGCTTTGGAAGGCCGTCGGTTGGTCGCCGGTTTTCGAAGACTGGGTCATGGTAGAGCCGGAGCGCCAGAAGGGTGAAGCCCGAATCCAGGAACGCCTGGAGGAGTATCGCAGCTGGGGGAGTGGTTTCACCGTCACGGGCAGCGATTTGCCCGCCCGGCGGCGCCTGGTCGAGGACGATGGTCAAGGCGTGGGCTTTGCCATCACCGACGAGAGCGCTGGCGGCATCGATGCGCCGACTCTCGCCGTGATCGCCGACACCAACGAGGTAGTCCCTGAATCCGAGAGCTACACCCGCTGGTGTGCCCAATCGATGGCGGAATGCGCCTTCAACTGCATGTACCAGACGGTGGTCGAAGTTCGCCCGGTGGACGCCATCGCGAAGCGTGGAGCCCAGCCGTGGCCGTTGCTCGTGCCCGGCGCACGACAGCTCGGGCCAGATCTGTATTGTCAGCCACCGCAGCCTGGTTTCACGGAGCCCCACGAAGAGGGCAGTTACCAGCTTGCCCATCGCTCGATAGAAGCTCTAGTCGCCTTCTTGCAGACTCTCGAGTGCGACGCCATCGCGCTCGGGGCGCTACTGCCAGGTGACAAGGTGACCGTGAAAGGTACCATCGCCGCACTCACTCGCGACAACGACGAGTTGCGGGCGCTGCCAGCTCTCGAGCCCGAAACTCACCACGGCGTAGGCCAGCTCGGTGGTGTGCCCGTGATTCTCGAGCAACGCGCAGGCAAGACCAATCTGTACACCAACCCCCGACGTTTGGCGGACCTGAAAGCCGTGCTCAAGGCGCGGTAGGCGGCTTGAGCCATGCTTTCCAAGCAGACGGACCTGAAGGCTCTGCAGGCCGAAGCCGAATCCCTGGCTGAGTTCTTGCGCAAGGAGGTGCGCACGTTCGCCGCCGGTCACCGCCCGGTCAAGCTAGAGCCGGGCGCGCCAGCAGCGGCCGCCATGCTTTGGAAGGCGGTGGGCTGGTCACCAGCCTTCGAAAAGAGCGGTTTGATGGCCCCAGAACGCAAGACTGGTGAAGCCAGGATCCAGCAGCTTCTGAAGGCGTATCGCAGCTGGGGGGCCGGCTTTACCCTGACGAGTAGCGACTTGCCCGCCAAGCGGCGCCTGGTGGACGATGACGATCAGGGCGTGGGTTTTGCCATCACCGACGAGCGACCGGGGGAGATCGACGCGCCGACGCTCGCGGTCATCGCTGACACCAACCAGCTGGTCGCTGAAGCCAAGAGTTATACTCGCTACTGTGCACACGCGATGGCCGAGTTCGCTTTCGAACGGATGTACGAAACCACGGTTCACGTTCGTCCTGCTGGTGCCCTTGCCAAGGCTGGCCGCCAGCCCTGGCCACTGCTGTTGCCGGGTGCGCGGCAGGTAGCGTCTGACGTCTACTGCGTGCCTCCGAGTGCCGGAGCGACGGAGCCTCATCGCAAGGGTCGCTACCAACTCGCCCATCGTTCCGTCGATGCCTTGGTCGAGCTCTTGCAATCCCTGAGCTGCGAAAAGATTGGCTTCGAGTCATTGCCTGGCGACTTCCTGCGTCTGCAAAAGAAACTCACGGAAGTCGTTCGCAAGACCGACGAAGTGCGAAAGCTCTCCTCCATGAAATCCGGCGTTAGCTATGGCATTGGCCAGCTCGGCGGCGTGCCCGTGGTGCTCGAAGGCCGCGGCAGCACGACGAGCATCCACACCAACCCTCGGCGCATAGCGAACCTGAAAACCGTGCTCAAGCAGCGTGGCATGAAACCCTGACATCGCTCGGCGGGTGGTCAGGCTGCTGTCTGGCCAAACTGCGCCGCAAAGCGCTCGACGGCTTCGTCGATCTCATGATCGGTGGTGCTCCAACCCAGGCTCCAGCGAGTCGCGCCCTGGGCTCGCCACGGCTCGTCGGGATAGGCGGCCAGCACCACGGCTGAGCCGCTGTCGAAGCGCTGGCGACACGCCGAGGTGCGCGAGATCGCCACGCCTTCCAGATCGAGGATATGCTCGATCAGCCGCCCTGCCAGGTCTGGCCACGCGATGCTGAGGATGGGCCCCAGCCAGGTAGGGCCAGCATTGCGTTGTCCTCCGGGGCGCGCCGCCTGCAGCCCCGCCATCAGTCGCTGACCCTGACCGATCGCACGCAGCCGGGCCTCGTCGCGTTTAGGGAGCCGGGCGCGGCAGGCGGCGGCGAAACCCACGACCGCGAGCCAGTCGAGTCCGCTCTCGATGGCTGGAAGGGGACTGATCGTCGCGCCCCCCTGAGCACCCAGCGTCGGAGGCACGCGCAGCGCACCGACCCCTGGGGGACCGCCCAGCTTGTGAGCGGACACCGCCACGAAACTTCGATCGATCATTAGAGCGTCGAGGTTCATCCACGCTGCCGCCTGCACGGCGTCACAAACCCAGCGGGCATTGGGGGCTAGCGAAAACAGGCCCGGAAGGTCCAGCGTCGTGCCCAGCTCCTGGTTCATTGGTGCAAGGACCACCACCCCGGCTCCTGCGAACTCGTCGCCGTGCTGATCCAAATCGAGCTGGCCGCCGGGTGCGGGCAGCAGTGTGACACTGCGCCCCTGGCGCGAAAGTTCGTCGAGGGTGTCGCGAGCCGCGGGGTGCTCGATACCGGTGCTGAGAATGGGGCCGCTCGAGTGCTCGGCCGCCAGCTGTATTGCCGTGACCATGGCGTGGGTGCCCGATCGCGTGAACGCCAGCTGGCTCGCGTCACAGCCGACGTACTCGGCGACCTGGACCCGGGCGCTCTCCACTCGGGAGCGCACGCGCCTCCCGAATGCGTGACTTGCGCTTGGGTGACCGAAGGCCTCGCGTGCCAGCGCTGTCATCGCATCGATGGCGTCGGCTTCGATCGGTGTGGACGCGGCGTGATCGAGATAGACAGCACTCATGTCCGGTGCCCGGTGCGTGTATCGTACACACAAACCTCTCGGGGAGTACACCCGTCCAGCGTTAACAACGTGAAGCGTGGGCTTGCGGTACGTGGGATGGTACGACTCGCGAAGCTCCAGGAAGTTCGTTCGATGCGCGCGCCAAGGCCTGAGATGCTGAGGATAGGCGTACGGACCGTGGAGGAAATCCTGCGGGAGGTTCCGGTCGCGCGCGGCAAGGGCGCGACGGGCGCCGTGGCCTTGCCGGCGGACTTCATCGCTCGTGGTGCGAAGCTGAAGAGCTACCAGTTCGCCGAAGACTACAGGTTCTATTCGCTAAAGGACGCTCGTACCAAGTTTGCAAAGCGTGAGCACCCCAAAGCGGGGTTATTCGTAAAGCACCTGCCGTTCGCGGAAACCGGGCAAGGCGATATTTGGTGCATTCGAGCCGCTTCAGCGCGAAGCAGCGTCAGCTTTCTCGACCACGGCGAAGCTGTGCGGGCTCTGCCGCAAGACTTGCGGATCAGCTTCGACCAGTGGCTTCAGCTGGCTGACCTCGCGGCGCAAGTGGACCGAGCCTCGGTTGAGGATCCAACCCTCATGGATGCCAAGTATCGCCTGAAGCCCCGCTGGAAAAAGCTTGTCCAACACGAGCTAGAAAAGATTGCGCACGGTCTGTCGAAGCGCGTCCCGATAGCCTGTTGGTGAGAGATTACGTTAACGTGAACCCGGCCGCGCCAGCCAATCCGCGCGACGTCTCGCCGTTCTCGGTACGAGATCCCAGGCGCTATACGGCGGCAAGTAGCAGTGTGGCACCGGTTACCGAGGCTTGGTCCGAACCTCGGGTTTGGGGACGAAACGATCGTGAAGATCGCTCGCACAATGCCTGGGGTCGTGTGGCGCATGCATGGGTTCTCGGGTAGGGTCCGAGCGTGCTTAGATTTTTTCGAACCACTCCCGCTCTGCTGTTCCTCCAGGTCGTTTCCATGGCGTGCAGCGCGACGACTAGGCGTGAGATCGATGAAGTCAGCGGCGGTGCCGCAGGAGAAGCGTCGGTGGGCGGCAATGGTGGCTCGGATACACTGACCGGGACTCCCACGACTGGCGACGCGGGCGCCTCTGCGGGCGGGTCGACCAGCAGTGGCAACGGCAGCATGGGTGGCGCCATCGGCACGGACAGCAGCAGTATGGGCGGCACCAGTAGCACGGGCGGCACCGGTAACCCGAGCAGCGGCGGCACGGCAGGCGCGACCGGCACGGACTCTGGCGGCGCCGGGGGCGCCTCGGGTAGCGGTGCTGGCGGTAGCTCGGGCGGCGGCGCTGGCGGGGCTTCGAGCGGCGGCACGTCGACCACGGATACTGGCGGCACGTCGACCACGGATGCTGGTGGCACGTCGACCACGGACACGGGCGGCACGTCGACCACGGACACGGGCGGCACGTCGACCACGGATGCTGGCGGCACGTCGACTGCGGATACGGGCGGTACGTCGACCACGGATACGGCCGCCGCGTCGACCACTGGCAGCGTTGGCTCCACCACTTCCGCAGGGACGGGGGGCACCGGACCCACGCCTTGCGATGGCGCCCCGTGCGTGAATGGCGGCCGCTGTGTCGTGGTCGGCGACGACTACGTTTGTGACTGTCTCGACGGCTACGGTCCGCCCAACTGTTCCGTCAATATCGATGAGTGCGCCGACAACGCCTGCGAGAACGGCTCGACGTGTATCGATGGCATCGCCGACTATTCCTGCGACTGCGCCGATGGGTACGAGGGCGACCTTTGCGAAGACGAGATCAACGAGTGTGACGCGGATCCGTGCAACAACGGGGGCAGTTGCACCGACGAGCTCGCGGATTTCACGTGCTCGTGTGTCGACAATTGGGGTGGAGCGACCTGCGACGTCAAGCTGTTCGAAGGGCTGGGCATGCCCGCCACCTACACCGCGAGCCGTGCGCGCGCGGTGAGCGATGACGGTGCGACGGTCGTGGGTGAGTTGACGGGCGCTTCGGGGACGCGCGCGTTCAGTTGGAGCGGCGGCACTCTTTCGGTGCTCGACTCTAGCGACCACGTTGCGACGGCGAATGCGGTGAGCGAGGATGGCAGCCTCGTTGTCGGCTCGAGCACGGACGGACTGAAGGAAGGCGCCTACTGGCTCGATGGGGACTTCGAGACGATTTACTATACGAGCACGTCGGTGGCCAACACGGTGAGCGGGGATGGTTGGCTCATCGCGGGCACTTGTGCGGACGGTTTTAACTACGCTTGCCGCTGGACGAATCGACTGCCCACTGCCGAGATCTTGAGCGGTGCCTACGAGGACAGCGAGGCGTGGGACATGAGTTCGAACGGCGAAACGATCGTAGGGCGAGCTGCCTCCGACCCGTTTCACGCGTGGCGCTGGGACGAAGACAACGGCTGGGTGACTCTCGATGAGCTGCCAGGCGACGATTCGGGGTTTGCTGAGGTTATCAGCGGAGACGGCTCGGTCATCTACGGCACCAGTACGCTCAGCGGCGGGACGGACGAACGCGCCGTGCGCTGGGTAGGTGGTGCGACCGACGCCGAGAGTTTGGGTTTTGGTGCACGCGTGCATGCCACCAATCACGATGGTTCCGTCATCGCGGGGCACCTGTTCCGCTTCAATTCCAGCCCCTTCATCTGGGACGCCGAGAACGGCACGCGCGAGCTGTTCGCCGCCCTCGAAGAGGCAGGCGCCGATATGACGGGTTGGAGCGTCGAGTACGTTGAAGGCATCTCTGCGGACGGCCGCACGTTCGTGGGCTACGCGACGCACGACGGCGTGACCGAGGCGTTCATCGCGCGCTTGCCGTAGGGCGACGACTCGGCCCCGAATCCCCACTCGGGAGCTCGTGTTTCGATTCGGTGGCTTCGGTTGCAGTGTGCTGCGAAGAATCTGCTCTGGTGGCTGCAGTAGCGACCCTGCCGACACCACCGAATCGGGGGCGACTCACGGAACTACGAGCGGCAGCTCGTCTAGCGGGGCTGCGGCCAGCGGCAGCGGGCCGACCAGCGGCGGAACCTCGATGGGTCCGGGGACTACGGTCGGCAGTTCGTCGACTGGAAGCGCTTCGACAAGCGTTGGTCTGACGATCACGACGGTGGGTGCGTCGAGCAGCGGCAACACTGGCAGCAGCAGCAGCGGCACTGGGACCGGTGGTAGCGGTGGAAGCTCCACGACGGGCGATACGACCGGTCAGAGCAGCGGTGGCACCACGACCACGGGTGGCGGTGGAACCGGCGGAGGCAGCACCGAGTGCACGCGTGAGCTACTGAGCAACAGCCTCGAAGAATACTTCGTGGCGCTCGAGGCGGGCGATCCGTCGACGCTGCCCCTGGCTGCAGACGTGAAGTTTACGGAGAACGCCGAGGCCTCCGAAGTCGGAATGACTGATTTCTGGATGAATGCGGGTGCCGTCAAGCATGCCCAAAGCGCCTTGGATACGGAAGAGTGCACGGTCGCCGCACACGCGGTCGTTCCCGAGGGCAACACGGACCTTCCGATCGCGATCCGCATCAAGCTCGTGGGCGGCGAGATGACCGAAATCGAGACGATCGTGGTGCGCCCGGGCGACTACACGGCGTCATTTGCGGTGGACTCGAATCCTGGTGCCATCATTGCCATCGCGGATGAAGTGGGCTGGGATGAGGTTGTCCCCGAGGGCGACGAGAGGGCTTCGCGAGAACGGCTCGTTTCTTGGATCGACAAGTACTTTCGCCTGTTCCCGTCCGGCGTGTGCAACGTGACTGGCGACTGCACGCGCCTGGAGAATGGTGGCGGCAGCTTCAGCTGCGGCGCCGGAGCGAGCTGCAGCCCGGGAGACCCGGGCAACCAGGCCAACCTGAACCCGCGCTTGATACTTGCTGACGTCGAGCGCGGCATCGTCGTCCGGCTCACCATCTTGGAGGGGCATTTGGATATGCACATGGCCAAGATGTACGGAGGCGAGGTTCACGCGGTGCAAGCCATCCTTCGAGACACCGACGGTCAGTCGGGCTGGGATTGAGTCCGGTGCGCCTCGGCGCGCACCGCTGAAGGGGGGCCGTGCAGCGCGGGGTCAGTGGGTCCGCGCTCTAGTCGTCGAGGCACGCCCAGCGCTCGACCACCACCGAACGCGGCGGATTGCGCGCTGTCTCTAGAACGTTCGTGCTCGAGCGTCGTTAACCGCTGAAACTCGGGTGGGACGCGTGCGCGTGCGCTCCGCCGCAAGGAGATCCCACGTCGTACGCGATTGCGGTTGCTCGAACCGTTGGGATACTGGTGCGTGATTTGTGAGCTGCTAGTGAGTGCATGCGGTGGACGCATCTGAGTTCTCTGCGTACACTCCAGTGAGAGTTGCTGTGGTGATGATCT
>Ga0315910_10001508_pt1 | contig 21247 bp, 20 predicted proteins | sample EdamamesoilMG_FD_204470 | JGI IMG/M metagenome (GOLD analysis project Ga0315910, IMG submission 204470) | Garden soil microbial communities collected in Santa Monica, California, United States - Edamame soil | ecosystem: Environmental > Terrestrial > Soil > Garden | place: USA: California...
GACGACCAAGAGCTTCCTCCTGGCTTTCGTCACCCGACCCCTCGGTCGTCGAGCGCTGCGTAGGCGCCGTGATGATGGAGCAGGGGACCCCCGGGGTTTCGGATCAGCGCCGCGAGCACCTGCCCCGCGAAAATCGTGTGCGTGAACAGGTCTCGATCGTCCACGACCCGACACTGGAGCGTCGCGAGCGCCGTGCGGAGGACCGGCACGTAGAGTGGGTCCGTCTCGACGGTGAGCTCGGCCTCCAACGTCTTCTCGCCGCCCTGAACGGCGCCCTGGCCTGCGACGTCACGCTGCGACGCCCCGAGAATGCTGATGCCGAAGACGCCGGTCGCGCGAATGGCGTCCCGCGCTCGCGCGAGATGGTTGATGCACACGAGGATGGACGGCGGCGAAAGCGACAGTGCGCTGACCGCCGTGGCGGTCATCCCTTCGACCTGGCCGCTCCCGGTCCGGTAGGTGACGAGGTGAACGGTGTCGGCTCGTCGTTGCATGACGGCTCGGAACGCGGCTCCGTCTTCGGCTTCCATGCGTCAACCCTTCCTCTCGTGCCCCACGTACTCCGCGAGCGCCTCTTCGAACGCCCTCGGCGCGGCGTCGAGGGCGCGCTCTAGCTTCGTCGTGTCGAGCACCGAATACGGGGGCCGCGGAGCGGGGCGGGGGAATTCGGCGGTGGTGACGGGGAGGATGCGTTCGGTTTTCACCGGGAGGCGTGCGCGGAGGCATGCCTCGCGGATCGCCAGCGTGAACGCGTGCCAGCTCACCGCGCCCGCGTTCGCGAAGTGGTAGACGCCGGGCGGACGTGCGGCGCCCGCGATGCCGGCGAGCGCGAGGGCCGCATCGGCGAGATCACCGGTGTACGTGGGGCGACCCACCTGGTCGACGACCACGCGCAGCTCCTCCTTCTCCGCGAGCAGCCGCATCATCGTGCGCACGAAGTTCGGGCCGTTCTCGCCGAACAGCCAGGAGGTGCGCACGATCGTCGCCGCGCCGGGGCAGGCCGCGAGCAGGCGCACCTCGCCTTCGAGCTTGGTGCGCCCGTAGGCTCCCGCCGGGCCGGTCGGTGCGTCTTCGAGGTACGGCTCGGTCCCACGGCCGTCGAACACGTAATCGGTGGAGAAGTGGACGACACGCGCGTCGATCGCGGCCGCTGCGAGGCCGAGGTTTTCCGGGCCGTCGGCGTTCACGCGCCGCGCGTCCGCCTCGTGCGTCTCCGCGTCGTCGACGCGCGTGTAGGCTGCCGCGTTGACGATCACCCTGGGGCGCTCGCGCTCGGCGAAAGCGAGGACGGCATCGCGATTCGTGATGTCGAGGTCGAGATCGGTGCCGACCCACGGCGTCTGACGCTCGAGCCTCGCGACGAGCGCCGTTCCGAGCATCCCCCGGGCGCCGACCAGCCAGACCTTCATTCGGTTCCGTAGTACCGGGGTTTCGATCGAGAGTCGAGAGCGCAGCCGGATGGCTCGTTCCGCGCCCTCATGGTAACCGGAGAGCGCCATGGGAGCCCGCACCACCGCCCGCGAAGCCGCGCTGCAGATGCTGTTCGCGATCGAAGCGTCGGAAGCGGACATCGAGCAGGTGATCGGTGACTTCTGGCGGGAGCTGCCGGCCGAGGCCGAGGGGCGGGCGTACGCGGACGAGGCCGTGCGTGGAGTTCGTGGGTCGCTCGACGACATCGATGCGCGGGTGACACGCGCGAGCACGAACTGGCGGCTCGAACGCATGACGCGCGTCGATCGCAACGTGCTTCGGCTCGGTGCCTGGGAGCTCGCGCACCGCTCCGACGTGCCGCGGGCCGTCGTTCTCGACGAAGCGGTGGAGCTCGCCAAGCGCTTTGGCTCCGACGAGAGCGGACCGTTCGTCAACGGCGTGCTCGATCGCGTCGCCGACGATCTCGGACGCAAGGACGAGCCAGCCTCCTAGAGCGCTCTAGGCCCGATGGACCTCCGCTTCACTCAGCCCGACCTCCGAAAACTCGATCTCACGGCGACCGAGGTGCTGGTCTGTGCCCTCGCGCCCGGTGAGCGGCCACCGCGCGGTGTCGCCGGCTTGTGCGACTACCGGCTCGGAGGGCGGATCTCGGCGCTGATCAAGAGCGGGTTCGCGAGCGGAGCGCTCGGGGAAGTCGTGCTCGTGCCGGGACGGCCGAAGCTCGTGTTCGACAAGATCCTCCTGTTCGGGACCGGCGATCCTGCCGACTTTTCCGAGCTCGTTTATCGGGCGGTGGTCGAGCGGATCCTCGGCACGCTTTCGGGGCTCAAGGCGCGGACCGCCGTGGTCGAGCTGCCGGGGCGCCACTTCGACGCGATCTCGCCGGAGCGCGCAGCGGACATCCTGCTCGAGATGGCGGGCACGCGCTCGGAGCACGACATCTGGACGCTGATCGAGTCGGTCGATGCGCAGCGCCTGATCACGCAGCAGACCATCCTCGAGCGCCGCCGCGTGCGCCAGGCCTGAAGCCGCCGGCGACTCCCGGGCGCGTCGCCCGAGGAGCTCAGCGTCGTCAGTGAAGGACGTCGGGTTTGACGATGCGGGGCGGCGCCGAGCTGACGGGCGGGGGTGGCTTCGGCTTGGCGGCTTCGCGCGCGAGCGCTTCGTCGATGCGGCGATCCTTGAACACGATCGCGCCGGCGAAGATGACGTTGCCGTTCTTGTAACGGTCGTACTCGATGATCAGCCCCGGGTAGTAGTCGCGGGCCACCATGTTCTGCGGGTTCGGTTCGGGAACCTGCTCGATGCGCTCGGGCCGGCCGAGGTACTCCTGCATCGCTCGCGGCTTCATGCCGAGCGCGAGATCCGGACGGATGCCGCCGTTGAAAAAGCCGAACTGGATCGGGTTGCCCTGCGCATCACGCCCGGCGGGGCGCTCCGCACGCTGAACGTGGATGCGCGAAAGCTCGCCGTTCACCAGGTGAAAGTCGACGCCGCGGGTGACGTAGCGGCACATGTTGTCGCTCAGTACCTCGCAGCGGTGCTGCATCAGGCGTTCGATCGTCGCTACGGTCGCGCCGAAACGGATCGGGCCGACGCCCTGACCTGCCTCGATCGCGAGCGACGGTCCCACCGGCAGGTTCCCCTGCCTGAACGGCGGCACCGGCACGCTCGCCGACGGCATCGGCGCGATTTCCTCATCGCTGCTCTGGGCGCTGGTTGCCGAACACGCCGAGAGAGAGAGCAGGAGCCCGAGCACGCGACTGAGTCTTCCGAAACCCATTTGACCTCCGGTAGCCTCGGGGTCTACCACGGGTTCGGGTCCTTTCATCCCGATGCTCGATCTCGATCGCCGCCGCTTTCTGTTCGTCACGGGCAAAGGCGGGGTCGGCAAAAGCACGGTCTGCGCGGCGCTCGCGCGATCGCTGGCGGCGCGGGGAAAACGCGTCCTCGTGGCGTCGACCGGGGTCAAGGAGCGCCTGTCGAGCCTGCTCGGCGGGAGCCCACTCGGCACCGACGTGCGCGAGGTCGTACCCGGCATCTTCGGCGTGCGGCTGGTCGCCGAGGTCGCCGTTCGCGAGTACGGGCACTTGAAGCTGAAGAATCGAGTTCTCTCGGACGCCGTGTTCGAGAACCGCTACGTGCAGGGCTTCTTTGCCGGGGCACCCGGGCTCAAGGAGTGGGCGTTGCTCGGCAAGGCTTGGTACCACTCGACCGAGACGGTCGACGGAGCCCCGCGCTTCGACGTCGTGCTGCTCGACGCGCCCGCGACCGGGCACGGCCTCGACATGCTGCGCGTGCCCAAGGTGCTGGTCGAGCTCGCGCCGCCCGGCATCCTGCGTGCCGATGCCGAGCGCGCCTGGCGGATGTTCCAGGATCCGGAACAGGCGGGGGTCGTCGTGGTCACGGTTCCGGAGGAGCTGCCGGTGAACGAGACCGAGGAGCTCGTCGGAACGCTCCGTGGCGAGCTCGCGTTACCGATCGCCGCGTTGGTGGTGAACGCCGTGCGAAAGGAGCTCTTTCGCGACGGCGAACGGGCTTCGCTGATCGACCTCGCCGCCGCGCAACCCCTCGCCGACGCACCGGGAGTGATGGCCCTCGAGGCGGGGATCCGGCGGGCGTTCCGCGAGCGCATTCAGGCGCAGGGTCGCGGCCGGCTGTCGAAGCTCGGTCTGCCCGAGATCGCGCTGCCGCTGATCGTCGGTGGCGTGGGCTCGCCGGAATCCCTCTCCCCGCTGGCCGAGGCGCTCGGAATGCCGCACGCGTGATCGCTCCCGCCGGGAGCGCGCGGCTCAGTCTTCGACGCAGCTGGTCGTGCTCCAGCGAAACCAGCGTTCGTGGGCGAGCGAATAGAGAAAGTTCCCGCCGAACATGCCGGCGAGCGTGAAGAAGCCGCCTAGCTGACCCTCGCCGATCTGCACCGCGGCGATGCTCGGGCACGCACCCGAGAGCGCCCAGCCGGCGCCGAACAAGAGGCCCCCGATCAGCGTGCCCTGGTGGATCGGGCGGGGCAACCAGCGGGGACGCGAGACCTTGCGGACGACGGCCCACACCGGAACGAGCACCACGAGCCCGACCACGAAGGCGATCATGAGGTCGAACTTCTGGAACGTGAACATCGCGTGGACCTCGTCCCACGAGCTGAAACCGATACGGCTCAGCGCGTAGCCGAGCCCGACACCGACCAGCGCCACTCCCGCGAGGTCTCGAAGCGCGCGCGTGCTCATAGGAGGCTCCCGAGGACGAACGAGGTGACCACCCCGGCGCCGAAGAACGCCATCGTCGCGAGCAGGCTCCCGCGTTCACCCCGGCTCACGCCGCACAAGCCGTGGCCCGACGTGCAGCCGCCGGCCATGCGGGTGCCGAACCCGACCAGTACCCCGCCGAAGAAGAGGACGATCGCGGCGACCGCCTGGGACCCGCCGACCAGGTTCACGAAGCCTTTGCCATGCAGCATCCAGGTCGAGGTCGCCCCGCCGGTCGTTGCGAGGAGCCCGCCCGCGCCCATCGCGACGAAAAGCAGCGGGTGCGTGGCGAAAGGTTGGGGGCTCCGGCGGGCGCTGGAGTGGCGCTCGTCGGTCGTTTCCAGCGTGGCTTCTTTCACGGCGTCCGGTCCGAACGTTGCCGTCGTCTCCGCGCGGAGTGCGGCGAGGAGCTCGGCCTCCGACATCTCTTCTTCCTCGTCCTCCGCGCGGCCGAAGCGCAACCGGTCGACGATCGCCGTCACGCGGCCCGACACGGCCATCATGCGCCCGACGCCGAACCAGTGAACGATCATCACCAGCGCGAGCGCGATCCCGCCGACCCAACCAGGCCAGTACGTCATTTGCTTCCCCCCGAGGAAGGCGACCACTTGCGAAGGAGCGCCCCGTTCGGCATCAGATTGGTCGGCACTTGCCGTCCTTGCTGCGCGCGCTGGAAGCGTTCGCAGCGCGTGAAGTCCGCCGAGCAGTAGTTCGTCTTCCAGACGGCGAGGGCGCCGGCGAGCGAGAACAATCCGAACATCGGGCAGCCGTTCATGTGCGGGCAATTCCCGGTTGGGGCCGGAGCTCCTTCCTTGAGCCCGCCACTGCCCGAATCGGGCGAGTGGGGCGGCCGGGAGGAGGGCGGCTTGAACAGCGACATGCGCTGACCTTACGGCCTGCGCTGGAGGCTGCATTAGGCTCGGCCCCGAAGTGCCGGAAAAGACGGGGATCCAGCGGGGCCGTACCGCGGCGCCGGAGCCCGCATCATACCACGGTGCGCGGGTCGGGTTTTGAGCGGCCCGCCCGTGCCTCGTTTGACGCGTCCGGGTCGGTGCCCCATGCTCCCGACCGAGAGATGAAGACGAACCACCGAAAGCAAACGTCGGCGCGCGCCCATCGGGCGTGGGTCGTCGCCGACAAGGGCGGAGGAGCCGGCTAGGGCGTTCGCATCCCGCAGCGATGAAGCCGCCCTGGCCCAATGCCACGGCGGCTTTTTTCATTTTTGTTTTTGGATTGAAGTCATGGACATCGCGATAGCGACCGAAGGGCTCGAGAAGGCGTACCAGCGCCGCAAGCGGCAGAACGGCTTTTGGGCGGGGATGCGCTCGTATTTCTCTTTCGAGAGCGAAGCCGTTGCGGCGGTCAGCGGCGTTTCGTTCACCATTCGGCGCGGCGAGAGTGTCGGGCTGATCGGCGAAAACGGCGCGGGGAAATCCACGATCGTGAAGATGCTCACCGGCATCCTGGTACCGACCGGTGGACGGGTGGAGACGCTCGGCGTGGTGCCGTGGAAGTCGCGCCGAAAGCTGGCCCAGAGCATCGGCGTCGTCTTCGGGCAGAAGCCGCAGATCCTGTGGGATATCCCGGCCCGCGCGAGCTTCGAGCTCTTGAAGGCGATGTACGCGATCCCGGACGAGGTCTACCGCTTCACGTACGACGAGGCCGTGGAGCGGCTGGAGCTCGGAGAGTTTCTCGACACGCCGGTGCGCCTGCTCTCGCTCGGCCAGCGCATGCGCTGTGATCTCGCGGCGTGCCTGCTTCACGCCCCGGCGGTGGCTTTCCTCGACGAACCCACGATCGGGCTCGACGTTCTGGTGAAGGAGCGCGTGCGCGAGCACTTGGTCGAGATGCGTCGGCGTTTCGGCACCACGATCCTGCTGACGACGCACGACCTGAAGGACATCAGCGCCACGTGCGAGCGGCTGCTGGTGCTCGATCGGGGGAAACTCCTTTACGACGGCAGCCGCGAGGGATTTCAGGCGCGGTTCGCCGACGAGCGGACGCTCCATGTCGAGCTCGATGGCGGCGCGAACGACGAAGCAAAGCGCGCGCTCGACGGCGAGCTCCTTTCCGACGGCGTGACGGTCGTGTGGGACGGCGACCGGCGACTCAGGGTGGATTGCCCGCGCGCAGCGAGCGCCCCCAAGGTGACCGCCGCCGTTCTCCGCAGCCTGCCGGTGCGCGACCTCACGCTGCAAGGTGTCGAGCTCGACGCGATCGTGTCGCGCCTTTACCGCAACGGCGGGAAGGGCACGGCATGAGCACGGCTCTTCCCGTTCCGTCGGCGTCGCAATTGCTTTCCGGCTTCGGTGCGCTCGCCTTTCGCACGGCGGAATCGAAGCTCACCTATCGGCTCGCGACGGTGCTTTCGCTGATCGCGAGCGGCTTCGCCTACTGCGTCTATCTGTTGGTTTGGCTCGCGGTCTATCGCGAGAATCCGAACCCTGGTCCGATCGGGCGGGGCGCGATGACGGCGTACCTCGTGGTCGCCTTCATGGTGAACGCGATCCTCACGCTGTCGCTCGAGTTTCGCTTCATCCAGCGCGTGCGGATGGGCCTCGTCGGCATCGACCTCTTGAGGCCGCTCGGCTTCTTGCCGTTCCAGATGGCGCAGGGTGTCGGTGATGCGCTGGTGAACCTCGTGTTCGTGGTGCCGATCTTCGGCGTGGGCCTTTTCTTCGTCGGCGGGTCGCTGATGCCGCCGACGGCCGGTGCAGCCGTTCTCGGTGCCGTGAGCTTGCTGCTCGGCTTCGTCGTGAACTTCGGCGTGAGCTACCTGATCGTGCAGGCGTCGTTCGTGCTCCAGTCGGGCTACGGGGTGATCTTCACCCGCGCGGCGCTGCACCAGATTTTCTCCGGCCTCGCCGCGCCGCTGGTCATGTTCCCGGACGGGCTCCGTGCGGCGGCGACCTTTCTCCCGTTTCGACACGTGGTCGAGACGCCCGTGCGGTTCTGGCTCGGCATGGCCGGCCCGTCCGAGGCGCCGCTCTTGCTCGCCGAACAGGCCGCGTGGGCCGTATCGTTGCTGTTTCTCGGGGAGCTCGTGTTTCGGTCCGTGATGCGGCGGCATCAGGTGCAGGGAGGCTAGCCATGCATTTCTATCTCAGGCTCTACCTGACGGCGCTCCGCGCTCGGGCCGAGTACCGCGTGGATTTTCTGGTCGGCGTGCTCACCGCGACCTCGATGCAGCTCGCGGCGTTCGCCTTTTTCTGGATCGTTACCAGCCACGCGCCGGGTCTCGGGGGCTGGTCATCGGGTGAGGTGCTCGCCCTCTTCGGTCTGACGGCGATGGTGCTCGGCCTTTCCGAGGGCCTGTTGAACGGCATCTGGTGGCTGCCCTGGTACGTCATCGACGGCCAGCTCGACCGGCTCCTCGTTTACCCGGTGAAGAGCTTGGTGTTCGTGCTGCTGTCGCGTCCGGAGCTGCATTCGCTCGGCAACTTCACGGCCGGCGCCGTCACGTTCGGCGTCGCCTGGTCGATGATGGCGGCGCCCACCTGGGCGCTCGTCCTCGTGCCGCTCTGGGTCGTGTGTGGTGCCGTCATCTACACGGCGGCACTCGTCATGATCGGCTCTGTTTTGTTGAAAGCGTCGGGTCCCTGGAACACGCCGATGCTGTCGATCCACCACCTCTTGAACGCGGCGCGCTACCCGGCGTCGGTCTACCCCCGGTGGCTGAACGTCCTGATTCTCTTCGTGCTGCCGTTCGGCGCGGCCATCTTTTTTCCGGTAAGTTTCCTGCGGGGTGACGGCTCGCTTTTCGTCGCTCTCGCCGCTCCGCCGGTGGCGGCGGCGGCGAGTGCGATCGCGGCGTTTTTCGTGTGGGAACTGGCGCTCCGCGGCTACCAGAGCACGGGGAGCTGAGGGGCCTGACGGGGGTTGCCCCGGGGCGCCGGGGTCAATATAGACTCCCGCGCGGGATGGCCCGCCCTCGACGCCGGACTGGGGTACTCGTTGCCGCGTTGCTCGGCGCCGTCGCCGCGCGCGCGGGGGCGCAACCGATCGAAGAGCCGAAAGCGATCGACACGGTGCGCGGGACAATCCAGGGGAGCACGCGCTTCCTCGGCCTCGCCGGCGCCTTCGTGGCGATCGCCGACGACACCGAAGGCGTGCCGATCAATCCCGCTTCGACGGCGGTGCGCCTGCCGTACTCTTGGGATTCGTTCAGCTACGCGTTCGGCGTCGACTTTTCCGTCGGGACCTGGCTGCCGAAGAACGACATCTACAACGAACCGGAAGGCACGGACTCCAGCAAAGGTGGCTCGCTCTTCGGCTCGCTCGCGGCTGTCGTCAACTTCCGTCATTTGGGTTTTGGTCTTTCCGCGGAGGCCGAACAAAACACGCTGAGCCGCGAAGCGCAGGGTGTCAGCACCGACCGCAGCGCAAACTTCGGCTTGGTCCACCTGAATGCGGCGTACGGCTATTTCGATGGGCAATTGCAGCTCGGCGGCGGGCTGCGCCTCGTGGGGTTCGCCTTCGACGGCACTGCGAGCAGCGGGGCACTCTCGACCGCCGGCATCGGCTACACGGCAGGCCTGATCGTCAAGCCGAACGGTCTGCCGTTTCGCATCGGCGGCACCATCCAGCAGCCGATCGATGCCGAGCAAGAGGGCGCCCCCGGCGAGCCGCCGACCACCGTTCACGTGCCGTGGAAAGTTTCGGGCGGCTTTGCCTTCCAGTTCGGCACCCGCCCGCTCAACCGGCCGTTCGTCACCGTCGCCGATCGCATCCGCAAGAACACCGCGGGACGCAAGCCGACGGACGAGGACACGAAGAAAGCCGCCGCCGAGCTGTTCGAGGAATACCAGAAGGATCAGACCTGGTACCTGCTCGTCACCACCGAGCTCGCGCTACTGCAGGCCGCCGATGCCGGGTCCCTGGGTTCCCTCTCGGCCGTCGGTCGCCCGCTCATCTCCCCGCGCATAGGGTTCGAGAGCGAGGTCGTGCCGCGCTACCTGAGGCTCCGCGCCGGCAGCTACCTCGAGCTTCCGGTCGCAGAGGAGGGCAACGCGCGCCTGCACGGCACGTTCGGCGCCGACATCAAGCTCTTCAGGTGGGGCGTGTTCGGGCTCGTCCACCCCTTCGACTTCTGGCAGCTGTCGCTCGCCGCCGACGGCGCGAAGGCGTACCTGAACACGTCATTCAGCGTCGGATTCTGGCACTAGAATGCGTCTCACAAACCCCCGAGGCGCGTAACAGATCGAAATCGCTCCATCTCGGGGCGGGAACTTCCATCCGGAGGATCTTGCTGCCCCCCCCCCGCCTCACGGCGGCGCACGTCCCGCGTCCTCGCCTTCGCCTGAGGGCGTGGGTCGACTTAGGCTCGCCGACGCCTTCGCCAGTCACGGAACATTCGCTCCGCGACACCAGCAAGAACAATGAGCCCAAGGAAAAGCGCGATGTATCCAGAGGGGCGCCCCTTGGGACTGTCCTCGAGAAGCTGCAGGCCACCTAAGGCGAGCATCATGCACCCGGTGAAGATCCCAATCTGCTGCTTGGGTGCGATCCGGGCCACGCCGTGAGGATAGCCCAAAGCCAGCGTCGAGAACCGAGCCCCACCCCGATCGGCAAATCCGGCCACTACCGCGGAGTTCGGCCGCGGCGGTTCAGCCGCGGCGCAGTTCGGCTGCGGCAGTCGCGCGGCGCGTCAAGGGAGTCCGTAGGCCGATCTGTCAACGATCTACGAGGGCCGCACCCTCCACCACTTTAACACATGGTTGGCGATTTCCGTCGCCTAGTCTATAGTATAGCCCTATTCAAGATGCAACGTCAGGGGCGCCGCCACACTGGTCTTTGCCGCTCTGCTTCCTCGACGAGGCGGTCGCAGCTCGACCTCCCGTTGAAGGGCACGTGGGGCGGCAAGCGGAAAAACGCCGGCCGCAAGCCGGGCCCGCATCCCAAGACTCCCCACCGCCGTCGCCCCAAGCACTACTTCGGCCATCCGGTGCACGTCACGCTCCGCGCCGTCCTCGGCTCGCTCCGCTCCCAACTCCTCTATCCCACGATCCGCATCGCCATCGGCCGGACCACTCGAAACGCCCCCGATCGCTTTCGCATCGTGCACTACTCCGTGCAGTCGAACCACCTGCACCTGATCGTGGAAGCCGCGGAGCGCCGCGCCCTCACCGCGGGCGTCCACGGGCTCGAGTCCCGCATCACCCGCTACGTCAACGAGCTACTCCTTCGCCGTGGCGCGTTGTGGGCCGACCGCTGGCATGGGCGCGCGCTGAAGTCGCCCCGCGAGGTCAGAAACGCGCTCGTGTACGTCCTTGCCAACTTCCGCAAGCACTCGTCACGCCCGGTACCGCGGGGTGTGGATCCGTGCTCGTCGGGCGCGTGGTTTCACGGCTGGCGCGGCGTCCGCGCGGAGCGCGGTCCCCCGCCTTTGGCGGGGCGCGTCTGGCCGGTGCCAGACGCGGACGAGAAGGTGCCGGTCTCGCGTCCAGAGTCGTGGCTTCTCCGCGAAGGCTTTCTTCGCGCGGGCCGCGTGCGCCTCGACGAAGCGCCGCGCCCCGACAAACGCCACGCGGCCGAAGCGCCGCCGGCGCACTGAAGGGCCCACTCTCCGCAACCCGTTTTCCGCTACCGCTCCGCCGTCGCCGCCGGTCGCGAACCCACCCACGCAGTGCGCGAGCACCGTCCCGCGCGTCCCCTCACCGACCCCCAACCTTCGCTTCTGGAGCCTATCTCGTCATTGCCGGTGCGCCCCCTCACCCACGGGTGGCTGGAGCACCGCTTCTGCTCCGCGGGATTGCGAAGCGCGTTCTAGCCCGCCGTCAAGGTCGGCGCCGGAGCGCGCTGGCCGCCGGGGTGTCGAGGAACCAGACGCCCGCGCGAGCGAGCTGGGCGGGTGTGGCGGAAGGGTTCCACTCGCCCTCGAGCGCCCGCGCCACGGCATCGGCTTTCCCTTCACCCTTGGCGAGGACCAGCAGCGTGCCCGCCGCGGCGAGCGCGAGCGGCGTGAGCGTCAGCCGCTCCGGTGGCGGTTTCGGACCCACCACCGGCAGGTAGCGGCGCCCACTCTCGACGAGTGCCGGGGACCCCGGGAAGATCGACGCCGTGTGTCCGTCCTCGCCGACGCCGAGCACCACCACGTCGATCACCTCGGGGAGGATCGCCTCGTACGCGCGAGCGGCGGCATCGCGGTCGGCCGACTCGCCGAGCGGCCGGTGCACGTTTTGGGGCGGGATCGGGACGCGAGCGAGCAGCGACTCCTTTGCCATGCGGTAGTTGCTGTCTTCGTGGTCCGGCGGCACGCAGCGCTCGTCGCCGAAATAGACGTGAACCGCGTCCCAAGGCACCCCGCCGAGTGCGGCGAGGGCCACGTGGACGTCGCGTGGCGTGGTGCCCCCCGAGAGCGCGATGCTCGCGGACTTCTGCGTTTTCACGGTTTCGGAAAGGCGTTCGGCGAGCCACCCCGCCGCCGCCCGAGCGAGCTCACCCGAGGAAACGACGTGGGAACCGGCGCCGAGCATCGGGGAATGGTGCCAGGCGTCGGGGCGTTCCGTCTTCATGGATTCGCCCGAGGCTCTCCTGCCGCGGGTCCGTGCACCTTCTTTCGGGGGATCCGAGGCGGGTGCGTCGGGCGCGCCGGGGCGCTATGGTCGATCCGTCCTCATGGGTGTCGTCGCGCCGGAGCCCAACCGAATCCTCGCCGGCCGCTACCGGCTCGAGTCGCGGATGGGTGCGGGCGGGATGGGGTCCATCTGGCGCGCCGAGCACCTGGTTCTGCAAGCGCCGGTGGCCGTGAAGCTCATCGATCGCGACGCCGTGCCGGACGAAGACACCGTGGCCCGCTTCCTGCGCGAGGCCAAATCGGCGGCGGCGCTCAGGAGCCCCCACGTCGTCCAGATCATCGACTACGGCCTCGACGGTGAGACCCCGTTCATGGTCATGGAGCTGCTCGAGGGCGAGAACCTGGCGCAGCGCCTCAAGCGCTTGCGGCGGCTGTCGCGCCAGGACACGGCCCGCATCCTCACGCACGTCGGCCGCGCGATGGTGCGCGCGCACGACGCCGGCATCGTCCACCGCGATCTCAAGCCCGACAACATCTTCCTGATCCGGAACGAGGACGAGGAGCACGCCAAGGTGCTCGACTTCGGCGTTGCGAAGGTGGAGCGAGCCGCGCTCGGTGCGGAGGGGACGCGCACGCGCACCGGGTCGATCCTCGGCACGCCGTTTTACATGAGCCCCGAGCAGGCCCAGGGCAACAAGGCGGTCGACCACCGCTCGGACCTCTGGTCGCTCGGCGTGATCGCGTTCGAGTGCCTCACCGGCAAGCGGCCGTTCTACAGCGACGGCCTCGGCGACCTGGTGCTCACCATCTGCGTGCGCGATCTGCCCATACCGTCGGACGTGGCGCCGGTGCCACTCGGGTTCGATCGCTGGTTCGCCCAGGCCTGCGCCCGCGATCCGGAGCATCGCTTTTCCAACGCCCGCGCGATGACGGAGGCGCTCCGCGAGGCGCTGGGTCTCGATCCGAAGGAAGCCGGCGTCGACACGCCCGAGATCATGGTGGCCAGCGGCGGGCAGCCCAGCGTGCCACCGGGCGGCGGTTCGGACGCGCCGACGATCGCGCGTGACTCGGCGGGGGTCGCCTCGGGTCCGGTGTCGCGGTCCCGCCCGGATGCCGATGCGCTGACGGTTGCGGCGCCGCTCGAGGTCCTGCGTGGCGCCGACGCAGGCGTCCCCGCCCCCACCGAGGCGCTCTTCGGGACGACGCAGCACGAGCTACCGCCCGAGCCGCCGAAGAGCCGCGTCACGGCGGTGCTGCTCGTGGCCATGGCCGCGCTCGCCCTCGGCCTGATCGGCGGGCTGATGTTCCTCCGGCGCGCGGATCGGGGCCTCGAGGACCAGCGAACGATGCGTCTGCCGGAGCCGGCCGCACCACCCGCCGAGGTGGCCCCCGCGGAGCGTGCCGTCAAGACCGAAGCGCCTCCGCAGCCCGCGCCGGTCGAGAGCGCCGCGCCCGTCGATTCGGCGTTACCCGAAGCGAGCGCGCTGCCGCCGCCGTCTGCCGCTCCCGCCGGTGCACCGCCCGTCGTGAAGGAGCAAGCCCCCGATGCGGGCGTGGCCACGATGCCCGCCGAGGCGCCCGACGGTGGATGGCAGAAGCCGGCCTGGGCGATCCCCGACAACGAGATCCCGGTTCGCCGCGGACCTGACCAAGCCGACGAGAAGATCGTGCTCCCACCGCAGTGAGCCCGCCGGAGCGCTCCGCACCGCTCGGCGAATTACGCTAGCGTTCGAGGCATGACGGAAACGAAGGCCAAGCGAGCATCATTTCTGGTGTTCGGCGTTCCAGCGGTGGGGGTCGAGGAAGCCGATGCCGTGCGCGAGGTGATCCTCAGCGGTTGGATGGGCACCGGTCCGAAGGCGAAGGAGTTCGAGGATCAGTTCAAGGCCTACGTCGGTCGCAAGCACGCCGTCGCCGTCAACAGTTGTACGGCGGCATTGTTCCTCAGTTTGCACGCGCTCGACCTGGCGCCCGGCGACGAGGTGATCACGACGCCGTTGACGTTTGCGGCGACCGTGAACGTGATCGAGCACACTGGCGCGACGCCCGTGTTCGTGGACGTCGATCGCCGCACCGGTTTGATCGATCCGGAGCTCGTGCGTCGCGCGGTCGGTCCTCGCACGAGAGCGATCCTGCCGGTGCATTTGTACGGCCGAACCGCGGCGATGGCCGACCTTGCCGCCATTGCCGACGAGCATGATTTGGTCATCATCGAGGATTGCGCCCACGCGATAGAAGCGACGCTCGACGGCCGGCGAGCTGGCACGTTCGGTCAGGTGGCGTGCTACTCGTTCTACGTCACGAAGAACGTCACCACGGTGGAAGGTGGGATGCTCCTGACGGACGATGCCGACCTCGCGGCGCGCCTGAAGCGGCTGGCGCTGCACGGCATGAGCGCGGACGCGTGGGCGCGCTTCTCCGACCAAGGATACCGGCACTATCAAGTCGTCGAGCCCGGGTACAAGTTCAACATGACGGACATGCAGGCCGCGATGGGCCTGGTCCAGATGAGAAAGATCGAGCCGATGCTCGCCCGGCGCGAAGCGCTATGGCGCTACTACGATCAACGCCTGCGGGACCTGCCTTTCGAGCTTCCACCCCCGGCGACGTCGGGCTCGGTCCACGCGCGACATCTCTACACGATCCTGGTCGACGAAAGTCGCGCCGGCATCTCTCGCGACAAGATGCTCGTCGAGCTCCAGAGGCGAAACATCGGTGCCGGCGTCCATTACGTCGGTCAGCACCTCCAACCCTATTATCGAGACAAGTACGGGTTCTCGCCCGAACAATTCCCGAACGCGACGCATCATTCGCTACGAACGCTCTCGCTCCCGCTGAGTGCCAGATTGGACGAGGAGGATCTGGAAAGCGTGGCGACTGCTCTGACCGAGAGCCTCCGCGCAACGTGACCGGGGGCGCTGCGGGTCGTGCCTCACGCGCTCGGGATCTTCACGCCTGCGCGGAGGACGATGTCCGCGGCCGAGCGCCCGAGCTCGAGCTCGATCGCTCCCGACTCGACGACGAAGCTTCGTGAGTCGACATCCCAATAGGCGAGCTCGTTCGTGTCGATCGTCAGCGTGACGTCGGCCGTTTCGCCGGGCGCGAGACGCACGCGGCGAAAACCGACGAGCTGCTTCAGCGGGCGTTTCACGCGTGACACCGGGTAGCGGGCGTAGAGCTGGATCACGTCGTCGCCCGCTCGCTTGCCGGTGTTCGTCACGGTGACGCTCACGTCGAACGTCTCGCCCGCGCGGGTCGTGGCCGCGCTGGTTCGAAGGTTCGAATGAGCGAACGTCGTGTACGAAAGGCCGTAGCCGAACGGGTAGAGCGGCTTGCCCTCGAAGTAGAGGTACGCGCGGCCGAGCCGGAGGTCGTAGTCGAGCATCGGCGGGAGCTCGTCGACGCTGCGGAGCCAGGTCTGGACCAGGCGCCCGCCGGGGTTTTCGTCGCCGAACAGCACGTCGGCGAGGGCGTGGCCCATTTCCTGGCTGTTGTGAGTGAGCTTGAGGATGGCGGGCGCGCGCTCGGCCGTCTGGACGATCGAATAAGGAAAGCTCGCGACCAGGACGACGACGGTGCGCGGGTTCGCCGCCAGCACCTCGAGGATGAAGGGCTCGTCGGGCAGCTCGAGATCGACGCGATCGACCGATTCCTTGCCGTAGCTCGGGTGAGCGGATTTTCCGAACGGCCCTTCACCGGTCGGGTGGTTGCCGACGCAGAGGACGACCACGTCCGACGTCTTCGCGAGCTCGAGCGCCGCGGCTCCGTCGCGAGCGTGGCGGACCTCGACGCGTGTGCCGAGGCGCGCCCGAATACCTTCGAGCGGCGACACCGTGTACGGCGGTGTGCCGCTGTACCAGTCGAGCAGCACCTCGTCCGCACGCGGCCCGATGACGGCGAGCGATCGAATGGCGTGCTCGTCGAGCGGGAGCAGCGCGGCATCGTTCTTCAGGAGCACGGCCGAGCGCGCCGTCGCGCGGCGCACGAACGCACGCGCCTCCGGTGACTCCCACGGCGGCTGCTTCGGGACCGCCGCGTAGGGCACGCGATCGACCGGATCGAGCAAACCGAGCCGGATCATGACGCGGAAGTTCGGGCGAATGGCGCGTTCGATGTCGGCTTCGCCGAGCAAACCCTCGGCGAGCGCCGCTTCGACGGATTCCTTGAATTTGTCGAGGAACTGCGTGATCCCGGCGCGCAGGATCGGTCCGGCGGCATCCGTGAGGCGCGGGAAGTAGCGGTGCTCGGTCACGAGGTGCGTGAAGGCACCGCCGTCTGTGCAGATGATGCCGTCCTGGCCCCACTCGCCCCGTGCGACCTCGTTCAACACCGGGTGCAGGCTGCACGGCACGCCGTTGTACTTGTTGTACGCGGCCATGAAGGCGCGCGAGCCCGCCTCCACGCCCTTGCGAAAAGGTACCGAATAGTATTCGCGGAACAGGCGATCGTCGAAGCTCGAGCAGCCGCGCTCGCGACCGACCTCGTTGCTGTTCGCGAGGAAGTGCTTCATCAGCGACGCCGCCTGCCAGTAGCGCGGGTGGTCGCCCTGCAGGCCGCGCACGAACGCTTGCGTCATCACGCCGTTGAAGAAGGCGTCTTCGCCGAAGCATTCCTCGGTGCGGCCCCAGCGCGGATCGCGCCCGAGATCGGCGTTCGGGGCGCGCACGACGAGCCCGCCTTTTTTTCCCTGGCTCGTGTGAAAGACCCAGCGTGCCTCGCGGCCCTCGAGCGCGGCGACCTCCTGTACGAGCGCCGGATCCCAGGTTTCCCCGAGCCCGATCGCTTGCGGGAACGTGGTCGTCGGTGTCGGCTCGTCGCGACCCCACTTGCCGGGCCCACCCTGCGCGAGACCGTGCAGCCCCTCGACGTGTCCGCTCGCCACCACGCCGAGGCGCGGCACGCTCGGGTTCGTCGAGAGGCAGTCGATTTTTTCACTCAGCGTGAGACGCGCGATCAGATCGTCGATCCGCGCTTCCTCGCGAACGTCGGGATCCTGGAAGGGATAGGTCATGGGTGCTCTCGGCGACGACTATCACGTGCCCTGCGCGAGTGGCGGCTCCACGTGTCATCGGGTATCGTCGACTGTCGCATGTGGACGCAAGGTGGCCCTCGCTGGCTGGTGGTGGCCCTGGCCCTTTCGTGCACCAGCGAAGAGTCGCCGCCCACGGCGAGCGCCGGTTCGTCCGGGACCGCCGGTGAGGCGGCGGGCTCACCGGGCGGTGCGGGCTCGGGCGGCGGGACAGCGACCGGCGGCGGAGCCGGGCTAGGCGCGGGCGGTGTCGGCGCGGGTGGTCTCGGCGCGGGCGCGCCGAGCTCGGGGGGCAGCGGCAACGCCGCGGGTGAGAGCGCCGGCGCTGGCACGGGTGGTGGCAGCGGTGGTGGCGCCGGTGGCGCCGGTGCGGGCGTCGGCGGGAGCCTTCCAGCGGGCGCCGCTGGCGACGGCGGCGGCGGCGCTGCTCTCGGCGGCATGGCCGGCATGGCCTCGGGCGGGAGCGCCGGCATGCCGGGGCCGATCGCCGAGGCGCTCGACGTGACGGACGTGTGGTCGGGACATCCGGTCGGCTTCTATCTACTCACGCGGGGCGACCGTCAGTTCGCGGCTTTCTACGATGCGAACCGCGCGCTCACGGTCGCCGACCGCGCGCTCGGCTCGACCAGCTGGAAGCTCGCCCGCCTGCCGACGTCCGTCGGCTGGGACAGCCACAACGACATCGTGATGGCGATCGACGACGACGGGTTCATCCACGTTTCCGGCAACATGCACAGCTCGCCGTTGATCTATTTCCGTACGACGGCCCCGCTCGACATCGACACCTTCGAGCAGCTGCCGATGGTGAACATGAACGAGGCGAGCTGCACCTATCCGCAGTTCTTCCGCTCGCCCTCGGGCCAACTCGTCTTCATGTACCGCGACGGCTCGAGCGGCAGTGGCAACCACATCTTCAACGCCTACTCGACGGCCACGAAAACCTGGTCACGCTTGCTCGGCAGCGCCCTCACCGACGGCGAGGGCCAGCGGAATGCGTACCCGGTGGGGCCGATCCAGGGCCCCGACGGTGACTTTCACCTCGTCTGGGTGTGGCGCGACACGCCGGACGCCACCACGAACAACAATCTTTCGTACGCGAGCACCACCGATCTCTTGGCCTGGAAACGGGCCGACGGCGCGGCGCTCACGCTGCCGATCCGGCTTTCCACCAGCGACATCGTGGATCCGGTGCCGAGCGGCGCCGGCATGATCAACAACAACACCAAGGTCGGCTTCGACGCGACGATGCGACCGATCGTCGCCTATCACAAGTACGATCAGAACGGGAACACGCAGCTTTACAACGCTCGGTTCGAGAACGGCGACTGGGTCGTGCACCAGACGTCGGACTGGGACTACCGCTGGGACTTCGGCGGCGGGGGGACGCTCGTGTTCGAGATCGAGGTGGAGCCGGTGGTGCTCCAGACCGACGGCACGCTGACGCAAAACTACTATCACGCACAGTACGGTGGGCTCGGCGCGTTCCGGTTGAACCCCGACACGCTCGCCGCCGAGGAGACGATCCCGCAACCCGTGCCGTACCCGGCCGAGCTCGCCGAGGTGGAATCACCGACGGCGGAGATGCAGGTCCGCTGGCGGAAGGATGCGGGGAGCGGCCCGGACACGGCCCTCGTCTACATGCTGCGCTGGGAAACCCTGCCGTCGAACCGCGACATGCCCCGCCCGATGAACCCACCGCCGACCAGGCTGCGTTTGTACGGGTTCCGCGCCCAGTTGTAGTAATAGCCGTGCCTCATGGGCCCCGGTGTCGCGCTACCGCACGTGGTGATCGAAGAGGTGACGCCGATCGTGGACGGCGGGCGTTACCCGGTGAAGCGCGCCGTCGGTAGTCGCATCGACGTCGCCGCCAACGTCTTCAAGGACGGACACGATCTGATCGCGGCGCGGATCGTGTTTCTGGGCCCCGGCGATCCCGAGTGGCACGCCGTGCCGCTTTCCTACGAGTTCAACCCCGATCGCTGGTTCGGCGCGTTCAGCGTGGACCGGCTCGGCCGCTGGCACTTCGGGATCGAGGCATGGCCCGATCACTTCGCCACCTTCCGCTCGGAGCTGGAGAAACGGGTGCAGGCCGGTCAAGACGTGCGCTCCGAGCTCGTGGCCGGGGCGCGGCTGCTCGAACGCTACGCGGCGCTTCTGCCCGCCGACATCGCCAAGCGCGCGCGCAGCGCCGCGGTGCTCCTCGCCGACGATCAGGCGCCGCTCGACACGCGCATCAAGGCCGCGCTCGCCGCCAACCTTGCGCGGGAGATCGGCGGGCCGCTCAGCGCGCTCGAGATCACGCGCTCGCCGCTCTACGAGGTCCTGGTCGACCGTGAGGAGGCGAGCTTTGCGGCCTGGTACGAGCTCTTCCCGCGCTCGCAGGGGACCCGACCCGGCATCCACGGCACCTTCGCGGACGCGGCGCGCCGGCTTCCGGAGGTCGCCGCGCTCGGCTTCGACGTGATCTACCTGCCGCCGATCCACCCGATCGGCGTCACGCATCGAAAAGGCAAGAACAACGCGACCAAGGCCGAGCCGGGCGACGTCGGTAGCCCCTGGGCGATCGGCAGCAAGGAGGGCGGCCACACCGCCATCCATCCGGGGCTCGGTACGCTCGCGGACTTCGACGCGTTTCAAAAGAGCGCGCGCGAGCTCGGCCTGGAGATAGCGCTCGACTTCGCGCTCCAGTGCTCGCCCGACCACCCGTGGCTCGTCGAGCACCCAGACTGGTTCTTCGTGCGGCCCGACGGCAGCATTCGCTACGCCGAGAACCCGCCGAAAAAATACGAAGACATCGTCCCCTTGAACTTCTGGTGCGAGGACCGCGAGCGAATGTGGGCCGCGTGCCGCGACGTGCTCGTGTTCTGGGCGGAGCACGGCGTGCGGACGTTCCGCGTGGACAACCCGCACACCAAGCCGCTCGCATTCTGGGAATGGGTGATCCGCGAGCTTCACACGCGCTTCCCCGACGTCGTGTTTCTGAGCGAGTCCTTCACGCGGCCGAATCGGCTGAAGGCGCTCGCGAAGCTCGGCTTCAACCAGAGCTACACCTACTTCACCTGGAAAAACTCGGCCGCAGAGCTCAGGGACTTTTTCGGCGAGCTCACGCGTTCGCCGATGGTCGAGTATTTCCGGCCGAACTGCTTCGCGAACACGCCGGACATCCTCCACGAGTACCTGCAGCACGGTGGCCGCGCGGCGTTTCGTATCCGTCTCGTTCTCGCGGCGACGCTCGCACCCGTCTACGGCATCTACAGCGGCTACGAGCTCTGCGAGAACGTGGCCGTGAAACCCGGCAGCGAGGAATACGTCGACAGTGAGAAGTACGAGATCCGCGTGCGCGACTGGAACGCACCGGGTCACATCAAGCAGGACGTGAGCCGGCTCAACCGGATCCGGCGCGAGAACCCCGCGCTTCAGACGCTCTCGAACCTCGAGTTCATCGGTACGGACTTCGACGGCATCCTTGCTTACCGCCGCTACGCCCCGGACAACGAGCTCATCGTGATCGTGAATCTCGACCCGCACCAGGCTCACGAAACGACGGTCGAGGTGCCGCTCGAGCGCATGGGCATCGGTGATACCGAAGGGTACGAGGTCGTCGATCTCCTGAACGGGCTCCGCTACGAGTGGCGCGGTCGCAGGAACTACGTGCGGCTCGATCCCAACGAGCGCGTGGCGCACGTGTTCAGGGTTTCGAAGCACGGATGATTCGGCGGCGCGGGAACTTTGCGACCAGGCAGCAGAAACGGGATGTTATTCGCTAGCGAAACCGCGGACATGCCGTAGTATTCTGCGTATCTTGCGTCTTCCCCAACGGAGCTCGCTCTCGTGCTTCGCGGTGGTGACGGCGCTCGCCTGCAGCGAATCGCCGTCGAGCCCTGCCGTACCCCCCGCGCGGATCGCCGGCTCCGGCGGCGTCGGTGGTGCGATGGCGGGGACCGGTGGCGTGGTGAGCGCGAGCGGCTCGAGCGGTGCGTCCGTATCGACCAGTGGAACGGGGGGCGCGGCGGGCTCGACCGGCGG
>Ga0315910_10001509_pt1 | contig 21246 bp, 21 predicted proteins | sample EdamamesoilMG_FD_204470 | JGI IMG/M metagenome (GOLD analysis project Ga0315910, IMG submission 204470) | Garden soil microbial communities collected in Santa Monica, California, United States - Edamame soil | ecosystem: Environmental > Terrestrial > Soil > Garden | place: USA: California...
GTCCGCTTCGGAACGCGGGTAGAGCACAGCCAAGGGCACCACTTGGTAGACACTGTTGTCTGTGGCAGTCACGAGCCGCGTGGCGTAGTCAGTGCGGATCTCGCCTTGATATTGACTGGTTTGGAGCGCTTCAAGAAAGGCCGCGTAGAGACCGGGCAGGTGCTCATCCGCGGGAATCCTGGGGATCATGGCACGGAGATAGTCGATCCCGTGCGGTCGCGCTAGCTTGCCCGAGGAAAGCAATGGACCGGCGCAACGTTTTGATTTTGGCCATCTTGGGAGCTGGCATCTGTAGCATCTCGCTGGCGCTATTCTGGCCAGAAAGCGATGAGGAACGGATCTCCTCGTTGCTCCACGACCTGGCTCATGCGGTGAGCTTTTCCGAGCCGATCGAAAGTCCGGTGTTCTATGGCTCCGCTCTGGCCAATCGCCTGGAGCCCTACTTGACCGAGCAGGTCCAGGTGGACGTCCACGATGTACGGGCTCAAGTGCCGCGCGATCGGGGACAGATGGCCATCGCTGCCGCAGTCGCCCTAGCGCGCTATGGCTCGCTCGACGTCACGCTCTCCGAGGTCAGCATCGAGATGCAGGATGGCGGCGCGCGAGCCACCGCCAGCGCACGGGTGATCGCCAACGAGGGCGGCACCCTGCGCAGCGAGAGCCGCAACGTACACTTTGTCGTCAGCAAAGAAGACGGTGATTTCAAGGTCAGCGCGGTGCGTGCCGACGACCCCCAATGAATCTGCAATTGGGCTCAGTAAGCCAGCGACACATCCAAGACAGCTGCGAGCGGCTGTCTCAGATCAATCATGCCTTGGTCGTCGCTCACCATGAGCCGCGGACGCGCGCCCAGTACGATCAAGAACGGAAAGGACGCGGGAATCCCGGACATCCATGGCACGGACATTTTCACCCGCGAGCGCGCCTGCGCCGCGAGCGCGGTGGGCTTTTGTTCCTTTGATTGACTCGCCGCGCACAGCTGCGCCACCTCTGCGTCTGGCTCGAACAAGGCACAACGTAAAAGCGCACTCCTTGGTTGTCCCCAAGCCGCGCTGATCTGTAGCCCGCGAGCGATCTCCAAGCGCACCCTGCGATCGGGATGGGTGAGCAGTTGATGAATCGGAGACCCTCCAGCGCAGGCTTGGTTCAGCTCAGCGGACCAGCCCCAGGCCGCAGTGGCCAGGCCCGCATTGGACGAAGCACAGCGCTGGGTCGATAGCCATTTGGGATCGAAGACCACCACGCCGCGCGCCCAAGCCCGGCGCAGGGCGCGCAGGGCGGCAGCTTGCACAAACAACGGGCGTCCTTGGGCGAGGGCGAGGTATTCATCGCCCTGGACCACGGGGTCGACGTACCCCCGGCTCTCGAGCGCCACAGCCGCCAAGCGATCCTCCGGAGCAGAGCTGAGCTCACGCAACAGTCCCGCCAAATCGGGTCGCTCTGCCGCGAGCTGTGCAATTGAAATGCGCTCAGACGGCGTCGTCGTCAGCAGCACCTCACGCAGCCTCTTATCATCCAGGGATGAGGCGATAGCGGAAAGGAGCCAGCTACGGTCGTGCCCGGCTTGGCGAGTCCAAAGCGAAAGGAGGGCGTCGCGATGCTGCGGCGCTGTCACGGCGGTGGCTCCGTACAGGGTCTGTTTGAGCGGCGACTGCTTGGACAACGGGGCCCGCGCGGCGCGTTCGACGACCCACGCCGTTTGGGAGTCAGTCATGCCCTGGGCCAAGTGCGCGCTGCCGGCTTGCACGACATCCAAAAGCTCGTGGAACAAGATCGTCTCCATGATGTCGCCGCGGCCTTGTCCGTCGAGCAACGTGCGCGCGGCGGTCTGTCGCACCAAGGGTGAATCCGAGGCGAGGTACGGCAAAATGTGGCTCGGGTCGCCAAGGACGCCCGAACGCCCCAGCGCCTCGAGCAAACGCAACGTGCCCTGCTCGGTCTTTTCCCTGCCCAAGGCATGGATGAGCGGCGCCTGACTGGTCTGAGGCAGCGATGCTTGACGCAGCAAGAAATCAAGGGCCGCTCCCCTCAGGAATTCAAACTCGGTCGCTTCATACTCGGGGAGAGACACCACTTCCAAAGCGTGAACAGTCACGGCGTCCCGCGCTGGGTCCGCTGCGCTTACGCTGGGCGCCGTGCTCGCAAGACGATAGAGGTCTTGCCACGACAAGCGGTGGTCGCGCACCGCGCCAAGGACCGGGCCCAGCGGGGCGGACTTTGCCAAGTGCATTTGTGCGCAGAATTCCAGCTCCGTGAAGGTGGCGCGCTGGATGCACGCGCTGAAGTCCAAAGGACCGGTGGCGAGCAGTCGCCTGTTGTCCGCGATGACTTTGCGCGCTTCAGGACGCGAGGTGAGGCGCTCGAGCTGGAGATTGGCCTGCTCGCTGTCCAGGCGCGTCAAGACGGAGAGCGCCGCCAACTGCGCCGCTCCAAATGTCGGTTGCGAGAGCACAGAAAGCAGCCCAGCGACTGCCTGCTGCTCTCCACATTCGCCCAGGGCCCACACCGCCTGTTCGACCACGCGCGCATCGCTGTCGCTGAGCGCCATCAGCAAAGCTGGAATGGCGCGCGCGTCCGCGTACGCCGTGAGCGCACGCGCTACTTGATAACGAACATCCTGGTCGTCGTCCGTCAGGCGAGCGACCAGCGGCAAAACGGCCGAAGGCGCGCCCAACACGGCCAACGCCTCGATCGCTGACGCGAGCACTTCAGGTGACCTGTCGCTCAGCGCGAGGAGTAAGAAATCCGCCGCCAGTTGGGCCTCCTTGGGGCGTGCCTTGCGCAAGGCGAGAGTCGCGGCGTGCCGGACCTCCTCCTCGCTGTCCCCGAGCAGTTGCCCCACACGTCTCACAGCGTCGGCGCCCAGATCACAGGCCAACAGTTGGACAGCAAGCCAACGCTCACGGGGGGCACTGCTTTGCGTCCAGCTGAGCGCCACCTCCGCAAGGTCACCATAACAATGGGCCACGGCCACGGCGCCCAGACGCTGCCGAACCTCCTGGTCGTCATCCTGAATGAAACGTCGCACCAGCGCGTGGGCCTGGGCCTCGGACAGTTGAGCCACCTGGGCGGCAGCTCTTCGTCGTTCTTCTACTGAACCCGTACCTAGCGCCTGTTCCATCGGAGCCGCTGGCTTGGGCCAGAGCCGCTCCGCCTGGGCTCGGTTCGTCCCCAAAAGGGCCCACCCAGCCAAAGCCAACCACGCCAGTTGATGTCTCTTAAACATGCCCCACCGAACGCCGCACCAACCAGTGCAAGCTCATCAGACTGACTGCCAACGTTGCCCAAACCCAAGCTTCCAACCAAGGCCGGCTCTCGCGGTGTGTTGCGATGAAGGAAGCTGTCGACTTGGGCAACTGGCTGACGCGCCCAGCGGTCACGGCGGTCCCACCTGTTGCACGAGCGATGGCCTCCAGGCGCTCAGGATCTGGGCGACTGTCGGACCAGGCTTCTCCCCCATCTTCGCACGCGATGACCGAGCGTGTCGGTGGCGCCGCCCCCACCCGAACGCGCGCCGCGTATCCGCCCTCGGGGATTTGTCGCGCCACGAAACGCCGGGTGCCACCCGCACCGGGCTCCAGCTGTTGGAGTGGCAACGAGTCGCTCACCCCCGCCCCCAACTTCTCCAAGCGCACCTGGATGTCGTCGCCAAGTCCCGGGATCGGGTCCACGAGCAACGTCTGATCGCGATGGGCCAAACACTCACCGTCCAGACGCAGCTGAGCGCTTTCATAGCGCGGGTCGCGCATCAGCCAGCCCAAGAGTCCCTCCCACAGGTCCGCGTGCGCGCGCCCCCCAGTCTTGGCCCCCACGGTGCCGAAGCGCAGCTGATGGGACCCATCCACCGAAATAGCCACACTGCGCCCGTCACCCTGCTCGTAGACCGCGAGGACGGGCATTCTTTGGGTCATCGCGCCGGCCCTGGCCAGCTCGCTGGGGTGCTCCCACAGCACGAGCGCGCCGGGACGCGCGGACCCCAGGGCGTTGGCGCCGCTCATCTCGGGGAGTTCCTCACCCATCGTCGACCGCAAGGGTTTCAAGATGGGAGCGACCCGCCCCGCCTCGGTAAACTGGGGAACAAACGCCTTTCTCACGATCAACTCACCCTCCCGTGGCAAGTAGACGGGCAACACCTCTTCCAAGGGCGACCCCGCGTAACCCCCGGATGAAAACCCAGTCGGTCCGCCCACCAAGATCAGGCCGCCGCCGCGCACCACGTAGTCCCGCAAGGCTCCAAAATAGCGATCCAGGCGGTAGCGAGGCGCGTCGATGTCTTGCAAAATAATCGCATCGAAGCTGCTGAGATGCTCGGAAAACAGCTCGTCCACCGGGAACGGGATCAGGGCCAGCTCCTCCTGTTCCGCCTGTACTTGGTCACTTTCTGTGCGCAAGATGAAGAATGAAACCAGGTCGATGCTCTCGTCAGACTTGAGAAACTTGCGGAGCGCCCGCACGTCGTAGGTGGGACGCCCAGCCACGTGCAGCATCCGCAACCGGTCCCGACGCACAAACACCGGCACGATGCGTCGGTCGTTTTGCACTACGTCATCCGGTGTGGCGCTTGTGAGCTCGATGAGCAAGGCACGATTGCCCGCTTGCTCCAAGGTCAGCTCCAGGGAAAGTAGCGCCCGACCTTGCTCGAATTTGGCGCGCCCCGTCGACAGTACCTGTGGTTCTTGCCGTTCCAAGAGCTCCTTGACCCGCACCTCCGCTTCGTCACAAGCAGCGGACGGCTCACAGCCCACCTCAATTTCCAAGCGGAAGGGTTGGTGAGCCACGGCAGAGCCGGTCAACCCAACCGAGCGCAGACTGCGATCTGCGGGGTAAGCCTGACTGACCCCGATGGTGTGCACGGCCACCCCTTGCGCCGCGGCCCGAAGCGCTGACGTCCAGGCGTCGTCCACAGTCCCGCTTGGTCGTGCCAATCGACCGTCACTGACGACCACGATGCTCGAAGGCAACTCCGCAGATTCCCCCAGCGCCTGCCCAAGGGCCGCCAGCAAATCGCTGGTCGCGCCCTTTTTCGCGTCACCTTGGTCGAGCAGTCCGCTGTCAAACTCGCGCACCACGATGCGTGAGCCGCTCAGGTGATGGCGAAGATCCTCGACTGCTCCGCGAGCGAGCTCGCGACGCGACTGCTCGATCAATCCGAAACGATCCGTCGCCGGCAGGTCCATGCGATGCGAGCTGTCGACGAGTACAATCACGGATCCGGGTATGGTCCGACCTTTGAGTTTGACATGGACGGGGCGCAGCACTGCACATGCCAGGGCGAACGTGCCCAGCACGCCAGTCATAAGAACCCACAGACCTCGCGGATGGCCGCGTCGCACTTCGACCCAGAGGAGCAGGATGGACAATACGACCAGCACAACAACCAAAGCCGTGGCCCAAGTCGGCAGATCATCAGACAACCGGTAGCGACCTTCGCCGAACCAACCCGTGACAAGAGGAGCAGGGACAGCAAACATGTCCGTTAGCGCTCCTGACGGCGACGCATCAGAAATGGCGCGTGCACTTGGTCGTCCTTGTAATCGGAGCACAGGACGTACATCGCAATATTTACAGCAAATCGAATGGCATACTCCCTGGCGTTCGCCTCCCCTTCCTCCATCGGAAGCGCCCAAGTTTCGCCCTGCCGGGCGAGCGCACCCAACAAATCGTGGGCCAAAAACAGCACCTGGACATCCTTTCCGCTCACAATTGCCTCCACACTGTCCGGCCCGATCACACGACCCTGCGGGCGAGCGACAATGTAAAACGACTTGAAGAGCACGTGGTTACGGTCCAAACGTACCGGCGTCGACTCGGGCAGTACTCGTCCGATCTCCCGACGGGCGCCGCGCAAGAAAGCACCCTTTTTGGGGTCGCGGTCATCCACCACCAAGATCCCGCCCATCCTCAAGTATTGGCGCAACCCGCGCACCGCACGCTGATCGAGCTCGCCCGGATCCTTGTCGCCCACCCACACCAAAAATGGTTCCTTGAGCAGCTCATTGCTCTTGGGCTCGACGACAAAACTGGCCAGCTTACCCGGGGCGCTGGTGCGACGTGTCAGCTCGAGCGCCCAGCGTCGCGTCGCCGTAAGCTCAGTGTCTAGTGGCTCGTCTCGAATGGAAAGCAGCCGCGCGTGAAACGCTCCCTCTTCTCCGAAGCCATGCGCCGAAAGCGACCAGCCAAGCGCCCCCAGGCCGCACAGCAATGCACGACGATTGAGTGATCGTGCCCTCACGGAAGCTCCGTAATCAGCCACGTTTCGCCAACCTTTTTTAGTTGCACCACACCACCTCCCGGGAAGGTGTACGTCGCGGAGTCGCCCTGCACGTCCAAGACCGCCGCGTCGAACCCTGATAGAGTCCCAAGTAGGCTTTCCACGCTCGCCTCGGCCTCAGTGCGGAGCTGCGCGCTGAACAAGGCCACCACGCGCCGGTAATCGCGTTGCTCCAAAGCCACACGCAAACCGTCCACTGCTTGGCGCGGGGATGTGGCATCGCCCGCCAGCAACTGCTGATAGCTGAGGCGAAACTGGCCACCTTCGAGCAGCAATTCCACTTGGCTTCCGCTGTCCAAAAACAAAAGGGCGCGTTGGTCCATCCGGCGCCGTGCAGTTTCTAGCTCCTTGGCCCGCGTGATGAGCTCTTGATGATTCTCGGCGAGCAACTGCGCCAGCTCGGGCTTGGAGACGCTGCGGCGAGCGCTCGAGTTCATCATCGACCACACAGTCTCCACATCCCGACTCCGCACCGCGGCGATGTAACGCTGCACCGCCACGTCTGGCGCTGGCATTTTAGGCTGGCCACACCCGACGATCATAAGACATCCGACCAACATCAGGCGGTTGCCCATGCACCAACTGTCGCGACCCCGCCGCCCTTTCTCGGGGTCGGCCTGGGCCTGCGAGCTGCTCGAGGTTTGGGCAATTTCCGGCATCTGGACTCTGGCCCGAAGCATCTTGCTCAAGCCCTTTGACTAATTCAATAGCAGAGCGCCGGCCAGGTTCGCGGTTGTCCCGGGCGGCGTTGCAGCACACGCCTCGGCTCACTAGCCTCGCCGCATGGAGAGCGCGAAGCAACTTACATCCGCCACGCGGTTGCTCAGCTGGGGGGCTTCGCTTGCTGTGGTCGGAGTCACCTTGTGTCTGCTCGACCGGGCCCAGCTGGGGGGCAGTCTGGTCATCATCGGGCTCCTGTGCTGCGCCGGGGGCGCTCACCGCTACGGGCGCGCCGGAGGCGACTGAGCGCGTCCGGGCTTTATGCGCCTCAGGTCTCGCTGCGCAAGACGGCCACCACGACGTCGCTCGAAAAGAGCGGGATGTGTTTGAGGCCAAGCCCAAAGGCGCGGCGGGTGATTTCGATGGGACCTGTCCACATGTCCTTGCCCTTGGCCTTGGCCACCGGATTGAGCTTGAGGATTTCTTCACCGTTTACGACCGGTGACACCGGCGTGCCATAGGCATGCCCATCCACCACGACGTACACGTAAAGCAGGGGCACCTTGTCTCCCGACTTGGTCTCACCGAGCACTTCCGAGCGCAAGGCCATCTCCAAACGATAGGCGTAGGACGACCACGACCAGCCACTGACAAACAACCCGACAGGTGTGCCCTTGACCATGATTCTAGCTGACGATAGCCACTGCGCGTCGGGCCGGTTGTTGACCCCACGGGCAACATCCCAGCTCCCGCCCAGCTCGACGTAGTCCTGCGTAAGCGCATTTTTCGTAGCAGGGTAGACCTGAAACAGGTTTTTTTCTGCCATTTCATCGCTATCCAAGTTGTTGCGCAAAATGGTGCCGTCACTCGCAGCGATCAGAAAGAAGGTGGACTTGGCCGAGCTGATGTCGGGGTTGTCGCTTCGCAGTCGAACCAATTCCTCCCGCGCGTCCGCCGCGGCGGGCCGCTCGGGGGCAGCACGTTCGAATAGCGTCGTCAGCTCTTTGGCACCCGCCGGCATGCCGCGACGCACCTCACCCAGATCTCTTTCTACCGCGCTGGCCACGTACTTCAAGTTAGGGACGACCAACCGCGCGCTCTTCTCCCCCTCGTTTGCGCAGCCCACAGAGCACAAGAGCAACAGACCAACACCTACCTGGAGCCAGAGTCGCCGCGCAATCACCGAGGAGCCCATGACAGCACTCATGCTTGTCCAGCCTCCCACACCGCTTGGGCGTGACCTTTGACGCGCACCCCTCGCCACTCTGCTTTGACCTTGCCGTCGGCCCCAATCAAAAATGTACTTCTCACGATTCCCCAATATTCCTTGCCGTAGTTCTTCTTGAGCGCCCACACGCCGTAGGCTTGCGCCAATTCCTTGTCCGGGTCCGACAGCAATGTAAATGGCAACTCATACTTGGAGGCAAAACCAGCATGACTCTTGGGGCTGTCGGGGCTCACACCCAGGATCGTCACCCCAGAAGCGCGAAAGTTCGCGGTGGCGTCACGAAAATCGCACGCCTCGACCGTGCAACCTGGCGTGTTATCTTTTGGGTAGAAGTAAAGCACGTACGCTTTCTTCGCTAACGCGGTCGAACTGACGCTCTTGCCATCTTGGTCGAGCAACTTGAAGGCCGGAGCGCGCTTGCCCAAAAGGCTGGGCCCAGCTGCAACCGTCGCGGCGGCGGGTGTGGTCCGTACAGCTGACGTCGCACCGGCCTTGCGTGAGCGCGCGGGCGCCGCTGCAGACTCTGTCTTTTTTGTCGCCTTCTTTTTCGTCGCGCTCACAACTACCGCAGCGCTGGGCGCTTTCGCGAATTTTTGCGGAGATTTTGCCGGTTTCTTGCTGGTCTTTTTGGCCGCCATGATGCCCGCAGCGTCTTATCAAGCGCACTCTCCGTCAACTCACGTCCCCAAAAGTTGCCATGCCTGTGGCCGTGAGGCTTTTTCTTTTCCGGCACTTGCCACGGGACGGGCCGCTCCTTAGATTCTGCCCCAACATGCTCGACCTCCCCGCCAACGGACTTTATCGCACCACCACCGCCATGCCCGGACATGAAGATGCATTCCCCGCTGGGGTGCTGGTGTTTGTGGGCGAAAAAGCCGGACAAAAGTTCGTGGTTCGTCCCGGACAGAACCGGAACAATCGTTGGTTTTGGGGCGACCCCACCACCCCGTTGCGGAGCCCTACCTGGTCGCGCACGCTCAAGCGCTTGCCCAGCGAAGGCTACTACACCCTCCCCAAGGAACTCTCGTTTGAGAGTGGGGGCCGTTGGCTCAAGAATGCAATCGTGCAGCTCGGTTACAATGCCGACGGCAAGGGGATCATCTTTGTGGGTGAGAGCCGGGATGGCGCCACGGAGAACGCGCTCTACTTCAGTGAGCGCGGCATGATGATCGAGGACGAGTTGCTCGAGACCTTGGTCTGGGCACCCATCCTGCCCGTCAAAAAGTGACCAGGCTGGGCCGACATTCGATCGGCCTGTCGGCCCATTGTCCCGGATCAAACAATAAAAAAAAGCTTCGCCCCCCTTTAGTCGCCTCCGGACGGTGTCGTTATTGAGTTCGGATCATCGATTCCGAGTCAATGAAGGAGGTAAATATGGGTGAAGCAGCAATCGACCAGACCCAATTGTTGGACGGCGCGGACCAACTCCCGCCCCCACAAATGCTCAAGCGCATGAGCTTGCGCGAAGTGCGCAAGGAGCTGGGCCGCACGCAAGTGCAAGTGGCCAAAGAAGCGGGCATGTCCCAAGGAGATCTCAGCCGGCTCGAGCGGCGGACGGATCATCTTCTGTCCACTCTGGAGCGCTACGCCGAAGCGCTCGGTGGTCGCCTGGACGTCGCGCTGGTGCGTGGCCCCCGGCGCTACCCCCTTGAGTTCTGATGAACAGCTCGTGAGCGCGCTGCCAGCCGAGCGCACGGTTTGAGCACCACACGATGGGCAGGTGACGGGGACAGAGGGGTCTCGTCACTTGCCCTTCTTGTTTTCAAAGCACGAGCTGTCCGCTCAGTCTTTTTTGGTGTGACAATTGAAACAGCCGAACCCTGTGTGGGTCTCGGGATTGTAGGTCGGCTCGCCCAAGATCGCCGCCATCTTGGGAACCACCTGCTCGATCATGAACTTGGTCACCTCGGGGTGGTCCTTCATCTCTTCTTCATTCAGCGCTGGCAGGCTCTTGGTGGGCATCTCGAAGTCACCCTTGGTGGCGCCAGGCCCGTGGCACGTGGTGCAACGAAAGGTCTCGAACTCTTTGGCATCAAACGCCTGAAATGCCTCGGTCATCTGAGGGATGACCTGGGTCTTCATCACGGCCATTTTGTCTTCGGGCGAAAGCTCATCGAATTTTTTGGCGGGTGTTGTCGCAGGTGCACTTTCGTCCGCGGGCACCACGGAGGCCTCCGCTGGGGACGACGCTGCAGGGGTCGCCGCCGCGTCTTGGGCTGGCGGCGTCTCCGCGGGGGGCGCACCGCCACCACACGCCGCCAGAACAACGGCCCCGACGAGCCAGCTCGCCCTACGCAGCCCCACCTCATTCGAAAGGTTCTTCATCTGTTTGTTCCTCTTTTCTGCGCGGGCAAGACCAACCCTCCCCGGCTGGACTTTGATTTACACGACCCACACTGATTGACCACCCCGAGGGTTCGTTGTGCAGAACTGCCTGAGCATGGGCTCTTTTTCCGTGCGCACGGTCCACCATCGAGCACCAGTTTTGCGCCCGTTGGTGCTGTCAATCGTACAGCGCGATGAGCGCCCGGCAGCGGCCATTGTCGATGACCGGAAGCGCAACACCCTTGGTCACACCGGCCTGCAAGCTGACCGGCGTGTCGCGCTCCAAGTTGGTCGAAAGTGTGGGCACGCCGCTGAACAACGCCCGACCAAGCATGCCTTCCCGTGGCGCGATTTGCGTCTTTTGGTAACGCGCCGAGAGGTCCTCATCAATGGGACTGTGCCCGCGTCGGAAGACGAGACCAGGTCCCAAGGGATCGCGCTCCCACACCTCGATCTGTCGCGCAATTGGTGTCGTCGCCGAGGACAACATGGCCACGATGTACACGTGAGCCGGATCGTGGAACACGGGAAACGCCAACCCGGTCGTGATCCCTGCGCGCAGGGCTCCCTCGCGGCGAATGAAAGCGTGCGAGTGACCCAAGTCCTCCATGAGCACAGGCATTCCATCTTCCCACGCCCGTCCGGGCAGGCCCGTGCCCTGACGAAACGAGGTGTGGCGCGCCGTGCTCTCGAAGTACTTCAATTGGCCAAAATGACCACTGTCGAGGCGCAAGTCATAACTCGTGCGTAGATCGCAGTGCCAAACTTCAAGGGCCCCCACATCCTTGTCGACATCGCTGAGCAAGATGGTGAGCACGCCGGTCAAGTAGTCTCCCGCAAAGACCGGAATGGCGGCCACCGATGAGATCCCGCTCTTGCGCGCCACCGCGCTCCGATGAAAGTCGTCAGACTCCGAGTCGGTGATCAAGGGATGGCCTGCGGCCCAGGCCATGCCAGGCAAACCAGCCCCAAACGCGAAGCGCTTCTTCTCACTGATGGCTCGCAGCTCGCTCAACTCCCCGTAGTGACCCGACTGCAGTTCCAACGTACTGCGGGTGGAATCGGGCACCCATACTTCTATGGCCTTAATCATGGCGACTCACCTTTCGTTGTCTGGTCATCAAGTTCCAATGGCGAGCCAACTGATGTCCACGCTGTGGACCTGTGTGCCAAATGCCGTGGAAATGAACACCGTGAACCCGGAGCGGTCGATGTACTGGGCCCAGGCGCGCAGGCGTGCAAAATCCCCATGGTCGATGTCAAACCCCACGATGGACAAGTGCACCAACGGGGGACCAGAAAATTCGAGGCTAAAATCGATGCGGGCGCTAAACTCCCGACTACCTTCGGTAGTTGGACCAAGCAGCGTCCAGTCGGGCAAATCCTTCCCCAACTGCTGCGTACCGGCCAAGAGATTCAAAGGGGCCACCATGTCGCTCATGAGCGACTCTTAGCCCTTGTCCTGTAACCGGGATGTTTCCGAAAATCAGCACGCTCGCCGGGTCATTTTGATCGCCGCAGCGTCATTGATCGCTGCAGCGTCATTTGATCGCTGCCGGGTCCCTAGTTGCTCACCCTGGGCATCGTGATTCAACCATCGCCACCGCGCCGTTCGCCTTCACCGCGAGCGGTCACGGTCGCCTTGATGAAATCACGGTTGAGTTGCGCAATGAACTCGACGTTGATGCCCTTGGGACAAGCTTCCATGCACTCATAGTGATTGGTGCAGTGTCCAAAGCCTTCGCTCTCCATCTGCGCGACCATCTTGAGTACCCGCGCGTCCTTCTCCGGTTGACCTTGAGGCAACAAGTTCAAATGTCCGGCCTTGGCTGCGGTAAACAACATAGCCGATGCATTGGGGCACGCTGCGACGCACGCCCCACAACCGATACATGCCGCGGCGTCCATGGCGCGATCAGCTGTGCCTTTTGCGATGGGCAGCGCATTGGCGTCCGGCGGAGAACCGGCACGAGCGGAAATGTAGCCACCAGACTGAATGATGCGATCGAAGGCGCCGCGATCCACGACCAGATCGCGGACGACGGGAAACGCACGAGCGCGCCACGGCTCAATCCAAAGTTCCTCCCCGGTCTTGAATTGGCGCATGTGCAACTGGCACGTGGTCGTAGCCTTTTGTGGACCATGCGGGTGACCATTGATGACCATGCCACAGGCGCCGCAAATACCCTCGCGGCAGTCATGGTCGAAGGCAATCGGGTCTTGCCCTTTTTCGATCAGCTCTTCGTTCACTTGATCGAGCATCTCGAGAAAAGACGAATGAGTGGAAATGTTGACCGCCTCGTACCGAACGAACTGGCCCTCAGCAGATCCGTTCTTCTGCCGCCAAACGTGAAGCACAAGATTGATAGTACTCATTGGTTATAGTCCTCTGTGGGCAATCTACTGCGGGGGCTTGGTCCTACTTATAGCTACGCTGCGACGGCTTGACGTAATCGAACTTGAGCGCTTCGCGATGAAGCTCCGGCTTGCTGGGATCACCCGTAAATTGCCAGGCGGAAACGAACTGAAACTTCTCGTCGTCGCGTTTGGCCTCACCATCCTCGGTCTGTGACTCCTCCCGGAAATGACCACCGCATGACTCAGCGCGGTCCAGCGCGTCACGGCACATCAACTCGCCCAGCTCCAAAAAGTCCGCCACGCGGCCAGCCTTCTCCAAACTCACATTCAGTTCATCGCCGTTGCCCAGCACGCGCAAATTGGACCAGAACTCCTCACGGAGCTTGGGGATCTTGGCGAGGGCGCTCTCCAGGCCCGCCCGGGTGCGCGCCATCCCACAGCTGTCCCACATGATCTGGCCCAATTCTCGGTGAAATGAATCCGGGCTGCGCTTACCCTGGATGCCCAAGAACTTGTTCATGCGCTCTTTCACCTCGGCCACCGCCGCCACAGCGTCGGGATGGGATGCGTCTGCGGTGTACTTGGGGGCCTGGGCTAAATAATTGGCCACAGTGTACGGCAACACGAAATAGCCGTCAGCCAGACCCTGCATGAGCGCGGAGGCGCCCAAGCGATTGGCGCCGTGGTCGGAGAAATTGGCCTCGCCCCCTACGAACAGGCCGGGGATGGTGCTCTCCAAATTGTAGTCTACCCAGAGCCCACCCATGGTGTAGTGGATGGCCGGATAGATGCGCATGGGGGTCTTGTAGGGATCGTCGCCGGTGATGCGTTCATACATCTCAAACAAGTTGCCGTAACGCTCCTCCACGGCTTTTTGCCCCAAGCGCTTGATGGCGTCGCCAAAGTCCAAGTACACGCCGCGACGCTGACCCGCCACGGCGGGCCCAACGCCCAGACCTTGATCGCACATGTCCTTGGCCCGACGTGAGGCGATGTCGCGAGGCACCAGGTTGCCGAAGCTGGGATAGATGCGCTCCAGGTAGTAGTCGCGATCTTGCTCAGCAATGGACGCTGGGTCCTTCTCGCAATCTTCAGCGCGCTTGGGCACCCAAACGCGACCGTCATTGCGCAACGACTCACTCATGAGCGTCAGTTTGGACTGACTCTCACCTGACACCGGGATGCACGTAGGATGAATTTGTGTGTAGCAAGGGTTGGCGAACAACGCGCCCTTGCGATGGGCACGCCAGGTGGCGCTGGCATTGCAACCCATGGCGTTGGTCGACAAGAAGAATACGTTGCCGTAGCCGCCAGTGCACAGCACGACGACGTCGGCCATGTGGGCCGTGATGGCGCCGCTGACCATGTCGCGCGCGACGATGCCACGGGCGCGCCCCTCGATCATGATGAGTTCGAGCATCTCCGTACGCGGAAACATCTCCACCGTGCCGGCGTCGATTTGCTTACAAAGCGCCTGATACGCGCCGAGCAGCAGCTGTTGGCCCGTCTGGCCACGCGCATAAAACGTGCGCGAGACCTGCGCGCCGCCAAAGGAACGGTTGGCCAAATTGCCGCCATATTCACGGGCAAACGGCACACCTTGCGCCACGCATTGGTCGATGATGTTGACGCTCACCTCAGCCAGGCGATAGACGTTGTCCTCACGCGCGCGAAAGTCCCCGCCTTTGACGGTGTCGTAAAACAGGCGATACACGCTGTCGCCGTCGTTCTGGTAATTCTTGGCCGCATTGATGCCACCTTGAGCAGCAATGCTGTGGGCGCGACGTGGACTGTCTTGGTAGCAAAAGGCTTTGACGTTGTAGCCCTGTTCGCCCAGCGTGGCAGCCAGTGCCCCACCTGCTAGGCCCGTCCCCACCACAATCACGCTGTGCTTGCGACGATTGGCCGGGTTGACCAATTTCATGTTGAACTTGTGGCGCGCCCAGCGCGTCTCGATGGGACCATCAGGGGCTTTTGACTTGAGTTCCATAGTTCTCTTTGCTGAAAAAGCGTGTCCGTTGTGGCAAAATCCGGGACTGTGGCAAAATCCGAGGCAACCTGGCTGGTTATTGTACGATTCCGAGGAGCACGGACAGCGGCAGGATGATGTTGCCGACCGTCACCACCATGGCCAAGAACTGAGCGGTGCCCTTGACCCGGTCATTGTGCAGCGGGTTGTTGAAGCCGATCGTCTGAAACAGGCTGTACGAGCCGTGATACAGGTGCAGCCCCAGTGAGATCATGGCTGCGATGTAGAGCGCGACCACCCACGGGATGGAGAAGCCGTTGACAAAGTTGGTATAGGCCTGTGAGTAAGGCTGGTGCTCGTACGCGCCCATGGCCACACCTGGGAAGGTAAAATGGGCCAGGTGATAGAGGATGAAGAAGAGCAGCGTGAAGCCGCTGAACTTCATGGTGAGAGCCGCAAATGTGGTGCGGTCGTTCTTCTTGACCTTGTACCCCACGGGTCGCGCCGCAGCCGAGCGGGCGACCAGCTGCACGGCCATGACGATGTGGGAGAGGGCCGCGGCCAGCAGGGCCAGACGCGCCACAATCAGGAACTTGCCCCCGACCAGCTCATGCATGCCCACTGCGTAGGCGTTGAAGGTGTCGGGCCCTAAGAAGACCTGGAGGTTTCCCGCCATGTGGCCAAGCACAAAGCCAAACAGAAACAACCCCGACAGGGCCATCACGATCTTCTTTCCGATGGTGGTATCGATGAAACTTAGCGCCTGATTCATGGGTCCTCGCGCCTCTCTACTAGTCAACGGGACCGGCGAATACAACCTCCATGCCGGGTCCGCGGAGAGTTCTGGACCAATTGTATCCAAAATGAACGAGGGCGCCCCTAGCCGGTGAAATGCGGAAGAAACATTGTGCTCACGGCACTTGGCTCACCGTCCGAAACCTTGGAAAAGACTTTCTCGCGGGCGGGCACCACGTCTGTCGCGCCCATTTGTTGTTGATGAGCGTTTTCAATTGACCCGACCGCGGAGGGCAGCGCGGTCGGATGGCCTGGGCTCATTGCATAACGACGCTGCTGCAGGTGCTGTTTTGACAACTGAGCGAGCAGTCTGCGCCCGGTTCACACGTCGCCTTGACGCACTTGGTACCGTTGTTGTCGCAGTTGATGTCGCAGCTGGACCCCGCCTTGCACGTCACGACCAAGCCCGAACAATCACCACCATTTTTGCAGTTGAAGTCGCAGGTCTCACCGTCTTCACACGTAAATGGCTCGAGCGATGAACATACACTTCCATTGTTCTCACAATTGAAGTTGCAGGTGGCACCCGTGCACTGCACGCCTTCACACTTGCCCCCGTTGTAGCAGTCAAAATCACAACTGGCGCCCGGTTTACAAACGGCTGCGGCACACACGCTCCCGCCGTTGAAACAGTCGAAAGTACAGGCACTGCCGCTGCCGCACGTGGTTCCTGTGCATTTTGCTCCGTTGCTACAGCCAAAGTCGCACGAACCCGAGCACTCTTTGTTGTTGCAGGTTGCCCCGGAACAATTGCTCCCCGACAAGCATTTGCTGCCTGGGCAGTAGGTGCACACGGTCGTGGACCACGTGCAACTCTCGGTGCAACTCGTCTCGTCGTCATTGACGAACCCCAGCACGTCACACGTGGTGGTCGCGGGCAGCGTTGGCTCACACTCCTCTTGCGCACCCAGCGCGCCATCTCCGCAGTATTCGCAGGTCGACTGATCCCAAGTGCCAGCGCTACCACAATGCGCGCTGCCACCGGTGAAGTCGTGCTCTTTCTCCGGTAGGTCCACGCAGTCCAGCGTGGCTTCGTAATCCAAGGGGTCACACTCCGCGCACAGCTCGTCGTTCCACGCGGTGCCGTCCTCACAGCTCACTACGCCTACCGGACGAGCGCCAGCGGTGAGCTCCGCGCAGCTCGGCGCTTCAAGTTCGTCATCGCACAGGGTGCATTCGCCATAGTCGAACCCACCATCCTCCGTGCACGAGGCCACACCCCCACGATTGTCCGTTGGGTTGTGAGGTGAATCACAGTCCGCTGGCTCGGCCTCGGGATCACACGCCGCGCACGCATCCTCAGGCTCTTCCACCCAGCCCAGGCCATCTTCATCGCAGGTCAGAGTTCCTACGGGCGTTTCTAAACTGATTGTGGCGCACGCGGTCTCGTCGTCGGGTTCGCAAAATTTGCAATCTGAGAGGTCCCAAGCGCCGTCCACGCATACGGCTGTACCAAGCGGAAATTCATCGTCATGCTCTGAACACGGCGCTTCCTCGTCTGGGGCGCATTGTGCTGCGGCGCCACCAGTGCCCGAGCCTCCGCTAGCGCTGCGGCCACCTGACCCTGAGGCCGTTCCCCCCGACGAGCGTCCACCTGTGCCTGTGGGCTTGCGACCGCCCGAGCCATCCTCGGTGTCGGTATCCTCGGTATCCCCCGCGCCGCCCGTCCCCTCCGGGTCATCCGCGGTCAACTTGGCGGAACAGGCAACAGACAACACTCCACTCACAGATGCGATCACAAGCCAACGAACAACACTCATGCTCAAACTTTAGCCCCATTTCTCAAGAAAGCTGCGTGAGAAGGAGACTAGTTGGAGCAAGCTAAGAAGAGAAGATCGCACACGCAGTGCGGATGTGAAATCACAGCGGCTCTACAAACGGAAATTCGAGCTCGCTGCGAACACGGCGTGTCTCTGCGTGCAGGGACGACCATGTAGGAGAAACGTAAAAGGCCAAGGTTTCGCGCGCGAAACCTTGGCCTAACATCCTCTCGACTAGAACACTCAAGCGTTCAAAAACTCAAGAGAACGAGCCCATTCATCCCTTGAGATTCTTGGCGACGAAATCCCAATTGAGCAGCTTGTCACAGAATGCTTCCAAGAATGCTGGGCGCGCGTTGCGGTGGTCAATGTAGTAGGCGTGCTCCCAAACATCCACACAGACCAAGGGCTTATCCGACCCAGTGAGGGGCGTCTCCGCATTGGAGGTGGTCACCACCTTGAGTTCACTCCCGCTCAGGACCACCCAGCCCCAGCCCGAGCCAAATTGTGCGGTAGATTTGTCGATGAGATCCGCACGGAGTTTCTCCCAGCCGCCGTACTTCGCGACCAGATCACCCACCGGGCCGGAGGGAGGCGCGCCACCGCCACCCGGCTTGAGGCTGTTCCACCAAAATGTGTGGTTCCAGATCTGCGCGGCATTGTTGAACACTCCGCCAGAACTCGTCTTGACGATCTCTTCGAGCGACTTCGCCGCTTCGGGCTTGCCTTCCAAGGCAGCCTTGAGCTTGGTCATGTACCCCTTGTGATGTTTTTCATAGTGGAACTCGAGCGTCTCTTTGCTCATCACGGGCTCGAGCGCGTCTTTTGCGTAGGGGAGTTCGGGAACTACAAATTCCATGGTGCTATATCCTTCAGCTGATGTAAGGGATGGGGAGAGCCAAACTCCCCCGCCTTCGTTCTGGGCTGATTATGCGAGTTTTCCCGCGGGAGTACAGGGCCGAAGGCGGATTCGCTATAGCGGCGACGTGAGCTTGGAACTGGCGCAGACGCGAGCACGACACCTCGGCTTGAAACTCAACTATGGGGCAAATCTGCCATTGCTGGCCGCTACACACGCGCCTTTCACACAGTTATCGATGGATCAGTCCACGGCCGACTACATCTTGGCCAGCGACGCGGCGCGGCACGGTTTGGTCACGACGTGGCTTCATCGCTTCATGCGTAGCTTTCTCTCTGATTTTGACATCAACGGAATACTGGGCACATATCCGATGCATGTGCTGTCAAGCGCCCAGTGGCAAACGTTGCTGCACGCGGCCGCTCCCGACCAACCGTTATCCAATCGTGAGAGCTGGGGGCGCTTGCTCGACATCGGCGCGGGTCGCGGGGACGCAACCGCAGAGCTAGCACAGCTGTTTTCCCAGGTGGTGGTGACAGAGACATCGCGGCACATGGCGAAACGTCTCCGCAAGTTGGGCTACGAATGTTTGGCCGAAGACATCAGTGAGCGCGACGATCTCAAGCACCAGTTTGACGTGGTCAGCCTACTGAACGTCTTGGATCGCTGCGATCGCCCCATGTCACTGCTCGCGACCGCGCGCCAGGCAGTCAGACCTGGCGGCCTATTGTTGTTGGCGTTGGTTCTGCCTTACAAGCCGTTTGTCTATGAGCATGGCCAACCCCGCGCTCCCCTGGAACGTCTGGCCATTCAATCTGCACATTTTGAATTGGCGGCCGCAGAGTTGGTCACCCATTGCCTCTTGCCGCTCGGTCTAGAGGTCCTGACGCTCAGTCGCTGCCCCTACCTTTCTGGGGGCGATGCGTACGCGCCCTTGTATGAACTCGACGATCTCATTGTGGTGTGTCGCGCCCACGGTGATATCCCCCTGCTGGGGTCATAAATGGCAGAGTTTGACCTTTACATGGTCTCTTGACCGCGCTACTGGGCTGCCCCCACCACAACAAGCCGAAGTGGCGGAATGGCAGACGCAGCGGATTCAAAATCCGCCGAGGTAGCCCCTCGTGAAGGTTCGAGTCCTTTCTTCGGCACCGTGAGCACCCGCCCCAGTCTGGGAGAGACTGTGGGCACGGTGACTGAAGCTGCGGACACAGTGGCTGAGACTGTGGGCACCGTGGCTTCTGCGCTAGACTCGGGCCATGAAGTCCTCCAAGCCTCGAGCGTGGATCCCCCATCGCCCCGATCAGCGCGGGAACGCGCCGGCTCGCTTGGGTGAGCTTTTGGTGGGTGCTGAGACCTTCATTGCGCAGAAGTCGGGTAGCGCCATCCCCCGCGAAGAGTGGCGCAGTCTAGTCGGCGCGCGCATCGCCAATCGGACCCGCGTTGGACGTCTCCATCGCGGAGTGCTCACCCTGTACGTGGCAACCAGCGCCTGGAGCAATGAACTGACCTTTCTCAAGTCAGAGCTCGTCATCAAGTTGCGTTCTTTGGGCTATGAGATCAGCGATTTGCGCCTACGCGTCGATCAACTTGAACAAAAGGAGCCGCGGCGCGGTCAGGTCTTCCAAAAACTCCAACCTGCGGCCGAACTGCCGCCCGCGCTGCTGGCCCGCTTGCAGGCGGTGGACGATCCAAACTTGCGCGCCGCCATCGCGGAGGCCGCCCGTCACAGCCTGGGTCAATCACCCCCCGTCAAAAAGAAGCCGTAACCCCCGCCCCTAGCCGCGGTCAAACGTGAGACACCGCGCTCAAGCGTAGGGCCTCGCGCTCAGCGCAAGACTTGTTCCAGCCCTTCCAAACGCTTGAGCACGAAGCGGTCTCCCGGCGCATAACCATCCACTAATGGTGAGAGGGAAGCCACGTACTTGCGCAGCGACGGACGCGCCGACGCGTCCAGCTTGGGCCCTACCGAATACAGAGCGTTGACGACATCACCAGGCATCAATTTGCCGTGGGCCGCGTGAAGTCGAAAAAGGCAGCTGACCCAACGCGACTTTTTGGTCAGCTCCGCGATGCGCAGGCAATACTCCGCCGCCTTGTCGAAATCAGCGTCATTCAACTTTGCGCCCTGTTCGACGCGCTCGACGATGCCCTCGAGTTGCCGCCCCAAAATGCGCTCCGCCTCGTCGCCGCGTCCCATGCTGATGGCTTTCTCGGCCAAACTTCCGAGCACACCAAACGTTGTGGTCCCCGACGCAGTTTGACGCTGGACCAAGGTGTCCGCTCGACCAATGACAGAACGACGCATGAAGGTCACTTCTTGCATGCCCACACGAATCTTGTCGCCGTCTTTGAGGACCAACTCGCCTTGCACGCGCTCTCCGTTCAAATACACGCCATTGCGACTGCGTAAATCCGACAAGCGCGCGAGGTCACCCTCGACAAGCACTAGTGCGTGGTGGCGCGATGCCACTGGATCGTCCAAACACAGCTGACAATCCTCGCTTCGCCCAATGACAAATCGTCCCTCACTCAGGGGAAAATCTCTACCAGCGTAGCGCAGGGTAAAGCTCATCTACGCGCTCCCGGAGCCTCCGAAATGGAGCGAAGCAGTTCGAGCGTGGCTTCATCCGCCAACTCATCGCCCATCGCGGGTGGTCGGACGCTGGTAATCACGGCATTCACTGCGGGGGCCAGCGTGCTGCGCGCCTCCGGGGTCAAGCTGGTCAGCTGCTCGCCAATCTCGAGGCCGGGCACCAGACCTCGCTTGGAATAAAGGCTCAGGGCCCAGCGCGCCCAGTCGACGTTGCCTGAATGACTTGAGTAACGAATGGCACCATCGGCCAGTTGATCGAGCCGACGGCGGTCGACCGCCACCGAAACGCTATCCAACACCGAGCGCGCCTGGATCAACAGACGCTCGAGGTTTTCACTCCGTCCCAAGGCACGCGCGCGATGAATCGTTTCAGCAACGAGCTCGATGCTCCACGCTTGCTCTGTCGTGGTGGTGGGCTCATCGTG
>Ga0315910_10001510_pt1 | contig 21245 bp, 17 predicted proteins | sample EdamamesoilMG_FD_204470 | JGI IMG/M metagenome (GOLD analysis project Ga0315910, IMG submission 204470) | Garden soil microbial communities collected in Santa Monica, California, United States - Edamame soil | ecosystem: Environmental > Terrestrial > Soil > Garden | place: USA: California...
AGCTGCAGTGGAAGCTCACGGCAGGCCCCGGCGAGACCTTCAAGGACCTGGGGAACGGCGTCGCCGAACTACAAACGACCGCGACCTCCTACGGGGAGCGCAAGGCGACGCTCGGTGGCGTCGATGAGGCTGGGAACTCGATCAAGTCGCAGAGTGCGGTAGCCAACCTGCGTTCCGTCAGCACGTCCACGAACAGCCTGAGCGACTCCGTCGCGAAGATCGCGGCTGACGGAATCAAGGTCAGCTCCGAGAAGGTGTCGAAGACCGACGACCAGGCGCTGTGGGTCAAGATCCGCCAGTGCACGGGCAAACGCGGGTTCAAGATCTACTCCAAGTTCATCGACGACCTGCTCTGCAAGGGGAGCATTCAGACCTCGAGCCGCGTCTCCAACCCGGAAAGCAAGGCGGTATCCGACTGCGTCTACACGCACGGCGTGCATGCCTACGACGTGCTGAAGGCCGCCACCGAGGTGTTTGTGCTGTGCGAGTCATGCTGCTCGGATTCCACGATCAAGAGCATCGATGCAGACGACGAAGAGGCGCGGCTGGGCTACACCCCCACGCTCGCCCAGATCCAGGACATGCTCAAGGACTACCTGAGCCCGAGCACGCTGCGGCTTCCGTATCTCGACACCATCCTGACGCAACTGCGCATCCAGGACGCCGGGACGAAGTTCCCCTTCTGCACGGACAGCCTGCGACTGTCCATGTGCCTGTACGAGTTGATCTGGTCCTACTGGCACGAGGAGTCGATGCTCGTCCAGACGATGAACGCGGTCGCGATGCGCTTCCAGAACCGGCGTGTTCCGGGCAACGGCCGTGATCCGCTCTCGAACATGGAGATTGCGCCGCTGCGCCCGCTCAGCAACATGCTCTGGGGCTACATCCAGGACGGCGCGGACGGGCGGCGCCTGACGGTGGCTCGGCGTGCCTACGAGTACGCGCACGAGTACGGGCTGCAGCTGGTGGGCAAGGCGGTCGGAGATTTGCGTCCCGCCGAATCCCGCTCGCGCTTCCTGGAGTCGTTCCACAACCTCCTCTACCTCTGCGCCGACTACTACCGCGAGAACACGAACCAGTGGATCACGCCTGACCCCTATCCGCTGCTCGAGGCGCTGCGCAGCGTCCACGTGCTCTTGGCCGAGGGTGCGCACAACCAGTTCGGCGACATGACCACGACCTCGCGCGCGGAGATGATGGTCGAGCAGTGGCTGCTCTCGCAGGCGCCCATGAACGACTTCCTGCAGAGTCGCGCGATGGTCCCCTACGACGAACCGTGGATGGGTCAGGTCGACGCGATGCGCCGGCTCATGGGCTGGCCGGACATCAGCGTGACCTACTTCCACCGCCTGGCCGTCTTCGGGGAGCAGATCCTGCTTTCGATCCGCTGGGGCAATTGGTCCTCGCTCGACACGGTTCCCGCGCAGGCCGCCAACTGGGCCATCTACTGGAAGCCCGAGATCCAGGGATACATCGAGGCCTACCGAGCTGCGACCAAGGTCGAGCTGGCGCCGAGCTTCCGCGCCGCGGTGCCGGTGGACACCACGCAACCGGCGGTGCTGCTCAGCCGGCGGATGAGCGAGTCGCGGACGCGAGAGACGCATCCGTAACTCGAAAACACGATCTCAGGCGACGCTGGGCATTGGAACGCATGTAGACCAAGGAGGTGAACCATGGGCTGCCGCTGCAGTCATGGCGAGGGTCGGTTGACTTCGGAGTTGGAAGAGTACTTCACTGGCCTCGAGCAAGAGCTCGATCACGAGGTCGACCGGAAGAGCCGAGGCTACGTGCGTTGGATCCAGCGCTCGCTCAATCGGCTGATCGCGGCAGGGCTGTCCGAAGACGGCGTCTCCGGACAGCTCACGCGATCCGCTGTCTCCCGCTTCCAGAGCCAGGCAGGCCTGGCCACCGACGGTGTCGTGGGCCCGCAGACCGAGGCTGCGCTCATCCGCGCCGGCGCGTCGCCGCCGGATGCGCAGTCCGGGGCGCTCCCCAGTTCCGGCTCCTCGCCCGTAGGCGCTGGGGCTCCCGCATGGCCAGCACCTGCACCGTCTGCGGGGGCGGCTGGAACTTCTGGACTCACGCAGGATGCAGCGAGCGTGCGCGCCAACGCGGTGCGGATCGCCCAGGAAGAGTATGCGCGCTGGCGTCCCGGCGGGACGATGATCAAGGAAGTGAGCGCGGCGGCAAAACCCTACCTGGAGCGCTACTGGATGGAGGGCGTCAAGCTCGGAGCCAGAGACGCGGCAACTGCCATCTCCAAGCAAACCGCCTGGAGCGCGGCCTTCATCTCGTGGGTGATGCGCGCAGCCGGCGCCGGAACCGCCTTCTCCTACAGCGGCTGCCATGCCACGTACATCAAGGCGGCCAAGACCAACCGCACCTCGGTCAGCTCGAATCCGATCAAGGCCTACCGGGTCACGGAGTTCGCGCCGCGCCTGGGCGATCTCGTCTGCAAGTGCCGCGAGAGCTGCGAGGCCAACTACGACAACGTCGGCACGGGAACCGGTTGCATGCCCACCCACTGCGACGTTGTCGTCGAGATCAGCCCGGGCAGCATTCGCACGATCGGAGGGAACCTGTCGGATTCCGTCGGCTCGACGCCCGTCAGCATCGACAGCCAAGGGAGGGTCACGCAAGCGGGTTACTTCGCCGTGATTGCGGTCGGCGGCGCCGAGGCTGGGTCCAGCGCGCCATCCACAGGTTCTGACGCGGCGGCGCCGTCGACGGGAGCAGCGGGCGCCGCACCCGCAGCCTCGGTGCGCGGGGCCAACGCGTTCGGGCGACTGTTCGAGAGCACCAGCGTGGGACGCGCCGACACGAACGCCTACTTGCTCGCCTACCTCTCGACGATGGTCTACGCGGACTATGGCCTGGCCAACGCGCTGCCTGAGTACTCTGCGCTTTCAGTTGTTCAGCGCGCGGAGGCCGAATACAAACTGCAAACGGACGAAGCGCTCTTCAAGCGAGAGTTCGAGCGGCTGACACGCCCCTTCTTCTACGATGCGGCGCAGCCATTGTCCGCAACCAACTCGCCTCCCCGGTATGAATACAGGACCAACGCAGGCCGCATCGAGGCGCTGTCCAGCATCGGAGTGGTCCTCGATCCCGAGGCCATGGTCATCAACACACCGAAGGCCGTCTATGTAGTCTTCCGCGGCACGGATCGGATCGGGGGCCTTGACCCAGACAATGCCGGGTACGAGGTTGGCGAGTGGCTATCCACGAACATCCTTGCTTTTGGAGCCACACCGGGAAGCAATTTGCGCGGGCAGGTCCACTCGGGCATTTGGAACAGTCTGAGTGCCCTCAGGGATCGGCTTGCACAGGACGTGATCGAGGCGGGCGGACGAACCAAGCCCGTCTGGGTGACCGGTCACAGCCTCGGTGCTGCGCAGGGGATCTTGTTCAGCGCATTCCTGGCTGCACAGCATGGCATTCGTCCAGCCGGCACCTATGCATTCGCGGCTCCGCGAATCGGCGACAGCGCATTCGTAGCCAGCGTCGAACAGTTCTTGACGCGCGGGAGGATTCAACGCTTTGAGTTCATCGTCGATCCGGTTGCCGTGCTGCCACCACGCAAGGCCGAGATCCCCGAGCTGATCAATAGCGTCGCAAGCACACTGGCTGGCGCGGTCTCGGCGCTTACGAAGCTTCAGGTGTCCTCCGAGCAGTATCCTGAGTACTACACGCCCGGTATTCGCAATTACTACAACAGCGTTACCCAGTACCTGTACGACGCTCGCGAGCGCTCGCCAGATGAGCTGAAGCAGCAATTCCGGCAGACCCCTCCTTGGAAAGCGTTCTGCTTCCATTACCCTCAGTGGTATCTCGTCGCAGCGTACAAGCAGCTCCCGGAAGCCCAGCGGCCGCTAGTTCCGACGCCCATAGCACTTCCAAAGCCGTCGTCGTTGGGCTGCGCACTCGAAGAGATCGCACGAGGCCTCGAGCCGGCCTAGTTGATCGCCCTGGATGAAATCGCGCCGGAACCGCTGTGGGTTCAGTGCGACGGCTCAGGGGCTGATGCCATGAGCGTTGACGGGAATCTCAAGGCATGCGGAGTTCGACGCGACGTTGTCGCTCCCCCGCTCGGCATCCCCGTCAACGGCTCCTGAGGGGCGCAGCACCGAACCTGTCGATTCGTCCTGACGGTTGCGCAGGTACATCTGCACGGCCCGCGTGGAGACCTTGAGTCGTCTCGACGAGTTCGCCGTGTCTCCCTGCTCCTCGTCCAGCACGATCCGATAGGCAATGGTGGCGGCGGCACGCCGGATATCTTCCACACCCTGCCCCCTGGCGAGAGCGACACGAATCGCCAGCTCGAGGCAGCGCGCATCGGCACCTTGCGCAATCGGCGCTGCCGCTCGTTCCAGGTCGGGGATGGCGCCGACGGTGAGCGGCCCGGGCGGGACGTAGCGGGACGCCATTCGTGCGACAAGTTGGCGGAGCTCACGCACGTTCCCCGGGTAGGAGCGGCAAACTAGGAAGGCCCGCACGGCCTCGTCGAGTTCGGGGGCGTCAGGTCCGAGCAGCTCGCGGAGAAAGCTGCGCGCCAGCAGGGGAATGTCCTCGCGGCGTTCATCCAACGACGGCAGTCGACAGATCCCTCCCGCGAGTCGGAAGTAGAAGTCATCCCGGAATCCTCCACGCGCCCGATCGGCCTCGAGATTTCGGTGCGTGGCACACACCAGGCGGAAGCGGACGTTTTTCCACTCATTGCCGCCCACGCGCTTGTAGGTCCCCTCTTGGACGACACGCAGCAGCGCCGCCTGCAGCGGCGTCGGAAGCTCGCCGACTTCGTCCAAGAACAACGTGCCCCCGTCGGCGTGGGCGAAAACGCCGTCACGAGCCGCGTAGGCGCCGGTAAAAGCCCCGCGCTCGTGGCCGAAGAACTCGCTGCCCGAAAGGTCGGCGACGATCGTCGAGCAGTCCAGCAGGACGAACTCTCCCGCGGGTTGCCGAGCGCTCAGCTGGTGCACGAGTTGGGCGACGAGTTCTTTGCCCGTGCCGCTCTGCCCGGTGATGAGCAGCGGCGAGTCCGTATGCAGCGCCAGTTCGACGACCTGTCGGATCGCTGCCTTCCATATGCCGCTGGCACCGACGAGGCGCTCTCGGACCGCGGGTGACTCGACGACGCGGTCGATTTCGATCCACCTGCGAACGCGCGCAGCGACAGCGGCAAGAGGATCGGAGAGCGCGTCCCAGGCCAGCACGTCCGTCGCGCCGGCTTGCATCAGCGGCCAGAGCCTTCCGCCCTCCAGGCTCGCACGCGTCGAGACCACGACGAGCAGGCGCGCCGAGCCGTTCTGACGCCAGCTGTCCAGCCGCTCAAGGAGCGCGTCGTCGATCACATCGCAGACCACGATTCCTGGAATGTGCTCGCGCGCCAGCTCGCGATCGAGCACTAGACCTAGCGAGCCCAGATGCTGCGCGATCGCATCATGCAATCGTGCGCAGGCGGGCCCTTGCTGCCGGAGCCAGGCATCTCCACGGGGCATGGCACTTCTCGCGGTGCAGCCGTGGATCTCTAGGAACCCTGGGGCCGCGCTCGAGCCTTGCTCGTTGGGCAGGCTGCACGAGGTGGGGCAGAATCCTCAGGCAGCGAAGGCGAGAGACGACGCGGCAAAGAGCCCACCACGTCGTAGTCCTTGATGCCGACCCAGTCGGTTCGGGACAGGTTCAGGTCCATGCGAGACTCCTGCAGCCTTGGGGGAAGCGCGGCCGTTTCGCCTGTCTCTGCGGAGGGGACCGCAGGGAGCGGCAAGAGGCGAAACGAAGACGGTCTTCGCTGCCGCTCGTGAAACCAGAGGATTCTCTCGCGTCGCACACGCGAAGTCGGCGGCGAGGCTCCCGATCAGCTGGTCCGCCCGCGTCGTGCCAGACGTTCCCAGCACTGCGACGAGTACCCGACGACCGGGTCCTGGTCGCTCACTCCTATGCCGCCGCCGCAAGCCGGGCAGCGGGCGAATGATGCCGGGCAGCGAGTCTCGTGCACGAGCCACGAACCGCCGCCGCGCGGTTGCCTTGCTCCTCCTCCACAGTCTCTCCCAGGCAACTGAGAGGCCATTCAATGTGGGCTGCGAAGTCTGCCGCGCTGCTGCTCAATCAGCCCCTGAGGCTCGACCCGCGCATTCAAGCCAGTCGGCCCGCGGACAACTGTTGGAGAACCTTTGGACAACCAGCCGCCAAAGGTAACCGCATCGCTCTCGCCGCTCGAATTCGGACACCTGCGGTTACCCCCAGAATCGGCCTTCTTGAATGCGCGGGCCGCGATTCCATTCCAAGGTGACCGCTCGAAACAGTCGGGTTCCGTACAACTCTTGGACAACAAAAGAGGACCTCTTAAGGTCCTGTTGATCGTGATAGAGGTCTCCGGACATCTCTCCCAACGGGAGCGTGGCGGAGGAGGCTGCGAGGGTCTGCGGGGCACGCGTCTGGCCTTACCCGCCTGCGCGCCGCGTGCTCGGCTACGTCAACGGATGAGATTGCGGGATGCCCCCCGGCAAGGGACGGCACGCGGTAGGGACGCGGCGGTGACTAGGGAGTCACACGGTACTCGACCGCGTCCGAGAGCTGAACGTTGAGCCCTGGCGCGAACCCGGGGTCTCGGCCCCACCACTGGCATCGCACCGTGGTCCCCGGCACGGACAGGCCGAAGGCGGGCGTTCCGCCGAGCTGGTTCGCCGCGAAGGCGTTCATGTCCAGGCGCAAGACGCCGGTGCAATCGACGGCCGGGGGAGGAGTTCCGCCCGCGGAGACCGGCAAGGCGCGCTTGATCGGCGCCTGTAGACAAAGCGTGCCGCCGCCGAAGGGCGTCGCAGCCGCGCCGGCCTGGCTGCAGAGCAAGATGCCCTGCTTCGCGTTGAGCATGTTCTCCGCCTGCACCACGAATCCGGCGGACGCGGAAGCGCTCGGGATTCCGCTGGCCGAGATGCGCGGCGTGCACCCGGCCGAATTGGTCTTCGCTGTGCAGTAGACCGTCGAGTCGGGCGGGACGCAGATGTCGAGCAGGGCATATACGCTTCCAAGCCCGGACGGGGCGGTCGTGTTCATGCCTACCGCGGCGACGCTCGTGGGACTCATCGAAAGGTCCCAGGGCAGTGCGGTGACAACCCCTCCCATCGGCGACGGGTCGCCCTCCCCCAGGAGGACTCGTGGCGCAAATCCCCGCCTTGCGAGCACGACGACCGACCGCTCAAGCAGCGTTATTGAATCGCGCTGCTTGGCAAAGACGATGAGGTTCCCAGCGGCGTCCATGGGCTTGTGCGGGCCATAGGAACCATTGATGACGGTCACGGTGCCACCACCGATCACGTCTCCCACCCCGATCACGCGTTCCCATTGGCCCGGGCGGCCGCGGAACCAGGCTGGAGTGTAGGGAGGTCCTTGGAACTGCTCGGCGGTGAAGGCGACATCACCCTGTTCGTTGGGCAGAGGATTTCGGAAATTGAAGAAGGCCCCGCCACCTGGCGCAGGATCTTGAGTGTTGGCAAGCGTCACAAATTGCCCGTTGAACTCCTCGAACAGTCCAAGTCTTTGATTGGCGATGGCGCAGAACATCACGTGCCCGTCCGCGCGAATCCGCGGCGCGCCTGTCGGAACCGTTGGACCGAACGTCGATCCGATCCCCGAGAATATCAAGCCCGTGAAGCTTCCCCCAGCGGGACCGGGATCGCCGCTGGCCACGACGTTCTGGAGCGCTCCCTGCTTCCAACGCACAATCATGGCTTCCTGCACGGAACTCCGCCAAGCAAGGAATACAACCTCGCCGTTGTCGTTCACCGATCCGGCGCCCACGCTGCCAAAGGTCCCGCCCACGGGGGTTGAATCTCCGATCGAGGCTACATTCAGGATGGACTGGGTTGCGCGCTCATAAAAGAACAGGCCTCGGATCGATGAGCCACCCTCGACATCGGAAAGGAACAGCACATCGCCGCGCGCGTTGACGTCCGGAACCAGCGCTGGCGTATGGAACATTCCGCTGAAAGTCCCGCCAATGGGCGTCGGATCACCGCAACCTCCCCCCCAAGGCGCCCCGCCACCCCAGTTGCCGCAACCCGCCGCAACGAGCGTGAGCCCTGCAGCATCGGCTAGGACGATTCCCTGATTCACTGGGCCGGGAAAGTCGACCAGCATCCCCAGGTGGCCCTCGCCTCCGAGCGAAGCACCGTAAGTTGCTGCGTTTAGTTGAATGGGAATAGTCCCCAGCAGCATCTGGTCTCGGACGCGAACATCGGTCGCGCACACGCCCGCGGGCAGCGGGGCCACTATGCCGGCGTAGCGCGCGGAGGATGGTAGCTGAATCGCCGTTGAAGTCCTTTGCGATAGCTGCGGGGCCGCAGTCGCTGAGCCCGCTAGCTGGGCAAGTAGAAGGAACCACGCTGCTCCAGTCAGCAAAGGCCATGCTGGCAAGCCGTGCATGACATTAGCATCAATCTTTCGCGTGCGCTGCAGGGGCGCAAGTCTTGAGGCCAGCATGGAATCACGAGCCCCGGCACTGGACATCTGTCCGTCGCGAGGACCTCTTTCATCAATCACGGCCACATCGAAGGCCGTTGCGGGAACGGGCGTGTGCCAATCTTGTCCGCGCGAAGCGTGGCCCTCCTGCGCTGAACAAGCGCCTCCGACCTCGAGAGGCGGTCGATTCCGGCGCACCGGTGCGATCGAGGAGGCTCGCATGAAGGTGCGAGCATAGCTCCTCCCCGAATTCCTGCGGAGAATCCTCGTTCCGAACCGCTCTCAGGCCATCCGGCAGTAGCTGTGGTGCAGCCCGCTGAGGTGCTCGAACGAGACGATGCGACCTCCGGCAGCCGGCCCAGGCTCGCGCGGCATCGGCGAGTCCGCGCCGAGCGCCTGGTGCGTGCGCTCCTCGTTGTAGTACCGCACGTACTCAGCCAGGATCGCGCGCGCGTGCCGCTCCCCCATCACGATCAAGTGATCGAGGCAATCGCGGCGCAGCGTGCCGAAGACGCGCTCGCCCGGCAAATGGGCTAGCGTTGCGACAGGTCGCGAGAGTTTCATGATTCCGGGAGACGTTGCGCCCCCTGGCCAAGCCTGCGCTGTGATCGCGATGCGCCGCTCGGATTTGTCGGTTGTTCATCCCGCGAACCGCGTCCAACGGCGCGGGCCTGTGCCGAGCTCCCAGATCGCCGAGAGCAGCGGACACCCCCGCACACTGGGCCCGCGCGGTGGGCAGCGGCGGCAGCCAGGTCGATTGCCCCGGGCTCAGGTGGTTCACCGCATGGGATCACGGGTCACGCTACTCATCCCGGGGGCAGGACGGAGTTTCCCGGAGGCACAGGTCAAGCTCGAGAAGCTCGTCTCGAGCGAGCACGCGAACTGGGTGGATTCGCGTCGGCAGGCGGACAAGACGCCGAACGACCGACCCGCCTGAGACTGCGGTCGGTGCGCGAGGACCGGGGCAAACTCGACGGAGAGGCGTCGCTAACCACCGACTCGCTCAGCGCCCCTGCTCCACGTCCCTCCACAACTCGAGGTACGGCGCAGTGTCGACGGTGATGACTGCTCCGGTCGCGTCGACCCGTCGGGAGCCGAGCAGTTGCGCGCGCTGCATCCAACCCCTGACATCGAGCCTGCCGGGCGACAGATCCCAGAGGCGCGCCGTATCGTCGTAGGAGGCGGTGACGACGTGTTGCCCGTCCGGGCCGAACTCGGCGTACCCGACCTCGCCGCGATGCTGCAACGGCTCGGTGATCGGCTGTCCGGACTCGGCGTTCCACACGCGAGCCGTGCCGTCGCTGCTCGCCGTCAGCACTTGCGTGCCGTCGGCGTTGAACACTGCGTGCTGGATTCGGTCGTCGTGGCACATGGGTGGCGTCACGGGGTTGCCCGACTTCGTATCCCAGACGCGCGCGACACCTCCCTGGTCGGCCGTCAGCACACGACGCCCGTCGGGGCTGAAGGCGACGACCGTCACCCGGTACTTGCTTGGCGTGGGTTCGCCGGCTGGCGCAGCGGTGTCCGTCGCCCGGACTTGCACGACGCTGCCCGGTCCTGCAGTCGCCATCCACGTTCCGTCCCGACTCAACGTCGCCAAAATGGTGTCCTCGCGCCGCAATTCGGTCCGCTCCGTGGCCGAGTCGAGGTTCCACATTCGTGTGGTGCCGTGGAAGTCGCGGCTGAGGGCTTGCCGTGCGTCGGGCGAGAACTCGCAGGTCTCGACGGGTGAGCCGTCGTGCGGCACGGCAGTCGTCGGCTCGCGCGGGACCTGCGGCAGCGCAGCGAGATCCCACACGTTCAACTGATCGTCGCTGGCCGTGAGCAGTCGCTTCCCATCGCGACTGAACGCGGCGCATTTCACGCGACGCGCGTGCTGCAACGCGCCGATCTGCTCGCCCGTCTTGACATCCCACAGTCGCGCGAGGCGATCCTCGCTGCCGGTCACGACGTAGGCACCGTCAGGGCTGAAGGCCGCGCAGTAGATCTGTGGCCCGGGCGCGAACGTGAACTCCCGCGTCGGAGCGGCGCTTCGGACATCCCAGAGGTGCGCGGTGAAGTCGGTCATGGTCAGCACGTGCGTCCCGTCCGGACTGAAGGAGGCGAACTGCACCGAGCTCTCGTGCTTCATGGTCGCGCCCGTCACGTCGGAGACGTCCCACAGGCGGACCAGGTGATTCGCGGTCGACGTCGCGAGACGGTTGCCGTCGGGACTGAACGCGATCCGGCTGACCGTGGACTCATGCCAGAGCGGAGGTGTGACCTGCTTGCCCGTCGCGATGCTCCAGACGTGCGCCTGCTGATCGGTACCCACCGTCGCAAGCCGCTTTCCGTCCGGGCTGAAGGCCGCGTCGAGCACGGCACCCTGGTGCGTCAGCGTCCTGACCTCGCGATCCGATTCGATGTCCCAGACCATCGCCCACCCCTGCCGTGACGTCAATGCCGCACGCTGACCGTCCGGACTGAGCAGCACGCGATCGACCGCCTGCCAGTCCCCCAACGAAGTCACGCGCAGACCGGTTCCGGTGTCCCAGACCGCGGCGGACGAATCGTCGTGGAACGCGAGCACGTAGCGCCGATCCGCGCTCAGCTCGGCCGCCTGGACCTTCTTGTCGTCGAGGACCGTGCGCCGCTTCGTAGCGCTCTCCCAGAGCGTGAGCCCCTCTCCGGAACTCTTGACGAGAAGGGTCACTGCGTCAGCGTCGAGAGCGACATCGAAGATCTCGTCGACGTCTCCCAGTGCAGCGAGTTCCAAGCCGGAGCCGCTGTCCCACGCGTGCGCGGTCCGATCATCGGCCCGGGTCAGCACAAGCCGGTCGGCAGCCGCGAAACCGGCCCATGCGACACCTGCGTCATGCTCGAGAGCGCGCACCGCTTCCCCCGTGAGCGGGTCCCGCAACTGGGCGCACGGCCCGTCGATGGTCAGCAGGCGCCTGCCTTCCGAGGTGACCCCGACGTCGACCCCCGGATTTCCGGGCTGATTGAACGACGCTGATCCGGTCCGCGCGTCCCAGGCCTGGACGCTGCCTTCCGGCGGGTAGACGACGACCGATTCGCCGTCGGCCGTGAATGCGATTCCGGTCGACGGCGCTGCGGCACTCCACACGTGCTCCAAGCGGGGGTGCTTTCGGTCGAGCGACGCGAGACGCGCGAGCAGCAAGCGCTGCTCACTCGGGTGGTCGGCCTCCAGCATCGCGGCTTCCGCGAACCACAGCATCGCGGCGGAGACATCGCCGATGTCGGCGGCGCGCTGGCCATTGCCGCAGTTCAGTTGGACGACCCGGCGCCGGGCCTGGTCGCGCTCGTCAGTGGCGATCCTCGACTGTTGGAAGGCGATTCCCTCCTGACGCCGCGCTTCATCGCGTTCCAGACTGGCGATCACGCCGAACCCGATCGCGGCAACAGCAAGGACTGCCAATCCCGTGGCCGCCGCCGTTGCGACGCGACGAGTACGCCGATGCTGCCGAACGTCTTCGCCGATCAGTTCGTCCAGGGGCAGACCCTGCAGCGTGGACGCGACGCCTGCGACCGCAGTGAGGAAGTCCGGGTTGCGCAGCGACAGGTCCGTCGCCGTCCTGGCCCAGCGCAGGTCGACGTACTTGGGCGATTGCTCGAAGGTCCCCGACAATCGCCGCGGCAGTGAGTCGGTGACGCCCCAGTCGAAGTCCTGCGCGGCGTCGTCCCAGCAGATGTCACCTCGCGTCAACGCGATGAGCAATCGATCGGGTGGCCGGTGATCGAGCCACCAGCCGAGCTCAAGTTGCACCCACTTCGAAGCGGCGGCATCGGGCGAGGCCAGCAGGAGGAAGTACTCCGAGTCCATGAGCGCCGCCTCGATCGCCGGCCACAAGGCTGGCGTGACGCCAAGACCGGTTTCGTCGCGGAACACCCGCATGGCGCGCAGCCGGTACCACGGCTTCGCGAGTCGGTGCAACGCGGTCCGCAACGCCGGCGCCAGACGATTGTCCGCGCCATGGCTGTAGGAGATGAAGGCCCTATAACGGTATGGTGCTCGCGCGCGGGTGCTCGTCATACCTGTCCGTCTCGAGAACTCCGTCCACAGAGCCCGGCAGCATCGAACGCGCCTGTGAGGTGGGTCGTGTGCGGATCCTGTCCACACGAGACGGGGCAATCTTGCGCTGATCGCGCGGCTCCCTCCTCGACGGGCAGTCGACTCCGGCGCACCGGTGCGATCGAGGAGGCTCGCATGAAGCTGCGAGCATAGCTCCTCGCCTGATTCCAGCGGAGGATCGCGTCCCGAACCGCGCTCAGGCCACACGCAGGTCGCTGTGGTGCAGCCCGCCCCTGCATTTCGGGGAGGTGGACACTCAAACAGGATGGGTGGACCGGACTTCCTGACGTCGCGGATTACGCTGCGCTGTAACCCAAGCGCGGCGCAGAGCCGCAAGGAAGCCGGTCCAGATGCAGAAGATAGCGCAGTACGTTGGTCTTGATGTTCACAAGGACACGATCGCCCTGGCCGTCGCGCCCGCCGGTCCAGGCCTTGAGGTCCGCGACCTGGGCGAGATGCGCCACGAGGACCCGCAGGTCGTTGAACGGATCCTGAAAATGGGCGAGCCCGGGAGCCTGCACGTAGCCTACGAAGCCGGCCCCACTGGCTATGGTCTGTGTCGCGCGCGGGAACGCTCCTCTCCGCCTGCCCGCCAGGCCCGGTGCGCGGGCTACGGAACGACGCGAGCGCGAGGCGGCGTGCCGCCCCGCGCCAGCCGCATGCCCGGCTCCGTCGCCGCTCAGAACTGCCAACGGGCGCCGATGCGGAGCTCGTCGATGTCGCCGACGAACTCGAGGTCGGCCCCGAAGCTCAGCTGCTGGGTCGCGTGGTAGCGCCCGCCGACCCCGAGGCCGAGGTCGTCGTCGAACACGTCGCGGTAGACCAGGCGGCCAGCGACCTCGAACTGCTCGGCGACCCACATCCGGCCGCCGCCGGCGAGCTCGAAGCCGGTCTCGTCGTCGTCGGCGGCGCCGGCGTCGACGTCCTGGTGCAGCAGCGAAAACGTGCCAACGAGGTCGAGTTTTTCGCTGACGGTATGCACGTAGCCGCCCCCGATCTCCCACTCGTCGAACTCGACGTCGTCGTCGAGTCTGCTCACGCTGGCGAGAACGAAGGTCTTGCGCAGGAACTCATTGGTGACGTTCTCGAAGGCGTACGAACCGCGGATCTGCAGGCCGTCGGCCTCCGCGTTGCTGTCGTCGTCGTCGAGGCTGCGGTAGTTGAGCTCGACGAACGTGTAGTTGAACTTGCGTGCCAGCGTGTCCTGCGAGACCGCTGACGACGACTCGCTCGCTGCCTGCACGGGTTCGAGGGCCACCGGCTGGACCGGGACGGGCTGGAGGGCGGTCAGCAACAAGGTCGAGAACATGGTCATCATTCGGAGTCTCCGGGGGGTTGGATGCGGCGGGAGACCCGCGCGCGGGTCGCACGGGCTGGATCGAGCCCGAAGTCGCCGTAGGGCAAGGCAGCGGGCCGTTCGCCGCGAGAGTCTAGCGCCGGGAGGCCGGCACGCCATGGCGTGCTCGCCCGCTCACACCCGCCGGGCCTGGCCCGACAGCCTCCGCCGCGGATCGGCTAGCAGATGGGAGGAGAAGGCCGTCCTCCCGTCGGGAAGCCGAACCAGGCTTCTCGACCGGAGGACGGCCTTCTCCTCCCATCTACTAGGCTTGATATCCGCGCTGCTCACGTGCAGCGGCGAACGCGAGGTAGCGCTGGCCGAACGCCCGGAACTCGGAGGATGCGCGATCCCCGGCGCTGGAGATCTCTCGCAGGCGTGCCTCCGCGTACGCGGAGGCTTCGGCATCGCGGCCGAGGAGATGGAGCACGGCGATGTGGCGGAACTCCGATTGGAAGACCTGCGGGTGCTCACGCAGATGGGACTCCAACCGGGGGAGGTTCGCGAGCTCCAATTGGAATCGCTCTCCAGCCTCGGCGAAGCACATCGCGAGCTGCTCGGACTGCTCATTCCAGGATCGACCTTCGACGAACGACCACGAGCGGTACGTGGCGGCGGAGGTCACGTATCCAAGGTTCCGCGCCACGGTCGGCGGCAAGTACCTGTGGAATCGGGCGCCTTGGAGCTCGGCGATCAGGCGCTCGGTCGGCTGGTGCCGGATGCCGACGACCGGATTCACGACGCACTGTTTCGGCTGGCCGGGATAGAAGGCGCTGTTGAGCCCCAACCACCCGAGCCAATCGACATCGATCGACCAAGTGAAGATGCCAGCCTTGGCCCGGCGCAACTTCGTGCGCAGCTCGAGTACTTCGCTGAGGTGCTTCTCCACTTGTCGGGGCAGGGTCGTCATGAGGAGCAAGCGTAGCAGGGCTTGCGGTCGTGGTTCACCGGCGAGGGCGATGGCGGAAAGTCACGCTCGACGTATCCCTCCCGAGAACCCGTCCAACGAGCACGGCTTCATCGAAGGACATTGCGAGAAGGGGCGTGTGCCCATCCTGGCCGCCACGAGACATGGTCATCTTGCGCTGAACGCGCCCTCCCCCCTCGACAGGCTGTCGATTCCTGCGCATGAATGCGATCCAGTAGACTCGCATGAAGCTGCGAGCATGGCTCCTCCCCGGAATCCCGCGAGGGACCCAGTGAGCTGCTGGCGCAGCGCGGCTCTTTCGAGCGCGAGTGTGGCGCGCGGCATCAGAGGCACGCGAATCGGATACAGGAGACTCGTGCGTCGGCCATCGGAGCGTCGGCCTGGCTGACTTCAGCGGAGGGGGTACGATCTGCCCACGTGGCCGTCGTCATGCATCGCAGGGGCAGGACGGGATTCTCGGGAGGCACGCGCCCCAGATGTAGATGCGCGGACCGGAACGAGCGCGTCGCGGCGTTGCCAGACCGTCCTACGGCCCGATGGTGAACTCGAGCGCGTTGGACAGCGTCGTTCCGAAGGACGCGGGCGGGTCGCGGCCCCACCACTGGCAATCGACGACGGTGCCGGGCGAGCTCAGCGCGGGCATCGGATTCCCTCCGAGCGCGCCAGCCGCGAACGCGTTCATGTCGATCGCGTACACACCGGTGCAGTTGTTGGCCGGCGGCGCGCTGCCGCCGGAGTTCACACCGGGCGTGCGCTTGATCACCCATTGCACGCACAACGTTCCGCCTTGGTAGGGCACGGCCTGTCGTCCGCTGACGCTGTAGAAGAGGAGCCCGACCTTCTGGTTGCGCACGCCCAAGCAACGGACTTGGAATCCCGAGGTCGCGCTCGCGCTGGAGGTTCCCGACCAGTTGATATCGGGAAGGCACGCCAACGAGTTCTGCTTCGCGGTGCAGTACTTCACCGGTGGCGCGCCTGGCCAGGGATCCGCGGTCAAGTCGTCGACCGACCAACCGCCGCCTGACTGATAGTCGGAATCGATCCAGACGAGCTCGACCGGCACGCTAAAGTCCCACCCGTTCCAGCCCCAGTTCGCGGGAAGGATGGGCTCGGAGAACCAGTTGCCCGCGGCATCGCGGAACACGGCGGTGTAAGTCTGGGCCGATCCGCCATAGAACCAGAACCCCACGCGCCTCACCGGAACGCCGAGCGTCATATCCGCGCAGTCGGCGCCCGCGGCGTAGAAGCGGTTGCCGCTGTGTCCAGGCCCGGCCACCACGCCGACCGTGGTTCCCGCGCCGGGCCAGCACGAGCAGAACGTCGACGAGCCATTGTTGAAGAAGTTCGCGAGGCAGTCCGACCCGAGCGAGTAGGTCTCGAAGCTGTCGAAGAGCGCGCCACTGAAGGGAGGCGTCCACGTGGCCTGCGCCGAGGCACCGGCGCTCAGCATGACGAGCAGGACAAGAGATTTCATCGATCGACTCGCGCGGCGAGCGCGTCACCAGTGTGGCAAACGCCTGTGCATCCCGAAATCCTGTCCGTCCCGAAATCCCCGTCCACCGAGCAGGGCCCCTTGAACGCGCCTGCGGACTGGGCGGCATGCCATGCCTGCCCGCGCGAGGCGTGGCCAGCTTGCGCTGAACGCACGGCTCCCACGCCGATAGGTCGTCGATTCCAGCGCACGACTGCGATCGAGGAGGCCAGCATGAAGGTGCGCGCATGGCTCTTCCTCGGATTCCAGCGGAGAATCCCGTCCCGTACCGCGCGCTCGCTGCTCGGCGATAGCTGTGATGCAGCCCGCTGAGGTGCTCGAACGAGAGGACGCGGCCTCCGGCAGCCGGCCCAGGCTCGCGCGGCACCGGCGAAGCCGACCCGAGCGCCTGATGCGTGCGCTCCCCATTGGGTACTGCGCGTACTCAGCTGGATCGCGCACGTGCCGCTCCACCATCAAGATCAGGTGATCGAGGCGCTCGCGGCGCAGCGTGCCGATCACGGGCTCGAGCGCGAGGTCGTGGCACTCCGCGCTGGAGCACAGGGAACTGCTGGCGCAGCGCGAGGCTTTCGAGCGCGCGTGTGGCACGAGGCATCGGAAGCACGCGGAGCAGATTCAGAAGACCCCGGGCATCGGAGCGTCGGCCTGGCGGTGTTCAGCGGAGTGGCTGGAAGCTGCTCCTGTGGCTGTCGGCACCCACGTCAGGAGGCAGGACTGAGTCTTCGGGAGGCACAGGCGACGCAAGGAGTTCTGCGAGGTTCCGTAGCGTGGATCGTTCACCCATTGGATCGCGCAGAACTGGCCCAACGCTCATGGCGACTGCGAATCAGCGCCGAGTATGGGGTACTGAGGATGCACGGCCGTGCGGCGTTTCGCGACCCCCAGGAGCGATCCGAGCAACGCGACGACCAGCCAGGTCTTCATGGGTGCGCGGATGAGGGGCGCGGCATCGCCTTCCAAAAACCGCCGCGCGGCACGTCGCCTGCCGCTCCCGCGTCCTCATAAGATGAGCCGGTGGATCCGTTCAGTCTCTTGCGCGTGGCTCTGCTCGGCTTGGCGCTCAGCCTGCCCTTGCCGATGGCCGCGTCGTTCCTGTGCGTTCGGCGAGGCGCCCGTCGCAATGCCCTCGTGCTCTCCGTGGTCGGCGCGGGCCTGGTGAGCCTCGGCGTCTGGTTGGCGCTCTACTTCGCGTTCCGGCCGGAAGGCGAAGCCTACCAGCACGGCTCGATGCGCGGTTTTGCCAACTTCGTCCTGTGCGTCGGGTGGGGGCTGACGCATGTCGTGGCGACGGCGCTGGTGCTCACGGTGACGCTGTACGTTCGCGGCCGGCGCGCGGAGCTCAGCGATCGTTGAACGCCCCGCGGGCGATCGGCGGTGCCAGCCGCTCGAGGTTCTCGTTCAGCCGGGCCAACTCGCGCACGAGGGCGGGCATCGTGCGCGCGTATGCAGGGTGTCCCGTAACCAGTTGCGCTTTGACGCAGTACATCACGGCGTCGATCGGGCGAACGCCTCTGCGCTCAGACCTCTCGCGTCGAACTGGGTTGGATGCTCGGTCACGTCGCAGGCGACGATGCGTCGGCGCTCCAACTCGATGACGACGAATCCGATCATGGTTCTGAACGACGCGGTCGGCACGAGGAAAAAGTCGCAGGCCAACAGTTCGCCGGCGTGGATGCGCAGGAATACGCGCCACTTGCCGCTCGGTGGACCGCAGTGGCGGGCCACGTAGCGCTCGACCGTGGACCTCGCGACCTTGAAGCCGAGCCCTGCAAGCTCAGCTTGAATGCGCGGCGCGCCCCACAACGGAGGCGCAGCCTGGCGGACATCAGCGGGGAGTGTAGGATCTGCTCATGTGGGCGTCGTCACGCATTCCAGGGGGCAGGTGGGGGTTCTCGGGAGGCACAGGTCGAGTTCGGCACGAGATCGATGGAGGTAGGACATGAGATTCTCGACGGTCATCGAATCGCGGCGTGAAAGTTTCGGAGTCCGTCGCATCGGCCGGTGGATGCGCGTTGCCGGCCTGATCGCGCTCGCCTCGGCAGCGACTCGAGCAGCGGCTCAATGCCAGATCGCCGGCTGGGGCCTCCAAGCCTTCAACACCGCCTGGAACCAAGAATCGTTCGTCAGGGTGTCGGCGGGAGATTCGCGGAGCATCGCGCTTCGCGCCGACAACACGTTCGTCGAATTCGGCGGCATCGGATTCTTTGCCCTCCCGGCAGCTCCGCCGCCGGGGGTGAGCAATGTCGAAGTGTCGGCCGGCTCGACGCACACCGCCTTGCTGCGCAGCGACGGTTCGATCGTGGCGTGGGGCGACAACTCGCTCGGCCAATGCAACGTGCCCGCGTTGCCGGCCGGAGTGGGCTACGTCGAAGTGGCCGCCGGCGGGAGGCACACGCTGGCGCTCCGCAGCGACGGCTCGGTGGTGGCCTGGGGGTACAACCTCTATGGCGAGTGCAACGTCCCCGCGTTGCCGGTGGGCCTGACCTACGTGCGCGTCGCCGCGGGCTACGAGCACAGCCTCGCGATTCGCAGCGACGGCTCGCTCGTGGCTTGGGGCCTCAACTCCAGCGGCCAATGCAATGTGTCGGCACTTCCGGCGGGCTTGAGCTACGTGGGAATCGCAGGAGGATACTTGCACAGCATCGCACTGCGCAGCGACGGCTCGGCCGTGGGCTGGGGCTCGAACGTCATCGGCCAGTGCAACGTCACCGCGCTGCCGGCGGGCTTGACCTACGTGGCCGTGACGGCCGGCTCTTTCCACAGCGCGGGACTGCGCAGCGACGGATCCATCGTCGTCTGGGGAGACAACAGTCTGGGCCAAAAGCTCGTTCCCGCGCTGCCTGCTGGAGCGAGCTTCGTATCGGTCGACGCCGGCGCCAATCACATGGTTGCCTTGCGCAGCGACGGCTTGTTCGCGGCTTGGGGAAGCAACGACTTCGACGAATGCAATCGGCCCGATTTGCCCGCGGGCATGGGCATCATCGACGTGGCCGGGGGTCTGGCTCACAGCATTGCCCTGCGCAGCGACGGTCGGATTGCCGCGTGGGGAGACAACAATTTCGCGCAATGCGACGTGCCCGCCCTCCCGGCGGGTCTCGGCTTCGTGCGGATCTCCGCGGGTCTCCTGCACAGTCTCGCGTGCCGCAGCGACGGCGCCGCGGTCGCATGGGGAGACAACGAGACCGGTCAATGCAACGTGCTCGCGCTGCCTCCCGGGTTGACCTACGTGGACGTAGGTGCGGGCCGGCGTCACAGCACCGCGCTTCGCAGCGACGGCTCGATCGTCGCCTGGGGCGACAACTTTTTCGGACAATGCAACGTGCCTGCGTTGCCCGCGGGCTCCAGCTATGTCGCCCTCGCCGCGGGCGAGGCTCACAGCGTGGCGCTGCGCAGCGACGGCTCGATCGTCGCCTGGGGAAACAACGGCTTCGGGCAGTGCAACGTTCCCGCGCTACCCTCAGGGGTGACCTTCACGGAAGTGGCCGCGGGAAAATTCCACTGCGTGGCGCTTTGCAGCGACGGCTCGGTGGTGGCCTGGGGGCAGAACACGTCCGGCCAGTGCAACGTGCCGGCACTTCCCGCCGGTCAGTCCTATGTCGGCGTCGCAGCGGGCGTTGCCCACAGCGTTGCGCTGCGCGGCGACGGCTCCCTGGTCGCATGGGGAGGGAACAACATCGGACAGTGCACGATTCCCGGGCTGCCCGCGGGTCAACGCTTCGTCGACGTCGCGGCGGGCGGAGATCGCACCGTGGCCGTTTTCGAGCCGTGCACTTCGGGCGTCGTGTACTGCACCGCCAAGCTGAATTCGCAGGGTTGCACTCCCGCGATCGGCGCGACCGGGATTCCGAGCGCGAGCGCCGGCTCCGGCTTCGTCCTCTCCGCGACCAGTGTGATCAACAACAAAGCTGGTCTGTTGGTCTACACGGACAGCGGAAGAGCCGCGGTTCCGTTCGTCGGCGGACTGCTTTGCATCCGCGCGCCCGTGCGTCGTTCGACGCCTCTGAACTCGGGCGGCAATCCTCCACCGAATGATTGCTCGGGCGTGTATTCGATCGACATGAACGCGTTCGCGGTCGGAGCGCTTGGCGGATCGCCGCAAGGGTTCCTGCTCGCCCCTGGCGTCGTCGTCGGCTCTCAATTCTGGGGGCGAGACAACGGCTTCCCGCCGCCGGACAACGCGACCCTCTCGGATGCGCTGGAGTTCACGATCTGCCCGAAGTGAGAGTCTTCACCTATCCCTCCCGAAAACCCCAACCGAGGTTCCAACGCTCGACTTGCGTGGAAATCTCTGGCGCAGCGTGCCGTTCCTGATCACGGAGATCGCAAGATCATGGACCGCGAAGTCGGCGCGCGGGCGATCAGCAGCCCGCGCGGGAAGTCGAATGGCGTCCAAGCCCCATGCCTGTGCATCTCGAGAACCCCGTCCATCGAGCGCGGCTGCATCGAAGGCCCTCGTGAGAAGGCGCGTGTGCCAACCCTGCCCGCACGAGGGGTGACCATCTTGCACTGATCGCTCGGCTCCCACCGCGACAGGCCGTCGATTCCAGCGCTCCGGTGCGATCGAGAACCCGGCTACTCCCGGCGATCGGACCGGCCTCGCATCGGATGCGTCACTACGGTCCGACGCTCAGCGACGCCGTCCCCGTCTTGTTGCCCTTGCTCGCGCGGATCGTCGCGTTCCCGACTCTCTTCGCCGTGACCGCGCCCTTGGTCATCGAGTTCCCGATGATGGCGACAGATCTCGGGGTCACGAGCCACTTCACCTGGGAGGTGACGTCCAGCAAGGACACGCCGGAGAAGTAACCCTTCGCCGTCATCTGACTTGTCCCTCCCACGGCGAGCGTGACGGACGACGGCTCGACGACGATCGAATCCAAAACCTCGTTCGTCACCGTCAGCAACGTAGTCCCGTTCCCGCCCGGCAACGTCGCCGAGAGTGTCGTCGTGCCCGCGGACACGC
>Ga0315910_10001511_pt1 | contig 21243 bp, 16 predicted proteins | sample EdamamesoilMG_FD_204470 | JGI IMG/M metagenome (GOLD analysis project Ga0315910, IMG submission 204470) | Garden soil microbial communities collected in Santa Monica, California, United States - Edamame soil | ecosystem: Environmental > Terrestrial > Soil > Garden | place: USA: California...
TCCAGCTTGCGGCGCGCCCCGCCGGCCAGGAAATCGCGGGCGCGCGCCAGCGCCTTCTGCACGCGTTCGGCGCCGAACGGCTTGAGTAGATAGTCCAGCGCCTCGGCCTCGAAGGCCTGCAACGCGAAGCGATCGTGCGCGGTGACGAAGATCACCACCGGCATATCCTTCGGCCCGACGGCCGCCAGCACGTCGAATCCGCTCATGCCGGGCATCTGCACGTCGAGGAACAGCAGGTCGGGACGCTGCGCGACGATGGCGGCCACGGCCGCGCGCCCGTCGGCGCACGGCGGCAACAGCTTGAGATCCGGCTCGGCGCGCAACAACCGCTGCAAACGCTGGCGCGCCAGCGGCTCGTCGTCGACGATCAGGGCGCTGAGCGTCATGACTGCGTCGCCGGGATGCTCAGCTTCACCACCAGTCCCGCGCCGTGTTGCAGCTCGAAAGCCTGCCGCCCGCCGTACAGGCGCTGCAGTCGCGCGCGGGTATTGGCGAGACCGATGCCCTGCGCGCGCGCCGCGGCGCCTGGCGCGAGCCCCGGGCCGCTGTCCGCCACCTCGATGTGCAGCACCTCGCCCTCGCGGCGTGCACGCAGCGTCAGCGTGCCCGGCACCGAGGTCGCCGCGATGCCGTGCTGGATGGCGTTCTCCACGAGCGGCTGCAGGATCAGGCTGGGCACGCGCAGCCGCAGTGTTTCGTTCGCGATATCCCATTCGACGCGCAGGCGCTCGCCGAGACGCATCTGCTCGATCTCCACGTAGCCGCGGATGAATTCCAGCTCCTCCGCCAGGGTGAGCTCCTGGCGGTTCGAGGATTGCAGCACCTGCCTCAGCAGTTCGCCGAGCCGCACGATGAGCTGTTCGGCCAGCTTCGGATTCGAATGGACGAGCTCCGCGAGCGAGTGCAGCGAGTTGAACAGGAAATGCGGATTGAGCTGGCTGCGCAGCGCCTCGAGTTGCGCCTGGTGCAGCAGCGATTCGAGCTGCACCGCGCGCATCTGCCGGTCACGCGCCTCGCGCCAGAAGGTCAACGCGTGCCAGGCGAGCACGAAGCCCGCGTACACGGGCAGGTTGACGCCCGCGACGCGGACCACCTGCATGAGCCAGGCGGCGGTCAAAGGCACTGGCCGCGCTTCGCAGTCGCCGACACAGAGCTGCAGCGACGACACCACCGACGCGACGGCATGCGCGATCAGCGGCGCCACGAAGATGGCCACGCCCGCCCCGAGCAGCAGGCCCGCGACGCGCAGGCCCGCGCGCTGCGCGCGCAGGCGCCGGCACCACCAGAACACCGCGGGCAGCAGGATCCACCACGACAGCCAGTAGATGGCCTCGGCGACGAAGGCTCGCGGCCAGGGTGTCACGTAGCCGGACAGGTAGAGCTGCGAAGCGAAGACACAGGACAGCAGCAGCCAGAGGCCGGCGTAGGCCGACCACCGGAGCCACGGACGCGCGACGAGGGACGCGGAATTCACGCGCCCACTCTAGCTCGAAAAAATCCTGCCGGAAGAAGCGGGGGTGACAACTGTCACCCCCCGAGTCGGGAAAGTTCAGAACCTCATGCGCACGCCGGCGTACCAACGCCGGCCGATGGCGTCATAGGTTCCGGCATCGGTTTCCGTTCCGGTGACATTCCCCGGCAGGCCCGAGATGATCGGCGGCGGATCGGTGTCGAACACGTTGTTCGCGCCGAGGAACACCTCGAAGGCTTCCGCGGGCTCGAACCTGAGCTGCAGGTCCACGTAGGTCTTCGAACCGACTCCGGCCGCGCCGCGCGCCAGCTCGAAGGCCGCGAGGAACTGGTCATCGAGGTCGGCCGACGAAAGATACGTGGTCTGCACCGTGAAACCGAACTTGTTCCAGTCGTACCCCAATGCCAGGTACGCGCGATCCTTCGAATCTCCCACTTCCCCTCCTACGAAATCCTTGTCGCCGCCGGCGAGCGGGATGATGTAGTGATCGAGCACGTGCGTGTACGACAGGTTGGCGCTGAAATCGCCGGGCCCGAGCTCCTGCTTGTAGCCGATGGTGAGATCGATTCCCTCGGCGAATTCTCCGCCCGCGTTGGTGATGTCGGCGTCGAGGAACTCGATGGAACCGGCGTTGTTGGGACCCACCGGGTTCGGGCGGCGCTGCACGAACTGGCACATCGAAGTGTCGCCACCGCCATAACACTGGCTGAGGATGAAATTGCGATCGCGCAGCGTGATGGCATCGCTGATGTCGATGCGGTAGTAGTCGATGGTGAAGTCGAACTTGTCGAGTGCGCCCATGTTCTCCGGCTGGATCACCGCGCCGATGGTCCAGGAGTTGCCTTCCTCCTCGTTGAGGTCCGGGTTGCCGCGATCGAAGCCGGAGATGCCCTGCACGTCCGCCTGCGTGAGCGTGAATTCACCGTTACCCTGGGCCGGGTCGTTGATGTTGTCGAGCACTCCCGGCGCCGCGAGGCACGCCACCGAGACCGGATCCGTGCCGGCCGCCGTCACGCCGATACAAGGATCCTGGACGCCGGTCGGGAACGTCTGGCTGGGCGGCGAGTACAACTCGTTGATGTTCGGCGCGCGCGTCGAGAGCGCGCGGATCACGCGGAAACGCAGTGCGCTGATGGGCGCCCATTCGAAGCCGGCGTTCCAGCTCAGCGTGTTGCCGACGGTCGAGTAGTCGGACGTGCGCACCGCCGCGCGCAGCGACAACTGTTCGGCGAACGGCTTGTCCGCCAGCAGCGGCACGTTCGCCTCCAGGTAGAACTCGTTCACGTCGAACTCACCGCGCGTCGGCGGAATCGCGTTGCCGGCGTTGAGTCCCGCCTGCGTGAGCGCGTCGAACTCGCTGGAGCTGAATTCCTTGCGATATTCGTAACCCGTGGCGATCGCGAAGGGTCCCGCCGGCATGTCGAACAGCTCGCCGGTGAGGTTGAGTCCGATCACGCGCTGCGAGGTGAACGTGGCCAGTGAACCCGGCGCGGCAATGTAGTTCACGGCCTCCGGCGTGATCGAATTGAAGCCGAATACGTTGATGGGCACGCAACCCTGCAGACGCGCATTGGGATCGCGGCAAATGACCTCTGCCGTATCGCCATCGTTGTCCACGTCCTCGACATCCGCGATGGACTCGAGAGAGTTGCGGAAGTTGAGCACGTTGACCTGGCCGGAGGTGACCTGCGCCTCCTTGGTCTGGCCGAAGGCATAGAAGCCCTCGTAATGCCAGCGGTCCGAGGCGAACGAGCCCTGCAGTCCGCCCACCACGCGGAAGGTGTCGCGCTTGACGTCCAGAGTGCGGTTGCCGAAGTCGAGGAGCCGCTTGGTGAAGTAGTAGTCGCGCAGGCCGTCGGCGTCGTTGTCTTCGATGTTGTCGAACACTTCGTCCGGAACGATGGGATTGCGCACCAGCGTGCCGTCGACGTCGAACTCCGCCGGCACCTGCCCGCCCGTCGCGGGATAGATGTCTTCGGCGCCGAGCGCGAACGGCTCGATGATGGAGCTCGACTTCGAGGAGGCGTAGGTGCCTTCGAAGAAGGCGCCATGGTTTTCCACGAAATCGAAACTGCCGCGGCCGGCGAACAGGTAGCGCTCGACGGGAACCGCGATGGTCCGATACTCCGACCGGTTGAACCCGGTGGCCGCCGCCACTTCGCCGTTGGTGTCCCATGGGATCACGTTGCCATTGGCATCGTAAGTGAACGAATTGAACGTATCGGGGTCGATGCCCGCGGGCAGCGTGTTGGTGAAGATCCGGCCCTGCGGGGCGAAGCTCGAATAGAACGGGCGCGTGACGTCGAACAATTCCGCCGGATCGCCGGTGACGCCCGCTCCGGTCGAGATCTGGTCGACCGCCGAACGCTCGCGGTCGCGCGAGCGCACCTCGCCCTGCTTGGTGTACCCCACGTGCGCCATGATGTTGCCGCGGCCATCCTCGGTGTTGGTGCCGAAGGTGACGCCGATCTGGGTCGCCTCGTCATCGCTGTCGGCGGACGCGCCGTACTGGCCGTCGAAGGTGAGGCCTTCGAAATTCTTCTTGTAGATGACGTTCACCACGCCGGCGACCGCATCCGAACCGTAAACCGCGGACGCGCCGCCCGTCAGTACGTCGATGCGCTCGATGAACTGCGCCGGAATGGTGTTGTAGTCGACGGCGGCGCTGCCCGGATTTCCGGACACGAAGCGGCGGCCATCCACCAGCGTGAGCGTGCGCTCGATGCCGAGATTGCGCAGGTCGACGGTGGCGATACCCACGCCCGAGGTGAGGAAGGCCGAGTTGCTGCGGCTCAACGTCGGCGTGCCCATCGTCGGATTCTTGAGCAGCAGGTCCTGCGCGTTGACGATGCCGGTGCTCTGGATATCCGCGGCGGTGATCGACTGGATAGGCGACGGGGAGTCGAGATTCGGGCTCAGGATGCGCGAACCGGTGACCACGACTTCTTCCATGGGTTTGGATTCGTCGGGTTCCTGGTCTTGCGCGAAGACGGGATTGATCAGTACCGCCGGCGCCGCGCTCGCGATGAGCGCGAGGCGCACGGCGCGGTGCACGATTGATTGCTTCGCCATGGCAGGCCCCTCCTTGGGAATTTGCGGATGGTTCTGCGGCGAAAGGTACTCCCGGGTTTCGCCCCGAGCGCCTGAAACGCGACGAAACGATTCAGCCCGGAAAGCGGCGGAAAATCACGTCGGAACAATGAGTCACGCGTGTAGTGCTGCGCAGGAAGGAAGTTGCTGTCGCGCAGACGAGACGAAGGCTGACGAAAAAAAAGGGGCGGACCGGAAGGCCCGCCCCACGAGGGTCACTCACTCACCAATTCATGTTCAACGTGTACTTGCCGTTGGTTGCGCCGGTACCACCACTCCAGTAGACCACCCGCACGTAACGCGTCAGCGCGCCGCCGCTGGTGTTGGTCACGGACACCGTGTCGACCAGGCCGGTGCCGCGCTCGCTGCTGCCGATCAGCGTTCCATTGCTGTTGTAGACGAACAGGTCGTAGTCGGACGAGCTGTTCGGCGTCAGCGTGGCCGTGAGCGTGCGGCCGGCCGGCAGCGACAACTGGAAGTAGTCGGTGTCGGTGCTGCTGCCCATCGTGCCGTTGATGGTGGTGTTCGCCGCGGACACGAGCTGCGATGTCGAACGCGAGTTGTTGGGTTCGACTTCGGCGGTGCCCGGAGGCGGCGTCGTGCCACCGATGGCCGCGTCCACCGCCGCGTTGGCATTCACGATGCCCGAGCCGCACTGCGAGCAGGTGTTCGGGAACGGCCTGGCGGTGCTCTGCAGGATGGAGGTGACCTGGTCGGGCGTCAGTGTCGGCTTGACCGACAACATCAGCGCGACCACGCCGACCACGTGCGGGGTCGCCATCGAAGTGCCCTGGTAGAAGGCAAAGGCATCGGCGCCCGGCGTGGTGCTGCCGGCGTTCAACGTGGAGAGGATGCCGTTCGCGGACGAGACGCGCACGTCACCGCCCGGCGCCGCCACTTCCACGGTCGAACCGAAGTTCGAGAAGTAGGATCGGCCGCCGGTGCGATTCACCGAGGCCACGGTCACCACGCCCGAACAATTCGCGGGCGAGAAGTTGGCCGCGTTGGCGTTGCTGTTGCCGGCCGCGACGATTACCGAGGCGCCGCGTGATCGAGCCGAGTTGATGGCGCTCTGCGTGGTGGAGTCGCAGCTGCCGCCGCCGCCCAGCGAGATGTTGATCACCTTCACCGGGTTGGCGTTGGCGGGAACACCCGAGACCGTGCCGCCCGACACCCAGATGATGGCATCGGCAATATCGGAGGTGTAGCCGCCGCACTTGCCGAGCACGCGCGCCGGAACGATCCTGGCGTTGAACGCCACGCCCGCCACGCCACTCGAGTTGTTGGTGCGCGCGGCGATGGTGCCGGCCACGTGTGTGCCGTGCCAGCTGCTCGACTCGAACCCGGATGGATCGCCGGGACCGCAATCGTTGGCGTTCAGCCAGTCGCCCGGATCGCTGGCATCGTTGTCACGCCCGTTGCCGTCGTTCGCCACGAAGGTGTCGGAGATGAAATCGTAGCCCTGCAGGATCTGCCCGGAGAGGTCGGCGTGCGGCCGGTAGCCGGTGTCGACGATGCCGACCACCACGCCCGAGCCCGTGGACTTGTCCCAGGCGGCCGGCGCGTTGATGCCGGCGGTGTTTTCGAAGTAATGCCATTGCTCGTTGTAGCGCGTGTCATTCGGCGAGAGCAGCGCGTGCATCATGCGGTCCGGCTCGGCGTATTCGACGTTCGGATCGCTGGCGGCGATGTCCGCGGCGAGGCGCGTGGCCTCGGCCAGCGTCATCCTGCGATCGACCTTGAGCACCTGCGAGCCCAGCGCGGTGCTGCGCAGGCGGTTCATGCTGACGCCGGCACGCGCCGCCGGCAGGTCGGTGCCGCGCAGCTGCGTGGCGGCCGCCACCGCGGCACCCGGCGCACTGCGGTACTTGACGATGATGCGGTCGGTGTAGCCCTCGGCGGCGGCGGCCGCCAGCGGTGCGAGCATCACGAGACCCAAGGCAAACGCACGGAGGCGTACGCCTCCCCTGGTAGATAGGCGAATCATGGATATTCCCTCAATTGTTTAGTTTGGAGGGGAAGTCCCGACAGAAGTCAGGTGAGACGATGGGTGCGCGATACCGCGTCCGCGGCCGCTTCGGGCTGTTGCTGGGTGCATCCTGCACTGCTCCCTGTTCGGCGCCGCGGGCGTTGCCGCCGGCGCTCAACTAACTTCTGCAGTCTCTTCCCGGGTCGCGAAAGCCATCCCTGGTCGACCTGCGCGTGGACGCAAAACTACGCCCGCGTGCGCATGCATTTCAAGCGTGGAATGAAACTGTCGGCGAATGGCGCCTGACAGTGCGTCAGGCTTGCGTGGCGCGGCGGAAGGGAGTATTTGCGCGCGCGGGAGAACGGTGCGCGCTAACTAGCGAGACTCACTTCTTCTTCGGAGCGCGCTTCGCGCGGTCTTTCTTGAGGCGGCGGTCGCGGCGCGCCTTCTGGGCGGTCTTGAGTCCCCGCTTCTCCTTAGGCTTGTCGCCTACGAACGGGTTGACGTCGCTGCGGAATTCCACCGACACCGGCGTCGCGAACAGGTCGAAGCGCTCGCGGAACACGTTGGCGAGATACCGCTTGTACGATTCCGGCACGTGCGACGCCTGGCTGCCGTGCACCACGATGCGCGGCGGGTTGCGCCCGCCCTGGTGCGCGTAGCGCAGCCGGATGCGCCGTCCGCGCACGATGGGCGGCTGGTGCTGTTCCATCGCGGCCTGCATGCACCGCGTCAGCTCCGGCGTCTTCATCTGGCGCATGGCCGCCTCGTAGGCGCGGATCATGGAGGCGACCAGGTCGCCGACGCCGGTGCCGTGGCGCGCGCTCACGAAGTGGATGGGCGCGAACGGCACGAAATCGATCTTGAGCGTGAGCAGCCGCCGGATCTCGTCGCGCTGGTCCATGGGGATGTTGTCCCACTTGTTGACGGCGAGGATCAGCGCGCGACCGCGGTTCAGGGCGAGGCCGAGCACGCTCGCATCCTGTTCGCCGATCGAATCCTGTGCGTCGACCACCATCGTGACCACGTGCGCCTCGGCGATGGCCTGCAGCGTCTTCGAGACGGAGAGATGTTCGATCTCGTCGTCGATCTTCGCGCGGCGGCGGACGCCGGCGGTGTCGATCAGCGTGAATCCGCGACCGTCGCGATCGAAGGGGACGAGGATGCTGTCGCGTGTGGTGCCGGCGATGTCGCTGGTGATCAGGCGCTCTTCGCCGATCAGCCGGTTGATCAGCGTGGACTTGCCGACGTTCGGGCGCCCGATGACCGCGATGCGGATGCGGCCGTCTTCCGGTTCTTCGTCTTCGGCCGGCGAAGGCGGAAAGCCCTCGAGCACGACGTCCATGAGCTCTTCGCAGCCGTAGCCGTGCGTCGCGGCAATCGCGTGCGGATCGCCCAGGCCCAGGCTGTGGAAATCCGCGGCGGCGATCGCCGCGTCCATGCCCTCGGCCTTGTTGACGGCGAGGAACACCGGCTTGCCGGAGCGGCGCAGTTCACGCGCGAACAACATGTCCTGGGGCGTGAGCCCGGACCTCGCGTCAGCAATGAACACCAGCCGGTCGGCTTCCCGGATGGCGTGTTCGGTCTGGATGCGCATGAGCGCATCCATGCCGCTGGGGTTTTCCACCAGACCGCCGGTGTCGATGCACACGTACTGGACCGGGCCGACCCGGCCGTAGCCGTACTGGCGGTCGCGCGTGACGCCGGGCACGTCCGCGACGATGGCATCACGCGTCTGCGTCAGCGTGTTGAAGAGTGTCGACTTGCCGACATTCGGACGCCCGACGATGGCGATGACCGGCAACATGCGCAATCCACCCGTGAACTAGCTACTGAGCCGCGCGCGGCGTCAGCCGCCGGACGCGGGCGGCGTGGCGGCCGGCTCCGCGGCGGGCTCGCCCCTGGCGGCGCGCTGTGCGATCGGCTGCGCACGCAGCGCGCTGATTTCGCCCTCGTCGTTGATCAGGTAGAGCGTGTCCGCGACCACCATCGGCGGATTGGTGACGCGATTGCCGCCGTTCTTGGCGCGGCCGGCGAGCGTGCCGGTGGCGCGGTCGAACCAGTGCACGTAGCCCTCGAGGTCCGCGACCACCACGTAGCCGCCGACCGCCGCCGGCGCCGACAGGCTGCGGAACTTGAGCGAGTCATTGCGCCACAATTCGGTGCCGGTGCGCCGCCGCAGCGCCACGAGTTCGCCGCTGGAGGTCGCGACGTACATCTGGTCGTCGTCGACCGCGACGCCGCGATAACTCGAGACTTCGCGGGTCCACCAGATCTGGCCGGATTCGAGCGCCAGCATCGCCGCGCGGCCCTGGAAACCGGCGACGAAGACGTCGTCACCCTCGATCTTCACCGCCGCGTCGATGTCATTGAGGCGGTCGAGCTCGGTGCGGCCATGCGACGGCGACACCGGCGAGTCCCACACGGTCGCGCCGTCGCTGAGGCTCACCGCGAGCACGCGGCCGTTGTCGAACCCGGAGATGACCATCTCGCGCGCGATCACCGGCGCGGCCACGCCACGCAAGGTCAGCTTGGGAATCTGCTGCTCGGTGGACCACAGCTCCTTGCCGTCGGCCGCCGCGAGGGCGCGCAGCTTGCCATCGACGGTACGCACCACGACTTCACCGGGCGCCACGGCGGGCGCGGACAGGACTTCGCCGTGCACTTCCGCGCGCCACAATTCCTTGCCGTCACCGGCGGACAGCGCGATGACGATACCCTTGGCCGAACCCACCGCGACCAGGTCGGTGCCGGCGCCCGTGCCGCCGGTCAGTTCCAGCTTGGTGCTGGTGCGCCACACCTGCTTGCCGGTCTTCAGGTCGAACGCCGCCACGTCGCCGTCATAACCCGCGGCGTACAACCGCTCGTTCGCGCTGGCGAGGCCGAGGCCGAGGCGCATCTTCTTGCCGCCGCCACCCACGCTGGCGCCCCACACACGCTGCACCTTGATGGTCGGCGACTTGAGCTCGGTGAGCTTGGCGGGCTCGTCGAGCTTCTTGGATTTCTTCGAGTCGCAGGCCGCGAGCGCGAGCATCGCGGCGACGAATACGAGGGCGCGGTACTTCATCGGGTTACCTTCAGGATGCTTCCGTCGGGGTGGGCGGCGTACCGCCCAGGTCACGGATCTTCAGATCCAGCAGTTCGGTGTCGACGCGGCCGTTGTTGTCACCCGCGCGTGCCGCGAGGTATTCGCGCAGCGCGCCCTCGCGATCGCCCTTGGCGAGCAACACATCGCCACGCACGTCGGCGAGCCGCGTGGCGAATTCGCCCGGGTCGTCGACCTTGAGGGTGGCCAGGGCATCATCGAATTTCTTTTGCGCGGTCTGCACGCGCGCCAGGCGCATGCGAGCCACGAGGCGAATTTCACTGTCCGGTGCCGTGTCCATCACGGACTTGAGACTGGCCGCGGCCTTGTCGAGTTCATTGGCCTCGGCATGAATTCTTGCCGACATGAGGCCCGCCAGCGCGGCGTACGGGGTCCACGCGTATTCGCGGTTGAGATCGTCGGCGATCGTCAGGCCGCGCGTGCGGTCGTTGCGACCGAAGGCTTCGAGCATTTCCTCGTAGCGCGCCGAGGCCGTCTCGACCTGTGCGACGCGCCGGTCCTGGTACCAGAGCCAGCCAGCCCAGCCGGCGGCGCCGAGGGCGATGCCCACGATGATCACCAGTCCGTTGGCGCGGACCCAATTCAAGAAGCGTTCGTATTGTTCGGCTTCGCTGTATTCGCTCACGTCGATCTCCTGAGAAACTCATCCACCCGGGCGGTCAGTTCCGCCACCGGGTACTCGGCCTGTGTGGTCTCGGCGCCGCGCAGCGGCTTGAGCGCGATCACCCCGCGCGCCAGCTCATCGTCGCCGACGATGAGCGCGAGCCGGGCGCCGGACTCGTCGGCGCGCCGGAACTGTGTCTTGAACTTGGCCGCTCCGCAATGGACCACGATGCCGCGACCCGGAAATGCGTCGCGCAACTGCTCGGCGAGCTTGAGCGCGGTGCGTTGCGCCCCCTCGCCCTGCGCCATGACGAACACGTCGGGCACCGGCGCGGCCGGCAGCTGGCCCGCGAGCCGCGTGAGCTCCACCACTCGCTCGACGCCCATGGCGAAGCCGATGGCCGGGGTCGGATCGCCGCCGAGCTGGGTGATCAGCCCGTCGTACCGGCCACCGGAGCAGATCGCGTCCTGGGATCCGAGCGCGTCGGTGATCCACTCGAACACGGTGCGCGAATAGTAGTCGAGGCCGCGTACCAGTCGCGGGTTGACCGTGTAGGGAATGCCCAGCGCGTCGAGCCCGGCGCGCACCTCGGCGAAATGCGCCTGGGACTCCGGGTCGAGGTGCTCGGTCAACACCGGCGCGTGGGCCACGATGGCCTGGGTCGTGGGGATCTTGCTGTCGAGGATGCGCAGCGGGTTGCCCTCGAGGCGCCGCCTGCTGTCGGCGTCCAGCGCATCGAAGTGCTGGCGTAGATAGGCGGTGAGCAGCTCGCGGTACGCCCGCCGCGCCTCGGGCGTGCCGAGTGAATTGATCTGCAGCTTCACGCGCGCCAGGCCCAGCAGCTTCCACAGCCGCGCGAGCAGCGCGATCAACTCGATGTCCACGTCGGGACCGGCGAACCCGATGGCCTCGACGTCGATCTGCGTGAACTGGCGGTAACGGCCTTTCTGCGGCTTCTCGTGCCGGAACATCGGGCCCTGGCACCACACCTTGAGGCGCGCACCGCGCAGCAGGCCGTTGGAAATGACCGCGCGCACCACGCCGGCGGTCGCTTCCGGGCGCAGCGTCAGGCTGTCGCCGCCCTGGTCGGTGAAGGTGTACATCTCCTTCTCGACCACGTCGGTGTATTCGCCGATGGCGCGCTTGAAGAGCTCGGTGTGCTCGACCACCGGCACGCGGATCTCGCCGTAACCATAGGCCGCGAGCACCTCCGCCATGGTGCGTTCCACGTGTTGCCAGGCGCCGATTTCGGCACCCATGACGTCTTTCATGCCGGTGACCGGCGGGATGTTGTGAGCCATCGGTAGTTAGTTGGTTGTTGGCGCGACCGCTGCGAGTTATTGCCGCGCCCGCGCGAGGCTGCCCGAGCGGTTGACCACGAAGCGTGCACCCTCGCCGTTCACGGCGCTGGCGGGAATCTCGCGCGGCTGGCCGTCGACCTGCACGGCGACCGCGCTGGCATTGCCGAGCACCACGCGCAGCGGCGGGCAGCCTTCGATGGCCTGCACGCTGCCGGCGCTGGCCACGTCGTAGAACAGCCGTTCGCCACGCGCATCGTAGACCTCGACCCAGCTTTCGCTGTTCAGTTCTAGTGTCAGGCGGGTGTTGCGCGGCGGCGGCTCTTCGCGCTGCTGCGCGGCGGCATCGGCCGCCGACGGCGCACTCGAAGCCCCCGGGGTCGTCGCGGCCGGCTTGGCGTCGGCCGCGCGCGCGCCTGAAGCCGGCGCCACCGTGGCAACCACGCCGCCCGCGGCGGGCGCGGAACCGGACTCCGTAGTCGATGCCGGCTGGGGCGCGGTCGCCACCGGCGTGTTCCTCGCGGAGCCGCCGGTGCGCGGAGTCGCGAGCACCCACCAGATCGCCAGCGCCAGCACCAGCGCGCAGCCGAGACCCACGAGCGGCGAAATGAGCCGGCGCGGATCGGCCCGCCGCTCGGCCTGCGGGACCTGTGTCAGGTCGGGCGGCGGTGGCTGCGCCTGCCGCGCGTTGTACGCCTGTACCAGTTCGGCGCCGGGCTCGCCCACGAAATCCGCGTAACGACGCAGGTGGCCGCGCACGTACACGGACGCGCCGAGCTCGGCGAAGCGGTCGGCTTCCAGCGCCTCGATGACCTTGATGTCGAGATGCAGCTTCTCGGCCGCCGCGGCCGCGGACAGGCCGGAGCGTTCACGGCCGGCGCGCAGGCGCTCGCCGATGGAGCGCGGCGCAGGAGCAGCGGGTGCGGCCGTCTCTTCCATCGATCTCAGGGGCGCTGCAGCGCGCGCGTCTGCGGCGAATCCGGGAAGTCCAGCCGGAGCCTGCGCGAGTATTTTTCCTCGGACATCTTGTCCTTGGCGGCACGCGCCACGCTCACCGCGGCGAGCAACACGTCCGGGTTGGGCTTGAACGCGTTCAGGTAGGTGTCGACCACCTTGCGCGCATCGGGGATGCGCTCGCGCTCCACGTACAGCGTCGCGAGCTGCACCGTCGCGTCTCCGTAGTTAGGCCGCGCCCTGATCGCGGCGAGGAACTTCTTCTCGGCGTCGTCCAGGCGCTTGGCGCCGCGCAGGCACACGCCGGCATTGGTCAGCGCGACTTCGGGCGTCTGGTAGTACCGGTTGCCGGCCACCGCCGCGAAACGCTCCACGCCCTCGTCGACGCGGCCGTTCTTGCAGAGGTGGATGGCATAGTTGTTGGACACGTCCGGCTTGTCCGGCGCCAGGCGCAGCGCCTCGCGGTAGTGCTTGTCCGCGAGCTTGGGCTCGCCGGTGCGGTCGTACAGCAGGCCGAGGCTGGTGTGCACGTTCGGGTCCTTGGGATTCTGCTCGAGCGCACGCTCGAGCTTTTCCTTGGCGACCGCGTAGTTGCCCTGCTGCAGGTAGGCCGTGCCGAGCTGCACGTTGTACGCCGAGGCCTGGATCTCCGGGTCCTCCTGCTTGAGTGGTTTGCCACCGTCCTTGGTGCTCGTGACGCAACCGGCGACCAGGCCGGTGGCAAGCGTGGCAACCAGAACGGGCAGAAAGTTCATGCGCGCACCTGCAGTCCGAAGGTTTTGGAACCCAGCCGCACCGTGGTGCGATCGGTGACCTGCCCGGCGAGTTGCCCGCAGGCCGCGTCGATGTCGTCGCCGCGTGTCTTGCGAATCGTCACGATGATGTCCCGCTTCATGAGCTCATCGCGGAATCTTTCGATCGCGGCCGGCGGCGAGCGGCGGTACTGCGTTCCCGGAAACGGGTTGAACGGAATCAGGTTGAGCTTGGCCGGCTTGCCGCGCAGCAGGCTCGCCAACTCGCGCGCGTGTTCGGGCTGGTCGTTGACGCCGTCGAGCATCACGTACTCGAAGGTCACGCTGCGGCCGTTCTGTTCGTCGAGGTAGTGCCAGCAGGCCTCGAGCAGCTCGGCGATGTTGTGCTTGCGGTTGATCGGCACGAGCTCGCTGCGCAGCGCGTCCGACGGTGCGTGCAGCGAAACGGCCAGCGCGCAATTCACTTCCTCGGCGAGCTTGTAGATCTGCGGGACGAGGCCCGAGGTCGACAGCGTCACGCGCCGGCGCGAGATGTCGAACCCGAGATCATCGAGAAAAATCCGGATCGCCGGCACCACGTTGCGGAAATTGGCGAGGGGTTCGCCCATGCCCATGAGCACGATGTTGGTGATGATGCGATCGTCTCCCACCTTCCAGCCCGTCTCCTTCGAGAGCTCGCGAATGGCCAGCCACACCTGTCCGACAATCTCGGCGGTGGTGAGGTTGCGGTTGAAGCCCTGCTGCGCGGTCGAACAGAAGGTGCAGTCGAGCACGCAGCCCACCTGCGAGGAGATGCACAGCGTTCCGCGGTCTTCTTCCGGGATGTAGACCATCTCGAAGGCCTGGTCGTTGCCGCCCGACAGCAGCCACTTGCGCGTGCCGTCGGAGGCCACCTGGGTCTTCACGATGGTCGGGACCGCGACCTCGGCGCGGGTCACCAGCTCCGCGCGGAAATCCTTGGCGAGATCGGTCATCGCCGCGATGTCGCCCTCGCCGCGCTTGTAGATCCAGTTCATCAACTGGCGCGCGCGGAAAGGCTTGCTGCCCATCGCGCCGACGAACGCTTCCAGCTCGGCCTTGGGCAGGCCTAACAAGTTGGTGCGTTGGAGTGTGTCGGCGGTCATGCGGCAGCAGTTACCAGCGTGCCACGAGCTTGCTAGGCTCGCGGGCAGATCTCCGTCTCGCGGAAGAAGTACGCGATTTCCTTGGCGGCGGTTTCGGGCGCGTCCGAACCGTGCACGGTGTTCGCCTCGATGCTCTCGGCGAAATCCGCGCGGATGGTGCCCGGGGCGGCCTTCTTCGGATCGGTGGCGCCCATGATCTCGCGGTTCTTCGCGATCGCGTTCTCGCCTTCCAGCACCTGCAAGAGCACCGGGCCCGAGGTCATGTACTTCACCAGGTCCTTGAAGAACGGAAGCGCGGCATGCACGGCATAGAAACCTTCGGCATCACGCTGCGACAGGTGTTGCATGCGGGCAGCGACGACACGGAGACCGGCCTTTTCGAAGCGGCTCAGGACCTGGCCGATGAGGTTACGGGCAACGCCGTCGGGCTTGACGATGGAAAAGGTGCGCTCGAGCGCCATGCGAATGATTCCTTGTGGGGGTCTTAAAGGCGCGCGATTGTACCGGGAGGGGCCCCGCTTCGCGAGATAAACCTATGAAATTCAACAGTTCCCAGGCGCTCGCGCGCCACGTCGGAAAACGGCGTCGAAACGACGCCGTCCATTCAGTTTCAGACGCTAAAGGACTCGCCGCATCCGCATTCCCCTTTTATGTTCGGGTTGTGGAAGCGGAAAGCCTCGTTGAGGCCCTGTTTGACGAAGTCCACGGTGGTGCCGTTGATGAGCGCCAGGCTGTCCGGATCGACAAACACCTTGACGCCCCGGTCCTCGAACACGAGGTCGCTGGCGGCCGGGTCGTCGGCGTAATTCACCACGTAGGCAAACCCGGAGCAGCCGGTCTTGCGCACGCCGAGCCGCAGGCCCTGTCCCTTGCCGCGAGCGGCGAGGAAGGACTTGACGCGTTCTGCAGCAGCTTGTGTGAGCGAAATGGCCATTTCTAACCTTGGCGCGAGCTATCCATCGCGGCGCGTAATGCATCTTCGACGATCAGCAACCGTCCAAGTTTCTCGGCCGGGACGGCGAACTTCTCCGCCCAGTCCGTGGGGCTTCCCGGAAGCGGATCCCCGATGCGGGCGCCTTGCAGCGTCTCACATAACCAGGCGGCGATGGCCACAGTATGGGGGCATCCGTACGCGCTGAAACGGGCACTTTTCACAGTCCCGGATGCAAACTCGAGTTCGAAGCGCACCGCCGTTCCGTCCGCCTCGCGCCCGGCATGGCCTGCGTGCAAACCGGCATGCGGATGGGCCTGCGGCGGTCGCGGCGCCGCCAGGAAATAGCGCCGCGCGAGCGGGCTCAGCGTCCGACCCAGCAGCGAGTTGCCCGTCGCCAACGACGAATCCGGGTCGATCGGGCGCTGGATCAGCGGCTCGGGCGCCGCGGTACCCGCCGTACCCGCTATGGCGCGCAGTCGCGCAACCTCGGCGCGAATGGCGGTGGCCGCCGCGTCCACCTCGGAGGCCGTCGAAAACCGCCCCAGCGACAGGCGCAACGAGCTTTGCGCCAGCTCGACGCTGCGCCCGAGCGCGCGCAGCACGTAGCTGGGCTCGCGACTGGCCGAACTGCAGGCCGAGCCGGTGGACACCGCGATCTCCGGCAGCCCCGTGATCAGGCTTTCACCCTCGACGCCCTCGAACGAGGCGTTCACCAGACCGGGAACGCCTTCGGCATGACGATCGTTGAAGCGCACCCCGGCAATCGTCGCCAGTTCGCGCGCCAGCCGCGCGGCGAGATCGCGGGCATGCGCGGCATCGTGCGCGCCCTGCTGGCGCGCCAGCGTCGCCGCCAGCCCCAGGCCCACCACCTGGTGCGTGGGCAAGGTGCCGGAACGCAAGCCGCGCTCGTGCCCGCCGCCGAATTGCAGCGGCGCGATGCGCGGCCGCGCCGACTCGCGCACGTACAGCGCACCGATGCCCTTCGGGCCGTAAAACTTGTGCGCGGTGAGCGACAGCAGGTCCACGCCGAGCTGGCGCACGTCGACGGGTAGTTTGCCCACGGCCTGCGACGCGTCGGTGTGCAGCAGCACGCCGCGCGCCGCCGCGAAACGCGCCACCGCGGCGACATCGTTGATCACGCCGATCTCGTTGTTGGCCAGCATCAGCGACACCAGCAGCGTGTCGTCGCGCATCGCCGTCTGGATGGCCTCGGGCGGCACGCGCCCGTGCTCGTCGGGCTCGACCAGCGTGACTGCGAAGCCTTCTCTCTCGAGCTGCTTGCAGGCGTCGAGCACGGACTTGTGCTCGGTGCGGGCGGATACGATGTGCGCGCGCGTTTCCGCGCGACCCCCATGACCCGCCTTTCCCGCGCGCCGCGCGGCGCGCGCAACGCCGAGCAGCGCGAGGTTGTTGGCCTCGGTGGCGCCGGACGTGAAGATGATCTCGCGCGGCTGGGCGCCGATCAGCGCAGCCACCTCGGCGCGCGCATGTTCGACTCGATCCAGCGCGGCGAGCCCCAGGCCGTGGGTCGCCGACGCCGCGTTGCCTTGTGCCGCCGGATCCGCCAGGCATTCGGCCATGACCGCGGCCACGCGCGGATCCACCGGGGTGGTGGCGGCGTAGTCGAGGTAGATAGTCACGTATCGTCCTTGCGGATGGCGCCCGCCGTGCGCCGCTTCTGCTGCACCGAGGTCAGGATGCCACGCAGGATGTTGACCTCGTTCTGGTCCATCTCGCAGCGCTGGAACAGGCGGCGGATGCGTGTCATGAGATGCGTGCCGCCGGTGGTGCGGTCCTTGAAATCCACCTCGTCCATGACCTGTTGCAGGTGCGCGTAGAAGCGCTCCAGGTCGGCGCCGGGAGCGAGCGGCACGGGAGATTCGGACAGCGGCCGGGTACTCGCCGGGCTGCCCGCCGCGCGGAACAGCTCGTAGGTGGTGAGCTGCACGGCCATGGCGAGATTCAGCGAAGGGTAGTCAGGATTCGCCGGGATGCGGATCAGCAGGTGCGCGAGCGCCAGTTCCTCGTTGGTGAGTCCGGTGCGCTCGGCGCCAAACAGGATGGCGGCCGGGCCGCGTTCGCTCATCTCGAAGATGCGCTGCGCGGCCTCGTGCAGGTCGAGCGCGCGGAAATTCTGGTCGCGCGACCGCGAGGTGGTCGCCGCGACGAAGCCCACGTCCGCGACGGCTTCGGTGACGCTGTCCACCACCCTGCTCCGCTGCAGAAGGTCGTCGGCGCCGGAGGCGCGGGCCGTGGCTTCCGGGTGCGGGAAGGCCTTGGGGCGCACCAGCACCAGGTCCGAAAGAGCCATGTTCTTCATGGCGCGCGCCACCGCCCCGATGTTGCCGGGGTGCGAGGGTTCGACCAGGACGATGCGAATGGCGGCGAGCGGCATGGCCTGTATCATAGCGGCCCTTTCGATCACCCCGGCCTCACGGCCCGAAGCATGCAGCCCCTACTCAACATCGCGGTCAAGGCCGCGCGTCGCGCCGGCGACATCATCGTTCGCGCCATTCCGCGTCTCGAAGCCATCGAGGTCCACAGCAAGGGTCGCAACGACTACGTCACCGAAATCGACCGGGTGGCGGAAGCCGATATCATCGAAACCATCCGGCGCCTGTACCCGGACCATGCCTTCCTCGCCGAGGAAAGCGGCGCAAGCGGCAACAACGAAGTCGTATGGGTCATCGATCCGCTCGATGGCACCACGAATTTCATGCACGGCTTTCCGACCTTCGCCGTGTCGATCGCCTGCCAGATCAGGGGCCGGCTCGAGCACGCCGTGGTGTTCGATCCCATGCGCCAGGAGATGTTCACCGCCTCGCGCGGCGACGGCGCGCAGTGCGAGGGACGCAAGATCCGCGTCAGCAAGCAGATCACGCTGGAAGGATCGTTGATCGCCACCGGGTTTCCGTACCGGGCCGACTCGCCTTGGCTCGACGAATACCTGGCCATGCTGAAGGCGGTCATGGTCAAGGCCGCGGGCCTGCGTCGCCCCGGCGCCGCCGCGCTCGACCTCGCCTACGTCGCGGCCGGCCGCGTCGACGGCTTCTGGGAAATGGGTTTGAAGCCGTGGGACACGGCCGCGGGCACGTTGCTCATCACCGAGGCCGGCGGCCGCGTCGGCACGCTGACCGGCGATGACTACAAGCAGGGCGGGCACATCGTCGGCGGTACGCCCAAGGTGTTCGCGGCGCTGGTGGCCGCGCTTGCTCCGCACGTGACCGAAGCCCTGAAGTAGTCGCCGCAGGAAAAAGCCGGGGACGATGCCCCGGCTTTTCGTTCAAGCGCGACGCCCGGCTAGCTGACCGCTTTCGCGTCCTCGGCCGGCTTGTTGCGCAGCGGGCTCGCCCAGAAGGCGTACGCGAAGTAGAGCGCCACCGCTGCCAGCAGGAACCAGAAGAACCACCAGCGGATCTTGATGGTTGCGCCATCCCAGGCGAGCCAGAAGCAGATGGCGACGCCAATGGCCGGGATCACCGGGAAGCCCCACACCTTGAACGGGCGCGGCAGATCCGGACGCTTGTAGCGCAGCCAGATCACCGAGAAACACACCAGGCCGAAGGCAAACAGCGTACCGACGGAAGTCAGGTCGCCGAGCGCGTTGATGTCGAATACCGCGGCGGCCAGCGCCACGAGCACGCCGACGATCAGCGTGTTGATCCAGGGCGTCTTGAACTTCGGATGCACCTTGGCGAGCACCTTCGGCATCAGTCCGTCGCGCGACATCGAGTAGAAGACGCGCGTCTGGCCGAACATCAGCACCAGCACCACCGACGAAAGTCCGGCAATGGCGCCGATCTTGATGCACTTGGCAAGCCAGCCCCATTCCGGCCCGAAGGAATCAACCGCGGTGGCCACCGGCGCGGCGACATTGAGCTTGGTGAACGAGATGACGCCGGTGAGTACGGCCGCGGTGGCCATGTACAGGACCGTGCAGATGATCAGCGAACCCAGGATGCCGATGGGCATGTCCTTGCGTGGATTGCGCGCCTCCTGGCCGGCCGTCGACACCGCTTCAAAGCCGATGTAGGCGAAGAACACGATCATCGCCGCGCGAATGATGCCGTCGATGCCGTATTGATCCTCGACGCCCGTCGGCGTGGGGATGAACGGATGCCAGTTGTCGGTGTTCACGAAGAACGCGCCCACCGCGATGAAGGCCACGATCACCGTCACCTTGATCGCAACGATGATGTTGTTGACCGTTGCCGATTCGGACACGCCCAGCACCAGCAGCATGGTGACCGCGATCACGATGAAGACCGCCGGCAGGTTGAACATCGAGGTGACCACCGCGGCAGCGGGAATCGACACCACCGTCGCCGAAGGCAGGTGCACGACGGATTCGGCGGGCACACTCACCACCGTGCCGGCCACGAGATCTCGCAGGTTGCCGCTGGCCGGATCGAGCACCTTGGTGGCCGTGGCCAGCGTCGCATTTGTGTCGGCCGTGATCGGCACGTCCACGGAATTGATGAGCGCGAAGCCGTGTTCCGCAGCCTTGACGACGTCGTACTGCGCGAGCGAAGCGGTGTAGTCGCCCCGCAAGGAGGCGGCGGCCTCGGTGACGAATTGCACGGAGGAACCGTCCGCGAGCGCCGCGGTGACACCGTTCAGGCTGACCGACGGGTCGGTCACCGAGATCTTCGACAGCGCCGCGATCACGAGCTCGCCATAGGGTTGCGTGAGCGCCGCGGGAAGATCCACTCCTATGTCATGCAGGAGACTTACGGCGTAGCCCGACCATCCGACCGCGACCACCGACGCGGCGAGGGCATACTCGAGCAACAGCAGCGCGCCCATGATCCAGGCGCCGAATTCACCCACCGTGGTGTACGCGTACGTGTACGCCGAGCCGGAAACCGGCAGCATGGACGCGAGCTCCGCGTAGCAGAGTCCCGCGAACGCGCAGACGATGCCCGCGAGGACGAACGACAACATGACGGCGGGTCCGGCGTACTGGGCCGCGGCGGTTCCGGTGCGTACGAAAATGCCGGCGCCGATGATGCAGCCGATACCAAACAACACCAGGTGAATCGGCCCGAGCGTGCGTTTCAGTTCGCCACGATCGAACTCGGCCTGAACCTGCGCAATCGACTTGGTACGCCAACCCATCGGGCACCCCGCGAATTTGAGATGGGCCTTAGTTTAGGGAGACGGCCCGAGTTAAGCGAGCGTGGCGCTTTGGACTTAACCGCCTTCGCTCTCGTCTTTCCTGTTCCGCCGTTCGTCCATGAGGCGGCGCAGCCGGATATTCACCATTTCGACGCCCACCGAGAACGCCATCGCGAAGTACAGGTAACCCTTGGGCACTTCGAAGTGGAACGAGTCCGCGACCAGCACCACGCCGACCAGGATCAGGAAGGCCAGCGCGAGGATCTTGATGGTGGGGTGCTTCTCGATGAAGGCGCTGATCGAGCCGGACACCCACATCATCACGAGGATGGCGAGCACGATGGCGCCGACCATGATGGGCAACTGGTCGGGCTTCGCCAGGCCGACGGCGGTGAACACCGAGTCCAGCGAGAACACGATGTCGATGATGGCGATCTGCACCACGATCACCCCGAAACTCGCGAACACGCGCGTGCGCCGCTCGTTCTCCGCGCCCTCGAGTGTTTCGTGGATCTCGGTGACGCTCTTGGCGAACAGGAACAGGCCGCCTAACAACAGGATGATGTCGCGGCCGGACAATTCATTGCCGAGGAAGGGCACCGTGACCAGCGGCCTGGTCAGGCGCGTGAGCCACACGATGGAGAACAACAGCGCGATGCGCGTGAGCATCGCCAGCGCCAGGCCGGTGATGCGCGCGGATTCGCGGCGCTCCGGCGGCAGCCGGCTCACCAGGATGGAGATGAAGATGATGTTGTCGATGCCGAGGACGATCTCCAGCGCCGATAGCGTGAGGAACGCTATCCAGGCGTGCGGATCGCTCAGC
>Ga0315910_10001512_pt1 | contig 21242 bp, 27 predicted proteins | sample EdamamesoilMG_FD_204470 | JGI IMG/M metagenome (GOLD analysis project Ga0315910, IMG submission 204470) | Garden soil microbial communities collected in Santa Monica, California, United States - Edamame soil | ecosystem: Environmental > Terrestrial > Soil > Garden | place: USA: California...
TGGAAGTGCCTGTGGACGAGTGCGTTCTCAACCGATGTGGTGAAGCGCTTCGCAAGATCAGCTCGGTGGACAAGTTCGACGTTTCTTACCAAGGGCAAGCCGCCGCACGTGGAACTCAGGGACAACGTGGTGGCGCTTCGGGGCGTTCACGGGCGTTCGGAACGCCTACCATCGTCGAGCCTCCCGCCAGGAGCGGTTCCTCGCCTCTCAAGGTAGCGGCAGATCACCCTGTTGTTCGCCAGGGTTGCTGTCGCCATTCCGCCCGCCGCCCTCGCTGAGCGGCATCGTGGCCTCGAGCCTATCAATCACCTCATCCATGGTCGGGACCATGGCGCCTCCGTCCAGACGCAACCCACCTGGCCAGCCCCACTGCCCCTCGCGGTCAACCGTCAAGCCAATCGCCGGGTAGACCAGCCCTCGAGCGCACTGCTGCAAGCGTTCCTCAGAATTCTCGACCTTCGCGCTCTCGAGCCGAAATTGCCGGAAACAGTCCCAAGTTGGCCCGAGGACGACAATCTCGCTCGATCGCGACCGTGCGGGCGGTCGTCCTGGTCGCCTAGGCACCAAGATCAGCAACGCAGAGAGCAACACCTCCTCTCCGCAGCGGATCGTCATGCGGCTCCGCGAGTCGACGAGATCAACCGCAGGCCCTGGTGTCCTCGCGCACCTACTGCAGATTGGCTGGTGACCGACGAAAACGTACCAGCTCAGGCCACATGAGGCGCACTTCATGGGGCCGACGTGGTCGGTGTCGATCGACAACTGCGCCCGCAGCTCCTCAGGCAGGGGACGCAGGGCGCGCGTCACCGTGTGGTTCCATCCATGTTTGCTGATCTTCATGGGGATCTCCTTGTGCGGCTAGATGCCGCGGTCTGCTCCTACACCGGCGAGAGGACCCCTCGGCGCCGGCCGTGACGCTGGCACCGACGCTTGAGTCTTGGGGGCGCGTCGCCAGGGCGGCTACCCCCTCCGCTTCTCGATCCGGAGACCGGCCTCGGTTGCCACAACGGCTCCCGATCTTCCCGGAACGTCAGCACCGCCTTGATTCTGCCAATAGCGAATTCGGAGGCCGACCTCGTACCGGATGAGCTTGATCACGATTCGGCAATTCATCGAGTCTGTATCGGGCTCGAGTCCTTCGAGTTCAGGTGCGTCGAAGAATTGGTACTGCCCGATCTTGAAGTTCCGTCGAACTCTGCGCCCCATGTCCTCAAGGTAGGCGAGCGCGATCACACGCCCAAACTGGGGGTGGTGGCGCTCCGTGAGCGGTGGGTAGCGGCGGCACAGATCTACGTATCCGGGGACAAGATGCAGGGCATCGTCCCAGCTGAACGCCTCCTCGCCGCTCGCGGAGCCTCCAGTGGCCGCCATGGGCTCGGGTGCGGTGGTGGCCTGCGGGTCCGCCGGGGAGGCGGCATCGGGGGGCGACCCCGCGGAGTGCGATTCCGCTGGCTCCCCAAACAGGCTGGCCAGCAAGTCAGGATCTCCAGGGTCGGGTTCGTGGGCACCGGGAACCCCAGCGAGCATCTCGGCAAGGTCTTCGGCTGTGAGGACAGTGTTGTCAGGCATGAGGGTGGTCCTTTCGATGTTGGCGGCGGTTTCGACGGTCTTGCTGAATTAGCCCCAGCTCGCGAACCAGGGCGTCGGGGTCTTGACCAGTGCGCTCGAGCCCGAGGCGGATCAGCGCGATGTGAATGAGGTGTGTATTCACCGCGGGGTGCGACCTCAAGAGGCTGGAGACCGCTTCGGCTTCACGATCTGCAAGAGTGACGCTCAGGTTCATGGTGGCTGGATCCTGTGTGGGGTGGGTTTGGAGGTGTGGGCGCTGATGGGATTGCCGAGACCCACACTCCAAGATGGGCATCACGCGTGACCTCGCGTCCCGTTTGCCTTCGGTTGGGGCGTTGCCGGGGCTCCGAGCGCGAGATGCGCGACGAGGAGGTCGAGCCCGGCCTTAATGTCGTGGTTGGTCTTGACCTGGTCGGTCATTACACCAGGCAAGGTCTGCAGGGCTCGGCCAATGGACACCAATTCCGCTAGAATCGTTGGCAGCACGCGAAAGCACTCAACGGCCTCCTTGGTTGCCGGTGCTCCCGGAGAAGGGCGGTCGGGTGTTACGGGCGTCGGTCGCCGTTGCTCGGGAAAGCTGATCCGGGTGACTCGGAGGATCGACTCTCGGTCTCCGGGCCCCGGCCTGCTCTTTCCATGAATCCAGCTGGAGATCTGGGGCTGGCTCGCGCCGATGAGACGACTGAATGACGACTGTGTGTGCCTATGGTGAGAGAGCCAGAGCACCAGCTGCTCGCCCGAGGGAAGTTTGGGATCGATCATGATGTGGACTCCTGAGTTGCGCCAGGTACACAGTTGTCCCAGCGTCCTGTGTCTACACCGGTGGCACAGGAACCATGGAGGCCCTGGTCGAATTTCTTGGGACGGCCAGACCGACGCGGGCCCGGGAGCTGGAGGGGCTTCAGGATCGCCGGGACTCCTGCCGCATGCGCGACCGGTGGCGTTTCAGCGGACCTTGCCGCCGAGGGGCGGTGGTAGCGGAGGACCAGGAGCGCTCCCTCGCGCATCAGGTCCCAGAGGGTGATCCCGAGGTCCAGCGCGAGCCATGAACATCACGGACAAGGGTCAGGCGCACATCCGTGGCGCCTCACCCCGGGGGTTCTCATGCTTCATACCTTACGGAATTCCATCGGTGGGCTATCGGTTCTGCCGGCGGGTCCCTCGGAGCGTTTTCCCAAGGCACGTGCACGGGTGGTCGTAGGGGGTCGAAATCGACAGAATCTAGGTTCATCGTTTGATGATCCTCTTGTGAGAGCGCATCCTTATGGACGATCCCGACGTCGGGAATGTGGTCCCCTTGCACGTCGTGGGCCGGGCTCACAAAGCGGGTGGACGACCTCGCAAGGTCGTGAAGCGCCCCAGAAGGAACCGGAGCCAGCAAGCCTACGAGGCTCAGATCCGAGCAGCCCTCGATCGCAGCGTCGAGGCCGACCCAGTAGTTCTCGCTTCAACTCAGAGGAGCAGGGCCTCCATTGCGGTCCTGGAGGCAGCATGCATTGCGACTGCACGCGAGGCGGCCGGGCTCAGGTTCGAGATCCTACGCATGAAGCTCGGAAGCAGGGCGTGGGAGAGAACGACGAGCCGCAGAATTGCGGCGCTCAGACACTTGGCCTGGCTGATTCTCCAGGTTGGGCAGGCGCGTCCCGGCGCTCCTGCCCCGGCCACCGTACGGACGATTGTCGAGCTGCTTGTGACCGAGCTCGAGCAGGCAGCCGTTGAGGTGCTCCCTCCGGACGCTGCGGGGCGTCTCCGCGATGTTCTCCGCCGAAAGCTGGCCGACGGGCGGCTTGACGGTGTGATCGAGGGGCGCTGACGCCGTGATTGTGCCAGCGAAGGGCTTTGCCCCAATAGCCGAGGCTGCCCAAGAACGGGGGTGGCCTGCCCAAAAAAGGCGGGGCCGAACCTAGGGGATGATGTGGTCGTGCCCAAGGGCCGCCGCGGAGGCAGTCCGATACAGTTGAGCCACGTCGGATTCCTCTACCGGCCGCCCCCGCTTGATACGATCCCTTAGCCGGTCGGAGGCGAAATCCACGATGACGTTGAACTCTCGTTTCGACCACGTGCCGGGGAAGGTCCTTCGAACGACCCTGTCCCCGTTCTGCCAGACGAATTCGACGCCAAAGCGTTCGCTCTGGTTCGCCGGTACCGGCAGGATCGCCACGACCGGGTTCATGTCCTTGAAGCTGAGTCCGACCGCGGACCTGGTCAATGGGGGATTTGCCAGCGACGCATCTTCGGTCGACCCGCCTTGATCTCCAGGGTCCGGCGTCCCTCGTTCAACGATGAGCGAGTCGAACTCCGTGGCGGCTCGCTGCCTGCCGTGCCGGCTTCGTGAAGCCACCAGGAGCCACGATGGTCTTTCGACCCTTTCGAGCTTCACGGCGGATCGTGCCTGAATCGACGGGACGGCTCCACGCCTTGACCTCGACGGTGCGCCCACAGTCAGCCCGGCCTGGCCCTCCGTGATGACGGGTTCCCCGGGCCTTGCACACCGCTTTCTCGACGCTCTGCCACGACGGCTTGCGAGCACGACGCTTGCGAGGGGGCGAAGAAAGCGCGAGCGCTAGGGCACTCCCCAGAGCAAATCCGAAAAGCAGCGGAGCCATCGGGCGACAATACAGGAACGCCACGAGGCGAAAAGTGCGCCTCGAACCCTTTGTGGTTCAGCCTACTTGCGGGGCCTCACGGGGCGACCTGGCCCTCGCTTCTTGATGGAGGGGTCCGGAGGTTCGAGCAGCTCGGGCAACGTCACCCCGAGAGCGTTGGCGATCTTCACCAGAGCCGTGCAGGTAGCTCGATCGATCAACCTAGCACTTCGTGACGGCTACGCACTCTCCGGTGTAGACCCTCCTGCACAAGGAGCGTGCAGAAGTCGTGACCGAGTACAGGCTGAAGCTTGACCTGAATGCGCCGCACCTAGCGTTTCACGCTCGGACCCTTCAAGTGTTGGAGCGATCAACGCTCGCCCTCAACAGCATCGAGGGCGTCGACACACACAGCGGTCTCGTTCCTGGCGTGTCGGGTCCCAGCATCCCAATTCAGCTCCATCCCCGGCCGCTTGACGTTGTCCGCCCGGAAGCGGCTTTGTGGCTAGTGGGCTGCACCCTTCGCGACTGGTTGGAGGAGCTGTTCCTGTACTTGGTGGAGGTGCGGCGATCTTACGCTCTTGTCTTGGCGTTCCGCGGCTTCGACGTTCCGCTCCGCAGTGAAGAATTCAACGAGATGCAGCGGGAAACGGCGCGGTTCGATGGTCTTGGTTTCCCAGGGAAGGTCGAGGCCCTTCGGGAGGATTTCGGAGCCATCCTGGGCGACGGTCTGCCATACGTCGAGACACTGGTGAAGGCTCGGAACTGCTTGGTGCATCGCCTCGGCATCATTGCTCAACGAGACTGCAATGATGGAGGATCTTTGGTCGTTCACTGGCGCACCTTCGAGATTTTCGTTCAGAATCCCGGTGAGCCCGAAGCCCCGGCTGGTGAGGGCACGATCATACAGCCGGGGGGAGGCATCATCGAACGTCATCGTGAAGTCGAACGAAGGTTTGCTCTGGGACAGCGGCTTGTTTTGAATACCACCGACCTGTGCGGGATTTGGTGGACGCTGAATTCGTTTTGCGTCGGCACCTCGCAGCGATTGTTCGAGGTTGCCCGGACCAAAGGGCTCTGTGCGGATGAGGCAGCCACATGAGCCTAGACGTGGTTTCGCGCCTCTTCGACGTCCACAAGGTTCCGTTCAAGGTTATTGCGTGGGTCACGGTGGTCTCCGGTGCCTTCGCCCTCGCTCCGCCTACGCTTCTCGCAAGGCTGGGCCTCGACGGCTTGGTGAAGACGTACGCTCCCTACGTTGGTGTGACGTTCGTTGCGTCCGGCGCGTTGGTTCTGATCAACGCATTCGGTTGGCTTTTCGGCGGGCCGCTGCCACGCTGATTGCATCACCTGGCAGACCACCTCGGATCGGGCCGGGTGCTTGAAGCAGACGGCCGGTTCGCCACCCGGGCGAAGGCGTGCTACGTTGTGTTCGTGAGCCACCGGGCAGGCTCCGCCTCCGCGCAAAGCCACTGGCAGCCTTTTCGGAAGTTCGAGATCGACCGGTTTCTCCCCTTGATGGGCGCCGATCGAGATCGCGGAGATCGCCGGCGTTTCTTCAACGTGGAGAAGCTGAAATGGCAAAGCAATTCGACCCTTGTAAGGGTCCCAGGATCGACGCGAAAAAATTCCTGAAGGCCGTGAAGGCCGGCGATCACAAGGCGTGCGAACGCGCTCGTCGGCACCGAAGGGACATGGCAGGAGCGACCGACCAAGAGGTGGGTCAACGGTTCACCCTGCTGATGGCCCGGCACACGATCGCCAAGGAGCTGGGGTTCGGCTCGTGGCCGGAATTGGAGGCGAACCCGACGAAGCCCGATAAGGCGTCTACGGCGAGCAGCACGCCCGTAGCGCGACCGCTGTCCGGTCCGTTCGCCAAGCCGGGTGCCGAGCGGCTGCCGTACCTTGGAACTGCGATCCCAAAGCTCGAAAGCACTTCCGACAAGCTAAGGAGCATGAGCGCGGTGGCCGAGATCAAGGGCCGAACCTGGGAAGCCGACGCGCTCATGCAGGGAGCAGCCATGCTCGAGAGCGAGGGCCAAGAGGCCGCTCGAATGGCTAAGGGTGACACGAGCGGCGTTGAAGGCTTGTACAAGCTCACCCGGGAACTCACCGGTCACAGCCGTGAGATTGAAACCATGCAAGAGCTGGATCGGGTCAACGATGCGGTTCTTGGGCGCACGGCCCTCTCGGAGATCCTAGCGGCCTTTGGCACCACGCCCGAGGGAGTTCGGAGCTTCGTCGAGGGAGCTCACGCTGTCGCGAACCAAGTCGTGAAGTCGGACGAGTTCCGTGCGGCAATCGAGTTCCTACAAGGGCTTGCGACTGTTGCAGGTGACGCCCGTAGGCGGCTCGTCGAGGAGCTGAACGCCCGGCCCGAACTGTTGGAGACGCTGAAAGCTCTCGTTGAGGCGTCGAACAGGCCCCAAGTCGCGACCGTGGTGATTTCCAGGCGCTAGTCAACAAACGGCAGGCCCGTGAGCCCAGGGTTTCGCCCCTCCCTCACGGGCCTGCGCGATGCGACAAACGCCAGGTTGACAGTACAACTCAAAGGTTGTAAGGTTCTCATGTGGCCAAGACAGCCCTTGCTCGTTCAGCACTGCAACTAGTTGCCTATTGGCAGGACGATGGATCCAAGCGGAAAGTTCCGTTTCGATTTCCTGATGTGCCTGAATGCAAGGGAACAGCCCTGCGTGAGGACCTCTATGAGACCGCCCTTGCGACGGTTGAGGAGGCGTTGAGAGGGGAGCTGGCGTCCAACAAGCTGCCCTCGTGGTCGAGGATGCACGAACCCCCGAGACCCAACGAGAAGAGGCTGCAAATCGTCATCAGCCCGAGCCTCACGCTTGCGGTTCAGGTACGGCGGATGCGCCTCATGAAGGGGTGGACCCAGGCCGAACTGGCCGTGAAGCTTGGGGTCTCTCAGCAACAGGTTGCGAAGTTGGAGAGCGCTGACGGCAACCCTACGTTTGAGAGCGTCGCGAGGATTGCCAAGGTGTTCGATCACCCCGTGGCCGTGGTCTTCCAGTAAGTCCCCGGTTCAACGGGGGCGTCAGACGATGTTCTGGAGCGCCTCCCTGACCACGGCCTCGTCGGCGTCTCCTCCACCCTGAAGATGGTCGTCCAGCGGTAAGGCTACGCGGCTAGCAACAATCCTGGTCAGCTCTTCTGGGAACAGAACGTTGCCGAATCCGATCGTGGCCTATTCGCCGGAGGGTCGCTTCCACCTGAACGCCAGGGTTCGGTAGAGACGACCCTGACGATCGACTCGTCGATCGTGGTGCTCGATGAGCACCTTGGTTTCCTTCAGGAGAGGGTCGGGTGTCATGCGGGGCGCCTGGGGTTTATGGGCAACATGGCGGGCTGCCCGTAAATGGGGCCCCGATCATGCGTTGTTGGGCAAAGCCCCAGCGAAGCGAAACCCTGCAGTCCCACGTGCTAGCAAGTGTAGATCCCCAGCCGAACTCGCCTGAATACTCCATCCCGGGTGCCGTGGGACAGCTCCTGGGAGACGTACGCGTGCGGATCCCTGCCTTTCGGGAGTTCACCGCGGTTTCGCAGCGCCTCGACAACCTCCTTCGCGCTGAGCTCTCTCCCACGCAAGACCTTCACCATCCGGTGCAGGCGGCGTGGGATCCCCACGAGAGCCTCCTCGGAAATAGCCAATGGGCTGGCCGCTGAGCTCGCGATCTCATCGCCACCCCGAATAGCCGAAAGACCGTTAGCCGTGCTACCTGGCGCGGTCGGGCCCGCCGGCACGCGTTCCGCCGCGGGGAGCGTTGACATGCTTTGATCCACACTGCCGTCACTGCCGTCACTGCCGTCACTCGTCTCCGTCGTGGGTATGCCGGCCTTGGATGACAGCGGTGACGCGAGTGACGGCAGCGCGGGGGAATCGTGTGGAGCGCGGGCAAGCCGAACGGTGCGGCGCGCCCCTGACCGGACGAGTTCCACCAGTGCCCCATTCCGTCGCAGTAGATCCATCAGTCGACGCAGCTCGCCGCCGAAACGGGACGGGCTTCGCGGCCACGACGCGCCTCGTGCCGTTCTCGGCACGGAGGCTTCGAGAACTTCCAGCAGCGCGGAGGGTGTTCCGCTCCACGCCTCTTGCTTTGAGATGAACTCCTCAATCGCCTGGACCAGAGGATCCTCCATGGCGTCCACATCGGTCGCCCGCCTCTGGTCTGCGTAGGCCCGCTCGATTGTTCCAGGCAACCATCCACCGGCCCGTTCGACAGCGAGCGCCCACTGGAAGAAATCCGCCATGCGCGGGAGACGGTGCGTAGCGACATTCGGAAGCTCCCTGAGGGCCCCGCTGCAGAGGTCGAGCAGGCCGCCGAGGATTGCTGGCGCGGTGTCGGTGAACTCGCGCCAGATACTGCTTTCATCCCGCCGTTCGGTCGCTGGGATAGGCTCAAGCTCGTAGACGATGCAGCGGTCTCGCAGGTCATCTCGCCGGACGAAGTCGTCGATACCATTGAGGATCACGGGGCGGCGCGCGTCGAATGTCGTCTCATCGCCGTCGGTATGGCTCGTCCTTGCCCCGAACCCACCTCCGGTCGCGACCGTGCAGAGCGCGTCGGAGAACCACGGCTTGAGCTCGGAGAGGTTGTCGTAGGCGAGTATCCAGGAGCGGGTCGCTGCGATCATGAAATCTCGGGTCGACCCTGGTGGACGACGCACCTCGGGGCTTCTTGGATCGACGAGGCGGCGAAGCTGTTTCGTCAGCGTTGACTTCGCCGAGCCTTGCTCGCCGAGCAGCACGGTGATCGGCTGGGGTCCCACCGGACGCAGTTGGTAGACGAGGCTTGCAACCAAGAGGTGGAAGGCGGGCTCCGACAGGCGAACGAACCGCCGCAGCTTTTGGTAGTCCCCGTCGCGAGAGGGAGCTGCAATGGGCAACGTACCTGGAGGTCGGGCGAAGCGAACGGGCGGTTCCGTGGTGAGCTTCCACCCCTCCGCGGTGACCTCGACCACTTCTCCGCGCGCGCTTGCCAGGTCGAGGTAGAGGGCGTGCGGAGTAGCCGCCACGCGGATGAACACGTCATGCACCGCGGCTGCGTGCCCTCGGATCTTGAGTCGCCCAAGGAAGTCTCGAACCTCTGCCTCGGCCGGCGGCACATCGCCGCTATTGAGGACGGTGTACCGGACGGCCTCCCTGAACTCCCGGCTATCGATCGCGTAGCTCCGCCCATTGAGGATGGAGCAAAGACGACCATCGGGTGCTCGAAAGACCGGAAGCGACTCGGCGGCATTGGCTCCCAATGATCCCTCCGGCCCGCCTTGACCGGCCGGTGTCCCGTCCTGCGGCGCGTCGGTGGACGCGTCATTTGCCTGGAGTTCAGCGGTGGTGGTTTGGTCAAGAATGGGCGTGGCCATGGGATTGGCCGGAAGCTCTGAATTGGTGGTCGGCATCGCGTCCCTAATGGTCTGGGCTCGGGCTACTGCAGCTCCCACGAGGTGATCCTCAGGAAGCCCAGAGCGCCCGCATCCGTGGAGCCCAAAGACCACGAACGCGGGCTACTCTAGTTGCTCAGGCCCTGCCGTTGCTCGATGTGTGGGGGTCATGCCTGGCGTGTCGCTCATGATGAGTGGCGTCCCTGATCGAGACGATCACCAGATTGAAGGATGATCACCGTCTTCGCCGGCTCCCTGGGAATCGCCTGGAACAGCATTCCACCGCCCGAGATGACCAGGACGACTCGGTGCGCATCGGCAGGGATCCGCTCAATCGTTTCACTGATCGTCGGGTTCGAAATGGCTGTCAGATCGATCGCCAGATCCCTTGGCACGTCCATGATGATGGTTGGGATGAGGCGTCCGACTACACACCCGAGCTGGTGCTGGTCGAGACTTGCTTCGTCCTTGCCGAGCCGGGCCCAGTTCTTGGCGACCGGGTCCCTCGGGTCGCACACGACGATGACCCGGTCCCGCGGGAGGAGCTGGTCGGCATTGGCGAGTTCCTGCAGGTTAGACTCGTAGAGGTGCATCCGGTCGGCCTGCGATCTGCCCTGGGTCGGTAGCGGACCAGCGGCCCTTGCCCGCGCCCTCGCAGCCCTCCTCGAGAAGCTCATGACGTCCCCCGGAGTACGGCGTCGCAGGTGGCGTTCGATTGGGCGAGGCAATCGAAAAACGCCTTCCGGTGCTCGTGGCTAGGATCCGCCACACCACCAAGCGCATGCGAACGAATCAATTCGTTTGCGCACGCATACACATCCCAGGCACCCCAGAGCATTGGGTTGCGTTCAGTGACGTTGAGCTCCATGAGGCTCAGGAGCCCGCTCTCAACGATCCTGCGGCATAGCGCAATAACCTCTGGGACCTGCCACAGTTCCCTCGGATCCTTGTCGTAGCCGTCGACGGAGCAATAATAGGGGGTCTCATGGGCAATGACCCTAGGACCGAGGCGCAGAACCTCCTCCCGTAGATCGGCGGCGGTTAGAGCAGTATGGAGACGGTAGAGGCCGAGGGCTCGCCCAAACGGTCCCGCAAGGTTCGCTCGTCGGAGATTTCGTTGCATCTTAGACATCTGGACCAGCCTTCACTGTGTGGGTGTCGGATGGACCTACACCGCCGCGCGCTCCTCTCGGCGAGAACGTCGTCGTTTTTTCGCAGGTGCCGTGCGACTGCTCAGATCGCGGGTCCTCCCGCGGGACTGCAAGGGCGAACTCCAAAACCGAGAACTCTTGGACCTTCTCTCGAAGGTGCACACAGTATGAGCCGCGTGGGATGGACCCGTGCTCGCGCCGCGCGAGCGAGTCAGCGACCCTTCGAACACCCTTCAAGCCTCCGTGATGGTAGGCGTCAGACGCCTCGGCAAGTTCTCGATCCACGTCGGCCTCTGAGAGGGAGGGAACGAGATCCAGGACCGTTGCCCGCGCTTCCTCACGCCGGTGGAGCAGGACGTAGGGAGCACTGGTTGTGAAGACGGGGTCTGGGCCCTGGTCGGCGTCGGGCACGTCTGGGAATAGATCGGGACCCGGGGGCCTCATCGACACGACGCCGGGGTTTGTCAGGGGCCGACCTGTTGGCCCTTGTGAGGTGTTGTTGTGGATGTCCCCCGTGCTGGGGCTAACTGGCGTGCGGTGTGCCATGCCCGGAAAACGGACAAGGGTTCCTGGAAGTTCACCATCCCAGCGGGGTTCTGGTCGATTTCCCGCGGCCGCTCCGCCCTGCCGAATCTGCCCCAGTACGTGGAAACGGACGCGTCGCCTCCAAAGTAAAGGGGATCAGAAAGGCCAGAGATGGGAGGTCCCGCCGCTTTTGTCCGCGAGTCCTGTGTGCGCAGGGTGACGGGGGTTTCCCACCGGCCATGTGCGGCAACTTCGTCGCCGCCGTCGCCGGCCCCCAGATGCACGATAAGTCACCTTATCAACCCTGATGATCCGGGATTTTGGTCACATCGCCAGGGTGTGGTTCCGTACCTTGGTGATGAACACCAGGGTGATCCACCCCCGCGACGACGCTAGGGTCGTCGCGCTATGGCTGCGCGAGCGTCCCGCCACGACTAGGCGTGCCTACATGGCCGACTACAGGGTGTTCATGGACTTCGTGAGGAAGCCGCTCGCGGAGATCGCGTCGGATGATTTGTTTAGGTTTGCAGCCCAGGTGCAAGGCGCCCCGTCGACACGCGCGAGGCGGCTTGCTGGGGTGAAAAGCTTGATGGGCTTCGCCTACCGGGTCGGGTTCCGGACAGACGACCCAGCAAGAGCCTTGAAACTACCAAAGGTTCCGAGAGACCCGAACGCCAGGGTGCTCACCGAAGAAGAGATCCCCGAGCTCATCAAGGAGGTGATGGGCGGTCGCAACCAGGCTTTGGTCCGAACCTTGTATCTCTCCGGTGCTCGGATCCAGGAGGTCGTCGCCTTGCGATGGAAAGACCTCGGCCGCAAGTGGATCTCAGTCCGAGGCAAGGGCGGGAAGTTTCGGGCGATCCTCGTCCCTAGTGAGCTCCTAGTTGAGCTTCAGAGCCTTCGACCCCGAAATGCGTCGGACGCCGATCCTGTGTTCCAGGGCCGAGCCCGCCACGCTCTCTCGCCGGGGCAGGCGCGCCGGATCATCAGGGCTGCAGGCATGGAGGCGCTCGGAAGACCAGTAAGTTGTCATTGGCTCCGTCACAGCCACGCCTGTCATGCCGTTGAACACGGTGTGCCCCTGCACGTCTTGCAAGCGTCCCTTGGGCACGCGAGCCTTTCCACGACGTCCCTGTACTTGCACGCCCGTCCGAACCAAGGGTCGAGTCAATACCTCTGCCTGCCACCCTAACGATGTGAGGGCTTGCGGGGATCGTAGGGTCTGATATTCAGGGGGTGTCGGGGGACCCCAACGAAAGGTCCACACTGAAATGGCTGCAAGGAAGAAAGCAAAGTTCGGCGCGAAGAGTGATTTCGTAAGGTCGATGCCTGCCGGCACCCCAGCAGCAGATGTGGTCGACGCCGCCAAGAAGCGGGGGATCAAGTTAACCCCATCCCTCGTGTACAACATCAGATCGACCACCAAGAAATCGTCAGGGTCGACGAAGAAGGGCAAACCAGGCCCCAAGCCGGGACGGAGAGGTCGTCGTGGTCGCCGCAATGTTGGGGGTGTAGCTGCCGAGATTCAGCTGAGAAACGCGATCGCGTCGCTGGGTTTGGTGAAGTCGAGAGAGATCCTGGCGGCCGTCGAGGCAGCCTTCGCCGGGGGTTGATCTGCCAAGTATGTAGATCATAGGGATCGGCATCGGCCGTGCACGTCGCCGATGGGGCGGGTGTCTTGCGCTGACACGTCGGAACCGGGAGAGAATGTCTCCAGGCCCGTGAGCGATCGGAACGAGCTCAGGTGACGTTAGAGCTTGCCTACTCTGGTGGGGACCGGGTGATCACCTCACCGGTGGGAATTCGGGCGTGCCGGAATCTTTGGTGAAAATTTCCTAGGGGAAATCGGCGCGGATCTCTGGCAATCAGACCTTGGTCCAAAAAACGCCATCCGCAGTGACGTAGACGGGCATCGCCGGTGTAGGTCCATCTGCACGCATGGAGAACTCAAGATGAATAACCCCACATCGGCGACCTACACCCTTTCCGACCACGAGGTCGAGCTGGCCGTTCCGTCTCACTTAGTTGCGTACCTGGATGTCCAGATCGGCCACGCCACTCACGAGATCCGCGCTACCATGGACGTGGACGATGACGGCTGCGGCGACACCATTTACAAGTGTGACACCCTGGTTGTCGAGTCCGGTTCCGAGCTCGAGGCGTGGCTCGGAGAGCGAATTGACGAACTGTACGAGGAGTATACAGATCAAGACGATGACTAGAAGGATATCTCCTTCGGTCGCCGAGGGTCGTTAAGCGTTGACACGACGCCGCTCCAGTGAAGTTCGGCTGGGACGACGCAATCCGCCCCTATTGACCCGGATTGCCACGCCCAGCCTGAGGCTTGGGCGCGGACGGAATGCTCGGCCCGACACGCCGAGCTCAGCCGAGGTAGCGTGGGGTCTCCTCCGGTGAGGCCGGCTGATTGGCTCGGCAAGGGATGACGGGTAGTGTCCGCGGAATTTCGGGCGGAAATTCCGCGGCTGAAATCGGCGAGAGACTTGCGTCGGTGGGGGCGGCGGTGCCGACGGGCTGCAGCGTTCGGTCCCGATTCGATTTGCTGGGGCAGGAGCCGTCAGAAATCCCGGTCGTCGGTGTAGATCCCCGCGAGCCCACCAAGGGTGCAGGACGATCGGGTGCTCACCACACCTACGCAAAGGACGCGGTGATGGCAGCATTCTACGGCGCTTTGGGAGCATACTCACGCTCTCGGCGAGCGATTGAGGCCCAGGACGAGGGAAGGTACCCGATCACGGTAGCTAGCGGGATCGTAGCCAAGAGCTACGGCATCAGCAGGAAGCGCGCCCGACAGCTACTCGAAGAGATCGGCTCTGACGAGTGGCACCACGTCGGAAAGTACGCGAACCACGTCTACTTCTACGAGACGGACTTCTCCGTCCTCGACCTTGCTGAACTGTCCGCGCGATTGTCCCCGGATGTCTTCGGTGCGATCGCCGGGATCGTCGTTCGAAATTTGGAGGAGCGTCACGACCACAAGGCGCAGGACACGCCTCGAATAGAAGAAGGTCACCGATGTCCGTCGGTGTGATTTGTGGCCGACCCAGAGCCTTTCGGTCGACCAAACGCCACCGGAATCGGCATCGCCACAAGCTCGTCAGGGTGGACGATCACTGCGAGTGCATTCTCGACCAGGTCGATGCAGAGCGTGTCGAGCGAGGGCAGCCGGTGTGCCGAGACGGGGCCCGGCGGTTCGGGGGGAGTACTGGAACGCCCCGACGATCGAGCAGGATCTGGTACCTCGTCCGACTACGGGGTCACGGTTTCCATCAGCCGGGACCAGCCGGTCCGATCTTCGGTGCCGTCGCCGGACCCATTGAAAGCCACGACCCCACAAATCCGAACCTTGAGATCCCCAAGATCGGACTGACTATCGTCGCGCAGGTTCGGTGCGTGGAGTTGGTGGTCGATGCGTTGACGACTCAGGCCGCAGGAGAGCGCTCATGAGCGTCCGGGAGCCGGGCCAATTCCGTCCCGTCCTGAAGGCCCTCAAACAACAGGGTTGGACCTGGAGCCGCACGGGCAAGGGCCACAGGCGGTTTGTTTCTCCAGAGGGCCGCGTCGTAATCGCCTCTGGTACTCCGCGATCATCACGATCACTCCGAAACCTCCAGGCCGACCTGCGGCGACGAGGATTTCAGAAAGCACAATGAGTCGCGCCAGGCCGGAGCGCGTGGCGCAATACTGGGTACTATCTATGTGTTGGACGTGCACCCGCAGACCTACAAGGGATCCGTCGGCAATGCTGGTCGACGGTGTGTACAGTTCATCCACACAGTTCGCGCCCTTGCTGACCTCTTGTCAGGCCCTTCGGATGGAGCTAGAAGCTCCAGTAGCGTGGTCGAGCTAGCCCCTCGGTCGCCGCCCGTGTGGTACCGGGAGTAAGCTCTGCGAAACCGCCGCTCTTAGGGATTTTTTCCAGGCCGTCTGGAGTCCCGCGTGAAGAGAGCGTCGAAGGTGCCCGAGGAAAATGTAGGAGGCGGTCAGGGCGGGGATGGTCAGCGGCGTACCCGTCCTGACGACGTGGACGCCGTTGCACTTCAGGTTGGTGTGTCTCGGGAGGTGGTCCATCCACTTCCTGAGGCACACCCTTCCCATCCTCTCCCGGGAGTCCACAAGGCCCGACCGAGGGACAGCCAAGTACAGGCACTGCTGGCAGTCGTCAGCGAGATCGCGGCCAACCGTGGAGTCCTGCTTACTCGGCTGCGCAATGCCTGCGAGCGCGAGGACCGAGACGAAGTCCTCCGCGTAGCTCGATTGCTCGTCGGCCTCGACGGAGTTTGACGTGCGGCTCGTCGAGATCCGAAGGGTCAGCACCGAGGAGCAGGCCAGGGACGACCGTGCCGGGCTTGCTCGTCAGGCCCATTCGAACCGCGAGACGGCAAAGCGCGTCGGGGCGACCATCATCGAGCCAGCGTTCGAGCTAACGGACGTTTGCCGTGAGAACTTCATCTCGACTCCCGAGTGGCGGGGTATCCGCGACCTGATCGAAGCGCCCGATGTCCACATCGTGGTGGACGATCCCGATCGCTTCGTCGCCGACTACGGCGGGATCGAAATCCTGGCAGCGTGTCAGCGCACGAACACATTGATCCATCACCCCGGTGGCGTGCTCGACCCAAGTAGCCTCGATGGCCAACTCGTCGGAGTGATCCGAGCGGTCTTGGCCGGGAACGAGCTGAAGACGATCAAGAAGCGGGTCCAAGGCGCGAAGGAGGCAAAGCGACGCGAGGGGATCTTCCCCTCCGCCAGCATTTCGCTGCCGACCGGGATCGCGTACATCAGGACCAAAGGAGAGCGCAGAGGACGTTGGACCTACACCGACGCCGTCGCCCGAGTTCGCGACGTCTGGCGTCTTGTCGCCGAGGAAGGACTCACCAACTGGCGCGAGGTCGGAAGCCGGGCGGGCTTCTCGGGCGTCACGGTTCGCAACCTACTCAGGAACCCCATCTACATGGGGTGGTGGGTCGTCGACACGAAGCGCGAAGCTGGTCCAACCCCGATCCGCCCAGACGGCCGACGAAAGGACCGCCGCAAGGTTGCTCGCGCCCCCAATGAAGTCATCCGAGTCCGAGTATTCCGACCCAGGGGCGAGCCGGCTGCACCCGGCGACGTTCGTGACGAGGCCGTGGTGGACGAGGACACCTGGGATCGCGTCCAGGGACTCCTGGAAGCCAAGCGCCAGGGGTTTCACAGGCTCCGGGACCAAAATAGCGAAGTGCGGTTCCTGTACCGGGGCTTGCTCTGGTGTGCCGCGTGCGACCGCCCTGTCTACGGCTGCACCAAGCCCAGGCACGGCAGAGGCAAGGTTCGCCGCGATTGGTACGCCTGCTCGTTGAGCCGGGTACGCGGGGAGAAATGCTCGACCAAGTACCTTCGGCTTGGGGTCGTGAACACTGGGGTCGGCCGGCTGTTCTCCACCCTCCTCTCGGATGAGCGCTTCGCTATGGGTCTCATGGAGGCCGGAGCGGACGCCAAACAGGAAGACGTGGTCGCAGCGGTCCGTACTGCGACGACAACCGTTCGGCGCCTGACTGACCAGCGGACCAAGCTGCTTGACCTCTACCTCGTCGGGACCTGGGGACAGGCCGAGCTGGACGCGAAGCGCCTCAAGCTCGACGCAGAGCGAGACCGCGCACAACGGGAGGTCAGCCGGTTACAGAAGCTCCAAGCTTCGGCGAAGCAGGCCAACCGGGCGGAAGGGTTCCGCGAGATCCTCGTGGCGCTCAGAGAGTTCGAGTTCTGGTCATCCTCGCAGAAAAGGGACTTCCTGCGCCGCTTCTTCCCGAAGGTCTACGTGTCGAAACGAGGCGTCGAGCACGCTGAGATCCGGCTCCCGTCCTCTCTCTTCGGGTCCGATGCCATCACAGGGACCGAGGGCCTCGTCGCCCTCAAGGTGGGCATGACATGGGAGCAGCTCCAGCCGCCCGCGAAACTGACCGAGTTCGGTCTCCCCGAAAAGCAGCTCTACACGCGGTCCGAGGTGGCCAAAGTGCTTGGCCTCACGGAACACCAGTTCGTCGGGCGAGTCCAGAAAGGCGAGATCCCGGCAGCAACCCAGAAGCACTGGGGCCACAAGGCTTGGTCGCTCCAGGATGTCCGGACGATCCTGCGCGAGCGGGTGGAGCGGCAGGCTACGTACCGGTGGGGCCTACCGAGGAAGACCTCGTACACGACCGGCGACATCACGAGCGCCCTGGGCATCACGTGGGGGCAGCTCCGCTACGCCATGGCCCAGGGGCGCGTCCCAGAGCCTCGGCGCAACACGCAGGGGCGACGGTTCTGGACCGAGGCCCAGGTAGAGGTTGTCGCGGCGTTCTTCCGGGCGGGTTCCGCTATGGAGGTCGCGGGCCGCCAGGCGCCCGAAACCCAATGAAGCACGTGTGTCTTCTGCCGGCGCTGCCCGGAGGAGTCCGCCGCGTGAACAGCAAGAGCCCCGCGGCGGTGGCCAATACGTGGAACCGCACCCTTGCGGGTACTGGTCTTGCGCACGCCGCCGGTGCACGTGCAGCGAGGAAGCCCGCAAGCGCTACCGCGCACGCCTGAGCGGGCCGCTCGTCGATCGCCTGGACATCCACGTCGCCGTGCCGCCGGTCGAGGTGTCCGCGCTGATGGGCGTTCGGCACGGTGAGTCCTCCGCGGAGGTGCGGGCGCGCGTCACGCGGGCGCGCGACGTGCAGCACCGGCGAGCGACCGAGCTCGGCTTGTCGGCACGCGTCAATGCCGGTCTCTCGGGCGCGGATCTGGAGAAGGTGGCGACGCTCGCCCGCGACGGCCGTCGCCTGCTCGAGATCGCCGTCGATCGGCTCGGGCTCTCCGCGCGGGCGTTCGTCAAGGTGCTGCGCGTGGCGCGGACGATCGCGGACCTCGAGGGGGAGGAGCGCGTGCGCCACCCGCACGTCGCGGAGGCGATCCAGGGGCGGCTGCTCGATCGGGAGAGTCCGCGCTAGCGGAAAAAGGCCTAGAAATCGCGCGCGGTCCGGTTTCCGGTGGTGGCGCACCGGACGGGGAATCGACTATCGTGCCCCCGAGCTGCATGGCGCGGGAGCTGCCGTCCCTGAAGGGTGATCGCGTCGCCATCGACGTCGACGCGGATTCGCGTCGTGACGCGAAGTCGGGCGACATCGTCGATCGCTTCGAGGTGCAGCAGCTCCTCGGCGAGGGCGGGATGGGCAGCGTGTTCGTGGCTCAAGATCGCGGTCTCGGTCGCGTCGTCGCTCTGAAGCGGCTGAAGGACGGGCTCGAGAAGGATCAGAGCGTGCTCAGGCGCTTCGTGCTCGAAGCGCAGATCGGCGCGCAGCTCGAGCATCCGAACATCGTTCCGCTCTACAGCTTCGAGCACTCCGAGGCCGGCTCGCCCGCGATCGCGATGCAGCTGCTCGAGGGCAGGACGATGACCGACTACATCAATGCCGCCGCCGCAGCACCGCGGAGCGCGCGGGCGGTGAAGGGCGAGTATTCGCTGAAGGAACGGATTGGCACGTTGCTCGGCGTCGGGGAGGCGATCCATTTTGCCCACGAGCGCGGCGTGATCCATCGCGATCTCAAGCCGGAGAACGTGATGCTCGGCCGCTATCGCGAGGTGTACGTGATGGACTGGGGGGTCGCCCGCGTGGTCGGAAGCCAAATCGACATGGCGCGCGATCGTCGCAACGGGGACGTCCCGGTGCTGGAGGTCCCCGACGCCCCTGAGGCCGAGGTGATCGGATCGCTGCCCACGGTGGTCACACCCCATGCGCGGAATCGGTCCGGCGACCCGGCGACGGCGACGCAGCAAGGACAGGTGATGGGGACGCCGCAATACATGCCGCCCGAGCAAGCGCTCGGCCAGATCGACCGGCTCGGTCCGCCCGCCGATCAGTACGCCCTCGGTGTCATCCTGCAGGAGCTCGCGACGCTCCGGCCGGCCCGCTCGCACACCGAGATGATGGTCGCGTTGACCCAGGCGCTCCAGAACCAGCTCGAGCCGGCCATCGATGTCGACGGCCATGCGCTGCACCCGGCGCTTGCCGCCATCATCGCGCGCGCGACCCAGCAAAATCCGTCGGACCGTTACCCGACCGTCCGCGCAATGACCGAGGATTTGAGGAGCTTCACGCGCGACGAAGCCGTGTCCGTCTACCCGGAAGGCCTGGCGCGCCGGTTCATGCGCGCCGCGGCGCGAAGGCCGGTCCTCGCGTTCACGATCCTGTCACTGTGCGGGTTCTCGACGAGTGTGGCGGTCGTCGCCGGCGTGATCGTCCAAGCGCAAAGGAAGGAGCAGCACGCGCAGGAGCTCGAGAACGTTCGGCGCGTGCTCGTCGCCGTCAGCACTCGCTCGCACGACGTGGAAGTCGAGCTCCGCGAGCTCGCCGCCGACGCGAAGGCCATCGCGTCGGCCACCATCGAAGTGCTCGAGGACGACGCCCGCGGGCTCAACCGCAAGCCTCGCGTGCTGCCACCGCTCGAGCCTCATGATTCCTACGGCGGAGCGCCGGTCAGTTTCGACGGAACCGTCGTCACCTGGCCGGGTCAGAAGCCGGGCGACAAGCTGCCCGTGAACGCGGCCAAGCTCGCAGGAGTCGAGCGCTGGCTGCGCGAGTGCGTGGTGGACGCCCTGCCGAAGGTGGACAGGACCAGCAACTGGACGGCCCAGAACGCCGCGCTCAAAGCGGGGCGTAGTTTGCTGCTCCGGGCGTTCGTCGGCCTCGAGGACGGCTCGTTCACCCAGTTTCCGGCCCGCGAGGTCACCGCCGATCCGCGCGGCCGCCCCTGGTACGTGATGGCCTCGCGCGATCCCGTCCTTCGCTGGACACGACCGGTCGTGGACGCCACCAAGCGCACCCTCCGCATCAGTGCGGTCCTCGGCCTGCACTCGAAAGGGGGGTTCCTCGGCGTCGCGGGCTGTGACATGCGCGTCTCGCTACTGGCGCCGAAGTTGAAGCTCGATATCCCGGGGTTCCGCCGCGCCTACCTGGTGGACGAGGACGGCTACATCGTGGTCGCCGATGGCCTGGAGGCGGCCATGCTGGCCAAGGTCAAGAACCCCGACGACGAGCTCGATCTGCCGCCGGTCGACGACCCGGCCCTCGCCCAGCGGCTCAAGGGCAAGGAACGGGGCGGCTACCTGGAATCCGGGGATCGCCTTCTCGTGTACTCGAAGCTCGTCTCGCCCGCCTGGACGTACGTCGCCGAGCTCGACAAAGCGACGTATGGTCGTCGCTAGCGCTGCGCCGGCCCAGAGTGTCGGGTCGCCACGGCGCGAGGTGCACTGCGCCGAGGCGCTCGGCTGGCTCGCTCTGCATCCGTCCGCGGCGGACCACGCCGTCATCACCTCGCTCCCCGACTTTTCCGAGGTGCACGAGCTCGATCTCGACGGCTGGCGCGCCTGGTTCGTCGGTGCGGCCCGGGCCGTCATCGACTGGGTCTCACCGGACGGTGTCGCGATCTTCTTCCAGACCGACGTGCGGAAGCAGGGCGTCTGGATCGACAAGAGCTACCTCGTGCTCTCGGCCGCTGAAGCCACCGGTGCGCGCCTGCTGTTTCACAAGATCATGTGCCGGGAGCCGCCAGGCACCGTTTCCCACGGCCGCGCCGGCTACTCGCACCTGCTCGCCCTCTCCAAGAGCGCCAGCGGGGCGCGGGTGAGCCAGAGCCCCGACGTGCTCGCCGACGCCGGTTTCAAGCCGACGGAGAAGGCGATGGGTGTGACGGCCTGCGAGCTCGCCTGTCGCTTCGTTCGCGACGAAGCGGCGGCCCGCGTCGTCGTCGATCCGTTCTGCGGGGCCGGCACGATCCTCGCGGTGGCCAACGCTCTGGGGCTCGACGCGGTGGGAGTCGATCGCAGCGCGCGCTGCTGCAAAGCGGCTCGCCGGCTCACGCTCGGCGCATAGAGCGCGTCTCACCACCTCGCGAGGACGAGCGGACCCTAGAGCGCATCTCGCAACCCTGTCGAGGATGAGTGGAGCTCTAGGCACCCGCGAAGCGGGTGAGGGGGCGCACCGGCAAACTTGCCGGT
>Ga0315910_10001513_pt1 | contig 21235 bp, 25 predicted proteins | sample EdamamesoilMG_FD_204470 | JGI IMG/M metagenome (GOLD analysis project Ga0315910, IMG submission 204470) | Garden soil microbial communities collected in Santa Monica, California, United States - Edamame soil | ecosystem: Environmental > Terrestrial > Soil > Garden | place: USA: California...
CATGGTCCCTTCACGCTACGTCGATCTCGGCGATCAGCGAAGTGAGGTAGAGGCCCTCGGGGAATGCGGCAGAAACCGGATGGTCGGGGCCCTGCGTGAAGCGCTCCAGCACGATCGCCCGGGCGCCGACGTCGCGCGCGCCGAGCGCGAGGGCGCGGCAGAGCTCCGAGAGGCCGATCGTCGCCGAGCACGAGCAAAGGACGAAGAGCCCCCCGGGTTTGGTGGCGCGGACCCCGGAGCCGGCGAGCCGTCGCATCGCGTCGAGCGCTCTCCCCCGCGCTTTTCGGCTGGGAGCCAGCTTGGGCGGATCGCAGATCACGAGATCCATGCCGCCTTTTCGGCCGGCGTGAGCGAGCGCATCGTGGGCGTCGCCGCGCTCGAACCGTACCTGGTCGGCGAGCCCGTTTGCAGCCGCACATTCGGCGCCGACCTCGATCGCGAGCGCGCTGTTGTCGACCGCGTGGACCGCCGTCGCCCCGCCGCGCGCCGCTGCGAGCGCGATCGCGCCCACGTACGAGAACGTGTCGAGCACGCTCCGTCCGCGCGACAGCTCCTCGACCCGCGCGCGGAGCAGCCGCTGATCGAGATAGAAGCCCGTCTTCTGTCCGAGCTCGAGCGGGATGCGGAACTTGAGACCGCGCTCGCGGAACTCGAACGCGCTCAGCGAGGTATCACCGCGCACGATGCCGGAGCTGGGGGAAAATCCCTCGCTTTTCGCCGAGCGCTCGGCGGTTCGATCCACGATCGCGCGTGCGCCCAGGCGTTCGAGCGTGCCGAGGATGGCGGCTTCGCGCCGCTTGAGGCCGATCGTGCCCAGCTGGAAGCTGAACGCATCGCCCAGGCGATCGACGATCAGGCCCGGGAGATCGTCGCCCTCGGCGTTGACGAGGCGGTAGGCGTCGGTGCCCTCGTTGGGCAGCCCGAGCTTCTGGCGGCGAGCAAGGGCCCGCTCGATGCGGTCGGCGATCAGCTTCTCGTCGATCGCGCGCTCGCCGCCTCGCGTGTAGAGGCGGACCGGAATCGCGGACCCCGGCGAGTAGAGGCCGCGCCCGAGCAATTGGCCCCTCGGGTCCCGCACCTCGACCTCGTCGCCGGCCAGCACGCCGCCCTCCACGCGCTCCACCGCTTGGGCGAAGACCCAGGGATGCCCCGCCCACACCGGCTGAACGTGACCGGCTTTGAGGATGACGGCGCCCACGGCTGCTCCGTACCACGACCCGCGCTCGCGAGCGTCCAGCCCCTCGCCGACCCAGCCCTACAAAACGACGATCCCCGGCCGCCTGAGGCAGACCGGGGATCGACGTTACCTTGATGGATGATCGTATTACTGAACGAGATCCTTCAAAGCCTTCAGCGCGGTTGCCCGCACCTTCTTGCTCGCCGGCTTCGCCGGGATCGTGATGGGCTCCTTCGTGAAAGGATTGATGCCCTGACGCTCCTTGGTCGCGGGCTTCTTCACGACGCGGAGCTTCACGAGCCCCGGCACCACGAATTCACCCGGGCCACGAACCGAGAGCTGCTTCCGGATGAGATCCGAAAGACCCTCGAACACGCGCGCCACGCTCTTCTTGTCCAAATCCGTCGCACCAGCGAGCTCAGCGATCACCTGAGCCTTCGTAAGCCTTTTGCCAGCCATGCCAGTCCTCCTGTACGCAAATCCAGTGTTTTGCCGTATCCGACCCGCCGGGTAGAGCTCGCCGAACCGCTCGATTTGTGCGGCCCGCGCTCGCTCAGCCAGGCAACGGCACGGATACCAGTGGAGTCCATAGGTATTCAAGAGGGAAAAGTGACCTTCGAGCTTTTTTTCAGCAGGTCGGGACGAGGCTCGAGCCACGGTGGCAGCATGTAAGCTGGTTTCGATGAGGCACTCTGCATCGTCCCTTGTTTCTGGCTGGCTCGTCCGTCGCGCGCCGTGCGCAGCGCAAACTCCCGAGAAACCGCTAGGTTAGACGTGAAACTGCAGGCGGTTTCAGGGGCTGAAACAGGGGTTATCGCGCCCGGCGGGCCCGTTCCGTCCGGCTGGTCGGTGTCGAAACCCTAGTGCGGCGCTGTTTTTGGGCCGGGCGCGCTGACCGCCCCTCTTTTTCGTCACTGGCCGCCCGGACCAGGCGCCGGGTCTCGCGATCCATCCGGCGTTTCTGAGTTTTCGTGGCGTGGTCGTGGCCGATCAGGTGGAGCAGGCCGTGGGCGAGCAGAAAGCGCACCTCCGGGAGCAAGGCGCGCTTTCGGGAGCGCGCCTGACGGAGCGCCGTCTCGAGCGAGATCACGACGTCACCGAGGAGAGGTGAGGGCGGCGCGCCCGGCTCCGCGAGCGGGAACGACAGCACGTCCGTCGGGCGATCCTTGTTTCGGTGCTCAAGATTGAGCGCCTGCATGCGCCGGTCGTCGACGAGCAAGATGCTGAGCTCCCCCTCGTCGTTGCCGAGCGCCCCGAGCATACGATTCGCGAGCCGGCGCAATCGCGCCGTGTCGAGCTTGGGTGAAGCCCGACCGAGCCTGCGAATGAACGTCGGCATCGGTCTTTGGTACCAGACTTTTCGGACAACGTTGCGCCTACACAAAGGACTGGCCCGACGTTAGGGTCCATGGAGCATGGCTCGCCCGTCGCGCCCGCCGGGCTTCGACATGACGTATCGTCCCGAGGAGACGGTGTTCGGGCCCCCGCTCGTGACGCACGTCCCGTCGTTCGTGTACCTCGCCATCGCCTTCGCGGCGGTGGTGCTGGTGTTCCTCGGTGAGCGCGCACCGGCCGGCACGTTCCTCTACGAGCAGATCGTGGAGCGGAGCCTGCGCGGCTTCGTCGGCGCCCGTGCCGTGGCCGGGTTTCTCGTGCTCGGCGCGCTCGCCTCGCTGCTCAAGACGAGCATGCGCGGCGTTCGCATCCGGGGTGACGGGCTCGAGTTTCGCGACGTCGTTTCGCTCGGCATCCCGCGGCTCCGCCGCTACCGGTGGGCGCAGATCGATCGCATCGTCCTCGATGGCAGGCGCACGATCGTTCTCGAGCTGTGGGACGGTTCGCAGGCGTACCTGCCCGAGGTGAACGATCGCGACAAACTCGGGGTGGCGCTCGAGAAGCTCGGCCACGCTCGAGCGATCCCGGTGCGCGGGGGTGCCGGCCTGGACGAGCTCCCGGACGAAGCGGACGCCGACGAGACGGCCTAGAGCACATCCAGATGCGCTCTTAGGCAGCGGAGGCCCTCCCCGACGCTTTTCGGCCGTGCTACGGCGGGCGCGTGATCGAGCACGCCCACGCGGTGATCCTGGCTGGTGGCAGCGGAACCCGGTTCTGGCCGGCCTCGCGCCGTGCCCGGCCGAAGCAGCTCCTGCCGCTCGCGCCGAACGGAGGCCTCCCGCTGATCGGCGCCACCGTCGAGCGCATCCGTCCCCTGGTCGGGCTCGAACGCATCGTCATCGCCACCGGTGCCGACCTCCTCGCGGCGACCCGGCGGGTGCTCCCGGACCTGCCGGAGAGCTCCTTTCTGGGCGAGCCGGTGCCGCGCAACACCGCGGCGTGCATCGGCTGGGCGGCGTCGGTCATTTTCCGTCGCGATCCCGAAGCGCTCGTGATGGTGCTGCCGAGCGACCACCACGTCGCCGATGTCGCCGCCTTCCAGCGCGTGATCACGGTCGCGCTCGAGGCTGCGCGACGCGGGGCGCTCGTCACCGTCGGCATCGAACCGACGCGGGCCGAGACCGGCTACGGGTACATCGAGCTCGGGGACGGCGCCGGTCCGGGGACGCGACAGGGCCGCTCCTTTCGCGAGAAGCCCGATCGCCCGACGGCCGAGGAGTACCTGAAGAGCGGGCGCTACGTGTGGAATGCGGGCATGTTCTTCTTTCGCGCCGATCGCATGCTGTCCGAGATCGCACGCCACCTGCCGGCGATCAGCGAGGGTCTCGCCAGCATCGAGCGAGCGGCCAAGGAGGGCTCCGCCCGCGAGGCGGAGGAGACCGCGCGCGTCTTCCCGACGTTGCCGAGCGTCAGCATCGACGTGGGCGTGATGGAGAAGGTCGATGCGTTCGAGGTGATACCGGCGAGCGTCGGCTGGACCGACCTCGGAAGCTGGGAGAGCGCGTGGGAGCTCGCGGACAAGGACGCTGACGGCAACGCGACACAGGGCGCCGCCGTCACCGTCGACGCGCGCAACAATCTTTTCTACGACCTCACGAGCGGGCAGGGCCGCCGGCTGGTGGCCGCGCTCGGCGTCGAGAACCTCTGCATCGTGCAGACCGACGACACGGTCCTCGTGGTGCCGCGTGAACGCTCGCAGGACGTGCGCGACATCGTCCGCGAGCTCGAGCGCCGCGGACTCAAGGACAAGCTCTAGAGCGCCAAGGCTCTAGGGTTTTTTCGCGCCGAGCAGGATTTCGACGCGGGGCGTTGGGGCTTTCTCCCCAGCGAACGCGGGTGAGGCGGCCGCGCCCGGAGTGCCCTCCGTCGAGAGCCGGGCGCTCGGGACGGAGCACTTGCTCTCGAGCTCCTCGGCGACACTCGCGGCAGCGGCGCCGTTGTACTCCCAGTCGCTTTCGAACTTGGTCCTCAGGGCGGCCGGGATGTCGTCGGCCGCGGCGACGCTCCTCACCTTGAGCGAGCCCGAGCCCGCTGCCTTGGCGATGGCGCAGAGCGCGTCCTTGCCCGAGCCCGAGACCTCGAGCTTGCCGGTCGAGAACACGAAGCTCGACGAAAGAGCGACGCGAATGCTCCCGTCATCCATGCCGACGAGCGCCTGCTTCTTTTTCGCCGGCTTCTCGAGCGACGCGAGCAGCCCTTGGCGCACGGACTCGGCGCCGGCACTCAGCGCCTGCTTCGCGGCGTCACGCTTGTCCTTTTCGGCCTGGAGCTCGTCGCGCTTCTCGGTGGCCGTTTTCAGCTCTCCCTGCACCTGCTTCACCGAGCTCTGAGCGTTCTCGAGCTCCGCGCGCAGGCGGGCGTGATCGCCGACGAGCGATCCGTGGGCGCGGTGGAGGGGCAGGTAGTACGCGAAGCCGAAGGTCCCGCAGGCCACGATGAGCACGCCGAAAAGGATGCGCCCCCAGGAGCTGCCGCCGCCTCGCGGACGCATCGACCCCCGCATGGCAGCCACGTCCGGATCGTCGTCCCAGTGATTTTTCGCCATGGTGGGTCTTGTCTCGCAGGCCCGATCGAGACGGGCGGTGGGTCGTCAACGTCTAGTGCTCGTCGTGAACCTTATCCAAGCCCAATGAGGTCACGATAAGGCGCAATTTCCGTTCGCTCAAAAACTTTTCTCACAGCTTCAACAGGCTCTAACCAAAAACGGGCGCTTTTTCCGGGTCGGCTGGCTGGATGTCCTTGCCGTTTGCTCGACGCTGCTAGGGTGAAGCCCTCCCGCTCGTCGGGCGGGTCAGAAGGAGCACCATGGGCGACGCAGCAGAAGCGGAAGACCTCTGGCACGTTCGAATGGGGCCGACCGACGTCAAGAAGCTGACGCTCGAACAGCTGGACGACCTTTTTCGCCTGGACGTGATCAGCGCGGACACCCAGGTGTGGCAGCCCGGCATGGACGAGTGGCTGCCGCTCAGCGTGGTCGCGGGCCTCGGCGACGACGAGCCCGAGGCGATCAGCATCCAGGTGTCGGAGCGACCCGCGGCGATGATGTCGCGGCAAACGTCCACCGCGTGGCCTCCGGTCGTAGCGCAGCGTGAGGCAGCGCAGTCGTCGTGGCCGCCGCCTGTGTCGCGGCCCGCTTCTCCGCCGATGACGACGCGCCCGCCTCCACCTTCTGCCGCGGCGATGAGCACTCGTCCGCCCCCGCCTTCCGCCCGTTCGAACCCGCCCCTCAGCGACGCGATGAGCTCGTGGCCGCCGGACGCGGCCTGGTCCGACCCGGGACCGCGACAGGCCGTCTCGCCCTATGCGGCGACCGCGGCCGCCTACGCTCCGCTCGGGTCGCCACGTCTCGAAGACACGGCGCCACGCGCGCGAGTCGGAGGCTCCGGCGCTTGGATCATCGTGCTGTCCCTGATCGTGGGTCTCACGATCACGCTCTACCGAAACGCCGTGGTCCATGCAGCGGCGAGCTCGATGGGGCAGAGCGCGTCGTACCTGAAGCTCGAGGCGGCGCTCGGTGGGCCTGGGTTCGGAACGCCGCGCGCGGTCGACACCATGACCGCGCGCCGTCATGCGCAGGAGTCGACCGTGTCGTCCTCTTCGCTCACGGCGCCTCCCTCGACTCCGACCAGCCAGGCCGCTCCCGCTCCCGCTCCCGCTCCCGTTTCCGAGCCGAAGCCGCTCGCCGAAGCGACGCCGAGCCCGAAGGCCGCCGCACCCGCCGTCGCGCCACCCCGTCCGTCGCCCGCTGCGGCGCCGCGCGGCGGTGGCTCACCCTCGCCCGCCCCCGACAACGTCTTCAAGACGCCGAAGAAGGGCAAGAAGGGCGGAGCGAGCGACTACGATCCGCTGAATCCGACGCTCTGAGCGGTCGGTTACCGCGGCGTTCTCGGTCCGGAGGCGCCGGAGACTCCGCCATCCGCGCCAGCTGACGAGCGCCGGTCGCTGAGAGTCGGCGGCGGCTCTACGGGACGCCTAGCGGCGGGCCGCTTTACACACGTAACAGGTCCTCCGAAACGTGGGCACCGGGTAGCCGCAATTCCCACAGTCGACCGTGTCGTACTCTAGGCGCGCCAGGGCTTCAGCGATTCCCCTCTCCCGACCGAGTCGGGTCAGCAGAGCGGACTCCTCAGGCGTATCTGCCGGCAATTCCTGGACCTCGGGCTTGCCGACAACAACTCGTCGGTCAGGCAAGGACCCGGCCTGCGGCTCCAACCTCGCAACACAGAGTCCAGCGCGCGCCTTCTCGATTGTGTCGGCATCCGACGCGGAGAAATGCACGTCGCGATCGCACTGGGGACAGTGGCGAACTTCTTCGTCGGTGGTCGGCGTCAGCTTGTCCCAGTCACGAGGGCACGCCTTCACGGCCACCCTGCAAAGCCTGACGGTCTTTTGTTCGAGCACGAGTCCGCCCAACGATACTGCCGTTCAGCTGCGGCCGCATCAGCAAACCAAGACCTGTCAGCAAGGCGAAGCGCCCGTAGCGTGGTTCCACGGGCTGGGAGGCAGTTCAGGTCACCTTGAGGCGCGGCCGTCAGCTGCAGCGGCTTGTTACGCGGCTCCTATGTGTCGCCGCAGGGCCTCCAGGGCAGCCTCGCAGGTCAGTTCGTCGGGTGACTTTCCAATCCAGAGATCGCGCCAGATCAAGTTGCCGGCGAAGCGCTCTTGCGTTTCTTCCTGGAGGATCAGCCATTCGTCCTTTCCGTCCCACAGTACTCGCCGGCGAGGAGTGGTCGCGACGGTCACATCCCAGCTTCCAAACGACTCTCGCGAGTACCATGTGTCACCGATCGTGAATCCGGCGTCGCGCAGCAGCTGCTGGACCCGATGAAAATCGGCCTGGGTCATACGTCGGGAAGTCAACTGAGCTGATCTTACGCGCGCGCACCGCGCTATGTCGATCGGCGAGCGAGAACCAACACCTGGTAGTGCGAGCCGGCCCGATGAATGACGTCCGCCTAACGTACCAGGTTGCAGCTGCGCCGCCCGAGCGAACGCGAGGAAGGCGTCTGCTGCAAACCGGAGTTAGGCGGCGTTCCTGCTATCAAATGTGCGCCGGGGACCAGCGCTCGGGAGCCACGGAATGCGCACGCCGCAATGGGCGTTTCTCCGACCGTGGCTCTCGCCCCTGGGCACTACTTGGCGGTCTGCATCGTCCTGATTGCTGGGACGACGGCCTGGAACGCGGTTCTGCAGGCGGAGGAACGGTCGCTGGTCCGAAGCTTGAGCCGCACCGAAGACACACTCGCACGAGAGCGGGAGGCATCCGAACGTGCAGAGATCGAGCACAGACACCAGATTGAGATCGGTAGAGAACGTGATGCCTACCAGCGCCTGCTGTTGGAGGATGAGCATCAGAGCGCAATCCGGACAGTAGCGTACGAGGCCTTCAAAGCGCAGATGACACTCATACAACTGCGATGTGGCCCTCTGCGGCCGGCTAGGGCGAGCCACCAACAGTAGCGCTGGCGTGGATCGCAGGCGGGGGCCGTCGTCCGCCTAACGTACCAGGTTTCAGCTGCGCCGCCCGAGCGATGGCGAGGAAGGCGTCTGCTGCAAAGTTGTTGGCCTGCCTGCCAAGCCCGTCAGAACGGATAAAGCCAGGTCTGCGTAGGCGGCGTGGCAGACATCCGCAGCTCGACAACCAGCCCACGCATGCCGACGTACACGATCTCACGCGATTCAATCGTTAGGCTCAGCGGCCTGTGCACCAGACTGTCGAGTAGTTGATGCGGCTGCAGACTACGCGAGAGTCTGAGCAGAGTTCTTCCCGCGCCCACGAGAATGCTGCCATCGCTCTCCACAGTGCTCGCGGATGGAACACCGGGAAGGTCAACTGTCCTGCCGACCTCGAATCGGTCACCCGTGTCGACCACCTCGACGGCTCGACAGTCGCTACCGTGACCGACGTAGGTCAATGCGACGAAGTTCCCGATTCCAGGCAAGATGGCAACAACGTTCGCGTCGAGCAGCACGTGTCTGGAAGCGCTGCTCGCGGCGTGCCAACTTAGCGAGCCATTCCATTCGCCATCGTCGTATCCAACCAAGACTCCTGCGCGCCCTCGCTGGAAAGCGCACTGGCGCCCCGTGCTATTCCCGTCAGGACACCGGGGCGTGGCATCACGCGCCTCGTCCTTTGCGAAAACAATCGGAACGCCGTTGTGCATGGTCACCGACCAGGCGCATTGCGAGCCCCGCCAGTTGTCCGGCACTTCCCAATTGACGGTCGCGGGGTCCACGCGTCTCCACGCGCGCAGGTCATCCCGGCCGATGCAGACCGATGGAAGGAGGCCCCCCGGGCCTGCACCCAATGGTGAGGACGACTCGGGTTCCGGTGCGCTTGGAGTAGCGGCCGTGGGTTCACAACCGCCCACCCCCGCCATGACGATCAGCGTCGCCAGTGCCAGCACTTTCATTCCAGAACTGACACCGCGAGCTCCCCCAAGTTCCCGAACCCGAACCGCCCGCTGAGCGATCTGGTCAGGCCAACGTACCAGGTTTCAGCTGCGCCGCCCGAGCGAACGCGAGGAAGGCGTCTGCTGCAAACCAATGTTGGGCGGAACACCAGAGTTACGCGCCGGGTTTTCTTGCGACGCTACTGGTACCGGTGACCGCGGGCGGGGATGCTGAGCTGGGTGTTCACGCATCGGGTTGCTTCGAGCGCGGCTCGTCGCGAGGAAGCACCGTGCCACAGGAACCGCAGAACTTCGCGCCAACAGGATTCTTCGCATGGCAGCCCGCGCATCGCGTTCGACTGTACTCGCGATGCACGAATACCAAGATGAGTGAAGCGACCAGGGAGCCGACAAACGCGAGGACGCGAAACCCGACTTTCTCCGAGAACAGGAACGCTGGCTCAAGGAGTCGCGCGATGGATGCTTCACCCTTGGCCACGACGTAGCCCGTCATGATCGTGGCAAGTGCAGCCCAGGCCCCCTCGAATCGACCCGTTTGCCCGGGGGAGTCAGGGCTCAGAACGACACCCACCATCCAGCCCACAGCAGCACCCACGATGATGACCGCGCAGTTCAACGCGACGGCCGATGGCGCGATCGTGAAGGACAACGTGGTTAGTGTCCCTACGACCGACAGGAAGAAGAGCCAGGTCGCCAGGGTGCCAGGATCTCTCCGGCAGAAATGAACCCAGAATTTCTCCAGCACGACCAATCTCCCTCTGCAAGGCCTAGCGCAAGGCCAGGCCCGCCCAACGTACCAGGTTTCAGCTGCGCCGCCCGAGCGATAGCGAGGAAGGCGTCTGCTGCAAACCGGAGTTAGGCGGCCACCTCAATGCGGCTGTTGATACGCCAGAAACGCAAGCCTGGCCGGTCGCTCTTCGGCGGGTCGAAGATGGAGTGGGCCAACGGGCGTGATGAGAGGCCTGTCGAAGCTCAAGTAGTGAAAGAAGAATACGACCCGAAAATCTCGCAACACCGGAGCTGCATCCGGTCGCTGTGGGTTCAGCAGTGACACGCCATGCATGTCGAGAAAGTGCTCCTCCCACGGAACCTGCCAGCGTTCGCGAGGCGTGCCCGCCTCCTCCTGAGTGATGACTCCCACGTCAAACGGATGCTCACAGCCCGCAACGGCCAGCTCCACGAGGTGGGTGGGCTCGGGCGCGCGAACCGGATAGACACCAACAACGCGCAGGTCCACCGAACTCAGTCTCCTACGAACCAGAGGTACGCATGCGTCTCTCGGGACAATCTCTCCACGAGCGGTTCGAGCTCAGAAAGGATGTCGAAGAGGGGCGTACGCGGGTTCGCCTCTTTCGCTTGGACGATGTCGGCCAGAAGGTCGTCAGCCTGTGCCTGATTGAACACCGTGTCACCCCACGGATCGAGGTACTTCAACAGGCTCGTTCCCACGAACCCCTGCTGCGCGGCGCGCGACAGGACCATCCGAGGATCCCATACCTCCCCCAAGACCTCGCCGGTCTCGAGTCGAAGCCGAGCGTCGATGCCCATCGCGCAGTCCGCCTAACGTACCAGGTTTCAGCTGCGCCGCCCGAGCGAACGCGAGGAAGGCGTCTGCTGCAAACCGATGTTAGCCGGCTTGTCGTTGTGGTCCCAACTAGAGGGCCAGGATGCCCACGCGCGGAAAGGGAGCGGCTAGCCGTTGCATGTCGCGCGGGTCGCCTGTTGCGATGACTGCCGCGTCGAAATGCAGGGCCGTCGCGACCACAAAGGCATCGACGGCATGCGCGGAGGACAACTTCAGGCGCTCCAGCAAATGTCCTGCCTGTTGAGCGATTGCCCGGGTCAGGTCGAACACCTGCACGCCGGGATTGTTGAGCAGCAGATTGATGGCCGCATCCTGCCTGGTCCCGCGACAGACCTCAGCCAATACGGGCGCCGGAACCCTGACGAGGGCCCGATGGTCGTGCGCGAGGCGAAGAATGGCCGAAGCTCGCCGGGCCAATACGGCGCGCTTTGTCGGGTAGGCGAGCGCGGTGACGGCCTCTGAATCTAGGATCAGCGCTTCGGCCATGCTCGGCGAGCTCGTGCCATGTCCGCTTTGGTCGGCGGTCCCACCTCTGACTCAAGCTGCGCGATGAGAACCCTGACGCCCTCGCGCTCGAGCTCGTGCGCGACCGCCCGTGCAACGAAGCCGGACAGCCCCCGCGCACCGACCCGCTTGCGAACGGCAGCTGCGATTTCGCCAGGGATACTGACGGAGAGCTTTGCGGCGGGCTGACCCATGCTCAATTCCTACCAGAGTAGGAACCACCTCGCAAGCATGAAACCTGCACTTTCGAGCGCGTTGTCCGGCTAACGTACCAGGTTTCAGCTGCGCCGCCCGAGCGAACGCGAGGAAGGCGTCTGCTGCAAACCGGAGTTAGCCAGCTCCGCTGAAACGACGCACAACGTTTTGAAACGCCTCGCGCCCGACGCTGAGGGCCCGCTCGCGCGCCGTAGCAATCTCCGGCTCCAGGGCAGCCAATGAGTCCGGTGACCAGAGCTTGCTCTGGTGCCCAACGGGGAGGGCGTCCGTCTCAGAGTCAATCGCGGTGAAACAGTTAAAATCTGCGTCATCCTGCGGAACGTCTACTGAACCTCGAAGGGCAGTCAGCTCACGGGTTGCAAGAATCGGGTCGCCACCGGCAAGAACACGCCGAGCAATCCGGACGGCTTCGCGACGACTGTGCGAGATCGCCGCTCGATCCGGGCTGACGGCAGTGCCTCCAGCTAGTAGGTGCACGATCTCCTCAAGCCAAGCCCGTAGGGTCAGGCCTTCGAGCCGCGGGTCGTAACAAGAGATTCGCCCTGGTCCGAAAAGGAAACTCTCCAGGTCAGCCTCGGTAGACCGCCCCAACAGGGCCACCAACTCGTCCCGGGTTTGCCGGACGATTTCGAACGCCTCCGAGCTTCGGTATCGAAGCACCACGGCCTCCCAGTCTGGATCCTCCTCAAGGCAATCCTCGTGGAAGTAAGCCAGGAAGAGGAACGCGGCGTGTCGTGTGTCCGCGCTCATTGTCTGGCTAACTTGTATTTGTGCCGCGACGCCGCCGCAAGGTATTGCCGCGTTGGGGGAGGGCGGCGGTGTCTCCACTCGATGCAGTTTCGAGGAGTTCCGGGCACGAAGGCATGGACGGGGCTTCCGGAGAGACCGTTCCGCATAACTGGGTAACGGCTGCGAGCGTGGGTTGCGGTGTACGCCGGTAAGAGCTGGTCTGGGTAGCGCGGTAGCGGCTGCGGGTCACTCGAGGCCTTCGAACGCTCAGCGGCCGTTGCGCCCCCGCGACTGCGAAGCAGGCGCAAGGCGGGCGCCCGCGCGCACAGGCCCCCAGGGCCGAGCACGCGGGCCGTGCTGCGCCGGACTCCGCGGGGGCAGCCCCCATTCATCCCCCAATACCCGTCACTTGGCTTCTAGCCGTCGAGTTTGATCGCCATCCGGCCGGTGTAGTCGATGCGTTGGAGAAAGAGCGGGCTTTTTAGATCCTGCAGGAACTCGTCGACGGCGGCCCGTGCCCCTGCCCAGTGCCCGTAGTCGTCGATGATGAGCACGCCGTTCCGAACGAGGCGCGGGTAGAGGTGAATGAGCTCGTGGCGCGTCGACTCGTACCAGTCGGTGTCGAGGCGGAGCAGCGCGATGCGCTCGGGGATGCGCGCCGGGATGGTGTCCTCGACCTTGCCCTTCACGTAGACGACCTTGTCTTCCGGGTAGCCGGTGCTGACGAGGTTCGCGCGAACGTCCTCGAGGCTCGCGTAGCACCAGTACCCGGTGCCGGGCGCGTCCTGGGCGAGGACGGCGCGCGCGGAGGTGCCGTTGGCGAGCTGATCCTTGTCCGTGGGTTCGCTCATGCCCTCGAACGTGTCGTAGAGGTAGAGCGTGCGGCTGGTGTCGCCGTGCGCGAGCAGCGCGAGCGCGGCGGCCATCGAGCTGCCGCCGCGGAAGACGCCGCACTCCACGAAATCGCCCGGGATCCGGTGCTTCACCACGTGGTCGACCGCCTGCACCACCGCCGCCAGGCGCTCGAGGCTCGTCACCGTGTAGGGCCGCACGCGACGCACGATGCTCCGCGCCGACTCGCTCATGTCCGAGAGCACCGCGTCGGGATTGGGCACGGCGCGAACGACATCGAAGCCGAGCCGCCGGACCGCTGAACGCACGAGTTCTTTCACCGCCCGCCCGTACCATGGCGTTCATTGCCCCGCAAAGGCGCGGGCGGGCTGCCGAGCGGCAACGCATCGGCTACGCTTCATGCATGGCTCGGTCGCTCGTTGCGGTCGTCGCGCTCTTCTGTTGCGCGGGGTGCGGGGGCGACGATCAGCTCGACGAGCCGGAGAACGTGCGCATCTGGGCGACGACGGCAAGCGCCCTCGCCGTCTACGCAAACACCCACGACACACTGGCGATCGTCGACGGGGAGAGCGAGTTTCTGGACCCGGAGTGCCCGCTCACCGCCGACGACGGCGACACCTTCACGATCGGGGGCGGTTGCACTGATTCAGCCGGCGTGAGCTGGGTCGGCTCGGCGACCGTCGAGCGCACCGCGGACGACCTCGAGCTCACGCTCGACGCCTTCGGCAGCCACGGCGAAGGCCAAGAGCTCGTGAAGCGCCGTGGCAAGGTGGTCCGAAAGAAGGTCGGCGACGCGGAGTACACGTTCAGGAGCAATCTCGTCGTCGACGGGGGCATGCGGACGACGATCGACTACAGCGGCAGGGTGACGGGCGGTTACGACGCGCGCTCGGTGTGGAGCGGAAGCGGGCGTGTGTCGCGCGACGGAGTGCTGCCGCCGACCGGAACGATCGACGCCGTCACCGAGGCCGAGGTCGTGGACGACGCGGTCTGCTCGGGTCAGCCGGTGTCCGGGCGCACCACGATCATGACCGAAGATCAGAACGCGGTCGTGCTCTACGACGGCGAGACCGACTGCGATGATCAGCAAGCGGTGCGCTACCGCGTCGACGGGCTCGATCGCGGGCGGCTCACCGGGATCTCGTGCGGCGTCACCGCGCACCGTGCTTCGTCGTCAGGCGCGAACGTTGCGGTTCTTGCACTGAGTTTCCTCGTGGGTGCTCGCGTACTTCGCCGCCGTGGCGGGCGAGCGCGCAAAGCCTGAGTCGTTTCATGATACGATCGGCGTCATGTCGCCGAGCTTCCGCGAGCACGTCGACGTCGCACGCTCGGTACCGCGTGCGATCGGTTGGGGCGCACTCGGGCTCGTCGTGCTCTCGTGCCGCACCCCGCCGCCGCTCGTGCATACGGCACCCGAAGCGAACGCATCGGGCCAGGCGTCCGCGCCCGCCCCGCCGCCGCCACCGCCGGCTCCGGCCGCCTCGAACGCCGCACCTCCGAGTGAGCCGCCGCGCCCGCCGGCTCCGGATCACGCCGAGCTCGAAGCCCGCTATGCCGGCCGTCCCGCGCTGTCCGTGCTGCGCGGGGAGGCGTCCTACTACGGCGCTGCCTTTGCCGGTCGCAAGACGGCGAGCGGCGAGGTGTTCGATCCCGATCTGTTCACCGCTGCCCACCGCACCCTCCGCTTCGGCACCGTCCTTCGCGTGAAGCGCGTCGATACCGGCGCGGTCGTCTACGTGCGGGTCAACGATCGCGGGCCGTACGGCAAAAAACGCCGCATTCTCGATCTTTCTACGGCCGCCGCCAGCCGGCTCGACATGCTGAAGCGCGGCATCGCCGAGATCCGCGCCGAGGTGGTCGAGCGTGCCCCGGCGCCGCCGTCCAAGAAGAAGGCGACCAAGACGGCCCGGATCGAGTCGCCGTGAGCGCGCCGATCGCGATCGAGGAGCGCCTGCGCAGTCGACTCTCGGCCGTACGCGGTCGTCCGGCGCTCGGCCTCGACGCCGCGGTCGCTCTCGTCGAAGAGCGCACGGGCATCGGTTTCGGTCGCACGCTCGTCCGCGCCGGCTTCTCGCGTGGGCACCTGCTCGATGTCGTGCTCAAGTTGCCGGGCGGGCGCGGGACCGCGAACGAGATCGACGCCGGCGAGACCTTGCTCGAGCTCATGCTCGGCGAGGCGGACGTCGAGGATTGGGTGGGTGAGCTCTCGGTGGTGCCGGCGCCGCGCGGCGGGGCGCTCTCGGTGCTGCCATCGTCGCCGGAACCGCATGTTTTTCCGCTGGTCGAGCTGCCTCTCGCCGTCGGGGCAGCGGTGCGCGGCCTCTACGAGGGGCTCCCCGAGCAGCCGCTCTGGGCGACGGGTGGCGAGCAAACCTGGAGCCTGCTCGAGCTCGACGTCGAGCGAGCGGACGACTACCCGGCGCAGGCCGACGTCGCGCTCTCTACCACCTTCATGCCCGAGATGCTGAAGTGCTACCTCGCCGGGTCGCCGTTCGCATCGCGAAGGTTTTCACGCCACGGTGAGCTTTTCGCCTACCTGAAGTGCGAGAGCGCCGGGGGCGATTCGCGGGCGGCACTCGCCGCCCGGCGCGTGCTCGAGGACGCGCTCGACGCCGCGCTCGTCACCGAGCGCTGTGGGCGCGTGGTCGGAAGCGGCATGGGCGTTCTCTACTCGTACGTGGACTTCGCGCTGGCGTCGGTCGACCGTGCAATCGCCGTCGTGCAGACGGTCGCGGCGCGCGTCGGCTTGCCCGAACGGAGCTGGATGCTGTTTTGCGACACCGCCCTCGAACGCGAGTGGGTGCCGATGTTCCCGCGGTCGCCGGCGCCGCCGGGTTAGCGATAGGGCTTGCCCGGCAACAGGCGGAGGGTATCGTTGGGAGGTGAGGCAGGGACGATTCGTCGTGCTCAGGGTGCTCTCCGCAGTCACGGTGGTTGTTTTGGGCGGCTGCGGGGACGGGCAGGAGCAGTGCGCCCCGCCCGCGGGCATACACCCGCTCAGGGTAAGCCTCAGCGACGAGGAAACGTCAGCACCGATCTGCGACGCCAGCGTCACCGCACGCGCCGGGGATGAAGAAAGATCGCTCTACTCGATCCAGGACTGCCTGTATGTGGGCGGATGGAGAGCCGGCGTCTATGACATTGCTGCTGAAAGGGACGGCTACGAAACGGCAACGCGGTCAGGCGTGGTCGTGCGTGATCTCGGCGACGGATGCGGAACATGGGAAGTGGTGACGATCATGATGCCAATGTCGGTGCAGCCCTAGCTCACATCTCTAGTGGCCCCTCGCGGCGCGCACCAGGTCGGCGAGCCCACCGAGCTCCGGTACGTCGCGCAGGCGCTCGAGCGTGTCCGCGACGATGGCGAGCGTCGGATCGACGAAGCGAAGGAAACTCGAATCGCCGCGCTTTTTCTCGATGAAGACGAAGCGGCCGGCGTCCTTGAGCTTTCGCTGCACCGCGATCAGGTCGAACTCGTGGCCGAGCTCTCGGCGTGCGGCGTCCGTGAGGGCGCGCTCCCGCGCGTAGTCGTCGAGACGACGCTCGACGAATTCGCGATCGTACGGCTGGTAGCTGTCGCAAAGGAGCGCGACGAGGTCGTAGGCGCGCGGACCGAGAAGGGCATCTTGAAAATCGATCCAGGCGAGATCGTCGCCCGAGGCATCGCGGACGACCATCAGGTTCCGGCTCTGGTAGTCGCGGTGGCAGAAGCCGCGCGGCAGAGCCGAAAGCGTGCGCACGAGAAAGTCCCGGGCGCGCTCGAAGCCGGCGCGGCCGTCGGTGGTGATCCCGCGGGCGACGAGCGCCCACTCCCAGAAATGCTCGAGCTCCAGCGTGTACAGGGCCTCGTCGAAGGCGCGCTCGCGCGTGACGGAGCCCGCGGGCAGCGGGTCGAGCGCGCGCTGGGCACGGGCGAGCCCCTCGGCCGCGCGCCGGTAGAGCGGCTCCCGATCGCCCGGCCGGGCGGCGAGGTGCTCGGCGAGCGTCTCGCCCAGATCCTCGACCAGCAGGAAGCCGGCGTCCGTGTCGGCAGCGAGGAGCCTTGGCACGCGGACCCCTGCGCCTTCGAGGAGCTCGCGGACCTCGAGAAACGGCCAGGGCCGACCGCGCTCGCGCGCGAACACGACGTCCGGCGTATCCGGCGGCACCTGCATCACGACCGCCCGCGCGCCCCGAGCGAGCTCGACCCGAAAGAAGCGGCGGGGTGACGCACCGCCCGCGAGCGTCGTCAGAACGAACGGTCCGGGGCGGGCGAGGGCCCCCGCGAGGAACCCTTCCAGGGCTCGGTCGACGTGGGCCGTGGTCGGATCGGGGGGCGACATCGCGTTCTCCTTGTAAGGTAGGGCCATGGCGTTGGCCCAGCTCGGAGCGGGTTTTTCCCCGCTGGTCGAGCGGGTGCTCGAGGCCTTCGACCTCGGCATCGGCGGCGAGGAGCGAGCGGCGTTCCTCGCTCGGGCCGTCACGTTTCTCGATCGCGCGGTCGCCTGGAATGCCCACATCGACCTGACGGCCGCGCGCGACGCCGAGGAGCTCGTCGATCTGATGTTCGCTGACGCCGCTGCCGTCACGGCGTCCGGGCTCGACCGGGGTGCACGCTGGGTCGATGTGGGGAGCGGTATCGGTGCGCCGGGCCTGCCCCTCGCGCTGCTCACGCCCGGGCTCGACGTGACGCTGGTCGAGCCCCGCGCCAAGCGGGTGGCGTTCCTCAGAACCGCCCTCACCACGCTCGGCCCGGTTCCCGTCCACGTCGAACGGTGCCGCTCCGACATTCTCGCGGCCGGGTCGTTCGACGTGGCCATCTCACGGGCGACGCTGCCCCCGGCCGACTGGCTCGCCGAGGGTGCCCGGCTCGCCACGTCGCGGGTGTGGGTGCTTCTCGCACGAGGTGCGTGCCCGGCGCTCAGCGGCTGGACGGTGGCCCGCGACGTGGCGTTTCAGTGGCCGCTCACCGGGCGCGAGCGCCGTGCCGTGGAATTCGAGCGCACCGGCGGTCAGAAAATTCCAGCTTGAGAAAAATGTGATCGGTTAACGCATTGAAATACGCCTAGTTACGTTGAATGAGGAATCCTACGCGAAGCAGTCGCGTACTACTCAAAGACGCGTACTACTCAAGTACCGGAGACATGAGCCCCCGCGGGCTTCGGTCTCGTCTGAAGGAGATGTTCTGTATGGCTCGCCCCCGTTTCCCGCTCGTCCTCACGGCAATCGCTACGCTGACCGTCGCCGCTGTCGCGGCCGCAGCGAACCTCAAGCTCATCGACAAGCCCAATGCCTCGTTCACCGCGTTCGGTGTGGGTGGCCTCAAGATCGAGGGCAACGCATCCGACTTCAAGGTCAAGGACGACGGCGGGACGCTCGTGCTCAAGGCGAAGATCAAAGACATGAAGACGGGCATGGGGCTTCGTGACAAGCACACGAACAAGTACCTCGAATCGGAGAAGTTCCCGGAAGCGGAGCTCACCGTCGAGAAGAGCAAGCTGAAGTTCCCGGAGGACAAGAAGTCCGTGTCCGGCAAGGCAACCGGCAGCTACAAGATGCACGGCGTCACGAAGGAAGAGACGTTCGAGTACACGGCCGAGCGGCACGGCAGCGACTTCATCGTGTCCGGCAAGATGGAAGTGAACATCAACGACCACAAGATCGAGACGCCCTGCTACCTCGGCGTCTGCGTCGATCCCAAGGTCAAGGTCAACGTGAAGTTCAAGCTGCGCGAAGGCTGATCCCGATCCCGTCACCCGGTGGGATGGAGCGCCGGCTCACGCTATCGAGGGGAGCGGTGTGCCCGCGTGACGCGGCGCGCCGCGTGGAGGCGCGGCGGACCGTTTTCGAACGCGCCCGAGCGGCCGATCGATCGTACCGCTGACGTGCTGGTCGTGATTGACAGAGGGTCGGCCCCCGAAGAATAAGGGGGGATGCCGAGCGTCGCGCGGTCGAGGCCCACCTTTCGAGGGCCTCTGCACGCGCTCTTCCTCGTCGTTGCCGCGCTCGTCGTGCTCTTCACGCCGGCGCGTGCGGATGCGTACACCTGGATGATCCGCCACCAGTACAACGGGTGCGGTGTCTGTCACGCCGATCCGTCCGGCGGCGAGGTGCTCACGGCGTACGGACGCGCACAGAGCGATCTCTTGCTCCGCATGCGCTGGGACGGAAAGAAGGCGGAGGAGGCGGAGCCGAGCAGCGCGGCCGGTTTCCTCGGTTTTGCTCAGCTCCCGGATCCTGTGCTGCTTGGCGGCAGCATGCGCATGGCGACCACGATGAGCGGTGGTGAGATCAGCGCGTTCCCGATGCAGATGGATGTCTACGGACAGTTTCGCATCGGCACGTTCTTCGCCGGGGGCAGCGTCGGTGCCGCCCGGGTCCCGATCGGCTCGCCTCATGCGCGGGCCGCGCAGGTGACGACGAACCAGGGCAAAGGGTTCAATCTCATTTCCAGGAATCACTACCTGGGCATGGATTTCGACAACGGGGCCTACACGGCGCGGGTCGGGCGGCTCAACCTGCCCTTCGGTATCCGCATCCCCGAGCACACGATGTGGGTGCGCGAGGCGACGCGGACCGATCGCGAGTCGGACCAGCAACACGGCGTGGCGCTCGCCTACGGTTCCGAGCAGCTCCGTGCCGAGGGCATGGTGATCCTCGGCAACTACCAGGTCAGTCCCGACGAGTTCCGGGAACGCGGGTACAGCTTCTTCGTGGAGCTGATGGCGGCGCCGCGCGCCGCGTTCGGCGTGTCGAGCAACTATTCGCTCGCCCGGCGCGACAGGATGACGCTCGAATCGAACGTCACTCGAGGCTCGCACGGCGGCTTCATGCGCCTGGCGGTGATCGACCCGCTCGCGATCCTTGCCGAGGCCGATGTCGTCCTCGATTCGACGAAAACGCTGGGGTACGTGGGCTTCCTCCAGGCCGACTACGAGATCATGCAGGGCCTTCATGGCATCCTCACGGGTGAGCTCTTGAACGCCGGCCAGCCCAAGCAGAGCCAGCTCGCGGGCGACCCTCCCACCAAGGGCGCGGGGCAGCCTGCCTACGGCGGCTGGGTTTCGGCAGCCTGGTTCTTCCTGCCCCACCTCGACGTGCGCTTCGACGCCATCTTCCGTCCGGGCGGCCCCACCCTGTTCGCCCAGCTCCACGCGTTCTTGTGATGCGACCCATGGCCACCTCCCAAACCCCCTCTCGTCGCCGTCGTCTCTTCCGGACGGGTGTCGTGGCATGTCTCGTTGCGTCCGGCTGGGTGGGCACGGCGAACGCCTCGCCGACGTATCCCACCCAGATCATGGACTACCTCCAGAAGCAGGAGGAGAAGGGACTTCCCGCCTGTCCCCCGACCTGCCTTCTCTGCCACGAGTCGCCGTACGGGGAAGCCATCACCGTCCGCGGGGAAGGGTTCGTCGAAACGCTCAAGGGGGTTGGGGAAACGCTGACCCCCCTCGTCGCTGTCGGCGGCGACCAGCCCATCGAGAGAGCGCTCGCCGCCCTCGAAAACAATCCATGCGTCGTGGTCGGACTGGAGTCCACGACCCCCTGCAACACCGACGGCGACATGTTCTCAGACATGGCGGAGATCCGCGCCGGCACGGACCCGCAGGGTGACGGCGACCTCAGCGATTGCCCGAAGTACGGCTGCGGTGCGTCAATCGTCGCCCCCGGGCGCCGCGTAACTCGGCACCTCGACGGCACGCTGTCGCTCGGCGCCCTCGGGTTGCTCGCGCTCCTGGTTCGCCGACGTCGCTCGAGCGCCGCGTGACGTCAGCGCCGCAGCGGCGCGTGACGTAGAGGCTCACGCGCTGGTGCTTCTTCGCCGTGGGCGGCCGAGCGTGCTCGGCCGCCGTGTGGCGGAAGCGACTCAGTCGCAGGTGTTCGACGCGGTGTCGCAGGAGCCGCTCAGGCAGTCGGCGTCGGACGCGCAGCCGATGCCGATGGTGCAGCGCTGGCTCGCGACGAACCCCGGGTTGCCCGCCGTCTCGGTGATGACCTCGACGCCGTCGAGCGCGACGGTCGCCGGTGAGCTGCCGCCGTCCGACGCGTCCGTCAGGATGTCGCCCGCCAGCCGGGCGTCGTCGATGGCGTCGATCATGATGTCCCGGTATTCGGTCTCGTCGTTCATGCCGTCGAAATTGACGGCGGCGAACGGGACCGCCGTGTTGCTGCCCGTGACGCCCGTGGTGCCGCTCATGCAATCGGGCGGCCCGCAATCGAACTCGAAGACGGCGGGGGGATTCGTGCCGTCATCGAGCGTGAAGGTGTCGCCGTCCGCGATGAACGTCCCCGCCCCGATGACGATGGCGCCGTCGGCGCCGGCCGGGATGGTGCGCACCACGCTGCAACTGGCCGAGCAAGTGCCGCAAGCGCTGATGTTTCCGT
>Ga0315910_10001516_pt1 | contig 21219 bp, 18 predicted proteins | sample EdamamesoilMG_FD_204470 | JGI IMG/M metagenome (GOLD analysis project Ga0315910, IMG submission 204470) | Garden soil microbial communities collected in Santa Monica, California, United States - Edamame soil | ecosystem: Environmental > Terrestrial > Soil > Garden | place: USA: California...
TCGACGGCGATGGCCGGCGAGAGGCCCGAGATGCGCTCGACCTCGGGTTTCTCCATGCGCCCGAGGAACTGGCGCGCGTAGGCCGAGAGGGTCTCGAGGAAGCGCCGCTGACCCTCGCGGAAGAGCGTGTCGAAGGCCAGCGAGCTCTTGCCCGAGCCGGAGACGCCCGTGATCGCCACCAGCCGGTTGCGCGGGATGTCCACGTCGACCCCGGCCAGGTTGTTCTGGCGGGCCCCGCGGATCTCGATCGCTCCGGCGGTCATGGGGTTGCGGGTCCTGGTGTCTCCTGCGGTCGACGTCGGGGTTTCCATGCCCCGGACCCCGCCTGGCGGAGGGGGTCGCCGGGGTCTTTCCCGCCGAGGGAAAGACAGCTCATGGTAGCGGCCGGGCGTGGGGCTCGAAAGGCGCCAGCGGGCGCGATCCGCGGGCGCCTCAGCCGTGGACCAGGCGCGGGAGGAGCGCCCGGTGCAGCGCCGGCCCCGCGGCCAGGATGTGGCCGCCCCGCAGCCAATCCTCCCCGCCCTCGAGGTCGGTCACGCGCCCGCCGGCCTCGCGCACGAGCAGGGCCCCGGCGGCGACGTCGTGGGGTGCCAGGTAGAGCTCCCAGAAGCCGTCCACGCGCCCCGCGGCCACTGAGGCGAGGTCCAGGGCCGCCGAGCCCATGCGGCGCAGGTCGCGCACCTCGAGGAACAGCGCGTTCCAGTTCTCGAGGTTGTTCGGGGAGAGCTGGTTCCGGCGGTACGGGAAGCCGGTGGCCAGGATCGCCTCCCCCAGCGCGGCGCAGGGCGAGACCGCCAGGCGCGCGTCGCCAAGGTACGCCCCGCCGCCGCGCACGGCGTGGAAGGTCTCCGCCAGGCGCGGGGCGTGCACCACGGCCACCTCCGGCACGCCCTCGACGAGGAGCCCGAGCGAGACGGCGAAGCAGGCGAGGCCGTGCACGAAGTTGACCGTGCCGTCGAGCGGATCGAGGAACCAGCGCGGCCGCCCGTCGTCGGCGTCGCGCACCTCCTCCTCGGACTCGAGCGCGTGCCCGGGGAAGGCCGCGCGCAGGCGCGCCACGAGACAGCGCTCGGCGGCGAGGTCGGCCTCGGTCACCAGGTCGCGCGCGGCGCTCTTCGTGCCGATGCGCGCGCGGTCGAGGCGCCCGAGGAAACCCATCAGCAGCTCGCCGGCCGCGCGCGCCGCCTCCAGGGCCACGGCGCGGGCGCGCTCGCGCTCGGCGGGCGGAAGCCCTGCCATCAGGAACCCTCGTCGAACAAGAGCGCGACGAGCTCGTCCTGCAGCGGCTTGAAGCAGCTCGTGTTGAGCCCGCCCAGCTCGCTCGGGTACTCGATCAGGATCGAGAACACGCAGGGCGAGCCGTGCTCCGGCTCGGCGTAGCCCGAGAGCGCCGAGACGCCCGCGATCCAGCCGGTCTTGGCGAAGACGCGCCCCTCGGCCGGGCTGCCGCGCAGCCGGCCCTCGAGCGTCCCCTTCCGGCCCATCACCGCCAGCGAGTCGCGGTAGAGACGCGCCGTGGCCGGATCGGAGCCGAGCACGCGCTCGAGCAGCGCGCACAGCGCGCGGGCCGAGGCGCGGTCGTCGCGCGAGAGGCCCGAGCCGTCGACCTGGCGCAGCGAGCTGGCCGGCAGCCCGAGGCGCTCCAGCGCGCCCTCCACGGCGCGCGCGCCGCCCGCGCGCGTGCCCGCTCCGGAAACGGCGTGCCCGAGCGAGAGGAACACCTGGTCCGCCAGGGCGTTGCGCGACTCGGCGTTGATGCCCTCGAGGCAGGGCGCGAGCGGCGAGCGCAGCGTGGCCAGCACCCGCCCCGGCGGCAGCCCGCGCGCGCGGCGCACGCTCCCCTCCAGCGCGATGCCCTCGCGCCGCAGCGCGTCGGCCAGCAGCGTGCCGAACCAGGCCACCGGGTCGGGGTGCGCGAACTCGGCCCGGTACTCGCCCAGGTCCTTGCCCAGCGTGCCCTTGACGGTGACCGTGCTGCGCGTCGCGCCGACGCGCACGTCGACCTTCTTGCCGGCCACGGTGCGCACGTCGTAGGCCGACTGGAGGCCGTGGGGCGAGGGGTGCACGGCGAGCTGCGCCGGCGCGCCGACGGCGCCCGCACGCACCTGGGCCACCAGCACGCCGGCGTTGGCGCTGAAGCCGCCGGAGAGGGCGCAGTACTCGGCCCAGTGCTGGCTCGGGTCGGGCCAGGCCGGGCCCGGGCCGGGCGGCTCGAAGCTGCCCTCGTCGAGCACCAGGTCGCCGCGCACGCGTCGCAGGCCGGCGGCGTGGAGCTCGCGCGCCACGACCCCCAGGCGCTCCTCGACGCGGCCCTCGCCGCGCGGGTCGTAGAGCGGATCGCCGGAGGCGCGCACGACCAGGTCGCCCTCCAGGGTGCCGCTCGCGAGCGGCCCGGCGGCCTCGACCGGCGTGACCCACTCGGCCCCGCGTCCGAGCAGGATCAGGGCCGCGGCGGTGGTGGCGAGCTTCAGGTTCGAGGCCGGCGCCAGGAGCTCGCCGGCGCGCAGCGCGACCAGCTCCTCGCCCGAGTCGAGCGCGCGCACGCAGGCCGCGACGCGCACGTTGTTGCCGTGGGCCTTGCCTTGCGAGAGCCGGCGCGCCTCGCCGGTCCAGCGCGCGATCGCGGCGCCGAAGCCCGCGCCCAGGGCACGCGCGCGCGCCGAGGGCAGCGGCGCGTGGCGGTCCGTGCGCGGTGTGGCGGCCTCGGCCGGACGCGCGGCCTGTGCCGCCGCTGCCGCTGGGGTCGTCTGCGGGGCGGCCACCGCTTCCCGCGAGCAGGAGAGCAGCGCCAGCGCGGCGGCCAGCGCCCCTACTGCGGCACGGGCGGACGCTTGGGGTCGTTGGCGATCAGCCATGCCGTGTTGAACATGAAGCGCGAGATGCGCGCCATCTTGGTCAGCGAGAGCTTCTCGACCGTGTCCGTGAAGCGGTGGTAGTCGACGTTCTCCGCGTCGATCGCGCCCTCGGTGAAGAACATCGCCGGCACGCCCTTCTCGTAGAAGTTGTAGTGATCCGAGCGCTGCCACAGGTCGAGGCCCTTGTCGGTGAAGACCTTCTTGATCTGGGTGGGCTTGAGCTTCTTCGCGTCCTTGAGCACGTCCTCGAAGGCCCGGGTCACGTGCGCGCCGATCACGTAGACCTCGTCCTCCTCCAGGCGCCCGATCATGTCGACGTTGAGCATCGCCACCATGCTGGTGGTCGCGACCGGCGGGCGCTCGACCAGGGCCGCGCTGCCGTGCAGGCCGTCCTCCTCGGCGCTGAACCAGCAGAAGAGCAGCGAGCGCCGCGGGCGCGCCTTGACCATCGCCTCGGCGATCTCGAGCAGCCCGGCCGAGCCGCTGCCGTTGTCGTCCGCACCGCAGCCGATGCGGCCCCAGGGGTCGACCCCGATGTGGTCGTAGTGCGCGCCCAGCACGACGTACTCGCCGGCCAGGTCCGGATCGCTGCCGCGCACCAGGCCGACGACGTTGTCGAGCGGGACGGACTTCTTGGTCGTGGCCGCGCGCAGCGTGACGCGCACGTCCTTGCGCTCGCGGCGCAGGGGCTTGCCGCCGGTCTCGATCTTCTGCGCCAGCTCCAGCACGTCCTCGCCCAGCAGGCGCGCCGCGGCCACGGCGCTGATCTCGTGCACCGGGATGCGCGGGGCCGAGCGCTCCACGCGCCGTCCCTCGCCGACCCACTCGGCCCAGGTGTGGCGGAAGCCGAGCGGCACCGGCGCGACCGGCTTGCCGTCCAGGCCCTTGGGCTCCTCGGCCGGCGGGCGGCGCACGACCAGGACGCCGCGCGCGCCGCGCTCCTCCAGCGCACGCACCTTGGTGTAGACGTCCGCGGCCTCGGTGATCACGGGCCCCTCGAAGAGCTTCTTCGAGCGCGGCTCGCCCTCCAGGATCATCACGACCTCGCCCTTGCAGTTCTTGCCCTTGAGGTCGTCGTAGCGCTTGTCGTCGGCCTCGGTGATGCCGAAGCCGAAGAAGGAGAGCGGCCCCTCGCCCTCGCCCTCGGTGCCGGGCAGCGGCACGAAGTCCTCCTCGAGCACGAACACGATCTCCGCGCCGTCCTCGGGGGTCATGGCGAGGAAGCAGCGCTCCGGGGCCGGCGCCTCGCGCTCGAGCGAGTAGCCGTGCCGGAAGCCGCCGTCCGGCATGCCGCCGGCGGCGCCCATGGCCTCGAGGCGCCCGATCAGGTACTGGCCGGCACGAGTCAGTCCCTCGCTGGGCGAGTCGCGGCCCTCGAGCTGCGGCGCGGCCAGCTCGGTGACGTGCACGAAGAGCTCCTTCTCGCTGATGCTCGCGAAGCCGGCCTCGAAGTCCTGGCCTTCCTGGAGGAGCAGCAGGCCGAGGAGGAGCAGCGCGGGCGTCATCGCCCGGCCATTGTGCGCCTCGCCGCGGGCCGGTCCACGGGCCGCGCGCCGGAATCGGTGCCGATTCAGAGCGCGAACAGGCGCCCGTCGCGGGCCAGCTCGATCGGTCCGTCGAAGATTCGCGCCGCCCGCGCCCGGGCCTCCTCGGGGTCCAGCGACGGGTAGAAGTGGGTCAGGACCAGGCGCCCGACCCCGGCTGTGCGTGCCAGCCGCGCGGCGGAGGTCGGGGTCAGGTGGTTGGTCGTGGCCGCCTCCTCGGGGAACGAGCACTCGGCCAGGAAGGTGCCCACCCCGCGCGCCAGCTCGGCCACGCGCGGGTCGTCGCCCGTGTCGCCGGTGTAGGCCAGCGACCAGGCCCCACCGGCCGCCTCGACGCCCGCCTCGACGCGCCAGGAGAGCGCCTCCGGCGTGTGCCCGTTGGCCGTCGAGCGCCACAGGAGCCCCTCACGCTCCAGCCGCTCGCCCGGCTCGACCTCGAGGACGACCGCCCGCGGCATCGTGGCCCAGCGCCCGAGCACGCCCGGCGCGCCCTCGATCCGCTGCACGAGCCCGCGCGGCCCGATGAGCTCGATCTCCCCCACCTCTCCGAGGGCCGGGTTGTGGCGCGCGAAGGCCAGCGCGAAGAGGTCGAGGCAGTGGTCGAGGTGGTAGTGCGAGAGCACCACCCGTCGCACCTCGCCGACCCCGATCCCCGCCGCCCCGAGCGCCCGGATCGAGCCCGGCCCGCAGTCGAGCAGCGTCACCGGCCCGCCCGGCTCGGGCCGCAGCGCGTACCCCGCGCAGCCGTAGCCCGCGCGCGGCAGGATCGAGCCGGCCCCGAGGACGGTCAGCTCGGCCACGGGATCGCGCGTTGCAGCGTCATGCAGAGCACGGGAGGAGGATAGAGATCCGCCGACGCTTGCGCGCGCGCGGCCCGTGACCGACCATTCCGGCCGGGAAAGGGAGAGCGTGAAGCGCGTCCGCAGCCTCGTGATCTTGGCGGTGATGCTGGGGCTCGGCCTCGCGCTCTTCTGGCTCGCCCGCACGCCGCCCAGGGCAGGGGAGGGGCCCGGAGAGGCGCAGCGGTCGGTCGCCAGTCGATCCGAGGAGCCCCAGGTGGCCGCCCCCGGGGCGGAACGCGCTATCGCGGAGCGCGAAGACGTTCCAGCGGAGCCGCGCGGCGGCCTCGACGCCGCGCCTGGTTCCGTCGGTGAGGGCACCAGCGAGCTCCCGAAGGTCCTCGGGCTGGGCGAGGTGCGCGACGAGGACGATCGACCCGTCGCCGAGGCGGAGATCTTCCTGGGCGACCCATGGAGCGGCCCGGTGCTCTTCGCGCGCTCGGACGCGGACGGACGCTTCCGCGGAGAGCTCGAGACCCGCCAGGGACGGTTCGACGCCTACTTCACCGTTCTGGCGGCCGGCTTCGAGGGGGCCTCCAAATCGATCGAGGTCCGCCCCCGCGCAGGCGACATCCACCTCGGGACCTTTCGCCTGCGCCCGGGCGGGGAGGTCTCGGGGCTCGTCCTCGACGAGGATGGGCGGGGCATCGAGGGCGCCTGGGTCGAGTGGTTGCCGATCGCGGCTCTACCGGCCGACCCGGAGTCCGCACGCCTGGAAGGGCCGGAGGAAGAAGGCCCGTACGGCTCGTGGTTTCGTTCCTGGGTTCGGACGGCCGAAGACGGTTCCTTCCGCGCGCGCGGCCTCGCGCTCGGAGAGTGGTTCCTCAGCGCCGGGGCCGACGGACGACAGTACGACTGGACGCCGCCGTTCGAGGTGCGGGGCCTACCCCTTCCCGAGGTGGAGCTCGTGCTGCTCCCGTCACCCACCGCGAACCTCGTGATCACCGGCATCGTCCAGGATCCGAGTGGAGAGCCTCTGCCGGGCGCCGCCATCCGCCTGCGCGATGGCGAACAGGCTTGGCCCTTCGCGTCGTCCGATGCGGAGGGGCGCTTCACGGTCAACTTCGGGGCAGAGAGCGTGGACCTCGGGGCCTCCGATCCGGAGGGGCGCTACGGCCCGGTCTGGGCCGGCCTCGTGGCGCCGGGCACGCGCAACCTCGTGCTGCGATTGACGAAGGCCGAGCACCTGCCGGTGCGGCTCGTCGACGCCGATGGTCGCGCCGTGCCCTGGGGGCAGGTCGAGTTCCAGGGCAGACTCCGGCCCGCCGGGCGCGAGGGACTCGTGCGGTTGCTGCGACCCGAGTCCCCATTCCATCTACGCGTCTTCGCACCGGGCTTCCGCACCGTCTCGCTCGGCCCGCTCGAGCCGCCGCCGGTGGGCGAGGAGCTCGTGGTGACGCTGCACCCCGGCCAGGCCCTGCGCGGGCGCGTCGAGCACGCCGGACGGGCCGTGGTCGGCGCGCGCCTGAAGCTCTGCCGCACGTCTCCGCCGGACACCCGCTTCGAGTCCCGCAACGTGTCCCCGCCCGATCGGCCCTTCGTCGTTCCGTGGGCGGTCGAGCTCGACGGCGAGGACGGCACGAGCGGCGGCGACGGCTCCTTCGTGCTGATCCTGCCCGAGCGCGACTGGTACGGGCTGCGGGTCGAGGCCGAGGGTTTTCCGCTGACGATGTTCGGGCCCTTTGAACTCGATCCGGAGCGCGCGGCCGCACCACTCCTCCTCGCGCTCGAACGCGCAGGGAGCCTGGAGGGCAGCGTGCGCGGCGCCCCCGGCGGTTCGAACGAAGGGCGCCTGATCGCCGTCGCGAACGGCTGGCGTTTCGTGCGCACGGCTCCGCTCGACGCCGAAGGCCGCTATCGCATCGACGATCTGGCCCCGGGCCGCTATCAGGTGCGCCCGTGCGAGCCGCCGGTCGCGAGCCTGCAGGCGCTCGAGGTGCAGCCCTCGAGCGAGGAACTCGCGTGGGACTGCACCGTGCGCGCCGGGGAAGCGACGCGCTTCGATCTGGACCTCGGCGGAGAGGGCTCGGTCGTACTCGCGGGCCGACTCGAGCTCGTGGGGGCGCGGCCCGTCGACTGGCGGGCGTCGCTCGTACCGGAGAGCCACCCCGAGCACATGGTCGTACGCCCCCGAGCCTCGGCCGTGCTCGCGGGCGACGGCTCCTTCGAGCTGACCCTGACGGATCCGGGCCGCTACCGGCTGGAGGTGCGCGCGGGCTCGCTCGTCCTGCGGGAGGTCGTCGCGCTCCCTCCGGGCCGGACCGAGTGGCATCGGCGCTTCGAGGCGGGCCGGCTGCGCCTGAGGGTTCCCGCGGCCGAGCACCTGCAGGCCGCGCACGAGGACCTGCGCTACGTTGCCGCGGATACCGGCGACGTGCACTGCGCCTCGATCGTGTTCGACGCCTACTGGACCGTCGATGCGTCGCTCGTGGTGCCGGCGGGTCGCGGCCGCATCGAGCGCAAGCCGGACGAGGCGCCGGAGGACGCCTGGACGACGTGGCGCGAGGTGACGATCGCGCCCGGACAGGAGCTGGTCCTCGAGTACCCGTAGGCGCGGCTACTTGCCGTAGCCGCGCGGGTGCTTCTGCATGAACGCCCAGGCGTCCTGGAGGATCCGTTCGAGGCTCGAGCGCTTCGGCGCCCAGCCGAGCAGCTCGCCGGCGAGCTTCCCGGCCGAGACGAGCTGGGCCGGGTCGCCCGGGCGGCGCGCGACGACCTCGGCCGGGATCGCGTGGCCGGTGATCTCGCGCGCGAGCTCGACCAGCTCCTGCACGGTGTAGCCCTGGCCCGTGCCGAGGTTGCAGGCGAGCTGCTGCGTGCCGCCCTGGAGCTTCACGAGCGCGCGCACGTGGGCGTCCGCCAGGTCCTCGACGTGGATGTAGTCGCGCACGCAGGTCCCGTCGCGCGTGGGCCAGTCGCCGCCGAAGATCGCGATCGACTTGCGCTTGCCGAGCGCCACGCCGAGCACCAGCGGGATGATGTGGGTCTCCGGATCGTGGTCCTCGCCGAGACCCTCCTCGGGCATGCAGCCGGCGGCGTTGAAGTAGCGCAGGGCCGCCACGCGCAGGCCGTAGGCGCGCGCGTAGTCCTGCATCATGTGCTCCATGTGCAGCTTCGTGCGCCCGTAGGGGTTGATCGGGTCCTGCGGGTGGTCGTCGGGGATCGGGACGATCTTCGGCTCGCCGTAGGTCGCGCAGGTCGAGGAGAAGACGATGTCGCGGCAGCCGGCGGCACGCATCGCCTCGAGCAGGTTCCAGGTGTAGGTGACGTTCTCGCGGTAGTACTTGGAGGGCTCGGTGACGCTCTCGCCGACGTAGCACTTGGCTGCGAAGTGCACGACGGCGCTCGGACGGTGCGTGGCGAAGACGCGCGCCAGGGCCGCGCGGTCGCCCAGGTCCACGTGCTCGAAGGGCCCGCGCACGCTCTCGCGGTGGCCGGTCGAGAGGTTGTCGAGCACGACCACGGGGACTCCGAGGCGCTCGAGCACGCGCACGAAGTGCGAGCCGATGTAGCCGGCGCCGCCGGGGACGAGGATCGGACCTTGGGGCAGCGGAGCGGGAGTCATTGCGCGCGCGGCCTAGCGTAGGGGCGTGCGACCCCCGGCTCCACCTCCGGCAGACCTACTGGTCGCCCTTCCCCTCGGGCTCCTGCCAGGCCTTGACCGGCGGCGGCAGGTCCGAGCGCGACAGGCCGAGCAGGCTCAGGGGATCGCGCCGGTCCGCGCGCCACTCAGCCACGGGGAACTCGATCTTCGACCAGGCGATGGCGGTGAAGACCGGATCGCCGGCCTCCTCGGAGGGGATCTCCCAGGGCAGCTCGAAGTCGCGCAGGTTCTCGTCGAAGTGGAACTTCGTGCCCTGGTCGACCGTGATCTGGTCGGCCACGAGAGCGCCCCAGACCTCGGCTCCCTGGTCGACCTGGATCAGGGCGTTCGGCGCGTAGAAACCGACCTGGATCTTGCTGCCCTGGTCGAACTGAACGGTGCCGGCCGAGCTGATCAGGAAGGCCGCGTCCACCGCCGTTCCCGGGGCCGGGCCGACCACGTAGTTCTTGTCCACCGACCAGACGCCGGTGTCGTAGATCGTGACCGGGCCGCCGCTGCAGTCGACCTCCAGGGTGGCTGACGCGCCGGTCGTGTAGCCGTCCATCACGATCGTCGCCGGGCCGATCACCTTCAGCTTGCTGAACTTGCCCTGGGTGACGCTGGTGAAGTGGTAGGTGCCGGGATTGATCGTCTTGGTCGCGCTGTTGGCCACGGCGTAGGCGCCGCTCGAGGCGATCACCGGCACCGGGATCGGCGCCAGCGGGATCTTCTGGGTCTTCGAGGCGGTCGACCCGGACACGTAGGCCGTTCCGCCCAGGCCGGCCGTGAAGCCCGGTCCGGCGCTCACGTCGCCGAAGACCTTCACGCCCGAGTCGAGCTGGACCGTGCTGTTGCCCGAGGCGCCGCCGGTCGAGCTGGCGTAGGCGACGCCCGAGTAGGTGTTGATCGCCTGGGATGCGTAGGTCCCGAGGCTCGAGTCGTAGCTGTCGATGAGGACGTTCTGCTTGAGCTGCAGGTGCTGGTTGGCGAACAGCATGGTCGGGAAGCCGTTCTCGCCCCCGCCCGCGCCGTCGGCCCCGCCCGCCTCGCCCTCGACCACCACGCGCAGGGCCGCGCGCCCGCTGTCCTTCATCGCCATCGCGTCGAGCTGGGTGCGCCCGTCGCCGAGGTCGGTGGCCTCGACCCACAGCACGCCGCCGCCCAGGTAGGCCGGCAGCTCGGGCGTGCCGACGCCACCGCTCTGGCCCGCGCGCAGGGCCTCGATGGCCTCGGCGATGCCGGCCTCGGCCAGGAGCGCCGCGCGCGCCGACTCGAAGCCGGCACCCTGCTCCTGGCTCACGCGCTGGCCGACGCGCAGGAAGACCAGGGCCAGCACCGTCATCGTCCCGAGCAGGATCGTGACCGGGATCAGGGTGCTGCCGCGCCGGCCGTCGCTCCCTCGTCGCATCGCTCGCATCGCAGGCCTCCTCGCTGGCCCTCAGTTGCCCTGGTTCCGGAAGACCACGCTGCGCTGGACGGTGCTCGCGAGCAGCCGTCCGTCGCGGTCGCGCCCCTCCAGGGTGAGGCGCACGGTCACGCGGTTGCCCGTGAAGTCGAGCGCGAAGCCGCGCTCGTCGAGCAGGCCGTTCTGGTTCTGGTCGTCGCCGTCGAGGGTCTCGCCGGCCAGGTACTCGCGCACGTCCTGGCACAGGACCACGCGGCGCTCGCTCGCGCCGCCCGGGTCCTCGATCCACACCAGGCGCCCCTCGTCCACCAGGCCGTCGCCGTCGTCGTCCAGGCCGTCGTCGGCCTCGTCGTACTCGAGCACCAGCCGCTCGAGCGGTCCCCACAGCACGTCGCCGTCCGCGTCGGCCCCCAGGCCACGGCGGAAGTCCAGGTTCGCGTTCGAGAAGGGCGTCTCGGCCTGGGGCGTCGCCACTCCGGCGCTGGAGGCCTTGAGGGCGTCGCACACGCGCTCGAGGACGCGCAGGGCGCGCCCATCGAGCTCGGCCACCGCCACCCCGGTGTTCACCGCGTTGGAGGTCGACTCGGCCGTCAGGAAGACGAGTCCGCCGAGGACCGACATCAGCACGAGGGCCACCGCCATCTCGATCAGCGTGAAGCCGCCCCTGGACCCCATGGCGCCCCTACAGGTCCACCAGGACCGTGACGAGCCCGACCGTGCGCGCCCCGTTCTTGCCGGTCCACGCGACCACGACGCGCACCGGCAGGATGCGGTAGTCCGCGGCGTGGTCGAGCGCGTCCACGACGCCGTCGCCGTTCAGGTCGCGCGGCAGTCCGAGCTCGACGTCGTCCACGTCCTCGCGCAGCTCGGCGCCGACCATGGGGAACTCCACGCGCCCGACGAACCCGTCCGCGTCGCCCGCCTGGACCCCGAGGCCCGCCACGGCGAAGCCCGCGCCGGGCGAAGGTCCCAGCGCCGGGTCGTCGGCGGCGCTCTCGTTGTAGCGCGCGAAGACCTCCGCGAACTCGATGCCCTTCAGCTCCTCGAGCAGGCTCTCGGCCGCGCGCGTGGCCTGGGCCGTCTCGCGCGCGGTCGTGTTGAGCGCGCTCGAGACCACCACCGAGGTCGTCACGGCCCCGGCCACCAGCAGGAAGACCGTGGCCGAGATCATCAGCTCGAGCACGGTGAAGCCCGCCCGCTGGACGTTCCCGTGGCGCTTCATGCCGCCTCGCGTCGCTCGACGGGGGCCGGTCCCGCCTCGCGCAGCGGCGCGGTGGCGCGGTTCAGGAGCTCGCACAGGTCCTGCAGCTCGTCGTCCTGGCGGATGCGGCAGGGCGCCGGGCGCTCGCCGCCGGCGAGCTGCGTGAGGTACACGCGGAAGCGGTACAGCGGGCCGACGATCTTGTGCGTCGAGACCACGCCCACGGCCAGCGTCAGCGGCACGAGGAAGGTCACCGTGAAGACGAGCGAGCTCACCAGGATGCCGCCGATCTCGGTCTTCAACTCCCAGCCGTCGTTCGGCAGCCGGTCGGCCGCGCGCAGCAGGAGGAACGAGACCACCAGGGCCTGGACCAGCGCCGCCAGCGAGGCGGTCGAGAGGAAGATCAGCACGAAGCGCTTCTGGATGCGGGGCTCGATCAGGCGCTTGGTGCGGCGGTTCGGGGCGCTCATCGGGGTCCTCTTCGGATCCGGGCGTGGGGCGCTTTAGGGCCTTGGGGAGGCGCGGCGCTCAGGGAACACCTCCCCTTCCGACGATCCCCAGGGCCTGGAGAGCGCGCCGGGCGGCCGCCTGCGACTCGCCGCCCTGCTCGGCCAGGGCCTTGAGCTCCGGGACGGCGGCGCTCGAGCCGATGCGGGCCAGCGCGAGGCAGGCCAGCCGGCGCACGGAGCGGTCCTCGTGCTGCAGCGCCGCGGCCGCCTCCAGGGCCAGCTCGTGGCGCGGCCAGCGGTGGCTGGAGAGCTCGCCCAGGGCCCGGATCGCGAGCCCCGGATCGGCGTCGGCCAGCTCGGCCCGCAGGCGCGCGAGGGAGCCGCTCCACCAGGCCTCCTCGGCCGCGCGCCAGGCCTCCCAGCGCGACGGGTCGGCCCCGAAGGCCAGCCCGCTCAGCCGCTCGAGCGCTTCCTCGGCGCTCGCGCGCACGGCCGGCGCCTCGTGCGCGAGCAGGGCGATCAGTCCCGGCAGCGCCAGCGCGTCCTCGGCCCGCGCGAGGGCCTGGGCAGCCGCGCGCAGGGTGCGCGCGTCGTCGCGCTCCAGGGCGGCGCGCAGCGCGGTGAGCGTGGGCTCGTCCAGCGGCTTGGGGTGCGCCGGCGCCAGGCGCGCGATCGCCTCCAGCAGCTCGGGCTCGAGCGTGGCGTGAAAGCCCAGGGCCTGCGCCAGGGTCGCCAGGGCCTCGGGCCGCTCGCTGTCGGCCAGGCCGCGCGCCAGGACCGGCCCGACGCGCTGCGGGGCCTCGATCATCCAGCGCCGCAGGGGCTCGAGCGCGCTCGGGTCGGCGCGCACCAGGCCGGCGCAGGCCACCTGAAGCGCGCCGTCCAGGCCCGGCGGCGCGCCGTTCATGGCCCGCCGCAGGAGATCCACGTCGCCGCCGGTACCGATGCGCGCCAGCAGCTCGAGCGCCGCCAGGCGCACCTCGGCCGCCGGTGCCTCGGCCAGGCGCGGCGCCAGCCAGGGGCGCACGGCGCGGCTGCCCGCGACGCTCAGGGCGCCGAGCAGGGCGGCCGATTCCTCCGCCGCCAGCCCGCGCTCGTCTCCCGGTCCGAAGGCGAGCACCGTGAAGAGGTCGGGCTGCGCGGCGGGGCCCAGGGCGGCCAGCTCGCGCTGCAGCCGGGCCGCGTCGGGCGCGGGCCAGGCCTGGGCGCGCTCGAGGCACGCCACGACCGCGCCCACGTCGGAGCACGGTTCGGGCACGAGGCCCGGGGCGAGCGAGAGGACGAGCGGCGCGAGCAAGCGGGGATCCCCGCCCTAGTTCGACTGCGCGCGGGAGGCGTCTTGAAGATCGTTCAGGGCCCTGCGCGGTGCGCGATGCGGGCCCCCAGGCCTTCCAGGTCCGTCCAGAAGGAGGGCCAGGCCTGCGCCAGGCAGTCCGGAGCGCGGAGCCACAGCTCCGGGCGCAGCAGGCCGAGCAGCGCGAAGGCCGCGGCCACGCCCGGATCCCCGCCGGAGTCGAGCACGAGCGGCCCGGGCTCGGGCCCCGCGCCCGGAGCGAGGGCCAGGAAGTCCGTTCCGACCTCGACCGCGAGCCCCAGGGTGCCGAGGCCGCGCGCCAGCGTGCCCAGGCGATCGCTCTCCGCGCCGGGCCATGCCCCGAGGCCGCGCAGCACGCTGGTGGCACCGCCCTCGAGCGCCGCGGCCGCGGCGAGCGCGCACAGCACCGGCGCGAGCTCGGGCTCCTCCGCGAGGTCGAGCTCGGCGCCGCGCTGCGGGAAGCCCTGCGCGGCGAGACCTGCCTCCGTGCGGCGCGCCACGCAGCCGAAAGCCGCCAGGTGCTCGGCGAGCCGCGTCTTGCCCTCCCGGGTGCCGGGCCCGAGCCCGGGCACCTCGAGCGCCCCGCCGCTCAGGCACGCGGCCGCGAGCACCACGGCGGCGGCCACGGCGTCCGGCTCGAGCGCGAGCGGCGTCGTCGGTGCCACGAGCGGCCCGCGCACGCGGAAGCACGCCTCCGGCGGCTCCGCCTCGTGCTCGAGCTCGACCCCGAGCTCCGCCAGGAGGGCGCACGTCCGCCGCACCGGAGGCGCGCCCGCCAGCGCGCCGGTCACGCGCAGCTCGCGCGGCTCGTTCTGCGCGGCCAGGGCCAGGAGCAGGCCCTCGAGCTCCTCGCTCGCGAGCGGCGCGGCGAGCGTGAGGCGCGCGGGCGCCTCGACGGCCACCAGCTCGACGGGCCAGGTCCCGGGCAGGTTCTGGCGCGCCAGCTCGACGCGCGCCCCGGCCAGCGTGCGGAACAGCGCCCGGCTGGGCCGCGCGAGCAGGCTGCCGCGCGCGACGATCGTCCAGCGCTCGCCCGGCGCGCTCGCGAGTGCCACGAGCGGCGTGACCAGGCGCGCCAGCGCGGCCGACTCCCCCACCGCGAGCGCCCCGGGCGCGCGCTGCCCGGCGCCGGGCGGAAGGCCCTCCAGCAGGACCTCGCCCGCCGCCGGTCGCGTGCAGGCGTTCCCCGCCGCCGCCAGCAGCGCGAGCGTCGCCTCCACGTCCGCTGCGCGCGGGATACCGGTGAGCTGCGTCTTCCCGCGCGCCCAGGCGCAGGCCAGCAGCGCGCGCTGCGCCAGCGCCACCGAGGCCGCCGGACGGAAGGTCCCGGAGACGCGCGCGCCCGGCGCGAGGCCGAGGAGCTCGGGGGGAGCGGCGCGCGCCATCGCGCGGATTGTAGGGCCGCGCGCGCCCTGCCATACTCGCGCATCTGGCCCCCACCCCGCGAGCCCCGACGATGCCCCACTCCGATCTCTACCTCGGCCGCACCCCGCGCCTCGGCCGCCTGACGCTGAAGAACTCCGGCAAGGTGCGCGACATCTACGAGGTCGACGCCGAGCACCTCCTGTTCGTCACCTCCGACCGCGTCTCGGCCTTCGACGTGGTCATGCCCCAGGGCATCCCCCACAAGGGGCGCGTCCTGACGACGATCGCCGCGCACTGGTTCGAGAAGACGCGCGAGGTGATCCCGAACCACCTGGTCTCGACGCGCGTCGAAGACGTGCCGGGCCTCGCCAGCGCCGAGCAGGAGCGCCTGCGCGGACGCATCATGCTCGTGCAGCGCGCCCAGCCGACCACGGTCGAGTGGGTCGTGCGCGGGTACCTGGCGGGCTCCGGCTGGAAGGAGTACCAGAAGTCCGGGACGGTCTGCGGCATCCCGCTCCCGAAGGGCCTGGGCTTCTGCCAGAAGCTGCCGAAGCCGATCCTGACGCCGACCACCAAGGAGGAGACGCACGACCTGCCGCTGACGCCGGCCGAGGCGCGCGCGCGCGTCGGCGCGGCGATCTTCGACCCGGCCGAGCGCGCCTCGCTGGCGCTGTTCGAGCGCGGCACGCGCGAGCTGGAGAAGCTCGGGATCCTGCTGGCGGACACCAAGTTCGAGTTCGGCCTGCGCGGCGGGAAGCTGATCCTGATCGACGAGGCCCTGACGCCCGACAGCTCGCGCTTCTGGCCGGCCGAGGGCTACCGCGTGGGCGCCAACCCGCCCAGCTACGACAAACAGGTGCTGCGCGACTACCTGGAGACCCTCGACTGGAACAAGCAGGCCCCCGGACCGGAGCTGCCGGCCGCGATCGTGAACCGCGTGGCCGAGCGCTACCTCGAGATCTGCGAGAAGATCACGGGGCGCTCGATCGCGGAGGTGACGGCGTGAGCGTGGCTCTCCTGATGGGCTCGGACTCGGACTTCCCGCGCCTCGAGCCGGCCGTCAAGGCGCTCAAGGAGCTCGGCATCCCCGTCGTCGCGCGCGTGCTCTCGGCCCACCGCACCCCGAAGGCCGTGGTCGAGTTCGTCGAGGGCGCCCCGAAGCGCGGCATCAAGGTCTTCCTGTGCGCCGCCGGCGGCGCGGCGCACCTGGCGGGCGTCGTGGCGGCCCACACCGACCTGCCGGTGGTCGGGATCCCGATGGACAACCCGCCCCTCGGCGGCCTCGACGCGCTGCTCTCGACGGCCCAGATGCCGGGCGGCGTGCCGGTGGCCTCGGTCGGAGCCTGCGCCGGCGGGCCGCTCAACGCGGCGCTCTTCGCCGCGCGCGTGCTGGCGCTCTCCGACCCGGCCCTGGCCCTGCGCTACGCGAGCTGGCGCGAGCAGGAGACGGCCAAGGTCGCCAAGAAGGACGCGGCCCTGCAGGCCAAGCTGTCCGGCTGAGCGGAGCGCCACGCAGGCCTGAAAAAAGGCACCGCGCGCCCCCCATCCCCGGCGGGCGCGCGGCCTTGCGGCCCTCTCTCGGCCGCGGAGTGCACGGTCCCGGTCGCACGACCGGGGCTGCCCTCCGGAACGCGAACTCGCCCGCGCCTTCCCGGACTTTCTCGCGAACTTCCCGTTGACGGGTCCGGCGCGGCGCGCTCCCGTCTCGGCATGAACCCGGACAACATCACCATCCGCTGGGAGGGCGACGCGCGCACGGGTCGGGCCCGGCTGCTCGACCAGACGCGCCTGCCGGTCGAGGAGGTCTGGATCGAGGTCGCGAGCCTCGACGCCATGGCCGACGCGATCCGGCGCCTGGCGGTGCGCGGCGCGCCCGCGCTGGGCGTGGCGGGCGCCTACGGGCTCGTGCTGGGCTTGCAGGGGGAGCTCCAGCGCTCCCCGGCGGGCTTCCTCGACGCGGTGCGCGCCGCCGCGGCGCGACTCGCCGCCGCGCGGCCCACGGCCGTCAACCTGCCGGCCGCGCTCGAGCGCTCGGTGCTGCGCGCGGAGCGCGAGGCGGGCAAGAGCCCCGCCGCGGTGCTGGCGGCCCTGCTGGAGGAGGCGCGCGCCCTGGAGGCGGCCGAGCACGCCGCCTGCGAGGAGATGGGTGCCCACGGCGCCGCGCTGCTGGCCGACGGCATGGCCGTGATCACGCACTGCAACGCGGGCGCGCTGGCCACGGTCGGGATCGGCACCGGTCTCGCCCCGATCTACGTGGCCGCGCGCCAGGGCAAGCGCCTGCGCATCTTCTCCGACGAGACGCGCCCGCTGCTGCAGGGCGCGCGCCTGACGGCCTGGGAGCTGGCGCGGGCCGGGCTCGACGTGACCGTGATGATCGACGGCGCGGCCGGGCACCTCTTGCAGCGCGGCGGGATCGGGGCGGTGCTCGTCGGCGCCGACCGCATCGCCCGCAACGGCGACGTGGCCAACAAGATCGGCACCTATCCCCTGGCGGTGCTGGCGCGCCGCCACGGCGTGCCCTTCTACGTGATCGCGCCGCTGACGACCTTCGACCCGCGCTGCGCGAGCGGGGCCGCGATCCCGATCGAGGAGCGTCCCGCCAGCGAGGTCACGCACCCGCTCGGAGCCACGGCCGCCCCGCCCGGCGTGGGCGCCTTCAACCCGGCCTTCGACGTGACGCCGGCCGAGCTGGTCACCGCCATCGTCACCGAGCGCGGCGTGATCCACCATCCGGACGAGGCACGGGTGCGGGCTTTCCTGGGGGGCTAGCGGGGAAGGCGAGCGGGGAGTTCTTTCCGGGGTGGGGAAGAGGAGCGCGGGGACCCGGAGAGAAGACGCGGAGCTCGCGGAGAAGAAGGAGGGGGGTGTCGCGCAACGGCGCGCGCTGGGCGTCGGGCCCCGCTCTGGGCAGCAAGCCCGGATCGATTCAGCCTCCGCTGGGCTTCCGTTCGCAGGGGGGGCTCAGCCCACCTCATCCTCTTCGCGAGCTCCGCGTCTTCTCTGCGCGTCTCCGCGCTCCTCTGTCTCTCTTCATATTGCCGTCCGCCCGCGATTCAGTTCGGCACCCCGGGGAACCGATCCAGGGCGCGCACGGTCGCCCCCGCCGTGTCCCCCGCCGCCCGATGACGACCCCGAAGCCCCGGCCCTCGCCCGCGGACCCCGACGACTCGAAGCCGTGGGTGCGGACCCACACCCCGCGCCCCGACGAGCTCTCGCGCGAGACCTTCGAGTTCATCTCCGCCATCGACGAGTACAAGCGCAAGCACATGCGCTCGTTCCTGTCCGACCGCGAGGTGCTGCTCGTCCTGCGCGCGCTCGGCTACGGCCGGCCGGGCGGCACGGGCGAGCCCAGCGAGGGCGAGCTGGCCCAGTTCGCCGCGGCGCGCGCGCGCTACCGCGCCGAGCACGGGCGCCTGTTCCCGACCTGGAGCGAGGTCTTCCAGCTCCTGCTCGGGCTCGGCTACGAGCGCGAGGAGCCGCGCAGCGCGGCCTGAGGCCGCGGCGAGCGGATCGGGAAGGCCTCGGTCAGCTCGCGCACGAGCGCGCGCGTGCGCGTCGCCACGGCCCCGTCGCCCGGCGCGTGCAGCACCTCGGCGATCGCGCCGCCGAGGCGCGCGACCTCGGCCCGCCCGAGCCCGCGCGAGGTGATCGCGGCCGTGCCCAGGCGGATGCCCGAGGCCTGCATCGGGGGCTTCGGGTCGTAGGGGATCAGGTTCTTGTTGCAGGTCACGTCGAGCGCGCCGAGGAGCTGCTCGGCCTCGGCTCCCGTGAGCCCGAGGCCCGAGACGTCGACCAGCATCAGGTGGTTGTCGGTTCCGCCCGAGACGATGCGCAGGCCGCGCTCGCTGAGGGTGGCCGCGAGCGTGGCGGCGTTCTCGACCACGGCGCGCGCGTAGCGCTGGAAGGCCGGCTCGGAGGCCTCGCGCAGGGCCACGGCCTTGGCCGCGATCATGTGCATGAAGGGCCCGCCCTGGCCGCCGGGGAAGACCGCGCTGTCGATCTTCTTCGCCCAGGGCTCCTTGCACACGATCAGGCCGCCGCGCGGGCCGCGCAGGGTCTTGTGGGTCGTCATCGTGACCACGTCGGCGTGCGGCACGGGCGAGGGGTGCACCCCGGCCGCCACCAGCCCGGCGATGTGGGCCTGGTCGACCAGCAAGAGCGCCCCGACCTCGCGCGCGATCGCGCCGAAGGCCGCGAAATCGAGCGTGCGCGAGTAGGCCGAGGCCCCCGCCAGGAGCAGCTTCGGACGCACGGCGAGCGCTTTCGCTCGCACCTGGTCCATGTCGATGCGCTCCGAGCCCCGCTCCACGCCGTAGGAGTGGATCTCGTAGAAGAGGCCCGAGAAGTTCTTCGGGTGCCCGTGCGAGAGGTGCCCGCCGTGGTCGAGCGAGAGCGCCAGGATGCGCTCCCGCGGCCCGAGCAGCGCCATCAGCGCCGCCACGTTGGCCTGCGTGCCGCTGTGGGGCTGGACGTTGGCCGCCTCGGCCCCGAACAGGTCTTTCGCGCGCGCTCGGCAGAGCTCCTCGACCGCGTCGACGTTCTCGCAGCCGCCGTAGTAGCGCTTGCCCGGGTAGCCCTCGGCGTACTTGTCCGTCAGGCAGGTCCCCATCGCGGCCAGGACCTCGGCCGAGGTGTGGTTCTCCGAGGCGATCAGCTCGAGGTGCTGCTCCTGGCGCCGCTCCTCGCGCTGCACGGCTTGCCAGACGGGATCGTCGCTCGGGAATCGCTGCTGCATGGCGGGAGGTGGGGTGCGCGGACGGGGAGTCGAGCCGGCCATTGTGCGTGCCGCCTCCCGCGGCGCAATCGGCACGGGGGTTGCCTTTCGTTCCACGCCGCGAGCGGCGCCACGGGCCACCCGGACGCCCCCGCCCGGGGCGCCGGAACGCGCCAGGAGTTGCGCGCGCCCCGCCCCCTCCCCGATCCTCTCCCCCATGCCCGTCCTGCGTGCGCCCGCGCTCCTCGCCCTGCTCCTCCTCCCCGTCGCCTGCGGTCCGGCCGAGCCGGCCGTGGCTGCGGGGCGGGGGCTCGAGATCCTGCCCTACGACGGTCCGCTCGCGCCGGGGGTCGAGACGCGCGACCCGCGTCCCTACTACCACGACTTCGGCACCGTTCCGGACGGCGAGACGCTGACGCGCGTCTTCCGGCTGCGCAACACGGACCCGGGCGAGGTGGCGATCACCAAGGTCGTGCCGAGCTGCGGCTGCACCGTGCCGGCCCTGCGCGTCCTGCACGCGGACGGACGCGTCGAGGCCGGCCTGCCGGTGCGCTCGAAAGCAGAGAAGCTCGCGGTCGTGCCGAGCGGTGCCGTGGCCGAGCTCGAGGTGCGCGTCGAGACGCGCGACATGATCACCAAGAACACGCACAAGCTCGAGACGATCCGGGTCCAGACCGACTCGCCCAACGGCTACTACCTCACCTTCGAGCTGCACCTCTTCGTGCAGCAGCCCTTCGCGGTCGTCCCGGGGACGCTGGCCTTCGGCGAGGTGCCCGAGGACGGCGGCGGCAGCGCGAAGGTCGAGATCGTGCAGGCCGGCAACCTGGCGCACGAGCTGGGCGAGCTGCGCGCGCCGCCCGCCGGGCTGGCCGTCGACCTCGTCAAGGAGATCCGCCAGGGCAAGGCGCTGTGGACGCTCTCCGCGCGCCTCGAGCCGCCGCTCGCGCGCGGGCCGCTGCGCGAGACGCTGCGCATCGCCACGCGCGACGCGCGCGGCGAGCCGGGGCGCGACCTCGAGGTGCCGCTGACGGCCAGCGTGGTCGGCGCACTCCTGACGGACCCGCAGCGCATCGTCTTCCGGCGCCCGGCCGGGGACGAGCGCGCCAGCGGCAGCGCCGAGCTCTTCTCGCTCCTCGCCGGGCACCGCCTGCGCGTGCTCGGCGTGGACGTGCCCGAGCCGCACCGCGGGCTGCTCGCGGCCGCCTTCGAGCCCGTGGACGCCGAGGACGGGGGCCACAGCGAGCGCTGGCGGATCACGCTGACGCTCGCGGGCTCCGCCGCGGTCGACGAGATCCTGGCCGGGACGCTGACGGTGCGCCTGGACGACCCGCAGCACCCGAGCTTCGCGCTGGACTACGTGGTGCACCCGCGCTGATCGGGCGCGACGCGCGGGCTCACCGCCGCGGCGGGACGATCCGGACGAACTGGCGCTTGCCGTACTGGATCAGGACGCCTCCTTCGGGCGGTCGGTGGATGAGGACTTCCGGGCTCGGGACCACCTCGTCGTTCACCCGCACTCCCCCTCCGGCCATCCGTCGCCTGGCATCGGAGGTGGAGGGCACCAGCCCCAGGCTCTTGAGCAGCGAGGCGAGGTTCGCCACCTCGTTCGGTGACGGCCATTCACGCTCGGGGATGTCCGTCGGCTTCTCCTTCTCGACGAACATCCGGTCGAACTCCGCCTGGGCGGTCGCCGCAGCCTCTTCGTCGTGCAGCAGCGCCACGAGCTCGCGGGCCAGGCGCACCTTGGCCGCGCGCGGGTGCCCGGCCAGCAGCGCGGCGCGCTCGGCCTCGGACACTCGCGTCAGCAGCTCGAACCAGGTCGCCATGGCCTCGTCCGGCAGGCTCATCGTCTTGCCGAAGACCTCGCGCGGCGCGTCGGTCAGGCCGATCGCGTTGGCGTAGGACTTCGACATCTTGCGCCCGTCGAGGCCGTTGACGAGCGGCGTCGT
>Ga0315910_10001517_pt1 | contig 21219 bp, 16 predicted proteins | sample EdamamesoilMG_FD_204470 | JGI IMG/M metagenome (GOLD analysis project Ga0315910, IMG submission 204470) | Garden soil microbial communities collected in Santa Monica, California, United States - Edamame soil | ecosystem: Environmental > Terrestrial > Soil > Garden | place: USA: California...
GGGTGCGTACACCTACGTCGACACCTTCGACAACTTCATGCGCGGCGACTCGCCGACGCCCACTCCGGTTCGCCTCTACAACGGCAGCCTGACGGGCAGCGGTTACGACCAGGTGAGCGCGCTCGCCCTTTCGATCGGCGAGGAGTGGCGTCCGGTGGGCGCCGACCAGTCCGGCCACTGGGTGCCGCTGGGTGATCGCAACGGTGTGATCGAAGGCACGCGCTTCCTGCCGCAGGAAATCAACACCACGAGCGAAGAAGTGAGCTCGGCGTACATGATGATGCGCTTCGGCAGCGCCGAAGATTCCGAGGGCATCCAGTTCTCGGGCAACATCGGCGTCCGCTGGGTCCGCACGGACTTCCTCGCGCTGGGTTCGGCGAGCGCGCCGGAACCAGGCGCGTTCGGCGACGAAGAGGATTGCCAGCCGCCGGACAACCTGCCGCCGGGAGCCCCGCCGTGGTCTCCGTCGGCCTTCTGCCAGGCGTACCCGGATCCGGCACAGCGCACCACGATGTTTGCCTTCGCAAACGGCGCGACTGCGGAATACAACGCCGATACCTCGTACGACAACTGGCTGCCGAGCTTCAACCTGAAGGTGAACCTCACCGACCAGTTCCTGATGCGCTTCGGCTTCTCCAAGGCCATGGCGCGTCCGGATCTCGGCCTGACGCGTAACTACTTCCGCCTGGTCGAGGCGGACGAGAACGACGATGGCACTTGGGGTGGTCTGCGCGCCGACACGGGCAACGGTTACCTCAAGCCCATCAAGTCGACGCAGTTCGACCTGTCGGGCGAGTGGTACTTCTCGCGCGTCGGCCAGCTGTCCCTGTCCTTGTTCTACAAGGAACTCAAGGACGTGTGGACCAACGGCTTCTACGTGCAGAACCTGGAGATCGAGGCAGGCGCGGTCCCGGGTGGTGCAGCGGTGGAGATCCCGGTGACTGTCGTCGCCCCGATCAACTCCGACGAGAAGGGCACGATGAAGGGCTTCGAACTGGCCTACCAGCAGTTCTATGACTTCCTGCCCGGCTTCTGGAGCGGCTTCGGTATCGGTGCCAACTACACCTACATCGAGAGCGATGGCGTGCCGCAGGCGATCCTGGATCCCAACGGCACGGGTGGCACGGCGGGCGCCGGCGCGAAGGTCGACACCGACTATCTGCCGCTGACCAACCTGTCGAAGGACAACGTGAACTTCCAGCTGATGTACAACAAGGGCCCGGTCGATGCCCGCATTGCCTACAGCTGGCGCTCGCGTTACCTGCTGACCATCCGCGACGTGATCACGCCGTACTCGCCGATCTTCAACGAAGACACGGGTCAGCTGGACGCGTCGTTCATGTACTCGATCAACGACAACGTCAAGGTCGGTGTTCAGGCCATCAACCTGACCAACGAGGTCGTGAAGACGAGTCAGGTGCTCGAAGCGGACTCCGACCACATTCTCACGGGGGGACGTTCGTGGTTCATGAGCGATCGGCGCGTGTCGGCCATCGTTCGCGTGAACTTCTGACGATAGGAACGTAGAGATGTAAGAAGACCGCCGGCCGAAAGGCCGGCGGTTTTTTTTGGGTCCGCGTTCTGCGGGCTCAGCGAGGCGGGCGCAGGTCCAGGAAGGTATTGAGCGTCAATCGCCCGGTGCGCGGATTGGTGTCGGGCGCGAAATCCGCGGGGATCGATCCGGAGTGCAGGCTGGTGCCGCGATAGACCAGCGCGCGGTTGAACACCGCATCGAAAGCCGCGACCTGTTCGAACAGCGCGGTGCTTCCGTTCACGAAGCCGGGCGCCGGGATGCCATGCTCGGCGACGTCGACATCCACCGTGCGCGCATAGTCGTGGACGTTTTCAGGGGTGATGACTTCATAGCCGGTCTGGCGATGGCGGTAGAACGCCGTGCCGCCGTGCCGGGGCTCGCACAGGTAGTGCAGCACGGCGATGGTTTTCATGTCCGTGCCATCGAAATGCGGAATGCGCTGGAACGGGACCGTTTCCTCGGGCCGGAACGTGACCAGCGAGAAATTGCATTCGGTCGGGACCAGGTCGTTCGGTGGCCCGAAGAGCTCGGGCATCAGTGCCTGCAGGCGATGGCGCACCAGCTTCACGTATTCGAAAGTGCCGGTGGCGCGTACTCCCGGATACAGCCTCGACGTCGTGGAAAACACGCCCTGCGTCGCCGCATGCGTCACCAGCGCCTGGGGATCGGGATGAAAGTTGTCGATGACGATGACGGGCGCCTGCTGGCGTCCGACGCGTTCCATGCGAGCCACGGGCCGTCCGGCCCTGGATTCCGTCCTTGTTCCGTCCACTCGACACCATTCCCGCGCGGAGCCGTCATCTGGCGTGCGTGATCTGACTCACGCGGCGCGGCAATCGTTCGCCACACCGAAGATTAAGTTTTTCCGTGTCCCTTATTTGAAGCAGCGCACAGGTCGTTCGAATCCAGTTCGGAGGATCGCGGCCGATACAACGGGATGGAGAACCCCGGTGCCCGAGTCCCGCCAAAACCCCAACGCCACCATTAACCGCCGTAGCCTGCTGCTCGGCGCGGTGTTCATGCTGGGCGGCGCCGCGGCGCTGACGCGTTTCGTGCGCAAGCCGGCCGCGGACGGTGTCGTCGAGACGGTGTTTTCACCCGAACAGTTCGCACTGCTCGAGCAGGTGGTCGACGTGATCATCCCGCGCACCGACACGCCGGGCGCGCTCGACGCCGGCGTGCCGGCCTTCATGCACCAGATGCTGGCCGAGTGGGCTTCGCCCCAAACACGCGCCGACGTCATCAACGTGCTGGAGAGCATCGAGCGGCGCGCGTGGAACAAGTACGGCGCCGCGTTTCGCGAATTGCCCGGCGAGCGGCGATTCGAGGTGATGCGCGCGCTCGACGACGAAGGACTGGCGCGCGAAGACCTGGCGTACCGGAAATTCAAATCGCTGGTGCTGGTGGGCTACTACCACTCCGAACTCGGCGCGACGCAGGAATTAAGATACGAGCTGGTGCCGGGCGCCTGGCGTTCCTGCCTCCCGCTCACCGAGGTCGGACGCGCTTCGGCGGTCTGAGCCGGCGCGGGGAACACGAATGGATTTCGATGCCATTGTCGTAGGGTCGGGGATCAGCGGCGGCTGGGTCGCCAAGGAACTGTGCGAGCGCGGCCTGAAGACCCTGGTGCTGGAACGCGGCCGCGACGTGCAGCACCGCGTCGACTATCTCGACTTCTCGCCGCCATGGGAGCTGCCGCACCGGGGCATGGTGCCCGAAGAGGAAAAGGCGCAGCACTACGCCATCCAGAGCACCAGCTATGCATTCAACTCCGCGTCGAGCCAGTGGTTCGTGCGTGACAGCGAGCATCCGTACAGCACGCCGATGGACCGGCCGTTCAAGTGGATTCGCGGATACCAGCTCGGCGGCCGCTCCATCACCTGGGGTCGCCAGACGTATCGCATGAGCGATTTCGACTTCAACGCGAACCGGCTCGACGGCCACGGCGTCGACTGGCCGATTCGATACGCCGACATCTCACCGTGGTACGACCGCGTCGAGCGCTTCGCCGGCATCTCCGGCTCGAACGAAGGCCTCGAGCAGCTTCCGGACGGGCAGTTCCTCGCGCCGATGGCCCTCAACTGCGTCGAGCGGGCGTTCAAGCAGAAGGTGGAGGCGGACCACCCGACGCGCCGCGTGACCGTGGCCCGTTGCGCGCATCTCACCGAGCCCACGCCCGAGCACATCGCGCTCGGCCGCGGCCCCTGCCAGTTGCGCAACGTCTGCGAACGCGGCTGCGGTTACGGCGGATATTTTTCTTCGCTTTCGGCGACGCTGCCGGCGGCGCGCAAGACCGGCAATCTCACGGTCATTACCGATGCCATTGTCGAACGCCTCGACTACGACCACGCCAAGCAGCGCGTGTCGGGCGTGCGGGTCATCGATGCGAAGACCAGACAGGGCCGCTCCTACCAGGCGCGCGTGGTGTTCGTGTGCGCCTCGACGCTCGGCACCGCGCAGATCCTGCTGGCGTCGCGCTCCGAACATTTTCCCAACGGCCTCGCCAATCGCTCGGACACCGTCGGTCGCTACCTGATGGACCACGTGATGGGCCTCGGCGCCACCGGCACCCATCCCGGCTTCCTCGATCGTTACTACTATGGACGGCGGCCCGCGGGCTTCTATCTACCGCGCTACGTCAATCTCACCGAACGCGGCGCCACCGACTTCGTGCGCGGCTTCGGCTTCCAGGGCTATTCGTATCGCAGCAGCTGGGACCGTGGCGTGAACGAGCCGGGCGTCGGCGCCGAGCTCAAGCAGCGGCTGCGGTATCCCGGCCGATGGGAGATGACGCTCATCGGCTTCGGAGAAATGCTGCCGAGGCCTGACAACCGCGTGACCCTGAGCGAACGCACCGATCGCTGGGGCATTCCGCTGCTGCACATCGACTGTACGCATGGCGAGAACGAGCGGCGTATCGCCGAGCGCGCCAGCCGCGACGCCGCGGCCATGCTGGCCGCCTCGGGTTACGAGAACATCAGATCGAACGGCCCGATCCGGGCGCCGGGCGACGCCGTGCACGAGATGGGGACGGCGCGCATGGGCCGGGATCCGGCCACCTCGGTCCTGAACCGCTACAACCAGGCGCACGACGTCACCAACCTGTTCGTGACCGACGGGTCGTGCATGACCTCGACCGGTACCGTAAATCCTTCGCTGACCTACATGGCCCTGTCGGCCCGGGCGGCCAACCATGCCGCCGACCTGATGGGGTCGGGGGAGATATAAGAAGAGGGGGGTTCAGCGCGGCTTACGGGCGCCCGTGGCGGGCCTCACCCGGACCTGCAGCTCCCGGAAGTCCGGGATCAGCCCCCTCAGGGTGGGCTCCAGATCGGCCAGGGCGAAGCGCATCCGGGCCGCCCAGGCAGAGGATTCCGCCACGACCGTAAGCTTTCCGCTCTCCAGGGAGCACCGATTTACCTTAACCGCGAGGTCGGGGCCCAAGGCGTTCATTACTGCGACCTGCCACTCGGACGCCTGTTGGTCCTTCCGGGCACGCTCAACCAGTGTTGGCAGGCGTGCCGAGATTAAGTCGCCGGCCGTCCTCGGGGAAAACCCTTGGCGGACCCTTTGCTTGTCTCGGTGGGGTGTTTTCGGCATAGTTTCGCGCCTGCTGGGCCTTGAAAGATTGCTCTTTGAGCGTGTCGATGGAGCGGACGACGAGGATGCCAGCCATGTGCAAGCTGTTGAAGATACTTGCTGCGCCAGCCAGAACAACGCCAATGGCGAGCGGTATCCATGAAGTCGCCCCCCCGGAGTCCGCGCGATGAACATCATTTTCTTCTCGCGCCGCGAAGGTCGGGCCCGACATTTCAACCTAGGACATCCCCTCGCCGTGGCCGGCTTCGCCACGGTGCTGGTCGCCATCCTGGCGACCGCCTTCAGCCTCGGCCTCAAGATCGGCGAGAGCCGCAGCGCGCCGCGCGGCGTGTCGAGCTGGGCCCAGACCCTCTCCGAACAGCAGGCCGAGATCAAGGAATTGAAGGCCGAGCTGCAGCGTCGCGTCGACGCCGTGGCCATGCGTATCGGCCAGATGAACGCCCACGTGATCCGCCTGGATGCTCTGGGCAAGCGCCTCACGCAGATGGCGAACATCGACAAACGTGAGTTCGATTTCGAAAGCCAGCCGGCCATCGGCGGCCCGGAAGGCTCGGATATCGGCGCTTCCATGCAGGCCCCCGACCTCAGTGCCCTGCTGAACGGACTCGAACAGAAGATTTCCTCGCGCGACGCCCAGCTGGCGGCGCTCGAGAATGCGCTCCTTTCCAAGAAGCTGGACGAGCAGATCCGCCCGGACGGTCGTCCGGTGCGCGAGGGTCACATCTCCTCGTACTTCGGCGAGCGCCAGGACCCCTTCAACGGCCACCAGGCCTTCCACAAGGGAATCGATTTCGCGAGCGCGCAGGGCGCGGACGTGGTGGCGGTCGCTGCCGGCGTCGTGACCTTCGCGGGCGAGAAGGCCGGGTACGGCAACCTCGTCGAAGTCAGCCACGGCAACGGGCTGGTGACGCGCTACGGGCACAACGCGAGCATCGCCGTCGGCGTGGGTCGCACGGTGTCTCGTGGCGATACGCTGGCGCACGTGGGATCCACGGGCCGCTCGACCGGCCCGCACGTGCACTTCGAAGTGCTCAAGAACGGTCGGCAGATCGATCCACTGAGCTTCATCGGCCGCTAGTCAGCGCCCCGCAGTTTTCACCCGGAAGCCTCGCATTCTTGCGGGGCTTCTGCATTTTCATGGCTTGCAGGGCCGGGGCCGCGGCCCAATAGACGCGAGCCAGTCCGGGCTTCTGAAACCAGTACCGTGCGCTCAGGTCTATCCGTAGAATACCGGCCCGGCGCGGCGGCACACTGTTGTAAGTAACTGTCCGCCTTAGAGTTTTCTGGCAAGGAATCATCAGTGCTCAATCTTCTGACGCGACTCTTCGGCAGTCGCAACGATCGCATCGTCAAGGGCTATGAGACGACGGTGCGCAAGGCGGCTGGCTTCGAGAGTGCCTTGCAGGCCTTGAGCGATGAGGCGCTGAGTTCCAAGACCGATGAATTCCGCAAGCGGCTGGCCGAGGGCGAGAAGCTGAACGACCTCGCGCCCGAGGCGTTCGCCGTGGTGCGCGAGGCCGCGCGACGTACGCTGAAGATGCGTCATTTCGACGTGCAGCTCATCGGCGGCCTCACGCTCAACGACGGCCGCATCGCCGAGATGCGCACCGGCGAGGGCAAGACGCTGATGTCGACGCTGGCCGCGTATCTGAACGCGCTCACCGGCGAAGGCGTGCACGTGGTCACCGTCAACGAGTACCTCGCGCAGCGCGACGCCGACTGGATGGGGCCGATCTACCGGTTCCTGAAGCTCACCGTGGGCGTGATCAGGAACCAGCAGGACTCGGCCGAGAAGCGCGCCGCGTACGCCTGCGACATCACGTACGGCACCAACAACGAATTCGGTTTCGACTACCTGCGCGACAACCTCGCGTTCAGCCTCGAAGAGCGGGTGCAGCGCAAGCTGGCCTTCGCCATCGTCGACGAAGTCGACTCGATCCTCATCGACGAAGCGCGCACGCCGCTGATCATCTCCGGCCCGGCCGAAGAGAACACCGAGCTGTACATCAACATCAACCAGCTGGTGCCGCGCCTCAAGAAGCAGATCGGCGACGAAGAGCAGCAGGGCAAGCCCACCCGCGAGGGCGAGGCGCCCACGTTCGTCCCCGGCGACTACAGCGTCGACGAGAAGCAGAAGCAGATCCATCTCACCGAGGCGGGCCACGAACACGTCGAGCAGCTGATGCTCGAGTCCGGGCTGCTGCGCGAAGGCGAGAGCCTGTACGACCCGTCGAACATCCGGCTGATGCACCACCTGAACGCGGCGCTGCGTGCGCACGCGATCTACAAGCGCGACGTGGAATACATCGTGCGCGGTGGTGAGGTCATCATCGTCGACGAATTCACCGGCCGCACCATGCCGGGCCGGCGCTGGTCCGACGGCCTGCACCAGGCGGTCGAGGCCAAGGAAGGCGTGAAGGTTCGCGCCGAGAACCAGACGGTCGCGTCGATCACCTTCCAGAACTACTTCCGCCTCTACAAGAAGCTGTCCGGCATGACCGGCACGGCGGACACCGAAGCGCCGGAATTCATGCAGATCTACGGCCTGGAAGTGGTCGTGATCCCGACGCACCGCCCGATGATCCGCAAGGACAACGCCGACTTCGTCTACCTGACTCAGAACGACAAGTACAAGGCCATCATCGAGGACATCGAGGACTGCGTGAAACGCGGGCAACCGGTGCTGGTCGGCACCACCTCGATCGAAAGCTCGGAGTTGATCTCCGGCGTGCTCAACAAGCACAAGATCGGGCACGACGTCCTGAACGCCAAGCAGCACGAGCGCGAGGCGCACATCGTCGAAAACGCCGGCATGCCGGGACGCGTGACCATCGCCACGAACATGGCGGGCCGCGGCACCGACATCAAACTCGGCGGAAATTTCGAGGCCGAACTCGAGGCGGCCACCAAGGCCGCGGGTGAGGCGGGCGTGGACGAAGTCACCGCCGCGAGGATGCGCAGCGAATGGCAGGCGCGGCACGACCAGGTGGTGGCGGCCGGTGGTTTGCACATCGTCGGCACCGAGCGCCACGAGTCACGCCGCATCGACAACCAGCTGCGCGGCCGTTCCGGCCGCCAGGGCGACCCGGGTTCGAGCCGCTTCTATCTATCGATGGAAGACAACCTGATGCGCATCTTCGGCGATCCGAATCGCACGAAGAAATGGCTGGCCATGGCCGGCATGAAGGAAGGCGAGGTCATCGAGAGCGGCATGCTCACGCGCCAGATCGAGAAGGCGCAGCGCAAGGTGGAGAGCCACAACTTCGACATCCGCAAGCAGCTGCTGACCTTCGACGACGTCGCCAACGACCAGCGCAAGGTCATCTACCAGCAGCGCACCGAACTCATGGGCGCCGAGAATCTCGGTGACGCGGTGCGCGGCATCCGCGCCGAGGTGGTCGGCGGCATCCTCGACCAGTACCTGCCGTCGAACGTCAGCCACGAGGAGTGGAACCTCGCGGGCCTCGCGGACAGCATCGCCAAGAATTTCTCCACGCAGGTCGACCCGGTGCAGTGGCTCAAGGACCAGCCCGAGCTCGAGGAAGAGACCCTGCGGGGCCGCATCATCGGCGCCATCGACGCGATGTACGACGCCAAGGTGACGCGCATCGGCAACCAGCCGAACGGCGTGCCCATCATGCGGCACATCGAGAAGGACGTGATGCTCAAGGTGCTCGACCAGCAATGGCGCGATCACCTGGGCGCCATGGACTACCTGCGCCAGGGCATCCACCTGCGCGGTTATGCGCAGAAGGACTATCGCTACGAGTACAAGCGCGAAGCCTTCGAGCTGTTCGCCGCCATGCTCGAACGCATCAAGTTCGACACCGTGACCATCCTCGCGACGCTCGACGTGCAGATCAAGACGCCCGAGATGATCGCGCGCGAGGAAGAAGCGCGCCGCGCGCGCCTCAACCGCGCCCTGCAGATGCAGCACGCCGAGGCCGCGTCACTGTCGCAGCTCGGCGCTGTGCCGGCCGAAGGCCAGCCGCAGCAGGCGCCTCCGCCCGGAGCCATGGGACAGGGCGCGCGCCAGCCCGCCCCTCCCATGCAGGCGCCGCCGCAGGGCCAGCCGCAGCGCCCCGTGCGCGCGGCTCCCAAGGTGGGTCGCAACCAGCCCTGTCCGTGCGGCAGCGGCAAGAAGTTCAAGAACTGCCACGGCGTTCTCGAAGGCGTCGAGTAGTTTGGAAATGGGGACATTCCTCGATTCCTAGCAAATGGGGACGGACCTCAAACCGCGCTTGCGCGTGGTCGCCGCGGCGCTGTTCGACGCCGCGGGTCGCGTGCTCATCGCGCAGCGCCCCGAAGGCAAACACATGGCCGGCTGGTGGGAATTCCCCGGCGGCAAGGTGGCGGCCGGCGAGAGCGATCCGGAAGCGCTGGTACGCGAGCTGCGCGAAGAGCTCGGGGTGGAAACCCGGCCGGACGCCGAGGTCATGACGTTGACCCATGAGTACCCGGATCGCACCATCGACCTGGTGCTGTGGCGCGTGTCGCTGTTGCGCGGCACGCCCCGCGGCCTCGATGGCCAGCAATTGAAGTGGGTGGAATGTCAGTCATTGGGCGGTGAGCGCCTCCTGCCCGCCGATGCGCCCTTCATCGAAGCATTGTCGGCGCATCGCAGTTGTTATCATCCGGCGCCCAAGCCTGAACTCACACGGTAGATACCCATGGCCCAGGAACAGCAACTTCCCGAAATCAAGCTCGACGCGGCGCAGCTGTACCGCGAAGAGATCTTCACCGATCGCAAGGCGGGCACGCTGCGCCGGCTGGTGCCGGTGAAGAGCGACGGCAGCGACGACAGCTCGCGCCCGGTGCTGTATTCCGGCCAGACGCAGCTGCTGACGCCGGCGGGCGTGTTGCCGCTCGCGTTCGAACTCGAGGCCACCTCGCTCGAAGACGCGTGCAACCAGTTCCCCGCGGCGGTGAAGATCGCCATCGAGCAGGCCATCGAAGAAGCGCGCGAGATGCGGCGCGAAGCCGCGTCACGCATCGTGGTGCCGGGCGCCGGCGGCGACATGGGTGGCGCGCCGCCGGGCGGGCGCATCAAGCTGTAAGAGGGTGCCGGAGCATGCACTCCGGCATGACTTGCTAGTGCGACTCTTCCACCAAATGGACGCCGCGGTTTCGCGGCGTTTTCCGTCGTGGCGCGTGAGCGCCTGAAGATGATGCATGCTCCGGCACCGTCTTACCGCCTGAAGTCCGCCTTGTGAGCCAGATACCACTGGTAGGTCTGCTCGATGCCTTCCCGCAGGCCGATGCGCGCGCGCCAACCCAGCGCGGTGAACTTCGACACGTCGAGCAGCTTGCGCGGCGTGCCGTCGGGCTTGCTGGTGTCGAATCGCAGCTCACCCCGGTAGCCGACGATCTCGCAAATCAGGCGCGCGAGATCACCGATGGCGACGTCTTCGCCGGTCCCGGTGTTCAACGCCACGTCACCTGAATAGTGGCTCATGGCATGAACACAGGCGTCGGCGAGATCGTCGACGTGCAGGAATTCGCGGCGCGGCGTGCCCGTGCCCCAGATCACCACCTCGGCCGCACCCGACTCCCGCGCATCGTCTATGCGCCGCAGCAGCGCCGGCAGCACGTGCGAGGACTCGAGGTTGAAGTTGTCGCCCGGCCCGAAGAGATTGGTCGGCATCAGCGAAATGGCGTCGAACTGGTGCTGGCGCCGGTAGGCCTGGCAAAGCTTGATCCCGGCGATCTTGGCGATCGCATACGGTTCGTTGGTGGGCTCGAGCGCGCCCGTCAGCAGCATCTCCTCGGTCATCGGCTGCGCGGCCAGGCGCGGGTAGATGCAGCTCGATCCGAGGAACAGCAGCTTGCGCGCACCGTGGCGCCAGGCGGCGTCGATGACGTTCAGCTGGATCTCGAGGTTGTCCCGCAGGAAATCCACCGGGTAGGTGTTGTTAGCCAGGATGCCACCCACCCGGGCGGCGGACAGGAAAACGTAGGCGGGGCGTTCGCGCTCGAAGAACCCGCGGACCGCGGCCTGGTCGCGCAGGTCCAGCTCCGCGCTGCTGCGCAGGAGCAGGTTTTCGCAGCCCGCGGCACGCAATTTCCTGACGATGGCCGAGCCGACAAGGCCATTGTGACCTGCGACATAGACTGATGAGTCGCCAATAGCGAGTATCATCGGCGGAGCGTAACACTTCGCGCGGTGGCAATGATTCCAGCAAACTTTCCCGACCGTTCAGTCGTCGTGGTCGGATTGGGATACGTCGGTCTGACTCTCGCAGTGGAACTCGCCGCCGCCGGATTCCGCGTACATGGCATCGATGTCCGCAGCGACATCATCGGCGCGCTCGACAAGGGTGAGCCGCACTTCTGGGAAGACGGTCTCGCGGAACGCCTGCGCTACGTGCTCGCCAGCGGCCGTTTCACCTACTCGGCGGGCTTGCCCCGTGAATGTGACGCCACGGTGTTCGTGATCACCGTGGGCACACCGCTCGATGCTTCCGGACGCGCGCGCCTCGACATGATCGAAAACGCGTGCCGCGAAATCGCGCAGCTCATGCGATCGGGCTCGCTGATCATCCTGCGCTCGACGGTGCGCATCGGCACGGCGCGCAAGGTGGTGATGCCGGTGCTGGAGTCCACGGGCAAGGCCTTCGAGCTCGCCGTCTGCCCCGAGCGCACGCTCGAAGGGCGCGCGCTGACGGAGCTGCACGAACTGCCGCAGATCATCGGGGCCGACACCAGCGAGACCGCGCATCGCGCCTCCCAGCTGTTCGGCTTCCTCACGCCCACGACGCTGCGCGTGCATGGGCTCGAGACCGCCGAGATCATCAAGCTGGTCGACAACACCTACCGCGACGTCACCTTCGCCTTCGGCAACGAAGTGGCGCGCATCTGCGATGCGGTCGGCGTCAGCGCGCACGAGGTCATCAGCGCGGGCAAACTGGGTTACACGCGCACCAATGTCGCCATGCCCGGCCCGGTCGGTGGTCCCTGTCTCGAGAAGGATGCGCACATCCTGCGCGAGAGTTGCCGCGACTACGACCTGGAACTGGACATCACCTCCGCCGGCCGCCGCATCAACGAGCGGCAGCCGCTCGAGTCCGCGAAGTTTCTCCGCGGCGTGGTCCCCGCCAAGCTGCGCGACGGATTCACGATCGCGCTGCTGGGAGTGGCGTTCAAGGGTTACCCGGCCACCAACGACACGCGCGGCACCATGGCGGTTCCCATCATCCGCGCGCTGCGCGCGCAATTCCCGGGCGCGAAATTCCGCGCCTTCGATCCGCAGGTGAGCAAGCAGGAATCCGCGGCATTGCTCGAGTGCCCGGCGGTCGACACGCTCGAGCAGGCATTCGCGGGCGCGGACATCGTGTGCATCCTGAACGCGCACGTCGCGTTCCGCTCCATGCCCGTGGCCTCGTTGTCCGCCACCATGCATGAGCAGGCCATCGTTTACGACTTCTGGAATCTGTTCTCGGGCAAGATCGTCGAGTTCCGGCGCGGTGTGAAGTACGTGGCCGTCGGCAGTCACTGCTTTGCCAGCAACGAATGGAAGGCATCGTGAAGAAATATTTCGTGACCGGAGGCGCGGGTTTCATCGGCTCGGCCATCGTCCGCAGGCTGCTCAAGCTGGGTCACCCGGTGGTGGTGCTGGACGACGATTCGCGCGGGCGCGACGACCGCATCGAGAACGTCGACGGTGACCTGCGCATCGTGCACGGCGACGTGCGTGACGCCGCGGCGATCGCGGATGCCGCGCGCGGCGCCGATTGCTGCATCCATCTGGCGGCGGTCAATGGCACCGAGAATTTCTACAAGTGCCCGGATCGCGTCCTCGACGTCGGCATCCGCGGGATGCTGGCGGTGATGGATGGCTGCGCGAAGAGCGGCGTGCCGGAGCTCATCGTGGCCTCATCCTCGGAGGCTTACCACGAGCCTCCCGTGATCCCGACGCCCGAGCGCGTGCCGCTGGTCATTCCGGATCCGTACAACAAGCGCTACTCCTATTCGGCCAGCAAGATCGCCACCGAGATGCTGGCCATCCACGTGGCCGCCCGCGACTTCAAGCGCGTGCTCATCGTGCGGCCTCACAACGTGTACGGGCCGGACATGGGCTACGAGCACGTGATCCCGCAGCTCGCGGTGCGCGCCGCACAGGCGCTGCGCGCCGAATCCGACGTCATCAACCTCGACATCAAGGGTGACGGCAGCCACACGCGCGCTTTCATCTTCATCGAGGATTTCGTGGACGGGTTCCTGCTGGTGGAGCGTTCCGGCGAGAACCTCGGCACCTATCACATCGGCGTCGAGCAGGAGATGCGCATCGATCACATTGCCGGGCTCGTCTGCCAGGCACTCGGCAAGCGCGGCGTGCTGAACAAGATCCCCTCGAGCAGCGGCGAGCCCGCGCGCCGCTGTCCCGACACGGCGAAGCTGCGTGCCCTCGGTTTCCAGGCGCACACCAGCCTGGAGGCGGGAGTGGCGCGCACCGTGGAGTGGTACGCGGCGAATACTTCCAGGCGTTGACGCGCCACGTCAGAAAACGCCTCCGAAGCGGAGGCGTCAATTGAGTTGAAGCGGGGTGTCGGGAGTTATGCCGGAATGCATGCTCCGGCACCCTCTCACTTCGGGCCTGCTCCCAATTCCCGGTCGAAGAAGCGCACGATGTTGGCGTGCGCGTGCAGCCCGCTGACGTTCTGGCGGATCAGCCCGTGTTTGCCACCGGGGTAGGTCATCAGTTCGAACGGCTTCTGCAGGTCCTGCAGCTTCTTCATGAGCACCGTGCTGTTGGCGAACAGCACGTTGTCGTCGGCCATGCCATGCACCAGCAACAGCGGGCGCGAGAGCCTGTCCGCGTAACTGAGCACGTTGCTGGCCGCGTAGCCCGCGGGATTCGCCTGCGGAGTGGATAGATAACGCTCGGTGTAGTGCGTGTCGTACAGCGTCCAGTCGGTCACCGGTGCGCCGGCCACGCCGGCCGCGAACGCATCCGGCGCCTGCATCAGCGACATCAGCGTCATGTAGCCGCCGTAACTCCAGCCGAAGATGCCGATGCGCCGGCCGTCGACGAACGGCAGCGTGCGCAGGTATTCCACCCCGCGTACCTGGTCCTGCACCTCCACGCCCGCGAGCCGGCCGCCGCCGGGTCCGATCACCGCGGTCTCGAACTTCGTGCCGCGCATGCCGCTGCCGCGATTGTCGAGCGCGAACACCACGTAGCCGTGTTGCACCAGGTACTGGTGGAACAACGAGCCCCAGGCGTTGAACACGCGCTGCACGCCGGGCCCGCCATAGACATCCACCAGCACCGGGTAACGTTTCCCAGGCTCCAGCACCCGCGGCTTCAGCAGCTTGTAGTAGAGCTGCTGGCCGTCGGCCGCCTGCAGCGATCCGAATTCCGCGTGCACGTGTTCGTCGAGGTAGGGCGCGTACGGATGCCCGGCATCGAGCCTGTTGGGGACGAGTTCGGTCAGCGCCTTGCCGTCGGCGCGCCGCAGCGTCACGTTGGCCGGGGTGTCGGCGTTGGAGTACGTGTCGACGAACACGTGCGCATTCATCGACATGTTGATGGCGTGGGTGCCGGCGCCGGGCGTGACTTGCCGCGGCTTCGAGGGCTTGTCCAGCGACACCCAGAAGAGCTGTCGCTCGAGCGGTGAGGGCAGGTTGGCGGTGAAGTACACGCGCCGCGCGCCTTCGTCGACCGCGCGCACCGCGGCCTCGCTGCCGATGCCCTCCACCATGTAATCGCCCGGGGTCAGCGGACGGACCAGGCTGCCATCGTTGTCGTACAGGTAAAGATGCTGGAAGCCGTCGCGCGACGACGCCCAGATGAACTGCTGCGCGCGCTGCAGGAAGGCGAGCTCGTGGTGCAGCGGCACCCAGGTGTCGCTGTGCTCGGTGAGCAGCACGCGGCTGCGGCCGGTGAGCGCATCGAACTGCAGCAGCTCGAGCGTCTTCTGGTCGCGGCTCTGGCGCTGCACGGCGATACCGCGGCTGTCCGGGAACCAGTCGACGCGCGGTAGATAGATGTCGGCGTCGGGCCCGAGGTCGAGCGGCACGCGCCCGTCATCCGCCAGGTCCGCGACCTGCAACGTGACCCGCGCGTTGGCGGTGCCGGTGGACGGGTATCTCTGGTGCACGATGCGCGCGCCCATGGCCTGGATCTCGAAGCGTTCCACTTCGGCCACCGGCGTCTCGTCGACGCGGGTGAACGCGATGCGCCGCTCGTCCGGCGACCACCAGTAACCCGTGTCGCGGTCCATTTCCTCCTGCGCGATGAACTCCGCGACGCCGCAACTCACCAGGCCGCCGCCTTCCCGCGTGATGGCGCGCTCGGTGCCGTTGGCGAGGTCGATCACGTACAGGTTCCGGTCGCGGATGAAACTCACGAAGTGCGAATGCGGCGAAAAACGCGCGTCGGTTTCGTAGGCGTCGGAGGTGGTCAGGCGCTGCACGGCGTCCGCAGCCGGGCGCGCGAGATCGTAGACGTACAGGTCGCCGTTCAGCGGGATCAGCAGGTGGCGGCTGTCGGGCGCGAAGCTGTATTCGACGATGCCGGAGAGGGCGGCCGTGCGCTGCCGCTCGCGCCGAGCTTCCTCCTCGCTCGACAGCGCGCGGTCGGCGCCGGCCAGCGTGCGTGAATCGACCAGCCGGCGATGCTTGCGGGCTGGCACGTCATAGGCCCACAGGTCGTAGCGATCCTTGTCGTCCTCGCGGGCCTTCAGGTACGCCACCAGCTTGCCGTCGGGCGAGATCTTCACGCCGCGCAGCGTGGATCCGGAAAGATCGGGCGCCGCGAACAGGCGTTCCAGTGGGAGTTTCCCCGGGTACGCGGGCGCCGCGGCCAGCAGGGCACAGGCGAACAGTGCGCCGAGCCGAGAAAAAAGCGCGGCGCGGCGGCCGGGTGCATGGAGGTCGTTTGTTAAACTGCGGTCAAGATTCATCTGCGGAGTGTAGGGATGGCCTCAACTGCTCGCTACCTGTCCGTGTTGCTCGCGAGCGCGTGCGCCACACTGTTCGTCGCTTGCGCGAGCCAGGAGCCGGCCGCCACGCACGCGCCGGCGCCGCCCGAAGTCGCCGCGAAATTCCACTATCCGACCACGCTGCGCGACGACGTGACCGACGACTATCACGGCGTGCGCGTCGCGGATCCCTATCGCTGGTTCGAAGATCTCGCCGCGGCCAACACGCGCGCCTGGGTGACCGCGCAGAACGCGATGTCGCTGCCCTATCTCGAAGCGCTGCCGCAACGCGCGTGGCTCGGCAATCGCCTCAAGCAGCTCTGGACCTATGAGCGCTTCGGCGTGCCACAGGCCGAGAGCGGGAAATATTTCTTCCTGCGCAACGACGGCACGCAGGACCAGAGCGTGTTGTACGTGGCCGATGCGTTGAACGCGGCGCCCCGCATGCTGGTCGATCCCAACGGCAAGCGCGAGGACGCCACCATCGCGCTGTCGCAGTGGTCGCCGAGCCCCGACGGCAAGCTGCTCGCCTACGCGCTCTCCGACGGCGGCACCGACTGGAACATCTGGTATTTCCGCCGCGTCGCGGACGGCAGCGACCTGCCCGTGGCGCTCAAGTTCAGCAAGTTCTGGCCGGTCTCCTGGGCACGCGACAGCTCCGGCGTCTACTACAGCCGCTATCCGCTGAAGGCCGGTGAGTCGGCCGAGACCGCCGAGCGCGGCGACGATGCCGGTCGACCCGACGTGTACTTCCACAAGCTCGCCGATCCGCAACCCAACGACCGGCTGGTGTACCAGGTCACCGACCACCCGACGCGCGTGCCGACGGCGCAGGTGACCGAAGACGGGCGCTACCTGATCATTCACCTCTTCGAAGGGTTCGACTCCAATGGCGTTCTGGTGCAGGACCTGCGCAAGGCGGGCGCGAAGCCCCGACCGCTGTTCGCGGCCTGGGATGCGCTGTACAGCTTCATCGGTTCAAAGGGCGATGAGCTGTATTTCCAGACCACCCATGCCGCGCCGCGCGGGCGCGTGATCGCGGTGAATCCCGCGAAGCCCGAGCCCGCCGCCTGGCGCACCGTGGTGCCGCAGTCCGATTTCGCGATCAGCAATGCCAACTACATCGGCGGCCGCGTGTTGGTCGAATACACGCGCGACGTGCACAGCGTGGTGAAGCTGTTCGAGACCAGCGGCGCGCCGGCGGGCGAGGTACTGCTGCCCGGCATCGGCACGGCCGCCGGCTTCCAGGGTCGTGGCGACAACGCCGAGGCGTTCTTCTCGTATTCGGATTACCTGTCGCCGACGCGCGTCATGCGGCTCGACGTCGCGACGAACAGCCTGAGCGAATATCGCAAGCCGAACGTGCCCGCGGACTTCACGCCGTTCGTCACCGAGCAGGTCTTCTTCAAGAGCAAGGACGGCACGCGCGTACCGATGTTCATCATCCGCCGCAAGGATGCGCCGCGCGACGGCAACCAGCCGGTGATGCTGTACGGCTACGGCGGTTTCAACGTCACGCTGACGCCGTCGTTCAGTCCCTCCATCCAGTCGTGGCTCGAACTCGGCGGCATCTACGCGGTGGCGAACCTGCGCGGCGGCGGTGAATACGGCGAGGAGTGGCACCAGGCCGGTACCAAGCTGCGCAAGCAGAACGTGTTCGACGATTTCATCGCCGCGGCCGAGTACCTGGTGCGCGAGAAGTACACCAACCCGAAGCGCCTGGCGATTCTCGGGCGCAGCAACGGCGGATTGCTGGTCGGCGCGGCGCTCACGCAGCGGCCGGACCTGTTCGGCGCCGCGCTGCCCGCCGTCGGCGTCATGGACATGCTGCGTTACCAGACGGCGAGCGCCAACGCGCGCCAGTGGTCGAGCGACTATGGCCTGGCCGAAGACGCCGGGGAGTTTCCGGCGTTGCGCGCCTATTCACCGGTGCACAACGTGAAGAACGGCGTGTGTTACCCGCCCACTCTGGTGACCACGGCGGACCGGGACGATCGCGTGGTGCCCTGGCACAGCTACAAGTTCGCGGCCGAGCTGCAGCACGCGCAGTCCTGCGAGAAGCCGGTGATGATCCGCGTGGAGACGCGCGCCGGGCACGGCGCCGGCAAACCGGTGTGGATGCTCATCGAGGACATCGCCGACCAGTTCGGTTTCGTGGCGAACGCGCTGGGGATGCCCGCGCCGGCGGGCTGATCAGCGCGCCGGCGAGGTGCCGGGATAGCGCTTCGCAAACGCTTCGGGACTCAGGCATTCGACGCCGGACAGGTGGGAGAAGGCCGGTCGCCAGCGACCTTCGCTGCGGCGGAACAGGTTCGACGACCGGTAGGTTTCGATACATTCCGGCAGTCCGTCCTTCATCCGCGTCCCGCGCCCGTGCCCGTAGACCATGGCCACATCCTGGCCCTCGAACACGATGCCTTCGACGACGTATTCGAAGTCCTCCGCGCCGCTCCAGGAGTTCTTCGCGAGCCATGCGACTTCCTCGGCTTTGGTGCTGAGGTGGCCATCGGCGCCAATGACGACGAAACCGTCGAGCAGGAAGTTTTCGAGCCCCTTCGCGTCCTGATCGCGGTACAGCTGGCGCCACGTCTGCACCTTCGCGACCTTGAGCAACTCGATGTCCGACGTGTAGTGCAGCTGCGGGGCTTCGGGCGCGGTCGTGCATCCGCCGGCCGCGATGAGCAGCAGCAACAGTCCGGTGCGCATGAAACCTCCGCGGCAAAAACTCTCTTGTACACAGCGCCACGCCCGCGGGTGATGGCATTGCGCCGGGGCGGGGCGCGGTTGCGCCAGCCCGTGGAGTCGCCACGGTCGGCGCACCCGCGGCCGGCCTAAGCTCGATCCCATGTCGATCGCGACGGCACGCAAGGGCAGTTACATCATCCTCGGGCCCCCGTTCCACCGGCATTTCTGCGGTGCCGCCGGGTATTCCATCAAGGCGTACGAAGGCGGACGCGTGTGGTTCCGCGTGGAGCGCCGGGCCTGCGTGGTCGGCGACGATGCCTATCTACTGGTGAACGCCGGCCAGGAGTACGAGTTCCGTACGCCGCCGGAATCCACGCTGTTCAACTACACGATCTTCATGTCGGCGAGCGACGTCGCCGATTGCTGGACCAGCCTCGGGCGATCCGAGATCGAGCTGCTGGACGACCCGGCGTTCCGCGAGAATGCCGCGCCGGAGTTCTTCGCGATGTCGCTCCGGCCCACGCAGCAGGTGCGCGACGCTCGCCGCCGCCTGCACCAGCTTGCCGCCTGCGGCGCCCTCACGGCCGAAGCCGAGGCGGCTGCCACCGCCGACCTCATCACGCACGCCCTGCGCGCCCAGTGGACCGCCAACCGGCAGGTGCGGCGCGTGCGCGCCGTGCGCAGGAGCACGCGCGAGGAGGTGGCGCGCCGCGTGCGACGCGCCATCGACGCCATCGAGGCCGACGTCGCGAGGGCCCTGGATCTCGACAGCCTCGCCGCCATCGCCTGCATGGCCAAGCATCATTTCCTGCGGCGCTTCAAGAGCATCACGGGCGAGACGCCGCACCAGTACGTGCTCGCGCGCCGCATGACGCGGGCGCGCGAATTGCTGCTGGGCGGCGATCTCAGCGCGGCGGAGGTGGGACGGCGCTGCGGCTTCGACAAGCCGTCCACGTTTTCCGGCGCGTTTCGCGCCGTCCATGAACTGCCGCCGGACGAGTGGCGCCGGCGGCAGACCTCAGCGAATGACTGAAGACACCACCTTGTTCACGATGCGCCAGCCGTCGGCGAGCTTGAGCAGGGTGAAGTAGTCGGTCGACGACGATGTGCCGGTGGTGATGTCGACGCGCGCGATGGCCGCCGCGCCGGTCACGTCGATTTCGCGGATCGAGCTGGTGCGCTGGATCCTTCCGCGCGAGACCCGCCCCCACCAGGTGTCCTGGGCCATCGCGCGCAGCTCACCCGTGCCGGTCACCGACATCAGGAAGGCGGACGGATGAAACGCCTTCGCGATGCTGGCCTGGTCCTGTTCGTCCGTCACCCGCAGGTAGGCGCGCAACGTGGCCTCGACCGCGGCGCGGTCCTGCGCCGGGCCGCCTCCGGGAAGCCTGGTGAGGTCGGTTTGCGCCGGGGCGGATGAAGCCAGCACGATCAACACTGCGAGCCCGATGGTCACGCGCCTGAGAATTCCTGACATGGACATCTCCTTGCTGAACGGAGATGTAAAACTACGACGCGCGGGTGGCTACGTCTTCAGGCGCCCATTCGGAAAATTGCCTCGTTGCCAACGTTCCGCCGGCGTTTTCCGTCGTGGCGCACTCAGCGCCTGATCAAGTACAGCAGGTGAGCGTGAACGGCACGTCGTCGGTAGTTTGCTGCGGGCGGGTGTTCAGGCCGTTCCACGCCAGCAACCGCACGCTGCAGCGGTAGTGGGAGCCCGAGGTCTCGGGATACAGTCCCGAGGCCGCCGGCAGCGCGATGCGCACCAGCTGGATGGGCGTGTCGCGTTCGAAGGTGATGTGGTACACGCCGCCGCGCGCGATCTCCTGGCGCGGCTTGCCGTGTTGCCGCGTGATCCACAGCAGTTCGGCGATGGCGTCGCACAGCGGCCGCAGCGTCGCCAGCCATTCGTTGAACGAACGCGCGCGCTGGTCGGTGGCCTGGTTCAGCCAGAAGAAGAAATCCGGCAGGTCGAATTCGCAGGTGCCTCCCGGGATGGCGCTGCGGTGGCGGATGGCCGAGAGGAATTCGGAATCCTTGAGCCCGGCAAGGTAGTTAGACCCGCAGGCCACCAGGTCGGCGCGCAGGCGCAGGAGATTCGACATCACGGTGCGCAGGCGCGCCGAGTCGACGCCGGGCTTGCTCTGGAACACGTTGAGCTGCGCGAGGTGCCGCTCGAGTTCCTTCTGCACGTCGGCGCGCACGTCGGAGCGCGCGGCGATGGCGAGGATGTCGAGCAGGCTGGTCATGGCCGCGCGGCTGCCCCACTGGCTCTGCATCTCGTTGTGGTACAGCGCCTGGTTGTAGAGGAAGTCGAGGCGCAGGAAAGTACGCATCCGCTCGTTGAGCGGCTGCTCGAATACCAGCGGTGCGGTTTCCGCCACCGGCTGTCGTTGCTGGGCTTCCTCGGACATCGCGCTATTTTGCGCGAGCGCGGCGCCTTCCGTAAATCGATTTGAGACGTCGTTCGTTTCGTCC
>Ga0315910_10001518_pt1 | contig 21213 bp, 13 predicted proteins | sample EdamamesoilMG_FD_204470 | JGI IMG/M metagenome (GOLD analysis project Ga0315910, IMG submission 204470) | Garden soil microbial communities collected in Santa Monica, California, United States - Edamame soil | ecosystem: Environmental > Terrestrial > Soil > Garden | place: USA: California...
ACAATATAAATCGCACCCCGATAATCTTATTCTTTCAGAGCCCAACAAGTTCTCGGCTGGCGATCTGCGTTCGGAAGAAATGATTATTAATCTCGGACCGCAGCACCCATCAACGCACGGTGTGTTGCGCCTGGAGGTATTGATGGATGGCGAGATTGTAAAAGAAGTAGTTCCTCATATCGGATACCTGCATCGGTGTTTTGAAAAACATGCTGAGAACCTTCCCTACAACCAGGTGATTCCATTTGTCGATAGGCTCGATTACGTTGCGGCCATGAACAGCGAACACGCGTATGCGATGGGTGTTGAACGAATGTTGGGCATCACAGAACAGATACCATCGCGCGTGGAGTATGTTCGTGTGCTGGTAGCAGAATTGAATCGTATTGCTTCACACTTTATTGCCATCGGCACGTATGGTATGGATATCGGGGCCTTCACACCTTTCTTCTGGATCATGCGCGACCGCGAGCATATTTTGCGCATGCTCGAGTGGGCATCCGGTGCGCGTCTGCTCTATAACTATATGTGGATTGGTGGATTGTTTTACGATCTGCCGGTTGGCTTTGAAGATCGCTGCCGTGAGTTTGTCAAGTACATTAGACCCAAGCTTACTGAACTTGAATCGATTTTAATCAACAATAAAATCTTTGTTGACCGCACGGCCAATGTAGGAGTACTCCCCCTCGACCTGGCCATCAACTGTGGTGTTACCGGCCCGATGTTGCGTGGGTCCGGGTTGCGTTTTGATTTGAGAAAAGTAGATGCTTATTCGGTTTACCCCGAGTTGGATTTTAACATTCCGATTGGCGAAGGTAAAATGGGTAAGCTTGGGGACTGCTGGGACAGAACTTTTGTGCGCTACCAGGAAATTCATGAGTCGCTTCGCATCATCGAACAATGTGTGGATAAACTTACCGGTGACCACAAGCGTTCTCGCGATTTCGATCCACAGGCATTGGTTCCAAAAAAAATAAGACCCACTGCACAGGATTTTTACGTTCGTGCAGAGATACCAAAGGGCGAACTTGGATTTTTCTTCCGGGCTGATGGCCGCAGCGACATACCGTTTCGATGCAAATGCCGCTCATGCAGTTTTGTGAACCTGTCCGTACTTCCCGAAATTTCAAAAGGAATTTTGGTGGCCGATCTCATTGCTATCATTGGGTCGATTGATGTGGTGATGGGTGAAGTAGACCGCTGATTTCGTATCTTCATAGTATGCAGAAGATTCTCAATGCAACGCAAATCAAAGCGCTTGATGCTTTCACTATTCAACACGAGCCGGTAGCATCCATTGATTTAATGGAGCGTGCGTGTCGTGCTTTCGTAGGATGGTTTACAGAGCGATTTGCTGTAACCTCCAATATTGGAATTGTATGTGGCACTGGAAACAATGGTGGCGATGGATTAGGTATTGCCCGGCTGTTGAAGGAGTGGGGGTATCCGGTTACGGTTTGGATTGTGCGTGGTTCGGTTAAGGAATCAGACGATTTTAAAATCAACTTTGCCAGAATTCAAGGTAAGGTTCAGATTTTTGAAATCGTAACAGCATCAGATCGGGGATTGTTTGCCGGCTGTGATGTGTTGATCGATGCACTGTTCGGTTCTGGATTGTCGCGTACCCCGGAAGGAATTTATGCGCAAGCCATCGCGTGTGTCAATCAGACGGATGCCATTCGGGTAGCGGTGGATATTCCTTCAGGCTTGTTGATGGATGGACCATCGGATACTTCAATTGTAAAAGCTGACTTTACTATTTCGTTTCACCTTCCTAAACTGGTCTTTTTGTTTCCTGATTTTCATCCGTATGTGGGCAAGTGGTTTGTTGTCGATATCGGACTTAGCAAAGTATTCCTCAAGCAACTGGATACTGCGCATTATTACCTGCAACTAAAAGACGCGCGCAAAATACTTCGTCCGCGTTCCACCTTCGATCACAAAGGAAAGTATGGTCATGCGCTGTTGATTGGCGGAAGTTTGGGGAAGATGGGTGCGGCTGTGCTGACCTCGCGTGCTGTGCTGCGGTCAGGTGCGGGATTGCTCACCGTTCATGCTCCACGGTGTGGTTATGAAATACTTCAAACATCCGTTCCGGAAGCCATGGTTGTTGTAGATCAGCACGAAGCGTACGTTACGCAATTACCATTACTCGATAAGTATTCAGCCATTGGTGTCGGACCAGGGCTGGGGCAGATAGCGGAAAGTGTAAAAGCGTTCACCCAACTTCTTGAACAATGCCACACACCGCTTGTTATTGATGCTGATGCGCTGAATATACTTTCATTACATCGTGAACTCATGCACAACATTCCGCAGGGTAGTATACTTACACCACATCCAAAAGAATTTGAACGGCTGGTGGGACCGTGGTCAACAGATTTCGATCGATTAGAGAAGCAAAGAGCACTGGCTGCTCAGTTGAAGTCGGTGGTTATTCTGAAAGGGGCGCATACATCAATCGCCTCACCCGATGGAAAAATATATTTCAATTCAACGGGTAATCCGGGTATGGCAACCGGGGGAAGCGGTGATGTACTTACCGGAATAGTAACGGGCCTACTGGCCCAGCAGTACACGCCAACCGAGGCTTCGGTATTGGGCGTCTACCTTCATGGGCTGGCCGGTGATTTGGCTGCGCATGAAATGGGAATGGAAAGTTTGATTGCATCAGACATAATCACGTTTCTTCCTTCAGCTTTTAAAAGAATATCCCGCTAACAGCATGATGAATGCGGTTGAAGAATTGCATTCGCTGGTTAGTACCCGTATTTTTGAAAAACGATTTTACTATTTACTATGCTTTTAACGGATAAGATCAGACAAACCATTCGCGATGTACACGACTACCCGAAACCCGGAATTGTTTTTAAAGACATCACCCCTGTGCTGGCTAACCCTGCTTTAATGAATGAAGTAGTGGCGGCATTAAAAGCAGAATTCATTTCACAAAACATTGATGCCGTTGCTGCAGTGGAAGCTCGTGGTTTTATTTTTGGATCGATTCTGGCGCGTGAATTAAACTGTGCGTTTGTTCCTGTGCGCAAAGCAGGTAAGCTTCCGTATAAGAAGCGGTCGCAGTCGTATAACCTGGAGTATGGCACCGCTTCCATCGAAATGCATGAGGACTCTATTAAACCAGGGTCACGCATTCTTGTGCATGATGATTTATTAGCGACCGGAGGGACAGCCGGTGCAGCAGCCTCTTTAATAAAAAGTTTTGGTGGCATTGTGGCCGGGTTTTCGTTTTTAATTAACCTTAGTTTTTTACCTGGTCAACAAAATCTTAAGGATAACTTTGGCGTGAAGCCTCATTATTTAATAACCTATTAACAATGTCGTCAATCATCCAAATACCGATGTTTCCGTTGAGTATTTTGCCGTTGCCGGGTGAGTTGATACCCCTTCATATTTTTGAGCCGCGGTATAAGCAGCTTTTAGAAGATGCCGAAACCAGTGATGTTACGTTTGGGATTTACCTGGCTAACGAAATTAATAAAGAGAAAATCGGTTCGGTAGTACGCTTGGAAAGTGTGATCAAGCGATATCCGGGTGGAGAAGCGGATATAATTGTAAAGTGCCTGGATGTTTTTACGCTGAGTATGATGTTTCGCACCTATAAGAATAAAATGTATCCTGGTGGCGATGTGCAATTCTGGAATATTGATCAGGATCAGATTCCCGGTCAGCAGTTGTATGAATCGTTTTTGGAATACCTTACACTTCGAAAGATCAATAGCCATTTTACAACCTATACCTTTTATCAGGTAGCCTACGAACTAAGCTTGGATGTTAGTGATCGTTACAAATTTCTGCTTCTGCCCGATGACAAGAGGGAAAGTTTTCTGGCCAGTCAGGTTCGGTACCAGGTTTACCTTTTAAATCAGGAAGACCGAAGCAAGGATGTCTATCATTTGAATTGATTTTTTCTTTTGCGTTGGTAGTACCCCCACTTGTGGTATGCTGCATTGTTTCTATACTACTCCTTTAAAGTATTCTGTTTATCGCGCATCTTTTTATGAAGCACATCGTTTCAGCGGATTTCACTATTTAACTATTGTAAACTAAAGGTTAACAATAATTAACGATTGCAATGCAACATTCATCGGGTGTGAGGCGTCTTAGGATTGTAAATAAATACAAGACTCGTATGAAAAAGATCCTCTCAATTTTACTTGTGCTGGTAATAATCAGCAGTTCAGCATTTGCCCGTAGGGCAACCGATAAACCAGTACCTGCATCCGGACTGGCGGTAACGAAAAATGGCTCCACCTTTAAAGTGTTTTATAGAGGTGTTAATGCAAACGATATTAAGGTTTCGATACTTGATGCCGACAATAATGTTGTTTTTGCTGAGACAATTCGAAAAGTAGATGCGTTTGTGCGGCCGTATAATTTTGAAAAGCTGGCAAAAGGTGAATACACCATTGAAGTTTCAGAAGCCGGTTCAAGACAAACACAAAAAATCCTATATGAAGAGAGCAATGAGCGACTGGTTGGGTTGGTTCGACTTGCCGGAGATGCCTCAACATTCTTATTAACTGTGCCGAACAAGGGCGATGAAACATTGCGCATTACCATACGTGGCGAAGAAGATGAGTTGTTGTATAGTGGAGTGGAGAAAATTCACGGAGATTTTGCTCAGCTATATAAGCTAAAGGATGCGACTGGGGAGTTTTCGTTCGAGGTGTCCGATAGCAAAGGAATAGTAAGGACAGTTCGTAATTAGCGGATATATATTTCGTCTGAGGGTAATCCTACAGAAGAAATGAGAAGGACAATCACGATGTGTGATTGTCTTTTTTCTTTTTAGGATGGCAGTGAAAAGGAGGTTATGCAAACGTTGTATTTTTTTTTCTTTTACCGAAAGCGTTTGCGCTGCTATGAAGGCAGTCGTTTTGGATGATTTTTAGTTCTCTGTTTATGCAAACGATTTTTATGAAATAAAATCATGTTTACTTACAACGGTCGGCCTTGCGTTTGGACGCACCGTATATTTGTATCGTAAACAAAAACAAAAACGATATGAAAACTAAATCACTTTTCCTCGCAGCATTAGTAATGGTTGCTGCAGTGTCAGCGTTCGGAAAGGAAGAGCCAACTAACAAGGGTTTGGCTGTAGTCGCACTTAAGGGTACTGAAGTGTTCAAGGTAATCTACAAAGGTGAAACAACCGGTAGAGTTAAGTTGAATGTATATAACTCAGCTTCACAGCTGGTATTTACAGAGTCTTTTGCAGGTGTTGAAGGTTTTATCCTTCCCTTAAACTTCAAAGGACTTTCTTCAGGTGAATATACAGTAGAACTGGTTGATGCAAACGGTGCTAAAATTGAAAAGGTATCGTACCAGGCTGGAGCTACTTCTAAGACAATCAAAAATCTGCACATCTCAAAGTTGACTGATGGCAATGGACGTTACTTGTTGGCAATGGCCAGCAACGGTAGCAAGGAAATTGCTGTTCGCATCTACGATGGCGATCATAACCTGATCCACAGCGAAACAAAGACAGTTACAGGAGATTTCGCACAACTGTATTCAGTTAAGGAAGCTAAAGGTGGTGTTACATTTGAAGTAACAGATCTTGACGGAAATCAAAAGTCAGTGAGCTTCTAAGGTAGTACAGGAACTGGTAATCAGTATTCCATTGAAAAGGACCTCGGGTAATTTCCCGAGGTCTTTTGTTTTTTGGTCATGCTGGATAAGGGAGATTACGGGTTAGGGTTTATCGAGCTGTAAACCAGTCATTCGCAATAGCCTGGAACTGGTCGAGTTATTTTGGTTAAGGGATGATTATAGTCATACGACTTTCCCGTTTGGAGTAGTAAAGCTCATTTTGATTCTTACCTTAAATTGCTACTTTTACCTACTTCGAATTTTAAACAAAATACAACCCGATATGAAAAAGATTCTTGTTCCTACAGATTTTTCAAAACCAGCTGTTATCGCTACCGAGGTAGCTGCCGATATCGCCAAGCGCTCTGGGGCGGAAATCACGTTGCTTCACGTAGTGGAGGGAGCGTCAGAGCAGTCTATTAATGTGGAGGGCGAGGCTACCTATGATGGAAGCTGGGAAGATAAGATTTTCACCATGAGGCTTATCGAGAAAGCCAAAAAGCAATTGGCGAAGGCTGTGGCCGATACAAAGCTGGAAGGTGTTAAAGTAAAGCAAGAGCTTCGCATCGGAACACCATTTCATGGCATGAATGCTATCATTTCCGAACGTAAAGTTGATCTGGTAGTGATGGGTACCTCAGGCCGTTCCGGGCTGGAGCAGATGATTATCGGTTCCAATACCGAAAAAGTGGTGCGGAACGCTCACTGCCCGGTGTTAACCGTTCAGAACAAACCGGCAAGCAAAAATTTTAAAGACATTGTGTATGCTACCAGTATGAGCAAAGACGAGGAAGTGTTTTCGCGTATTGTTAGGAATACACAGAAAATTTATGATTCAACCATTCACCTGGTACGTATTAATACACCTGGAAATTTTCAGCGTGACGCAGAGGTGAAAAAATACATGGAGAGCTTTGCAAAGAAACTTCAATTGAAGAATTACACCATTAATGTCTTCAATGATATCACCGAAGAAGAAGGTATTATCTACTTTGCTGAAAGTATCAATGCCGACCTGGTGGCCATGGCAACCCATGGGCGCACCGGTTTTGCACACGTGCTGGCAGGAAGTATTGCAGAAGATGTGGTGAACCACTCGAAGCGTCCGGTGTTAACCTTTGTGACGAAGAGAAAGTAGAATCGGTTAAGATTCCTCTAAAATAGAAAAGACCATCGATTGCGATGGTCTTTTCTATTTTTAGAGAAGGGTAGTTGGTTAGTCCAACCCAATCATCATGAAGGCTCCCCAATAGATCGGGTCAGGGTACTCTGTTCGAAGTTCTTTCTTGGCCTCTACGAAACTCGATCGTAAGTTGCCGGAGTTAAGCCATTTCTGGTAGAACTTAAGCATGAGCTTTTGTGTGGCATCATCATCTACCTTAAACATACTCATGATCAATACTTTCGCACCAGCCACCAGGAAAGCACGCTGTAGTCCATACACCCCTTCACCTGCTTCCAGATCGCCAAGACCGGTTTCGCAGGCGCTCAATACCACCAGGTCAGTTTTGTCAAGGTTAAGACTCATTGCTTCCTGTGCGGTAAGAATCCCGCTTTCCATGTTGTAGTTGAATTCCGTCTTATCCATCAGGTCACCGGCACCACGAAGCAGGAGGCCAGTACGCATCAAGGGGTTTTGTGCCATTAGGGCCTCGCTACCTTCAATTTCACTTTCCAGGGTTACGGGTACCGTAGCTTTGTAAAAACCGTGCGTGGCAATGTGAAATATCTTAGGACTGTTAAGTTCTTTTACTTTTTCTTCCGATGCTTGTTTTTCCAGAAACACCGCAGTGAGCCAGCCTTTTTGCTTAAACATAAACTGCACCTGGCTTACTTCTTTTTCAGTGCCGGGCAGTGCCGCTACAGAATGATCGGCCGAAGCGGTAAGGTAGTAGGTTGGATTACCAAACATAGACACTGTATTTTCATTTGCCTTAGCTTTGGATTTTACATTGCGCAGGTACAGGTCTTTGGTGTTGCTTACCAATACAATGTTTGAGTTGTCGATAACATAGCGGCCATCGGGTGTAGGAATGGCTTCGAGGTTAATCTGGTTATACACACCATCAGCAGAAAGATACACGGTACTGGTTTGTCCGATTTCATCGTTGATGGGCTGCCAGAATACACCATACGAATAATCATCCTGCATTTTTCCGGTAATGGTGTTGCGATAAAACTTAAAGAAGCGAGTCTCCATCTTCTTGCCGTCCTTCAGCATGATCACTTTGGGTTTGGAGAAATCTTTCTTCAGGTACAGGGCAGCGTAAATTACAGAATCGGTAAGTACGTGATTGAAATACCGGTAGCGCACCATCTCAATGGCAACTTCGTTCGGCTTCAATACTTTGCGTACATCGTCATAGGTGATGCGCTTATCATCAAAACTTTGGCCGAAGAGTTCGGATTTTACGCTGAGGTCTTTTTCCAGGCGTTCAACCTCTTGCTGCAAGGCGTTCGGGTCAATTTCATTTTCGGCCAGTTGGGCCGGGCTCATGGACAAGGCCAGCGTTAATTTTTCTTTCTTTTGAACCCAATCATTGTATTGGCTTTTTAATTCTTCGTCTGTGCTATTCAGAATCCGCTCACGTATTTTGATGGATGAACTCAGTAACAACGCTTTGGTGAGCAATTGATAGTTGTAGACTTTTCCCGATAAATCCTTGAAGTCTTCCAGGTTACTAAAAGCAAGGGTGTTGTAGAATTCAAAGTCGCCTTTGATGGTATTCCAGTACTTGGCTTTTTGTCGTTCGCTTTGTGCGGGGAAGAATTCCTTAATAAAGTTCTCGTAATTGTTTAATGACTCCTCGATCATCCGCTTCGAGCGTTTGTAATCCTTCTGCATGTAATACACCTTCGCCAGTTTGGAAAGTACCTTCACGTACTCGGGGTGCGTGGCGCTGAAGAATTTCTCGTAGAGATTTTTCGATTGAATGTAAAATTCTTCAGCCTTCTTGTAATTTTTCTGCTGGTAGTAAACATCACCGGTGAGGGTATAAATACTGGCGGCATTGATATTACTTTTTGTTCCGGTTTTTGCCCGCCAGATACTTTCTGCTGCTGTGAGCGAGCTGAAGGCGATATCGAATCGTTTTTCGGAGATGTAAAGCACAGCAACGTTCTTCAATATTTCGGCATACTGCGGATTTTCTTTTCCGAGTTTATCACCCATTATCTTTTGCGATTCGAGCATCAGCTTTTCTACTTCCTTGCGATTATCGCCTTTGTAGAATTTAATCAAGGCGAGTTGAGAAAGTGATTTCGCTACTTCTATGTGATTGCGCCCAAATTGTTTTTCCTGGCTGCCGATAGCTTTTAAGATGTCATCTTCCGCTTTATCGTAATCACCCAGAGTATAGTAGATATCCGCTCTCAGCTTTTGAGTGGGGGCTGTTTTGGTGGATTGATCGCCATAGGTTTTTACAGCAATCTGGTAAGCCCGGGTGGCGGTACGTTCGGCTTCGGTGTATTCGCCATTGGCAAGTTGAATTCTTCCTTTGTTTACCAGCGGCTCAATCAAGCGCATGGAATTGCTACCGTATAGTTTTTCGAATTCAGGAATTTGTTTTGCCAGTAACCTATCGGCTTCTGCATACCGGCCAAGTTGAATAAAAAGCGAAGTCAACTCTTCGGCAGTAGACAGTTCGCTGCTTACAAGTACTTTCGATTTGGAAATCAATTTACCAGAACGATCCAGGTTGGTCTGCGCTTCGTCAAACATTCCTTTGATACCAAACAGTTTAGCTTGCGTTTCAATGGAATGAACATAATCGCCAATGTATTGATCGTCTTTGCGAAAGTTCTCCAGAATTTTAATGGATTTGTTGATATCAGTTTCCGCTTTTTCATATTGTCCGATTTTCAGGGCAAGTCCGGCAATGCGGTCGAGTTCAATGCCGTAATCCTGATCTTCGTCATCGTACTTTGATCGGGCAGCATCGGATGCTGTGTTCAGTGTTTTGAAGGCGAGATCATACTTGTCAGTAAGCTCATACCAGGTGGCAATGTGATTGAGAATTTCTAAACGATCTTTGTGTTGCTCACCGATTTGTTTTTCGACTACTGTGAAGTAACTATCCTTGTAAATTTTACCCGCTTCTTCAATTTTGTTGGTGTAGTCGAGGTAAAAATTGGCAACGTAGATTTTAGCCAGGTGATACTCAGGTGAGTTTTCACCACACAATTCTTTCTTGATTTCTACAAGTTGATTTAAGTATCCTTCGGCAGCGGTATAGCGTTTTTCCTGAAGTGCAACGTTGAATAGAAATTCTACGGTGCGTGCGGTTGTCTTATAATTTTTCGGCAGCGTACTTAATACCTTCAAGGCATCTTGCTCAAGGTGATTTGTCTTATCGCGACTGAGTTTAGAGTTGAACTCAATAGCTTTTTCATTTGTACGATGCACGCTGCCCGATGGAAACTTATCGAGCACTTTTTCATATTCAAGTTTTGTGTTCAGGTACTTCGCGCGATTATCATCGCGTAGCAGAACACTGAGGTAATCGAGGTAAATGTCGAGCGCGAGCGGATTCGTTGGGCTTGTTCGCTTTTTAAGATCGTTCAGAATGTTGTCGAAATTGAGTTCATTCTCGTGCTTGGTTCCATTCTCCTCCAATGCTTTGGCATACAGATAACGACATTGAACTTCTGCCAGGCTGGTTTCGCCCAAGAATTTTGTTTTTCCTTTCAGCCAGCTCTTGGCGTTTGAATACGCTGCGTCTGCGGTTTCAGTATCACCACCAATGATGGAAATTCTTCCCTTCTTTGCGTAGGCTTTAATCATCAGGTTCAACACCCGCGCATAATCGCCATAACGTGAAGGTAATTCTGTTTCTGGAACGCGTTGTGACTTAATCGAAGAGCCGTCAATAATTGATTCTTTTTCTACCGCGCGTGAGCCAAAGTATTTTTCCACACTCTTGAGTAATTCGATAGCATCGTTGCAATAGCCCTGGCCAATCATGGCGTCCGCTTCGGCCAGTGTAATTTTGTTTTTTAGTGCATCGGTCATCTGATTGCTCTTCGTCAGATTCTCTGTAGCCTTGGCGAGGTACTCGCGACTTGTGCGATAGTTGCCGTACTCATTGTAGATTTCAGCAACATCGATCAGCGTGGTGGCATAGTTGGTACTGTTGTCGCCAAAGGCAGCAGCGCTGGCAGCGATCGCGTTGCTCAATGACGTTTCGAAATTGGTTAACATGCCCTGCGCCAGGTTGATGCGTGCTTCACGCAGGTAGAGGCCCTGCATATAGCTGTTCTGCGGTCCCATCTTGGCGGTTACTGATTTCTTCAGTTTCTCCAGACCGCTGGAAGCTTTGGAGAAACTTCCGGCAGCGTAGTTTCCGTCAATTTTACGCAGAGACTTATCGAATTTTTTATTCTGCGCAAACAGCGGCTGAAAAGCAAGCAAACACAACAACACAAACAGGAAAGGCCTGATCTTCTTCATGGCTTTGGAGGGTTATACAATTGGACTCCTAAACTACTAAATTCTGATTGAATTTTGACCTCACATGTTTGGGTAGTGTTGTAAGTCGCGCGCGTCTTCGCGCGTGACGACTATCACGAGGCATCCTGCCGATTTAAAACAAATTGTGGTATCTTTCTAATGAATCAAATTCCGTTGTATGTCAGAATTAAGGAAAGCAACTACGCACCAGGCGTACTTTGTCACACTCTCCGTGGTAGGCTGGATTGATGTATTTACCCGCCAGCGTTATTGCGAACTCATTACAACAAACCTGAGATATTGCACGGAGAATAAAGGCCTGGAGATTTTTGCGTACGTGATTATGCCTAGTCATGTGCACTTGATCGTCAGAAATGTGGAGTGCAAACTCGGTTCAATACTTCGCGATTTTAAGAGCTTTACAGCTAAGGAGATATTAAAGTCTATTGAAGTTGAGGAGGGGGAGAGCCGAAAGGACTGGATGCTACATGTTTTTAAGTACCATGCACGGTTCCAGCGACAGAATTCATTTTACATGTTTTGGCAAAAATCGAATCACCCTATTGTGTTGGACTATCCTGAAATTATGGATCAGAAGATGGAGTATATCCACGACAATCCGGTTGCTGCAGGGTATGTAGTGCGGCCAGAGATGTGGTACTACAGCAGCGCTTGTGTGATGTCGCCATTGAAAGTTTCAGCTAGTTGATATTCAGCCTGAGACCGGTGGATAGTCGTCACTCGCGAGGACGCGAGCGACAGTTATATTTTAGGGTTCGTCAATTTCCCTAAAATCTCTTTTGCCGCATCGGTAATCACCGTACCAGGCCCGAAGATAAAAGCTGCACCAGCGCTAAACAGAAAATTATAATCTTGTGCAGGAATTACCCCACCGGCCACTACCATGATATCAGGCCTTCCGATTTTTTTTAGGGCTTGAATAAGTTCTGGAATTAATGTTTTGTGACCACCTGCAAGGCTGGAAGCACCTACGATGTGTACATCATTTTCGGCCGCTTGCAGGGCTACTTCTTCCGGAGTTTGAAACAGCGGGCCGATGTCGACATCAAAACCAAGATCGGCAAAACTGGTAGCAATTACTTTGGCACCACGATCGTGGCCGTCTTGCCCCATCTTGGCAATGAGAATGCGCGGTCTGCGACCATCAACTTCTGCAAAGCGATCGGCCAGTTGGCGCACTTCTTCAAATTCTTTTTGATTTTTCATCTCACCCGAATATACACCAGAAATGGATTTGATGGTGGCTTTGTAACGACCGAAGGATTTTTCCATAGCCGATGAAATCTCTCCTAATGTTGCGCGACTTCGTGCGGCAATAATGGCCAGCTCCAGTAAGTTACCGTTGCCGGTTTCAGCCGCTGTTGACAACGCTTGAAGCGCCTGATCAACATCCTGTTGATTTCGTTCTGCCTTTAATTTTTCAAGTTGTGCTATTTGTTCTTTTCGAACAGCCGTGTTGTCTACCTCAAGAATTTCGAAGTCAGGTTTTTCAGTAGTTTGATATTTGTTAACGCCTACAATCACATCACGTCCAGAATCTATTCGCGCTTGTTTAGCGGCAGCGGCCTGTTCAATACGCATTTTAGGAATTCCACTTTCGATAGCTTTCGTCATGCCACCGAGTTTTTCCACTTCTTCGATCAGCGCCCACGCACTTTCAGCAAGCTGAGCCGTCAGACTTTCAACGTAGTAACTTCCTCCCAACGGATCAATAAGTTTGGTCACGCCTGTTTCTTTCTCGATGTAGAGCTGAGTATTGCGCGCAATTCGTGCCGAGAAATCAGTTGGTAATGCGATAGCTTCATCCAGCGAGTTCGTGTGTAGTGATTGCGTTCCACCCAGAACAGCAGCCAGGGCTTCGATACACGTTCGGGTTACATTGTTGTACGGATCCTGTTCAGTTAAACTCCAACCTGAAGTCTGGCAGTGTGTTCGCAATGCCATCGCCTTTGGATTTTTCGGATCGAATTGTTTAACAAGTTGCGACCATAGTAATCGGCCGGCCCGCATCTTGGCGATCTCCATGAAAAAATTCATCCCGATGCCCCAGAAGAATGAAAGCCGTGGCGCAAAGTCATCGATAGCAATGCCTGCCTTTAATCCCGTGCGAATGTATTCAAGCCCATCGGCAAGGGTATACGCCAATTCAAGGTGTGCCGGAGCACCGGCTTCGTGCATGTGGTATCCGCTGATGCTGATCGAGTTGAACTTCGGCATGTTGCGTGAAGTATAGGCAAAGATATCGGCAACAATACGCATGGAGGGAGCAGGCGGATAGATGTAGGTGTTGCGCACCATAAACTCCTTGAGAATGTCGTTTTGAATTGTGCCGTTTAGTTGGTGCGGTTTTACACCTTGCTCTTCTGCCGCAACAATAAAAAATGCAAGAATGGGGATGACGGCTCCGTTCATCGTCATCGACACCGACATTTTATCCAGCGGAATCTGGTCGAAAAGTATTTTCATATCCAGCACCGAGTCGATGGCCACGCCTGCTTTGCCAACATCGCCACTTACACGTGGATGATCGGAGTCATACCCGCGATGGGTAGCCAGGTCAAAAGCTACGGATAGTCCACGCTGACCAGCCGCTAGATTTTTCCGGTAGAATGCATTCGAATCTTTCGCGGTAGAGAAGCCTGCGTACTGACGAATCGTCCACGGCTTCACGCTGTGCATCGTAGCATAAGGTCCGCGCAGGTAGGGTGGTAGTCCTGCCGTAAAATTCAGTAGTGAAGAACTTTTCTCATCGTGTGCATGATACGCTGGTTTTACCGCTATCTTCTCAGGGCTCATCCACGATTGGAATAAATCGCTCTCAACAGACTCCTCAGTAAACTGATTGAATTTTATGTTGGAAAAGTCTGGCTTCATTTTCTGGATTTTGTTTGCTGTTGGAAATCCTCCCAGGCTTTTTCAGCTAGCGTATTCGTGAGCGTGTCAAGGGCGTGTGCTCCCGCGAGTGCATCGGCTACTTTGTCAAGGTGCGATTCGTTGCGCAACACGTTTGATACATTTCGGGCAATGCGTTTCATGGTTGTGTTGTTTTCGTCTTCCGCTTCAACCGTTAATGAATTGCAACCGCCTAGTATGGCAGCCATGGAGGCAGTCGTGGCTTTCAGCATGTTGCTGTGAGGCTGATAGTGTTCATTCAACCATACTTCAGAGCGGGCATGAAGATGTAGTGCTGAAGGTAGGTAGTTTACAACGCCATACGCACGGACTACCTGAAACCAAAGTGCGCGCAAGGCTTTTAGTTTGGCCGCTTCCAGCAAGAAGTTGCTTCCGATCGAAAGTGAGAAAGCGATCTGATGGATTCCAACAGCAAGGTCAACTCCGGCAGCCGAAAGTATTTCAAGAGCATCAACACCCTTTACAAGCGCTTCGGTGATTTCAGTTGTTGGCGTTGATGTGGGGATTTGCAGGGTGAGTGTTTTTATTTTTTGCTGATGCGAAAATGCAGTTGAAAGCTCGGGTACACGGGCTGGAACCGAGGACCAGAGGAATGCGCCCTCAAGCGAATCGGGCGTGTAGTTTTTGGTGGAAATGTAATCGGCAAGTGCGGAAATATTTTTTTCTTCCAATTGAAAGGAAATAAAACAGTAAGGCCATTCAATTTTTTCAAGCAGCGAAGAGAAATCAGTTACAGGTTGCCGCAGAATGTTAAATAAAACCCCTTCTGCACCGTGCTGGAGATGATCTAATGCAACAGCATTGGCTGTTGCAAAATTAGTGACATTAATTTTTGGAAGGTTAATCCATGTGCGAGGCGATCCCAGCGGATCGGAGGAAGCAGCAAGCTGAAAATTTTTCAGGCCGGTAAGTACAGTACAGTCGGATTGATCGTAGTACGCTTCGAATGCTGGAGAACCTACGTTGTTCCACTGCAGCGTTTCGCTGGGATTTTTACCGGCAATCTCCTGACTGGCTGCTTGTTTCCAGTCGTCCTTGGTGGACGCAGGAAATGTTTCACGCAGTTTCTTTAAAATATTTTCTTCGGCCATGGAGTAGTATTTCTGTCCAATTTTAGTCAAGTTTTGATCAACCGTTTGTGTTTTATTTCTACTTTTTTCGGTGGAAAATTTTTTCTTAAAAATCAAGGTTAGAGCCGCTTGTTTTCTTTCTCCCTTTTTTTACATCTTTGTCTCCCTTTCCCCAAACGAAAGTCAAAAATCCTAACTAATTGAGATCTCATGGAAGTTAGCTGTGGTACAGTATGGAGCGATTGTCTCGAAGTAATTCGCGAAACAGTTGGCGAAGAAAATTTTAATACATGGTTTAAGCCCATCGTTCCACTGCGGGTTGAAGGTGATGTGTTGACGATTCAGGTTCCTTCGCAATTTTTTTATGAATGGCTGGAGGATAATTATGTTCCGGTTCTCAAGAAGGCAATTCACACGGTTTTAGGCCCGACAGGACGTTTGGAATACAACGTTGTTGTTGATAGTGGAAATAAAATGGCTCCACCGGTTTCGGTTAATTACCCGGTTAACGGAGCAGGCAATAGAAGGAGTGGCGTAAACGGAAATTTTGGTTCCGATGATTATTCTCCGTTTTCATTTAAGGCACTCAATCCGCACACGGTTAATTCAAGACTGAATTCAGCCTACTCGTTTGATAACTTTATTGAGGGCGATTGCAATCGTCTTGCGCGCTCAGCGGGAGTTGCTGTCGCAAAGAAACCCGGAACTACGTCTTTTAACCCATTGATGCTTTACGGAGGTGTTGGTGTGGGTAAGACACACCTGGTTCAGGCTATCGGAAACGAGATCAAAAACAATATGCCCGGCAAGGTGGTGTTGTATGTCGATCAAAATGATTTTACTACACAATTCTTGAATGCGCTGCAGAATCACAAGATTCAGGATTTTCAGAATTTCTACCTGCAGGTTGATTTATTGATTCTGGACGATGTTCAGTTTCTTGCCGGTCGGGAAAAGACCCAGGAAATGTTCTTCCATATTTTCAATCAACTTCACCAATCGGGCAAGCAGATTATCATGACCAGCGATTGCCCGCCTCGCGACCTGAAAGGCTTTCAGGAAAGACTACTGTCGCGCTTCAAGTGGGGATTGACAGCCGATTTGCAAGAACCTGATTTCGAAACCAAGCTTGCGATCATTAACCGCAAGATGCAGGCCGATGGAATTGAGATTCCAACGGAAGTATCCGAATACCTGGCCTACAGTGTAGACACTAACCTGCGTGATATGGAAGGTGTACTCAACTCGCTGATCTTCCACGCTACTTTATTGAAGAAAGAAATTGATCTGGAACTAGCAAAAGAAGTGCTGAAGAATATCATCAAGGAAATCCAGTCAGACGTAAGCGTAGACTTTATACAGAAAACCGTAGCCGAATACTTCAAGGTTGACCTGGAAGTAATGAAAGGTAAAGTAAAGAAACGCGAAATCGTTATTCCACGGCAGGTAGCAATGTATTTCTGCAAACGCTACACACAGCTTACCTTAGCCCTTATCGGTGAAAACTTCGGTGGCCGTGACCACAGTACAGTAATTCATGCCCTTGAATCAGTCGAAGATATGATGAAGACCGATGCAAATTTCAAAGGATCGGTGGAAGAGCTTGGAAAGAAATTGAAACTTCGGGTGAATTAGATAACTGGTTTCGGGTTTAAAGTTTAACGAACAAGGCGATACTCGAAACCCTAAACTTTAAACCTTAAACTCGTAACCCGAGATATTAAACTCGAAACTATCTAACTACGAAAGGAATCTCCACCTGCTGTTTCGAACTGTTAATTCCGTATAAGTAGCCGCGACCTTTAAATTTCTGGAAGAAATCTACTACCTCCTGCGGGTCTTTTACCCGTATTCTGTTGAGTGTAACAATCGTGAAGTTTTCGGTTAATCCAATTTGCTTCAGCACACTGTTGTCTTTTATCTTAAATACCTTCACACCATACTGGTTGGATTCAAACTGCGCACCCAGGTTATTGTCGATTACAATGTTTCGTTTGATCAACTCAGTCGTTCCGTTTTGATTCACCAGGTTGAGTGATGCTGTTGTTGTTTTGCCATCACGAAGGTAGGTAAGGGTAATTTTCTCTCCGGGATTGTGGTAGCTCAGTTCTTCCTCAAACTCGCTGCGGCTGTTTACCGTTACCGCATTAATCTTGGTGATGACATCGCCCAGTTTTAAGCCTGCCTGAACAGCCGGACCTTCTCTGTCGAGTTGTTCGAGCAATACACCATTAAACGTTTTGATGTCTGTGGGGAGGCCATACTTTTTTGCATTTTCATAATCGTACTCAGCAACCGTGCCGCCAATAAAGACTTTTTGTGTAACACCATACTTTACAAGGTCATCGAAGACTTTTTTAGCCAGATCAACCGGAATGGCAAACGCATAACCGGTGTACGAACCTGTTCGCGATAAGATAGCCGAGTTAATGCCGACAAGATCACCATTCTTGTTCACCAGTGCGCCCCCCGAGTTACCGGGATTGATCGCGGCATCCGTTTGGATAAACGATTCAATTGGGAATTTGTCTTCCAGAATTCCAATACGCCTTCCTTTTGCGCTCACAATACCAGCCGTTACCGTAGAGGCCAGCGTATAGGGATTTCCGACAGCAATGACCCATTCACCCACTTTTAAATTTTTAGCACTGCCCAGTGTAACGGCCGGAAGGTTGGTGGCTTTGATTTTGATCACGGCCAGGTCGGTGGAAGGATCAGTGCCGATGAGTTCAGCCGGGTACACGCGCTTGTTATAGTTTACCTCAATGCGTTCGGCTGTTTCTACCACGTGATTGTTGGTGATAATGTAGCCATCATTTGTGATGATCACACCTGAACCACTGCTTACTTGTGTGCGGTTATTGCCACCTCCGTTGTTGAAGAACCAATCCCAATACGAATAAGAGGTGCCCTGCGAAATACTGTTAATGTAAACTACACTCGGAATAGCCTTGGCAGCCGCATCGCTAAAGTCCACAGCCTCGGTAATTCCGGATGAAGGCGTTACTGTCCGGGGAGATTCATCAGCCGGTGCTTCGTAATTCACAGCACTGAATGAGGGTACTGACGCTGTCTGGGCAAGTTCTGGTTTAATAAAGAAGTGAAAGAATGTATAGGAGCCGCCAAAACCAGCTACAAAAGCAAGGATAATAATTTTTAGTGTGTTCTTCATAACAATCGTGTTTACTATCAGTTTTCGGAGATGTTGGATTCGGTTAAAAAGTTTAACGATCGGTTTAAATTTCTAAGAAAACGATTTACACTCCAAACAAGTTTTCGTTCTCCAATCTTGTTCGGGTGAGGTGGCAAAGGTAATCGCTTCAGGCAACAAACTTCCTATAGCAATGCAATGGTCAATTTTCTTAGTTTTGTAACGTATGGGAATCCGTTCTGTCCTTGCTAAACCGTTCGCGGCCTACATCGCGTCCGAAACAAAAAAGTGGTCGCTGCAACCGGCACTCGTCCAACACAAAACATTCAGTTACCTCATCGACAAAGGTCGTACTACGGCTTTCGGAAAAGATCATGATTTCGGGTCGATCCGTAACTATGAAGATTTTAAGAAGCGCGTCCCCATCCGCGACTATGAAGGACTGAAGTCTTACGTGGAGCGGGTGGTAAAAGGCGAGCCTGATATATTGTGGCCGGGCAAGCCTGCGTATTTCGCCAAGACTTCGGGTACTACTTCGGGTACCAAATACATTCCCATTACCAACGAGTCGATTCCCAATCACATCAACAGCGCACGCAACGCATTGTTGAGTTATGTGCACGAAACGGGCAAGGCTGCCTTTTTGGATGGCGGATTAATTTTTCTTTCGGGTAGTCCTACACTCGATGAGAAAGCAGGTATCAAAACCGGAAGGCTCTCCGGAATCGTGAATCATCATGTGCCGGGTTACTTGCGCACCAATCAGAAACCTACCTACACTACCAATTGCATTGAAGACTGGGAGGAAAAGCTGGAGAAAATTATTGATGAGACACTCAACGCGCGAATGACACTCATCAGCGGCATTCCACCGTGGGCACAAATGTATTTCGATCGCATCCAGGCACGCACCGGAAAAAAGATTAAAGACGTGTTTCCAGATTTTTCAATGTTTGTGTATGGTGGTGTGAACTTCGAACCGTATCGCGCCAGGTTGTTTGATTCGATCGGCAAGCAGATTGATTCAGTTGAAACCTACCCGGCATCCGAAGGATTTATTGCCTACCAGGATTCACAAGTAGAACCCGGTCTTTTGATGTTGCTGAACAGCGGAATCTTTTTTGAGTTTGTTCCAACAGAAGAATACTTCAATGAAAATCCGCGCAGACTTAATATCGAAGAAGTAGAAACCGGAAAGAATTACGCGCTCATCATCAACAGCAATGCCGGGTTGTGGGGATATTCCATTGGCGATACGGTTAAATTCATTTCTAAAAATCCGTATCGCGTATTAGTAACGGGAAGAATAAAACATTTCATCTCTGCGTTTGGCGAACATGTGATCGGTGAAGAAGTGGAAAAGGCAATGAAACAAACGATGGATAAATTTCCAGGCGTTGAGATCGTTGAATTCACAGTAGCTCCGCAGGTAACACCAACTGAAGGATTGCCCCATCACGAGTGGCTGGTAGAATTTGCCAAGCCACCGGCCGATCTACAGGCTTTTTCACTTGAACTCGATAAACAAATGCGTCAGTGCAATGTTTATTACGATGACCTGATAACCGGAACTATTCTGCGTACACTTGTTATCAGCAGCCTGAAAAAAAACGCCTTCATCGATTATATGAAATCGCTTGGTAAACTGGGCGGACAAAATAAAGTACCCAGACTTTCGAACGATCGCAAAATTGCAGATGCGTTAGTGAGATAGATTTAAGTAAATAGAAATTCATTTCCCGCAGATTTCGCTGATGTGCGCAGATTGAAATCACCATCAATATTGGATCTGCGTTCATCTGCGAAATCTGCGGGAAGAAACATCGGGTCATAACCTAAAGCGCTAACATTTCAAAAATCACTAATCGCCAATCATTTTGATCGACACCACAAAAAAGAATATCGCCATCCTCGGTTCCACCGGTTCTATCGGTACGCAGGCGCTTGATGTTGTTGCTATCCATCCGGAAGCCTTTCAGGTGGAAGTACTCACAGCCCAGAACAATGCAGAACTTCTTGTTGCGCAAGCCAAGCGATTTAAACCAAACGCTGTTGTCATTGTCAATGAAGCGCATTATCCGTTTGTGAAAGCGCAACTCATCAACGAAGACATTAAAGTATATGCCGGGGAAAATGCACTCGCTTCTGTAGTTCAGATGGATACTGTCGACCTGGTATTAACAGCTCTGGTAGGATATTCAGGTTTAAAGCCAACCATCAAAGCCATTGAAGCCAGCAAGACCATTGCACTCGCAAATAAGGAGACGCTGGTAGTAGCCGGTGAATTGATCACGAAACTGGCAGGCGAGAAGGGGGTTAATATCTATCCGGTAGACTCCGAGCACTCCGCCATTTTTCAATGTATGGTGGGCGAGTTTCATAATCGAATCGAAAAAATTATTCTGACGGCTTCGGGTGGACCTTTCAGAGGAAAGAAGAAGGATGATCTGAAATCGGTAACGAAAGCCCAGGCACTGAAGCACCCGAATTGGAACATGGGTGCCAAAGTTACTATCGACTCGGCCTCGTTGATGAACAAGGGATTGGAAGTGATTGAAGCCAAGTGGTTATTCGGGCTGAAGCCTGAACAAGTAGAAGTAATTGTTCATCCACAATCCATCATTCATTCGCTGGTGCAGTTTGAAGATGGCTCCATCAAAGCACAACTCGGGTTACCCGACATGCGTTTACCAATCCAGTTTGCGATGGGCTATCCGGATCGCTTAAAATCAGATTTCCCCCGGTTTGATTTTATGAATTATCCGGCCTTGACTTTCGAAAAGCCCGATACCGAAACTTTTCGTAATCTTGCGCTGGCTTTCGAGGCCCTGCATCGGGGTGGAAACATGTCATGTGTGCTGAATGCAGCCAATGAAGTGGCCGTGGCCGAGTTTTTGAAGGATAGGATCGGGTTCCTCGAAATGTCAGAAATAGTGGAACGATGCCTCGAAAAAATGGATTTTATTAAGAGTCCCGGCTATGAGGACTATGTGAAT
>Ga0315910_10001519_pt1 | contig 21209 bp, 16 predicted proteins | sample EdamamesoilMG_FD_204470 | JGI IMG/M metagenome (GOLD analysis project Ga0315910, IMG submission 204470) | Garden soil microbial communities collected in Santa Monica, California, United States - Edamame soil | ecosystem: Environmental > Terrestrial > Soil > Garden | place: USA: California...
ACGGCGCCGGCGGCGAGGAGGAGTGCGATGAGGCGCATCAGGATCCAAGAGGAACGGGGGGGACCTGCGTATTGCGTCACTGCCTAGGCAAAAAGTCACCCCGGGAGGGGGCGGCTGTCCAGTCCGAGCCTTTTGCGCCGCCTTCGGGTGATGTCGGGGGCTCACGCCCCCGCTCGGCTGGTGGGGCCTGGCGGCCCCTGGATATCGCTGGGACTAGGGAAGCCCTTCAGGGCGCATCGCCGAGAGGCGCCTTCAGGCGCCGGGAGGATCACGAGATCTTCCGCCGGCGTGGTGCCTCGGAACAAGGCCTCTTGATCGCCCGCAGTTCCTCGAGGGGTATCTCCCCCTGGCCCACGGTCCCGGCGGAGTCGCGCGCAGAGATGTCCGTGATCCAAGTGCCGCGCCCGAAGGCCGTGTCGCCAACGAGGTCGAACACGAAGTCCTGCGAACCAAGCAGGTCGGCCCACCAGACCTTCCAATCCCCATCTCGGACCGGTGCTGCCCCGGCGAAGGCCCATCCATCCTCATAGGGCGCCAGCGGAGCGATCCAGCCGACCCAGTTGCCGGTCGAGTCGGCCCCGCGACGTGGCCCGAGAACGAGCCAGGTCGAGCTGACGGCACCTGAATCCTGGCCGAAGTTGTAATGAGCGCGGGGCGACCAGAGACAAACGGTCGGGACGAACTCCGTGATCTCCCCGCTCGGCAGGAACGCCCTCCCGGGAGGGATGCCGCATCCAGCAATGGTCAGGAAGAACAATGCCGGTCGGAGCTTCATGGGCTGGAGAGTCCTCGACGGCATCTTGTTGCACAGGTCACTCCCACCCTACGGCCCCGGCGTTCGCATCCCCCCGCAGGTCCCCGACTCCGCGTGCCAGGTGCCGCCCTTGTCGAGGCAGGAATCCTCGGCCGAAGCGCGGCGGAGCCACCACCCGAGGATCAGGGCCAGGGAGGCGCCGACGACCGCGAACGCCGCGATCGATTTCGCACGTGGATTCATGGGCGTCTCAACGCTCGTCCACGATGGCTGCGCGCACCCACGGGCCCGTTACCGACGACCGCTCCGCTTCGTGACCGAGGGGTAGATCCAAGACCTCGGAGACACTCGGATCCCGGTCGAGGAGATGGCCTATTCCAGCGATCCGGCAACTATCGACCTCAAAGTCGTGAACGTCTCCACAGAGCAGTTGCCAAGCGCCATCCTCCTCGTGCGTGACCAGGAGGATCGGGCGCGTGGCAGTGAAGATGTGATCGCAGATGAAAGCGCGGGTGTGATAATCCACGATTGCTGTGGCTCACTCGGCGTGTGGGTCCCCCCTCTCCACGTTGTGGAGAGGGGGTCAGGGGGTGAGGCTACTGCACCTTCTCAAAATCCCCGGGCTTCCAGCTCCCGTCGAACGCCGGGCCCTCGGGACCATAGATACGGAAGTAGGCGAACCACCCCCGCCCCGCGGTGGTCTGGACCCAGACCCCTTCCTTCCCCGCCGGTGCGGTGGGGCCGAAGTAGAGGTCGATGCTGCCGGAGGCGGGAAGATCCTTCAGCTCGAAGAGCGACCGGAGCGCCGCCTTCCCCTGCGGGGTGATGATCTCGCTCCGCGACTCGGCGTCATACACCGTCACCGACCAGAAAAGGCGATTCGGCACCGGGAGGGGGACGGTCAGCTTGTAGTTGTTCCCGCCGGTGAGGTACGCACCGGTGGCATCGCGAAGGCCAAGCCAGTAGAGCGACCCCGCGCCGACCGACCGGCGGAACATCGCCGGCGAGGCGAGGGTGGCCTGGTAGAACCACTTGTCGCCCGCCTCCATATCCTTCCGGCCGTCGATCATCCAGGTGCCGTTCTCGGGGCGCAGCGAGACCCATTCCCACTTCCGGTCGGGCCAGGCGGTGCGCTCGGTCCGGCGGTCGGCGAGGGATTGGACCCGCATCTGCCCGTCGGCCAATTGCGCCGCGCGGGTGAGGATCCGCGTCATCCGTTCGTCGGGAGCGAACGGCTTCCCCTTCTCGATGCCGAGGGCGGCGAGGTCGCCATAGGCGGTGGCGTAGCCTTCGAAGACCGGCTCCGACTGGACGAAGGCGGCGAGCGCCTCCCAGTACTTCATCGTCCCGTCCCAGCCGAGCGCCTGCGGGGAGGAGTTGGCGGTGGGATCGGTGATCTCCACCCAGGTGAACGGCTTGGCGCCGGCCACCGGATTCAACGGATGGACGGCGATCGACTTGACCCGCTCGATGGAGGCGGGGACGTCGCCGCCGATCGGCATCGACCGGACCACGACGAAGGCCTGGTTGGTGGTCGAGCGGAGGACCTGATAGCCGCTGGGAATGGACCCGGTGTACCCGGGACCGACGAGGAGGTGCTTCCCCCCTTTCCCGGCGTCAGGGCCGGGGAGCCCCAAGTCCCCCATCCAGCGGAAGTGGAAATCGTTGGCGACCCCGATCATAGGTCCGGCGGGGAGCTCGATGACCCAGGGGCCGTCGGTGAGGTCGAAGAAGGAGGCGCCGTACGGGGTGTCGGAGTTCGCGGTGAAGGCGATCACTGCGGGGGTCGCCTGGATGATCCCCCCGCCGAGATTGGCGACCCCACCCTGGGCCTTGAGTCCCTCGACCAGGCCGACCATCGACATCGTGGGGTAGAAGAACTTGTACGACTGGATGGCGCGGTTGAGGTCGGCGTCGTCATACGCCCGCTGGACGGTCGCCTCGGTCGGATAGCCGCCGACGAAGGCGTACCCGCCGTCGGGGGCGGAGGAGTCCTGCGACTGCGGCTGGCACGCGGCGGCGAGGAACGCCGCGACAATGGCAGGGCGGAGGAGAGTGCGCATCGTGCGTCCTTCGAAGGGCTTGGGGTACAGGGAGGTTGCCCACCTCGGGGCGTTCGCGCTAGTGGGGCGGCCACCTCTCGCCGGCGACCGCCCCACACGACCACGACTGCACGGACGCGCGGCCCTACCTCCAGTACCCGATGATCGCCCCCATCACGGTGAGCGCCACGGTCATATAGCCGCCGTTGATGAGCATCAGCTTGGCGGAGCGCCGCTCGAAGAGCCCGACGATGAAGAGCCCCATCGCGATCCACCCCCCGCCGGTGAGCGCCCCGTACATCGTCGCCATCCCCGGAGTGATGGTCGGGCTCCCGACGAACATCGCGAGGTTGTACGCCATCACCAGGGTCCAGAGGAAGGCGAGGCCGTAGATCTTCCCCTGGTTCGCCCCCGCCAGCGACTCGGCGGTGAACCCGTTCTCGGCCATCCACGCCTTGCCGAAGAGGGGTCCGTACCACAGGCCGCCGATGACGAAGGCGGAGACGGTCGCGGTGATCACCGCGAAGTGGTTCAGCATGACACCTTCCATGGTCGGAGCTCCTGTGCAGGTGGGTCGTACCCCAGCGGGATCGTCCGGCTACTTCATTCCTTGTCCTGTGAGAAGGCGAGCTTGTAGCCGTCCGGGTCCTTCACCCGGAACACCCGCGCCCCCCAGGGCATGTCGGTCGGCTCGCTCTCCAGCACCCCGCCCCGCTCCTTGATCCCCGTCGCGAGCATATCGACGTCCTGCGTGGTGGTGAACTGGACCGAGAACCCCTCCCCCTTCACCCGGTCCCACCCCTTGGCGCCGTCGTCCTGGGCGAGCCAGAGCTCCACCTCGCCGGCCTTGAAGCTCACGCCGACCACCTTCCCGTCCCGCTGCCACTCCTCGTCCACCATGAAGGCGGCGACGTCGCGGTACCAGGCGATGCTCTTCTGCAGATCCTTCACCGTGAGCGACACGGTGGCCGCCCGGGCCCGGAAGGTCGCCGGCTCTTCACGCTGGGGGACGTATGGGATATTCCCGCTCATGTCAGCCTCGATCGTGGTGGGACTACGGTGAGGGTACCAGCGAGGGGATCCCTCGCCGATGCACCGTGATCGGTGCGAGAACGAGGGCGACCCGGACCATCGGGCCGCCCTTCGCGAGACCTGCCGACCAGCGCATCCAGCTACCGTTGGGTCGCGCTGCTGTCGGCCGCCGGCTTCGGCTTCGGCACCGCGAGCGAGTCGGTGGTGGGATCCCATCCGCCCCCGAGCGCCTTGTAGAGCCGGACCAGGGCGACGCGGTGCTCCCGCATCGTCGAGGACTCCGCGAGCTCGGCCTCGAGGAGCGAGCGCTGGGCGTCGAGGAGGTTGAGGTAGTTGTCGACCCCGCCCTCGTACCGGAGCGTCGCCAGCTGCACCGACTGCCGCGCCGCCTGGGCCGCGCGCCCCGCCGCCGCTTCCTCGATCCGGAGCTGGTGCACGCTGACCAGGCCGTCTTCCACCTCCTGGAAGGCGGTGAGCACCGTCTTCTCGTACACCCCGATCGCCGCCTCGGTCCGCGCCCGCTCGATGGCGATCTGCTTCTGGCTCCGCCCCGGGTTGATCAGGGGGAGTACCAGGTTGGCGCCGAGGTTCCAGAAGCTCGCGTCGCCGGAGAAGAGCCCGTCGAGCTCGGTGCTGGCGGTGCCGCCGACCGCGGTGAGGGAGATCGTCGGGAAGCGTGAGGCCACGGCCACGCCGATCTGCGCATTGGCGGCGTGCAGCTGCTCCTCCGCCTGCCGCACGTCGGGGCGCCGCGCGAGGAGCTCGGAGGGGATCCCGGCCGGGATCATCTCCGGCACCGTGTGGGCGCGGAGCGAATCCCCACGCGGGATCACCCCCGGGGCCCGGCCGAGGAGGACGCTCAGTTCGTTCTCCTTGGCGTTCCGGAACCGGGCGAGCCGCGCCTGGGTCCCCTCCACCCCGGCGAGGGCGATCTCCCCCTGGCGCACGTCGAGCTCGGAGGTGAGCCCCCCGGCGAAGCGGGCACGGGCGAGCTCCAGCGAGCGCTTCCGGATCTCCACCTGCTGGCCGGCGATGACCACCTGCGCGTCGAGGTCGCGGAGCTCCAGATAAGCGCGCGCCACCTCGCTCACCACGGTCATGATGGCGCCGCGGCGCCCCTGCTCGGAGGCGAGGAGGGTGGCGCGGGCCGATTCATTGAGCCGCCGCACCCGGCCCCAGAGGTCGAGCTCCCACGAGAGCCCCACCCCGAGGGAGTTGAAGCCGTTGGGGCCCGCGAGCCCCACCAGCGAATCCCCCGCCTCGCCGGTCCGGACCCGGCCGGTGAGGTCGATCTGCGGCAGGTACTGGAGCTGTTGCACGCCGAGGAGGGCGCGCGCCTCGTTCACCCGGCCGAGGGCGACGCGGAGGTCCCGGTTCTCCTGGAGGGCGACCCGGATCAACTGCTGCAGCGTGGTGTCGCCAAGCACCTGCCACCAGGGGAGGTTCGCGTACGAGGAGTCGCGGAGCGCGGCGGAGGAATCGCGCCAGGCCGCCGTCTGCGTCACCGCTTCGGGACGCTCGTAGCTGGGGCCGGCGGCGCAGCCTGCCAACAGCAGCACCAGGAAGGGCGCGCAGGCGCTTGGGCGCGTGGGCGCGTGAGCACGATCAGTGCGCACCGTGACCTCCTTCCGCGGGCGGGGCCGCCGGAGCCGTGGTCGTTGGGGCCCCCTTCTTCTTCCCGAACGGGAGGTTCTCGACCATGGCGAAGAGTCCCGGGATCACGAAGACGCCGACCACCGTGGCGAGGAGCATCCCGGCGAACACCACCGTCCCCATCCGGGCCTGGGCGGCGGCACCGGCGCCGTTGGCGAGCATCAGCGGCACCACGCCGAGGATGAAGGCGAAGGCGGTCATCAGGATGGGCCGGAAACGGAGCTTGGCGGCGTCGAGCGCGGCCTCCTCCACCGAGAGCCCCTGTTCGTGCCGCATCTTGGCGAACTCGACGATGAGGATCGCATTCTTCGCCGCGAGGCCGACCAGCATGATGAGGCCGACCTGCACGAAGACGTTGTTGTCGTACCCGGCGATCCAGACGCCGAGGAAGGCGCCGAGGGCGACGAGCGGGGTCTCCAGGAGCACCGCCCACGGGAGCTTCCAGCTCTCATAGAGCGCCGCGAGGAGGAGGAAGACGAAGACGATCGCGAGGACGAAGGTCGGTCCCGCCGGGGGGGCGTTCTTCTCCTGGTAGGAGAAGCCCGACCAGGCGACCCCCATCTCGGACGGGAGCACCTGGGCCGCGACCTCCTCCAGCGCCGCCATCGCCTGGCCGGAGGTGTACCCCGGGGCCGGGGCGCCGGAGATCTCGACCGAGCGGAAGAGATTGAAGCGCACGGTCGTGAGCGCGCCCACGATCGGCGTCACGGTGACGAGGGTGGAGAGCGGCACCATCTGCCCCGTGGTGGTGCTCCGGACATAGAACTGGCCGATATCCTCGGGCCGGGTCCGGTACGCCGCGTCGGCCTGCACGTACACCCGGTAGAGCCGCCCGAAGCGGTTGAAGTCGTTGACGTAGGCGCCGCCCATCGAGGCGGAGAGCGCCGCGAACACGTCGTTGACCGGGACGCCGAGGGAGCGGGCCTTCTCGCGGTCGAGGTTCACCTTCACCTGCGGCACCAGCGGGTCGAACGAGGTGAAGAGGTTGGCGAGCTCGGGGCGCTGGCGCGCGGCTTCGATGAAGGCGACCGTCTGCTGCCCCAGCGTGGCGATGTCCATCGTGCCGCTGCGGTCCTGCAGCATGAAGTTGAAGCCGCCGCTGGCGCCGAAGCCGGGGATGGTGGGCGGGGTGAAGGGGAACGCCATCGCCCCGGGGATCCCGGCCAGCTCCCGGCGGAGCGCGGCGGTGATCCCGGAGACGTGCAGCTCCGGGGTCCCGCGCTCATCCCACGGTTCCAGCTTGCAGAAGTAGGTCAGGTACTCGGGGCTGAAGGCGTTCACCAGCACCGAGAACCCGCCGATGCTCGCGCACGACCGGACCCCGGGGGTCGCCGCCAGGACCCCCTCGATCTCGCGCCCCACCTGCGCGCTCCGCTGCAGCGACGAGGCGCGCGGGAGCTGGGCGTTGATCATGAAGAGGCCCATATCCTCCTCGGGGACGAATCCGGCCGGGAGGATCTTCCCGAGCCCCCCCGCGAGGACGGTGGCGAGGACGATGACGCCGATGGTCAGGACCGCCTTCCGCACGAACATCTTGGTCCAGCCGACGTACGCGGCGGTGGTCTTGTCGAAGATCCTGTTGAAGCCGCCGTAGAACTTCCCCAGGAGCCCCGTGGCCTTCTCGGGAGGCTTCAGGAACATCGCGCAGAGCGCGGGCGCCAGGGAGAGCGCCAGGAAGGCCGAGAGCAGCACCGAGATCGCGATGGTGAGCGCGAACTGCTGGTAGAGCCGCCCGGTGAGCCCGCCGAGGAGCGCCACCGGCACGAAGACCGCCGAGAGGATCAGCGCGATCGCGACGACGGGGCCGGAGACCTCCTTCATCGCCTGCACAGTGGCGTCGTGCGGATTCTTCCCGTGCTCCATGTGGTGCATCACCGCCTCGACCACCACGATGGCGTCGTCGACCACGATGCCGATGGCGAGCACCAGCCCGAACATCGTCAGCGTGTTGATCGAGAAGCCGAGCACCGGGAAGAAGATGAACGTGCCGATGAGCGACACCGGCACCGTGAGGAGCGGGATGAGCGTGGCGCGGAAGTTCTGCAGGAAGACGAAGACCACCAGCGAGACGAGGATGAACGCCTCGAAGAGGGTCTTCAGGATCTCGTGGATCGACGCCTCGACCGAGGGCGTCGTGTCATAGACGATCTCGTACTCCATGTCCTCGGGGAAGAACCCCTTCAGCTCTTCCAGGGCGTGGTACAACCCCTCGGCCGAGACCAGCTGGTTGGCGCCGGGGAGGAGGTAGACGGTCAGGATCGCCGCCGCGCCCTCCAGGTCGTTCCCGGTCGAGTCCTTGCCGATGAACCGCCCGAAGGAGAAGTAGTTCTCGCTCCCGAGCTCGGCGCGCGCCACGTCGCGCACGCGGAGGGTGGCGCTCCCGGTCTGCCGGAGGATGATGTTCTCGAACTCTTCGGCCGTCGCGAGCTTGTCCGGCGCCCGCACCGTGTACGTGAACTCCTGCCCCGGGGGGGCCGGCTCGCCGCCGATCTGCCCCGCCGGCGCCTGGAGGTTCTGCTCCCGGATGGCGTTCATCACGTCCGTCGGCGTGAGCTGGAGTGCCGCGAGGCGGTCCGGCTTGAGCCAGAGCCGCATCCCGTACTCGGCGCCGCCGAGGAGGTCCACCTGCGAGATCCCGGGAACGCGGAGAAGCGCGTCCCGGAGGTTGATCATCGCGTAGTTGTTGAGGAACTGCGCGTCGCGGCTCCCGCCGGGGGAGTAGATCGCGACCGCCATCAGCATCGAGGGGTTGATCTTCTTGACCGTCACCCCCTGCTGGTTCACCTCCTGCGGCAGCCGCGACTGCGACTGCGACACCCGGTTCTGCACCAGGACGTTCGCCATGTCCTGGTCCATCCCGACCAGGAAGGAGACGTCGAGCAGGAGTCGGCCGTCGCTCGTATTGAGCGACTTCATGTAGATCATGTTGTCGACGCCGTTCACCTGCTGCTCGATCGGCGTCGCGACCGACTGCTCCACGACCTCGGCGGCGGCACCCTGGTAAGTGCCCTGCACGCGGATGGTCGGGGGGGAGAGGGCCGGGTACTGCTCGACGGGGAGCTTCTGGAGGACGGCGACGCCCAGCAGCGTGATGACGATCGCGGCGACGATCGCGGTGACCGGCCGGCGGATGAAGAAGTCGGCCATCGGTCAGCGCGCCGCGCTGTCAGCGGTCGGCGCGGCGGCAGGGGCCGGTGCCGCGGCCGGCGCGGCCACCGTCCATCGGACCTTGTTCCCGGACCGGATCTTCTGCACCCCCTCGACCACGATCCGGTCGGCGGTGGTGAGCCCTTCCATGATCACCCAGTCGGTCCCGACCCGCGCCCCGACCCGCACCGACTGCGACCGGACCGTGCTGTCGGCCCCCAGGACGAAGACGGTGTAGGTCCCCTGCAGCTCCTGCACCGCCCGTTGCGGGACGAGCATCGCCCCCTTCCGGGTCATCAGCGGGAGCCGGACGCGCCCGAACTGCCCGGGGCGCACCAAGCGCTCCGGGTTCGGGAAGGTCGCCTGGATGGGAAGAGTCCCGGTACTCTGGTCGATCCCCCGGTCCACCACCGACACCACTCCCTTGTGGTTGTGCACCGACCCATCGGAGAGGACCAGCTCCAGCCCGTCGAGCGGCCGCCCCTGCCGCGCCGCGCGCTCCGGGGAGCGGACGTAGGAGAGGTACTCGGCCTCGGAGATGGTGAAGTTGACCCGGACCGGGTCCATCTGCGACACGGTGGTGAGGACGGTCGGGTCGGGGCTCCCGACGTAGGCGCCGACGTCCACCTGCCGCTTCCCGGCGACGCCATCGATCGGGCTCTTCACCTGGGTGTAGCTCAGGTTCAGCTGGGCGGTGGTCAATGCGGCCTGCGCGGCGTCCGCATCGGCCTTGGTGGCCTGCTCCGAGGCGACCGCGTTGTCGAGGTCCTGCTGGCTGACGGCGTTCTGCGCCGCGAGCGGGCGCAGCCGGTCGACCTGCACCTTCGCCCGGCTGTGCTTGGCGCGCGCCTCGGCGAGCTGGGCACGCGCGCGCGACTCGGCGGCCTGGTACTCCTTCGGGTCGATCACGAAGAGGAGCTGCCCCTTCTTGACCTGCGTCCCTTCCTGGTAGGACACCGTTTGCAGGAAGCCCGCCACCCGGGCCCGGACCTCCACGTCCTCACCACCACGGACCTCCCCGGTGAACTCCACCTGGATGGGGACGTCCCGGATCTCGACCGCGCCGACCACCACTTCGGGCAGGGGGGCGGGGGGAGGGGCCTTCTTGCAGGAGGCGAGGGCGACGAGGGAGAGCGCGGAAAGGAGCAGCGAACGCATCTGGATGGGCCGCCGAGGGAGGGGATGGATGCCCTGAAGTTGTACCCGTTGAGAGGAATCCGGGAGGCCCCCCGAGGTTGCTCCATTGAACGCCAACTCCCCTCCGGGGAGGGGAGTTGTTGGGCCTTCCGGGGGGGGGGGCCGGACTACCGGGAGAAGACGGTCCCGTGCGGCACCCCTGCCCCCTCCGCCCACCCCTGCCGCGCGAGGTCGACCCCGGGCCTGGGGGCCCTAGGAGTGGTGAAGCTGGGGTCGAGGGTAAGGGCCCCCGTCGCGCGGTCGAAATTCGCGATCAGCACACGGGTCGTGAACGCCCCGTACCCGGTGATCACCACCCGGGTCCCCGTCGGATCGAGCGCCAGCCAGTGCGGCACCTCGTCCTCGGCGAAGGTGAGCCGGGAGACCTCGCGGGGACGGTCGGGCTCGGAGATATCGAGCACGATCACCGCGTGCTCCGCCCCGCTCGGCACCATCCAGAACTTCCCGGCGAGGAGGGGGACGGCGCAGTACTTGTGCTCCACCCACTCGGAGGTGTGCACCCATTCGGCGCGAACCTCCGCCCCGTCGAGCCCGCGGAGCCGGTAGAGTCCGCACTGGAAGGTGCTCACCATCACCGTGCGGCCGTCATCGAGCACCCGGGGCTCGGCAGTCAGGAACCGCTCATAGCCACGGGGGCCGGGCGGGAGTTGGATGGTCTGCAGCAGCGTGAGGTCGGAGAGGCGCCAGATCTGCACGGCGCTCGAGGTGAGCTCGCCGTGCATGTCGGTCGCGGTGGTGACGAGACGGTCGAGCGCGGGGACCACGGCGAGGCTGTAGGGACGCACCGTGGAGTCGGCGGGGGTGGCGGCACTGGCGCTCCGCACCACCTTCCCCTCCCGGTCGAACTCGACCACCCCACCGGTGCGCTGGTGATCCTCCGCGCGGTACTGGAAGGTCGCGAGCACCCCGCCCCCCGGGAGCCGAACGTAGCTGTGGGGATGGGAGTAGGGCGCGACGTCGCCGATGGTGCCGACGAGCTTGGGACTGCGGGGGTCGTTCAGGTCGAAGCGGAAGGTCGTCCCCGCCCCGAACCCGTTGGCCCAGAGGATCCGGTCCGCCGCCAGCTCTGCCTCGGTGTGGTGCGCCACCGTTCCCGACGCGCCGGCCGAGGCCTTGGCGATCACCTTGGTGTAATCGGGGCTCCGCGGGTCGGCGTCGATCACCGCGAGGTAGTCGGTGTGCTGCTTGTCGGAGTCGGCGACCCAGGCGTAGATCAACGCTCCCGCCGCGGGAGCCGGTGCGGGTGGGGACGCGGGGACCCCACCCTGACAGGCGGCGAGGAGGGGGAGCAGGGCGAGGAAGGACTTGGAGGTCATCGCGAGGCCTTGAGGAGGTCCACAATACTGCGTCGTCGATGCCGGCCGTGCGACGTCACGGCGTGGAATCGCCGAGCGCCTTCGTCAGGTCGGTCACCGTCCAGACCGCCGCGAAGAGGGAGAGCGTGGTCTCGACGTTGTCATTCGAACCCCCCTCGGGGCGGCAGAGGACCTGGGCACCGATCTGCACCTTGGTCGAATCTCCCGCGGGCGCCGCAGAGGCGAAGAGGATGTACCCGGGGCTCACCGCGCCGTGCCACCCTTCGCTCGCCGAGCCGGCGGGCCAGGTGAAGGTCGGGGCGCCGCGCCAGTTCCCCTGGTCCGGAGCGCGGAAGTCGATCACTCGCGGCGAGGTCCGCAGCACCGAGTCGAGGACCGCAGCGACCCGGACGGCGGGGCGTGCGGTCGCGACCGAGACGACCGTCATGTCGGCCGTCGATGCGCCCTTGGCACAGCTGTAGGGGGCCGGGGTGCGAGCGACCAACTCCTGCAGGAACGACTCCAGCTGTTCGTCGCTCACCGAGCCGACCGGGAAGGAGGCGCGGAGCTTGAGGAGTTGTTCCTGCCCGGCATACACCACGAAATGCGATTCCTTCGTCACGCCGCGGGAGACCCACCGGAGCTTGGCGCGCCGTCCGGTCCCGAGCCACGACCCGGCAGGGACGGGAGCGGCGCGCTCATCGACCACCACCATGGAGTCGTAATACCCGCGCTGGATCAGGGCGGGGATCAGTTCCCGGAAGGAGGCGAGCTCATCCTTCGCCGCCTGCTCCCGGCAGTCGCCGGTGCAGAGGGAGCCGCGGGGGCGCATCGGGTAGAGATAGATGTCCGGGACGAAGCCGTTGGCCCCCGAGTAGCGGTACATCAGGCCGGAATTCGGCTGCTCGAAGACCGAGGTGTCGATCACCTGATACCCCGGGATATCGCGGGGCATCGGCGGGACGCCAGGAGCCCGGGGGCCCGTCGCGGCAGGCAGAGCCGACGCGCTCGCAGGCTGGGGTGAAGGCCCGCTCGTGGGCTTCGGAGTGCAGGATGCGAGAGACAGCACGCCCAGCAGGAGCCAGGATACGCGCATGGCAGCGCCTCAAATGGTGCCGGTTGATGTCAGGGGAGCGCCCGGGAGACGGGCGATGGGGAAGAACGTACACAGCTGGAGAAAGTGATGCCACGCGAGGTGACGCGCGTCCATCCGCCTTCAGCGCAGGCGCAACTCGACCGGAACTTCCAGGAACCGGGCATAGCGTTCGGCCTCGGTCGCGACCGCCTTCCGCGCCGCCGCGCCGAGCTTCCCCAGCGATACCATCTCGAGCGCCACCGCATTCCCTTCGTAGATCCGCTTCCAGGTGCCGACCACGACCCCGTCGACGAAGGCGGGGCGGTCATAGGCGTTGCTCGCCTTCCCGATCCGGCGATCGGAGGCGAGCCTCGCCACCCCCATGTCGGGAGAGCCGACCAGCGTCTCGTCGTACTCAGGGATGAACCAGGCCCGAGGTCCGCCCGCTGCCCTCCCCTTCCGCGGCCGGCCGAACCACTCCACCCCGTCGATCACCTCCACCTCGAACTCCTGCCGCACCTCGGCCAGTGCCGGCTTCGCCTCTTTGAGCGTCAGCTCTGACCACCAGCAGAAATGCTTGAGCGTTGTGGGGGTGTGCCCGACGATGAAGCGCCGCAGCAGCTCCGCCACCGCCTCGTCGCGCGCCAGTTTCCGGGACTTTGGCGCCCGCTCGCTCAGGAGAGCGTAGGTCTGCTGTTTCCCGGACATCGCGCCGCTGCAGAGGAAGGAGGTGAGCTCGAGCGCCATCATGATGTAGGCGAGCCGCTGGCCCGTCGCCTCGATCTGCCCCTGCCGCAGGACCTGGGAGAGCTCCTCCCTCGTCCGATGCCCCCCACCCTCGAGCGCCTTCCCGACCAGCGACTCGCAGCGAGACAGGACCTTCGCATCCAGCCCCAGCCTCTTCTCCATCCCCCGGTTGGCGCGGAGGACGTGGGGGCCGGTGAGCTCCTGGATCCACCCGATGTCCCTTGGCGTCACGAAGTGCCAGGTGGGGCGGAGGATGTGGGTGCGGAGGATCGTCCCCTTGGCCATCGCCTGGTCGATCGCGGCGTCGGTGCCGTTCTTGGTCCGCTGGCCGAGGGACCACTTGGCGCCGGGATAGTCCTGGGATTGGACACAGCAGAGGTGGTCCACCACCGCCGCGACGTTGGCGAGTGGTGGACCGGAGAGGTATTGGGAATGGAAGCGCCGGAGGAGGAGCCTGCTCACATCTTCTCCCCGGGGAGCCGGCTCGCCTGCTTCACCCAGGAGATGAACTGCTTCTCATCGATCTCATCGTCCTCGCGGACGTCGAGATAGCGCACGAACTTCTGCTTCGAGGCCCCGGGCGGCATCGGCGTGAGCTGGGCCCCCTTGAAGAAGGCGACCTTCACGTACTTGTCGAAGCAGTGGAGGCTCAGGAACCACCCCTCTCCTTCGAGCCCGTAGAGGGGGGAGTTCCACTTCACCGCCTTGTACACGCTCGGCACCGCGCGCACGATGAGCGCATCGAGCTTCCGGCCCACCTGTCGCTTCCATCCCGGCATCGCCGCGAGGTACGCCCGCACCGGCGCCGCACCGTACCCCTTGGCGATCTGGGGATTGCCGCCGGAGAGGAGCTTCGGCGTGACGGGCTTCTTCGCGGGGCGCTCGGGGGCGGGCCTCGTCGTCCCTCGCTTCATCACAGGCATCGCGCGTCGGAGTGTGGGGGGCGTCCGGAATCTACCTGCCACCATCGGACGAGCCGAGCCTCCCCATGCAACACGCGAAGACCGTGTGGGCCAGGGTCCTCGTCGTGTCAGGGTCGCACCCCGCGCCGACCCCCGCGACCAGCTTACCGTGTCGGTGCCCTGAGGACCGCGATATCGAAGTTCTCGCTCTGCGACGAGACGATCGCCCGGAGGCCGTCGTGCGAGAGGAACTCGACGAACGGGTTGGGAGCGAAGGTGAGGGGGGCGTCCTCAGAGACCGCTCCGGTCGCGACCGAGACCCGAGTGATGACCGAGGTGCGCCGCAGATAATCGTAGGTCAGGAAGCGGATGTGGCCGTCGCTCCCCCAGAAGAGCCTCCCCCGCCGAGCTCCGAGTCGGGGCAGTTTGGCGATGGGGATCACCCGCCCGGTCGAGGCATCCAACCTCGAGACCCATAGGATCGGCCCATCCGCCCCATCCGCATCACTAAGGATCGCCAGCTCCGCGATGTCCGGTGCTCGCCCGGTCGTGAGGATATTGCCGAGGGAGTCGGGGAATGTGAGGTCACGGTGGGTCCCGTCGGGCTCGAAGAGCCGGACGAGCTTCCGGGACGCCTGGTAGCTCGCCAGCCGACCATCGGAGAGCCACTCCAGATCGGGAGATTGTCCCTGGTAAGGCCCTCGGCGCACAGGGGCCCCTCCTTGCAGCGGATGGATCGTCAGGATCATCCGCCCCTCCCCCTCCGCGGTGGCGATCGCGAGACTGTCATCGCTCGGATCGAACGCGATGTCCTGGTACCCCTGCACCCCGCTGGCGATCACCCGCCGGGCTCCCCCGCCGAACGGCTCGAGTTCGAAGGTGAACGACCCTTGCGCACCTTGCTCGCGACGTTGGGCCAGGACCCACCCGCCGCGCGGGGAATGGAGGGCCAGTACGGAAGCATCCCCCGGGAAGAGCTGCCGGCCGAGGGAGAATCCGCTCCGCAAGTCCCGACGCGTCGCGAGCCAGGTGGACGTCTCACCGAGCCGCTCCTGGACGAAATACAAGAGGCGCCCGTCGGCGCTGGCGCTGTTGAAGGAGCTCGACAGGTCGTGGATGGCGAGGCTCTCGGCGGCCTCCAGGCGGCCTCGGCGGTCGACCATCCGCCGGAGCACCACCCGCGCTGTCGCGCTCCCGGGTCGGCCATCGCCCGGCAGGAGGTGAGACTGGAGGATCGCGTCCTCCCTCCCCCCGTGCCAGACCGGGGTGGAGCTGCTCGGGCGATTGAGGAACGAATCGGTCACCGCTCCCGCGCGGTCGACGATGAACATCCACGACGAGTCGCTCGGGTTGGGGTAGACGGCGTTCCGCATCATCCATCGCCCCGAGGGGGAGGAGAGGACGTGCACCGAGACCGCCCCCTCCACTCGATGGGGCACGCTGTCGATCAGCGCCCCGGTAGATACCACCGACCTCCGGATCCACCACTCGGGGGAGTTTCCCGTCACAGTGATGATCGTGTCGATCCCCGAGAAGGAGGCCACCGAACCCGGCACGCGGCGAGGGGTGCCTCCTCGTTGAGGTACGAGATAGGCTCCGCGATAGCTCTGGGTCGCGAGATCGATCGCCAGAAAGGCCAGCCACCGGCTGTCGGGGCTCCAGGCCATCGGGATCTTCCCAGTCCTCGGCTCCGAGGCGATGGTGGCCACTCCCTCGCCGTCGAGCTCCCGGATCATGAGGTCGAGCCGGCACCCCTGGGCGTCGCAGCGCTCATCGGCATAGGCGAGCTGTCGCCCGTCGGGCGAGGGGAGTGCCGCGGCCGCCCGGCTGGAGTTGGTGACCCGGGTCATGATGGCGCCGTCGAACGGCAGCCCCGCCGGCTTTCGCCCGAATGCGGCGTACCCCGCAAGGCCGAGCGCAAGGACCGCGAGGAGGCCGATGAGCAATGGATGGGACCGCACCGGGCCCGCCCTGGGGATCGCCGCCGTCCGTCCCGCTTCGGCGGCGCGCACGAACTCCCCGGCGCTCTTGAACCGGTCGGCCGGGGTCTTCGCGAGCCCCCGCATCACTGCCGCATCGAGCGATTGGCTCACCGTATCCCGCACCACCCGGAGCGAGGTCGGCCGTTCGGTCAGGAGCTTGGCGATCATCGCCTGGGCTGTGGCCCCGGTGACCGGAGATTCGCCACCGATCATCTCATAGAGCACCGCGGCGAGCGAGTACACGTCGCTCCGCCCATCCACAGCCCGGTCCCCGGTCGCCTGCTCGGGGCTCATGTAGCTCGGCGTGCCGAGGGAGATCCCGGTCTCGGTGAGCCGCCCGCCCCCCGCCTCGCGCACCGCCAGCGCGATCCCGAAGTCGGCGAGCACCGCCTCGCCTTCGTGCAGGAGGATGTTCTCCGGCTTGATGTCGCGGTGGACGATACCCCGGGCGTGGGCGTGGTCGAGCGCCCCCGCGACCTGGCGGGCGATGGTGAGCGCCTCGTCGAGTCCGAGCTGCCGCTCGCGATCGAGACGGGTGCGCAGGGTCTCCCCTCGCACGTACGGCATCACGTAGTAGAGCACACCTGCCGACTCCCCGGAGTCGATCAGGGTCAGAATGTGCGGATGATCGAGCTTGGCGGTGATCCGCACTTCGGCAAGGAATCGCTCGACACCCAGCACCGCGGCGATGTCGGCGCGCAGCACCTTGATCGCCACCTCGCGGTCATGCTTGAGGTCGGTGGCGAGGTAGACGGTGGCCATCCCCCCCGCGCCGATCACTCGGTCGAGGCGATAGCGGGTGCCGAGTGCGGCACGGAGCTGTTCGGAGATGACGGTAGGAGAGCCGCTCGCGGTCATTCACCCGAAGCTACACGAACCCCGATCCGCCGCCAGCTGCGCGCCGATCCCGGATGCCGTCGCGTCGCAAGGGCCGGTCTACTCCAGCGACAGCCCCCCGTCCACCACGATGGTCTGCCCGGTGATGTGGCGCGCGTCGTCGGAGCAGAGGAACGCCACCACCCGCGCCACATCCTCCGGCTCCGCCAGCCGCCCCAGCACCGACTGCCGGCGGGCGCGGTCGACCACATCCTTGGGGAGCATCATCATCCGCTCGGTCTTGATGAACCCCGGGGCCACCGCGTTCACGTTCACTCCCGCCGGCCCCAGTTCCACCGCCGCCGCCTTGGTGAGCCCCTCGAGCGCCGCCTTGCTGGCGGCATAGTTGGCCACGCCGAACCCCGGACGGCTCGCCTGGTGGGCCGAGACGTTCACGATCTTGCCGAACTTCTGGGTGCGGAAGACGGGGGTCGTCGCCCGGATACAATGGAAGGCGCCGCTGACGTTGGTCTCCATCACGTCGTTCCACGCCTCGTCGGTCATCCGCCAGAGCGCCCCGTCGACCCCGATCCCGGCGTTGTTGACCAGGAAGTGGAGCCCGCCGAGGTGTTCCTGGGTCCGGGCGATGAAGCGGTCGACGTCCATCCGGTCCCGCACGTCGCAGCGCGCCGCGAAGACCTGCACCCCCATCGCCAGGAGCGACGTCTCGGTCAGGAGCGCCATCTCGGCCACATCGCGGCCCGGGAGTTCCTTGAAGCAGAAGGCGACATTGACGCCGCGCCGCGCGAACTCCATGCAGATCCCGCGGCCGAGCCCGGTGGCCCCCCCGGTCACGACGGCGACCTTGCCGCGGATCGAGGGGTCGAGGGGGGCGAGCTTCGGTTCCGGTGCCACGGCCGCGCCCGAACTCCGGCGCTGCGGCTGCCACGCCGGGGCGTCGTCCTCGTCGTCGGGACCGCCGCCGCGGGGAGGGTTGAAAGGCATGGGGCGAAAGTAGGGGCTGGACCGCTGGACGGCTAGTCGCCACCGCATCGGCACGGCTCCCCCTCTCCCGCAAGGGAGAGGGGGTCGGGGGGTGAGGTCGGAACGCGCCGGTACACCATAGATTGTGACCATGCCCAAGGTCATCACCGCCCTCTTCGCCGTCATCGCCTCCCTCGGCTGGGGGATGCTCGCCCTCCGCCGGGGCGAAACGGTCTCCGCGGCCTGGCTCGTCCTCGCCGCCGTCGGGACCTACCTCGTCGGCTACCGGCTCTACGCCCGGTTCTTGGGCGAAAAGGTCTTCGCCCTCGATCCCCGGCGGGCCACCCCGGCCGAGCGGCTCGAGAATGGACGCGATTTCGTCCCGACCGGGAGGTTCGTCCTCTTCGGCCACCACTTCGCCGCGATCGCGGGCGCGGGACCGCTGGTGGGGCCGGTCCTCGCGGCCCAGTTCGGGTGGCTCCCGGGGACCCTCTGGATCGTCTTCGGCGTGGTCCTGGCCGGGGCGGTGCAGGACTTCGTGATCCTGGTCGGGTCGACGCGCCGGGACGGGCGCTCGCTGGGGCAGATGGCGAAGGAGGAGATCGGCCCCGTGACCGGGATGCTCGCGATGGTGGCGGTCCTCGCCATCATGGTGATCCTCCTCGCCGTCCTGGCCCTCGTGGTGGTGAACGCGCTCCGCGACTCGCCCTGGGGGGTCTTCACCATCGCCTGCACCATCCCGATCGCGGTGGTGATGGGGCTCTGGATGACCAAATGGCGCCCGGGGAAGACGGTGGAGGCCACCGTCGCCGGAGTGGTGCTGCTCGTGGTCTCCCTGATCGGCGGCCGGTACGTCGCCGGCTCCCCGCTCCTCGCTCCCTGGTTCACCCTCTCCGGGATCGCCCTCGCCTGGGCCCTCATCGCCTACGGCTTCATTGCGAGCGTCCTCCCGGTCTGGCTGCTCCTGACGCCGCGCGATTACCTCAGCACCTTCGTCAAGATCGGGACGATCCTCCTCCTCGCCTGCGGGATCCTCCTCGTCCTCCCCGACCTGAAGCTCCCCGCGGTCACCACCTTCATCGACGGCACCGGGCCGGTCTTCGCCGGAAAGCTCTTCCCCTTCGGCTTCATCACCATCGCCTGCGGTGCGATCAGCGGCTTCCACGCCCTGGTCGCCTCGGGGACCACGCCAAAGATGCTCCGCCGCGAGACCGACGCCCCCTTCATCGGCTACGGCGGGATGCTGATGGAGTCGTTCGTCGCGGTGATGGCGATGTGCGCCGCCGCGGTCCTCGATCCCGGCGTCTACTTTGCCATCAACGCCCCCAAGGCGATCCTTGGCGACTCCCTCACCACCGCCGCCGCGACGGTCGGGACCTGGGGGTTCGTCGTGACGCCGGAACAGCTCACGGCGCTCGCGGCCTCGATGGGCGAAGGCTCCATCGTCGGGCGGACCGGCGGGGCCCCGTCGCTCGCGGTCGGGATGGCGACGATCTTCGGCTCCGCGTTCGGGACCCACCTCACCGCCCTCTGGTACCACTTCGCGATCCTCTTCGAGGCGCTCTTCATCCTCACGACCCTCGATGCCGGGACCCGCGTCGGCCGCTTCATGGTGCAGGAGTTCGGCGCCCACCTCTGGAAGCCCCTCGGCCGGACCTCCTGGTACCCCGCGACGATCCTCGCCTCCGCACTCGTCTGCGCCGGATGGGGATGGTTCCTCATCCAGGGGGTGCTCGACCCCCTCGGCGGGATCAACTCCCTCTGGCCCCTCTTCGGGATCAGCAACCAGCTCCTCGCGGCGGTGGCGCTCTGCGTCGGGACCACCCTCATCATCAAGTCGGGGAAGGGACGTTACGCCTGGGTCACCCTCCTCCCCCTCCTCGGCGTCCTCGCGGTCACCTTCACCGCCGGGAGTCAGAAGCTCTTCTCCCCCCTCCCCCGCATCGGGTTCGGCGCGCACGCCGTAGAGACCGCCGAACGGATCGCGGCGGGGACGCTGGATCCGGCGATCGGCGCCCGGATGATCCTGAACGACCGGGTCAACGCCGCCGTCTGTGCCTTCTTCCTCGTCGTCACCGGGCTCCTCGTCCTCGCGGCCGCCTGGCAGTGGCTCGGCATCCTCCGTGGCACCGTGCCGCTCAAGACGACGGAGACGCCCTGGGTGGAGTCGGCATTGGTGGAGTAGCCGATAGCCGGCAGCCGACAGTCAACGGCCTACAGTCGACAGCCTACAGATAACGCACCTTGCGTACTGTAGGCTGTAGGCTGTGGGCTGCAGGCTGTGGGCTGTGAGCTGTGAGCTGTGGGCTGCAGGCTGTGGGCTGTGGGCTCCGTGACCGGCCTCACATGTCGGGGTGCGGGTGAGGGGGACGCATCTCTCCCCGGTGAGTCTGGGGAGGCGGCCACCCACCCCTCCCGCGAGCGCGGGGGGACGCCTCCCCCAAGCGCGACGGAACAGAGATGTCCCCCAGTCCCCGCCCCACCGCCGGCTTCACGCTGATCGAGCTCCTCCTCGTGGTGGTGATCATCGGGATCCTCGCCTCGATCAGCATCAACCGGGTCGGGCGGATCCGTCACAAGGCGGCCGAGGCGACGCTCAAGAGCGACCTCCGCCGGTACGCGACCGCGCAGGAAGAGTTCTACGCCGACTCCTTCCGGTATGCCCCGTATCGCGCCCTCACGATGGCGCCGTACAACTTCAAGTTGTCGGAAGGGGTGACCTACCTGGAGAACGGCGCGGCGGGAGGGATCTGGTGGCTGGAGCTGATCCACCCGAGCCTCAATGAAGGGGAGGTGCGGAGCTGCCGGATGGAATCGTCCAACTCATCCTCGCCGGAGCTGGCGGGGACGCCGGTCTGCGACGCGGGGTACTGACCCTAGGCCACGGACCGGCCTGAGGCCGGTCCCTCGGCGGCGCGGGACCAGATCCAGACGAGTCCCGTCACTCCCACCGCGGCCCCTGAGAGCCAGAGCGCGTCGCTCGCCCCCTGGTGCTCGTAGATCCAGCCGAAGAGGATCGCCGCGGGGAGCGCCGCGATGCCGGTGAGGGCGTAGTAGAGCCCGAACCCCTTCCCCAACCCCTTCGGGGAGAGCTTCGCGACCAGCGCCCGCTCGGCCGGCTCGGTCAGCGCCGCGACGAGTCCCAGCAGCACGAAGACCGCGAGCGCCGCAGCCTGCGGGAGCGGCTTCCCCAGGAGGGTAAGGCAGAGCGCAAAGACCCCCGCCCCGGCACCGATCAGGATGTCGGGGCCGAGCCTGTCGTTGAGCCGCCCCGCCGGGTAGCTCGCCACGCTCCGGATGACGTGGAGGGCGGCCCAGGCGAAGGGGATGAGCGCGACCGCCACGCCCAGCTCCTGCAGGCGCAGGATGATGAGGAGTTCCGGGAGCCGGAGGAGGGCGAAAAGGGCCAGGAGGACGATGGGAGTCGTGAGTTTGGAGGGGTGTGGGGGTGAGGCGTGTCCCTGATCGGCGACCTCCTTCAGCACCCCTCCCGACTCCGAACTCCGCGCTCCCTTCAACACCACCGACAGCACCACCAGCGCGATCACTCCCGGCACCGCGCTCCAGGCGATGATGGTCCGCA
>Ga0315910_10001520_pt1 | contig 21205 bp, 15 predicted proteins | sample EdamamesoilMG_FD_204470 | JGI IMG/M metagenome (GOLD analysis project Ga0315910, IMG submission 204470) | Garden soil microbial communities collected in Santa Monica, California, United States - Edamame soil | ecosystem: Environmental > Terrestrial > Soil > Garden | place: USA: California...
CGTAGAGGTCACTCCGCGCGTCGACCGGTCCGGCGTCGATCTGCTCGGGACTCATGTAGGCGAGCGTGCCGACGCTGTGCGTGCTCTGGGTCCCGAGCGCTGCCACGAGCTTGGCAACGCCGAAATCCGTCACTTTCACGGCGCCGTCGCCGAGCACCATCACATTTTCCGGCTTGAGGTCGCGGTGCACGATCGGCGGCTCGTGCTCGTGCGCCGCGCCGAGACCGCGTGCGATCGCCGCGACCACTCCGACCGCCCGCTGCCAATCGAACGCGCCGCTCTCCCGAAGCTCCTCGCGCAACGACCGCCCTGGCAGCAGCTCGAGCGCCATCATCAGCTCGCCGTCCACCTCCGCGCACGCGAGGCAGCGAACGACGTTCGGATGATCGAGCCCGGCGAGGATCGTCATCTCGTTTTCGAACAGGCGCCGCACCGGCTCGGAGCGCGAAAGCTCCGGCCTGAGCACCTTGAGCGCGACCCGACGGCCGGAGAGCCGCTCCGTCGCTTCGTACACCTTCCCCATCCCCCCTTCCCCGAGCAAGCTCACGATCCGGTACTGGCCGAGCTGGTCCATCCATGGTCCTTACGGGCGAAGCGCACGAACGCGCTATTTCACCAACGCGGACCGGACCCCCGCCCTTTCACCCCCCTGAGCTCGACTAAAACCGACCGCTCACCCCGAGCATCGCCCCTCCGGGGGCGACGGCCACGTTCGGCCGCAGCGTGAGCCCCGCGTCCTTCAGCGTGGGGAGCTTGCGCTCCCTCACGGTCCTCACCTCGGGAACGAAGGCGATCTGAGCCTGGGCGATGCCCGCCACCGCGATCCCGACGAAGCCGTAGCTGCTCAGCGTCAGGGCGAGGTGCCAGTTCTGGAGCCGATCCTGGACCTCCGGCTCGGGCCGGAACCCGCGGGCGAGGACGGCGTCCACCTCGGCCTGGAGGTGGCTGTGGACGGCAAGGGACGTGAGCGCCGTGAGGCCGAGCGCGGCCTCGGCTCCGAAGATCACCCAGCCGAGGGCATTCTCGCCGTTCTGGAATTGACCCACACCGAACGGCACGAGCGCAATCCAGCGCCGGTTCTTCGTGATCACCACCTCTTCGCGGGCGAGGCGCTCGTAGAGCAGCATCAGGGCCCACGTTTCGCTCTCCTGCTGCTGCTTCTCACGCGCTTCCTTCTGCGCCTTGTCGATGGCGGCGCGCTGGGCCGCGCGAAGCTCGGCGTAGAGCTCCTCTCGCACCTTGAGGAAGCGATCGACCACCTTCTGCGGGAAGACGAGCCCGTCGGGTGCGCGCATCTGGGGGTTCTTGCGGATGGCGGCGCGGAGCGGTTCGTCGGCGAGGTCCTGCTTGTCGAGGCCGAGCAGGCAGGTCGCGTGGTAGATGCGCGCGGTCTCGATCACGTTCGGGTCGCGCAGGGGCCGCTCGCTCGTCGGATTGAGCAGCTGGCCGAGGCGCGCGCTGCACTCCTCGTACCGGGCGGCGCCCACGAGCCCCACGATCCGGGCGAGCTCGGCCTCGTCGCTCAACACCTCCTCGTCCGCTGCCGTGTCCGGCGTTGCGGGTGGGGTCGTGACGGGGGGCGGTGTCTTGGTGGGGGTCGCCGGTTTGGCGCGTGGAGGCGCCGCCGGCTGGGCCGCTGCGCCCGTCACCACGGAAAGCGCCCCGGCAAAGGCCGCCACCAACATCGACCGCTCGTGAAAGCGCATTCTCGTGCGCGGCCCGAAGACAGCTAGGGGCCGAGGATGCTCGAGAGTCGACCGGGGTTCAGGGTCACGTCAAATTCTTTCGGGAGGGCCCCGCTTCCGGGGGGCGGGAGGACGGTGCAGCGCGCCGGACGCACGGCCGTTGCCATCGGGAAGGTCTGCCGGCTCGGTACCGGGAATTCGCCGAGCTCCCCGCAGCTTGCCCGCGAACCGGGGGTCCCGCGCAGATCGAGCGAGGCGTCCTTGAACGCGATGCGACCGCGAACCCGTTGCGGCTCGCCGCCCGTCGAAGGCCGGACCTCGACCACGAGCTTCTGAGCTCCCTCGCAACACTCGGTGTTGGGCGGGACGAACTCGAACACGTGCGGGCCGACGCTCACGTCCTGCGTGCCGAACCAATCCTTGAGCTCGACGCCGTCCACGCGCACGGTCGCGTTTTGCGGACCGTCGACGGCGATGCGCACCGGCGCCCGCTCGGACGAGGCCGCCTCCGGCGTGCGTGCTCCGGACCCGGCCGCCCTGAGCGGGGGGCGGCGGGGGGCGTCCGGCTTTTCCGCGCTGCGAGCGCTCGTTGCCGGCGGGGGCGTCGTGCGCGCCACGACGGTCGGCGCGCGCGCGGATGCCGACGCCGGCGCGGCCGGCCCCACCTTCTTGAGAACGGAAGCGCTCAACGTGGAAATGGCGAAAGCGAGCATCGCGAGCAGCGCGCTCGCGCCGAGAGCGAGCGCCAGCGTGCGCAGGTTTCGCCGGAGGCGCTCGGCGCGACCGAGGTTCGTCACTTCGGCGAGCAGCTCGGCGTCGTCCGGCCGCAGGGCGAGCGCGCGGTTGAGGCAGGCGGCCGAAAGCGGGATGTTGCGCGTCAGCCGTGCCTCCGCCGCGCGCCGCACGAGCCGCTCCACGATCCGAGGCTCGTACGTGGCCATGTACGCGCTCGGGTCGGTGAGGTAGGCGCGGAGCTCGGCGCGAAGATCGGTGAACCCGAGCGCGGTGAGCTCCGTGCGGAGCGCTTCCGCGAGATCACGGGCGGTGGCGAAGCGGCCGCGCTGCTCGTGGGCGAGCGCGCGGCCCAGGATCGTCGAAAATTGCGCGCCGACGCTGGGGCGGCTCTTTTCCGCGGGGGTGAACGCACCGTCGAGGACGCGCCTCAGCACTTGCGCGGGGTTCTTGCCGTCGAACGGCAGCCGCCCGACCATCGATTCGTAAAGCAGCACGCCGAGACCGAACACGTCCGAGCGCGCATCGACGTCGCCACCCTCGATCTGCTCCGGCGCCATGTGGGCCGGCGAGCCGAGCACCTGCCCGGTGGAGGTGACCCCCTGCGCGTCGAGCAGCTTGGCGATGCCGAAATCGGTGATCTTCACCATCGTGTCGTCGTGGATCGACCCGCGGTCCGACGCCGGGTTCTGAGACGGCGCGGCGATCAGCACGTTCTCCGGCTTCATGTCGCGGTGGATGACGCCGAACTCGTGAGCGTGGTCGAGGCCCATCGCGATCTCGACGCCGATGATCGCGGCAATCTCCGTGGGGAGCTTCTCCTGAGTGGCGAGCAGCTGGCGAAGCGTCGTCCCGCGCACGAACTCGACGACGAGGTAGCGCTCCGGCTCCTCCTCGTCCGAGACGTCGTAGACCTCGACGATGTTCGGGTGCTTCAGCTTGGCGACGGCGCGTGCCTCGCTGGCGAAGCGCGCCGCGACCTCGGTGTTCTCGCGCAGGTGGCGGTGGATGATCTTGAGCGCGACCTCGCGCCCGAGCCGGCGATCGCGGGCGAGATACACCGTCGCCATCCCGCCGTGGCCGATCTCCCCGAGCAGCTCGTACTTCGTGAGCTCCGGCTTGCTCTCGGCGGCGATCAGGGAAACACCTCGCACTTCTTCAGGGCAGCTGTTCGACCCGTACGGCGTTGGTCGCGCCACGCACCCCGACGCGGGCGCCGTACACCATCACATAACGCTCGCCGGACTTGAGCATCGCGCTGTCGGTCAGGAGCTGCGTCAGATCGCGCACCTGGTCCTCGAGCGTGGCCTTGGCGACCAGCGACCGCGGAGCGACGCCCCAGTAGAGCGCGAGCCGGCGAAGGATCTGCTCTTCGGTCGAGAAGGCGATCAGCGGCACGCCCGGTCGCGCTTTCGACACCAGCCGCGCGGTCACGCCCGTTTCGGTGAGGGCGACGATGAGCTTCGCACCCACCTCGCGGGCGATCGAGCAGGCGGCGTGCGCGATCGCGTCGGGCGTCGTGTGGTCGGGCTCGGAGGCCGAAAGGTTCAGGAACCGGCTGGCCTCGGCCTGGCGGATGATGCGGTCCATCATGCGGCAGGCGTGGAACGGGAACTTGCCGGTCGCCGTCTCGGCCGAGAGCATGACCGCATCGGTGCCGCCGAAGACGGCGTGCGCCACGTCGCTCGCTTCCGCGCGCGTCGGGCGCGGCGAATCCACCATGGACTGCAGCATCTCGGTCGCGACGATCACGGGCTTACGGTGGATGCGGCACGTACCGATGATCTGCTTCTGAATCACGGGCACGGTCTCGGGCGGGAGCTCCACGCCGAGATCGCCGCGGGCGACCATCGCCGCATCCGCCGCGCGCACGATGGAATCGAGCCGCTCGACCGCGTTCGGCGTCTCGATCTTGGCGACGATCGGCACCGGCCGCCCACGCCGCTCGCAGATTTCCCGAAGCTCCTGCACTTCCTCCGCGCGCCGGACGAACGACAGCGCCACGTAGTCCACGCCGATCGAAAGTCCGAACTCGAGGTCGCTCTTGTCCTTGGCCGTGAGCGCGCCGAGGCGCAGGCTGCCGGAAGGCAGATTCACCCCCATCCGCGCCCGCATCGGTCCGCCGTGCTCGACCCGCGCTTCGACCCGATCCCCTTTGATTCCCACCACCTTGAGCTCGACCTGGCCGTCGGAAAGCAGGATGCGATCGTCCACCCGCACGTCCTCGCTCAGGCCCTGGTACTCGACGCCGATCGTGTGGTCGTCCCCCATGTCGCCCGACACGAGATCGACCGTGTCGCCCGTGGCGAGCGCCGCGGGACCGACCTTGCCGGTTCGGATCTTGGGTCCACAGAGGTCCTGCAAGATCGCCACGTGCTTGCCGAGGCTCGCGCTCTCGCTCCTCACCAGCTCGAGGTGCTTCTGATGCTCCGAGTGCTCGCCATGCGAGAAGTTCAGGCGGGCAACATCCATCCCGGCCTCGATGAGCTCCCGGATCCCCTCCCGGGTCCCCACGGCAGGACCGATGGTACAGACAATCTTAGCGCGGCGAGAAATCATGGTGGGGGCCTCGGGCCCGGGGGCGAGTGCCGCCGAGCAAAGTACGGGCCAGCATGCCACACGGCTCGGGGAAATGGGGTAGGTTCGTGTAGGCAACTTCCGACGATGACTCCCTCCATTCCCCCCGCGACTCCCTCCTCCTTTGGGTTTCGACGCGATGCGCAAGGGCGCGCCCTGTTGGGCGGCGTTCCGCTCGAGGACCTCGTCCGGCAGGCCGGCGTGGGAACCCCTGCCTATGTCTACGACCTCGATGGTCTTCGTTCCGCCGCGGAGTCACTCGAGAAAAGCTTCGGTCCCGCCCCTCACCTCACCGCGTACGCCGTGAAGGCGAACAGCGCCGGCAGCGTCGTCCGGGCGATCGCCGCCGCGGGCGCGGGTGCCGACGTGGTCTCGGGCGCCGAGCTCGAGCTGGTGCTCGGCGCCGGCGTCGCGCCGTCGTCGATCGTGATGAGCGGAGTCGCCAAGGCAGACTGGGAAATCGACCTCGCGCTCGAGCGAGGCATCTTCGCCATCCAGGTGGAGAGCGTCGAGGAGCTCGACCGCATCGCGGCGCGTGCGCGGGCTCTCGGCAAGCCGGCTCGCGTCGCCCTGAGGTTGAACCCCGGCGTCATGGCCGACACGCACGCTCACATCGCGACCGGCCACGATGCCGCCAAGTTCGGCATCCATCGGCCCGACGTGGCCCGCGCCTGGGCGGTGATCGACCGCGAGCCGTCGCTCGTCGCGGTCGGCGTTTCGGCCCACGTCGGCTCGATGTTGCGTGACCCGGAGCCGTACCTCGCCGCCGCGCGCGTGGTGACGGAGGCGGCGAAGGCTCGACACGAAGCCGGTCACCGCCTCGAGTACATCGACTTCGGCGGGGGCTTCGGCATCGACTACGGCGGCGCTCCCTCCGCCGAGCCCTCGGCCTTCGTCGCAGCAGCGCTCGGGCTGCTCGCCGAACGCGGCCTTTCGTCGCTGAAGCTCGTGATCGAGCCGGGGCGCTCGCTGGTCGGTCCGTTCGGCGTGCTCGTTGCGACCGTCATTCAGTCGAAGCGCAGCAGCGAACGCCGCTGGGTGATGATCGACGCCGGAATGAACGACCTTTTGCGCCCGGCGCTCTACGCCGCGAAGCACCGCATCGAGCCGCTCCAGCACGCGCCGGGCAGCGGTGAATGGCGCGTGGTCGGCCCCGTCTGCGAGAGCACCGACGATTTCGGCGCGCATCCCCTCGGCGACGAAGCGTTCGAAATGGTCGTGATCCGCGACGCCGGCGCCTACGGCTTCGTGATGGCGAGCGAGTACAACGGCCGCCCGCTACCGGCCGAGGTGTTCGTCGCCGGTGGCAAAGTCGTGAAGACGAGCGTTGCCCCCGGTCGCGAAGACTGGGTGCGGCGGCGGCTCGGCGCGTAGCCCTCGCCCCGCAGCCGAGGCCTAGTCGCTGGCGCCGCGCTTACCCGGGGTCTCCGCGAGCGTTCCCGGGACGACGGGCAGACGCTGGGTCGAGCCCGAAGACGGCGTCTTCACGGTGGCGGACGACGGAGCGCGAACGGGAGCCTGGCGCGTGCTCGACGGCACGCGGACCGCGCGGAGCGACGGCAGCGTGTTGCTCGAATCCAGGCGGCGCGCGCCGCTGCCCTTGCCGGGCGGCGTGGAGCGGGCGCGGTACGGCTCGCCGCCGATCATCAGCTCGACACCGAGCGCTCGGCAGCGCCGGCCGAGCCGTTCGAGGTCGACCCCCGGCTGAACGAGTAGCCCGGCGGGCGGCGACGGATCGACGAAGAGGTCGACCGTCTGGCGGCGCGTGCGGAGCAGCTCGCGCACCTCCGGGTCTTCGACCCAGAGAAACCCTGCCGTCGCCACGAACTCCGCGCGCCCGACGACGGCACTCGCCTGGGCGAGCGTCCGTGCGATCGGATCGGGCAGCTGGGCGAGCGTTTCGAGGCGCGCCTGGAGGACATCCGCCTCGAAACCAGAGCTCAGCGCGTGCGACAGCGTCTGCGGCGTGACGAGCACGTCGAGCGCGGCGCCGACGGCGCCGACCTCCACGAGCGGAGCGAGCGCAATCACCGAGCCAACCTGAGACGACGCGCCGACCCTGAGCGCCTGGTGATCGAGGAACCGGCTCGGTTCGCCGGTGGGGCGCGATTCGGGCGTGTCGCGGAGGTAGGACCGCCCGCGCGGCGTGATGCGGAGCGTCGGTCCGAGCGATTCGTCGCCGTCCGGATCGCCGAGGTCGACGGCACCGAGCAAACGCAGGCTACCGAGCGCGACGCGGCGCGCGATCTCTTCCGGGAGCGGCGCCTCGACACCGGCGCGTTGCGCCCAGCGTTCCACCAGACGCCTGAAGCCGGGCGTCCGCGAATCCGAGCGGACATAGGCCGCAATGGCTTCCCAGGGCACCCAACGGCCGTCCGAAAGCTCCGTGAGTGCCTCGAGCACGAGATCGCGAATGGCGCCGGCGGCGCTCGATTCGCGGGCCTCCGGCGCCGCGCGCAGCACCTCACCGTCGGGGCGCGCCTCGTCCCACGCGCCACCGCGGCGCCAGGCGGAGAACAGCGCGCGACCGAGATCCGCGACGGGGAGCGCCCCGGGCGGCGCGGCGACGCCGATGGCCGAGGGATCCCAGAGCCCGATCGCGCGACTCAGCGCGGCGACGAACGACACGTGATCGAGATCCTTGCCGAAGCGGGAAGCGAACTTCGCGAGCAGCGACCGCGGCGTGCCGATGCCGGGCTTCACCTCGACGCCCGGATCCCTGACGGCGAGCGCGAGCGAAAGGGCGAGCGGCGCCGGGTCCTCGGCGAAGCGCGCGCGGCGCGGGGCGTGATCGTCGCCGAGCACGAACGTGCGGATCGCCCGGCGCTCGGCTTCGCGCTCCTCGCGCCGGGGTGCCCCGATCAAGAGCGCGACCTCGTTCGGCACCAGGTGGCGGTTCGGGTGCACGGGAACGAGGAACGCCCGCCGTTCCAGCGCGAAGCCCACGCCGCGTCGTGACGGCGTCGCGCCCATCGCGCCACGCAGCCGGAGCGGCTCGCGCTCGAGGTCCAAAAGCTCCTCGGTTTCGACCTCTCCGCCCACTTGTTCGACCGCCGCCAGCAACTTTCGCTCGAGCGGTGCGAGCTCCTCGACCTCGCGCGCGAGGCGCGCCGGATCGGACAGCACCTCCCACGCGGGCTCGAGGCAGAGCGCCACCGGCGGTGTCGCCGGACGGCCGAGGTAGTGCGCCGCGATGCTCGAGGCGACGTCGGCGTGCGCCTGCCAGAGCAGCGCGCGAGCGCCGCGCGGGTCCTCACCTTCCCACGGCTTGAGCTGAAGCAGATGCGCCACCGGCAGGATCAGCTCGACGCCGTCGGTGTGTCCGCGCGCGAACAAGACGCCGCGCGCGACGAGCGGCTCGACCGCCGCCGGCAGCGCACGCGCTACCAGCAAACCTCCGGCCTCCGCCACGCGGTAGAGCAGCTCGCGCGTCGGCCCGGGGAGGATCGACGGGTCACGGAGCTCGGGCAGCTGGAGCAGGATCCGCGCCACCTGCGACGGCGTGTCGATCCGTTTCGCACCGTCCACCCGGATCTTCAGCCGGCCGATCAACGACTCGAGCTCGGTCTCCGGGAGCTGCCGCAGGAGCTCGACGAGCCGGAGTGGGCGCGAAGGCGGTGGCAGGGTGGTGCGCGGCATGAGTCCGTCCCGGCGCAGCCCGAAGCCTACGCACGGTTATCCTCCGAAAGTTACGCACGATTTCCAGTTCTGTCGAGTTCTGTCGAAGGGGGCCGGGGTGAATGACTACACTCACGCGCGCCCTAGACGCCGCCCGGCAGGCCGGGCGGCGAGGAAAATCGTGATCCTACGCGATCCTGTTCATGGCCTAGTCACCTTCGAGCGACCGGAGGAAGAGATCGTCATCCGCTTGCTCGAGGCACGGGAAGTCCAGCGCCTCCGGCGGATCCGCCAGCTCGGTCTTTCGTCGCTCGCGTACCCTGGCGCGGATCACACGCGGTTTTCGCATGCGGTCGGCGCCGCGTTCGTGATGACGCGCCTGCTCTCGAGGCTCCGCAGCATCGACGACGCGCTGCCGTTCTGGCAGCGGGTCACGACCGAGCGCGCGCGTGAGGCGCTCGCGGCGGCACTCCTCCACGACCTCGGGCACGGCCCGTTCTCGCACCTCTTCGAGGAGGTCATCCCCGGAAGCGAACCGCACGAAGCCTGGACCCGTCGCGTCGTCCTCGACCCGGGTACGGACGTGCACCGGATCCTCGCCGGTTTCGACCCCACCCTGCCCGAGCGCGTGGCCGATCTCGTCTCCGGGCGCCACGAGCTCACCTACCTCGCCCGCGCCGTGAGCGGCAGCTTCGACGTGGACCGCTGCGACTACCTGCTCCGCGACGCCTACTCGACCGGCGTCGGCTACGGACGTTTCGATCTCGACTGGCTCCTCCGAAGCCTGCGCTTCGGGATCCCCGACTCGGACGGCGCGCCTCCACTCGCCATCGACGGCGAGAAAGGGATCCCGGCCATCGAATCGTTCTTCCTCGCGCGCCTCTTCATGTTCCAGCAGGTCTACTTTCACAAGACCGAGCGCGCGTGCGAGTGGATGCTGGCGCGCGCCCTCGAGCGCGCCCGCGTGCTGCTCGCCGACGGCACGCGCTTGCCCGGCACGCCACCCGGCCTCGTGTCTCTCGCCCGCGAGGGGACCGCAACGCTCGGCGATTACCTCGCGCTCGACGATCCGTCGCTCTGGGTGGCCCTTTCGGCCTGGCGCGGCGCGAACGATCCCGTGCTCGCCGACCTCGTCGATCGGCTTCATGCGCGGCGGCTGTTCAAGACTCTCGAGCTCCACGGCGAGCAGGCGACGCCACGCGGGCGCTTGGAAGCGCTCGAAGCTGCTCGCGACGCCGCGGCCGCGACGCCCTTCGATCCCAACGTTTACGTCGGCCTCGACGTCGCCTCCACCGTCGCCTTCGACGACGGCGACGATCCGCTGCTCGTCGTGCTGCCGGGCGAGAAAACGCGCTCGCTCGCCGAAGTCTCGTTCCTACTCGGACGCTTGCGCGGCGAAAAAATGGAGCGCGTCCGCCTCGTGTTCGCGCCGGAGCTCCGCGAGCTCGTCGGGGCGGCGATCCGCGTATGATCCTTCCGCTGTCGCTTCTCTTCGCCGCGGGCGAGCCCACGCTCGATCACCCCTTCGGTCCGACGACGGCGGCCGAGGTGCGCTCGGTCAATCCGGAGGCGAATCAACACGACGGCGACGGAGCGTACGGGCGCTTCGACGGCGACCTCGACCTCGGCTTCGGTGCCGGTGCCGCCACGTACCTCGTGACGGAGGACGTCGCCTTCGCGCTCCGCGCGACGGCGCACTGGTACTCGACCGCCGGGCTCTACCTCTCCTACTCGGAGTCGCTGGGCGCCGAAGTCGTCGAACGACGCGGGGCCATCGGGCTCGAGCTCGAGCCGCTCTTCCTCGTCCGTTGGTCGCAGGGCCTGGAAACGGGACCGGCGCTCCTCGACCTCACGCTCGATTCGTTGTCGCTCGGCGCCGGCTACCTGCTTGCGGATCCGGTCGGACGGGACTTCGGCGCGAGCCGAGGAGTCGAGCTCTCGCTCGGCTTCGGCGTGCCGCTGCTCGCGACCGCGGGCGGCCCCTGGCTCGAGGCCCGCGCCGGCTGGTTCTTGCCGAAGAGCGGGCGCGAGGTTTCGGCCGTCGTCTTTCTGAGCTGGCACTTCCTCGCGCTGACTCCGGTCATCAAGGAGTGAGCGTCGTGGGCGCGCCAAGCGCTCAGGGTCGCCAGGTGTACGGCGGCTGGATCGTCACGTCCGTGATCGTCGCGGACATGGTGTTCGTGTCGACGAAACCGTAGAAGGAGCCGCTCGACTTGTTGAGGCCCTGGCCGCGGTACTCGACGTCACCGAAGAGGCGCGCCGAGCCGGAGAGGCCCTGGCCGCTCTCGAAGAACCCCGGTGGGTAGAACGTGGCCTGGACGTTCGCCGTGCCGCTCACCGTGAAACGCTGGAGCACGCTGAGTGCGCCGACGGTGCCGCCGGAAACGGTGGCGCCGCTCAGGATCGTCGCATGATCCTCGATCCGGGCGCTGCCGCTGACGGTCCCGCCGAGGACCTGGGCGTAGGGCCCCACGTACACGGTGGTCGAAAGACCCGACGGCGCGCAGCCGCCGCCGTTCGAGTGACGCTGGGTGCCGGAGGGGCACCCTTCCTGCTGCCCGTTCCGGAAGCCTTCCGGCCAGGCGCGCGCGAGCTCCAGCATGTACGGGTAGCGGTAGATCGACGGGTACGCCTGATCCCAGATCACCTTGGTGATCACCGTCGGGGCGCCGACGACGACGAGCCACACGCTCTCGCTCGGGCCGACGCAGAAGGTGAGCTCACCGTCCGTGCCACGCTGCACGGCGCTGTAGCGCGAGACGGTGAGCCCGGAGTCGGTCGCGACGAGGCCCCAACGCCAGCCCGAGTTCGCTCCGCTTTGGGTGACGCCGCGGAACTTCACCGTGATGTTGGTGGCGCCGGAGTCGGGGTACAGCCGAACGACGTTGTAGCCCCAGCGCTGCGGCGCCCAGAAATTCGGCACCTGGAAGCGCCGGTTCGTCGCCCATGAACCGTCGAGCGGCTCGAGATCGGTGATGCGGAGCTGCCGCATCGTGCTCGTGTTGGTCGTGGTGCTGGTGATCTGGCCGTAGGCGCCGCGGTACACCGAGCCCTGGTTGGAGCCGTCCGTCGGTGGCGGGTTCTTGTAGTCCCAGGTGATGTTGTGCATCGCCCATTCGCCGAACACGTCGTTCAGCTGCTCCGCGTTCCAGCCCATGTTGAGCGCGAGCTTGTTCCACGGGTCGCGCTGGCCGTTCGGCGCCGTCGCCGTCCACATGTCGTTCACGGCCTTGTAGCAATGCTTGTCCTTCAAGAACTCGAAGAACTGCCAGTTGCAGTAGCGGTCGCGCGTCGAGCCGTAATAGAGGTGCGGCGCGTTCACGAGCATCTCCGAGCAGTGCACCTCGTCGCGGTACTCGGGGAGCTGATGCGGCATCCAGTTCGCGTGGCTTTCGTGGATCCAGCAGCCGCCGTTGCCGCAGTCGGCGAAGCCCTGCTGCATGCACTGCATCGAGTGCATGAACTCGTGGCCGAGGCCCCAGTGGTCCGCCATCGCGCCCGGGCCGACCCAGATGCCGGGACGGCCGTTGTTGCAGCCGCCGTAGAGCCCATCCTCGATGATGTGGATGCTCGTCTTCCGCTTGTTCGCCGTGTTGCAGTCCGGCTCCGGCCAGAAGATCGGGCTTCCCATGTACGTCTTCCACACGACGTCTTCGAGGAACGCCCCCGCGGTCTGCGCCTGCTGCAACGTCACGTTGCGCCCGTCCGGCCAGTAGAAGGCAAAGTGCGCGGTCTCGTAGCGGAAGGGATAATTCTCCGGACTCGAAGAGCCCCATGCCGTCCAGGTGCCCGCCGTGCATGCTGGTGTCGTCGTCGGGCAGGTCGACGCCCAGGTCGTGCTCGTGCTCCCCGGATCACAGGTGCCCGCCCCGGCGCTACCGCCCGCTCCGGCGCCGCCCGTTCCTCCACCACCCATCCCCGCGCCGCCCGCTCCGGCGCCGCCTGCTCCGGCGCCGCCCGCTCCGGCACCCCCGGCGCCCGCACCGCCCATACCCGCTCCGCCACCTGCCCCGGCCATGCCGCCCATGCAGCTTCCGGCGACGCAGCTTGCTCCGCTCCCGCACGCCGTGCCGCAGGCTCCGCAGTTCATCGGATCGACGGCGGTGTCGGTGCACGCGCCGTTGCACGTGATCTGACCGAGGGCGCACTGGCAGACGCCACCGCTACAGGTCTGCCCGGTGAGGCAGGCCGTGCCACACGCACCGCAGTGGCTCGGGCTCACTTGAGTGTCGACACAGTCGGGGGCACACAGCGTGAGGCCGAGCGCGCAGCTCGTCGCGCAGGAGCCGGCCGAGCAAACCTGGCCGGCCGGGCAAGCCTGCCCGCACGCGCCGCAGTTGGTGCCGTCGGACATCAGATCCTCGCAGCCGCTCGCGCAGACCGTCAGACCCGCGAGGCAGCCGCACGTCGATGCCGTGCAAAATCCGCCCACCTCGCAGGTGACGCCACAGGCGCCGCAGTTGGCGGCGTTGGTCGTCGTGTCCACGCAGGACCCGTTGCAGCTCGTCAGCCCGAGCGCGCACGAGCCCGTCCCCGAGGCGCCGCTCGCTCCCGCGCCGCCGAGCCCGGAGGCTCCCGCGTTGCCGCCGACACCGCTGCCCGCTCCGATCCCGCCGGCGCCGCCGCTCACCGCGCCGCTCGCTCCACCGAGCCCCGAGCTTCCCGCCGTGCCCCCGCTGCTTGGCCCGGCGCCCGAGCCGCCGGAACCGTCGTCGTCAGTCGAGGCATCGTTCGCGCAGGCGCCGCCGAGCAGCAGACTGACCGCCAGCCCGATGCGGAGCAGCGGCCGGGTCAGGGTTCGAGCGAGAGCGCCTGAGCGTGGGAAGGAAGCCGGTTGTGGCACTTCGACCCAGTGACGGTGCGGCACCGCCGTGTCGCATCTGGCGTCCAGATTGTAATTTTCTACTCGGACTGAGCGCTATCCGAGCGGTCGGAGCACGGAATCGGCGCCCTCGACGTGATCGTGGATCGCCTGCCGTTCGCGGCCCAGAAAATCCCGGATCGCGCCGCGGAGCCGTGGATCGACGAGGTAGTGCGCACTCCGGGTCACGGTGGGCTCGAAGCCGCGCGCGACTTTGTGCTCACCGCCCGCGCCGGGCTCGAACGCCGCGAGGCGGCGGGCGATCGCGTCCTCGATGCCCTTGTAGAAGCACACGTTGAAGTGGAGGAACGGCACGTCCGCAAGCGCGCCCCAGTAGCGACCGTAGAGCCGCTCGCTGCCGAGCAGGTTGAATGCCCCCGCGAGCTTCCGCTTGCCGGCCTGGTCGCTGGCGACCACGACGTGGAGCGCGTCCGGCATCGTGGACAGCACCTCTTCGAAGAAATCTCGATTCAGGTAACGACGACCCCAAGCAAACTTGTCGACCGTCGCGACGTAAAAATCGTGCACGAAGCCCGCGAGGCCTGCGTCGAGGTCGGAGCCGGTGAGCACGTCGAGCACGATGCCGCGCTCGTCCATCTCGCGGCGCTCGCGCCGGATCTGGTTCCGGCGCTTGGAGTTGAAGCAGCCGAGAAAATCGTCGAAGCTGCCGTAGCCCTGGTTTTGCCAGTGAAACTGCACGCCGTGGCGCTCGACGAGGCCCGCCCCGGCGTAGGCGGTCGTTTCCGCTTCGGGCGGGAAGAGAACATGGGCGCCCGAAAGGTTTGCCTCCTTGCAGATCGCGGCGAGTGCTTTCGCGAACGCGCGCTCGATCGGCTCACGCGGCGTGCCGTCGCGAACGAGCAGGCGCGGCCCTGTCGCCGGCGTGAACGGCACCGCCACGATGAGCTTCGGGTAGTAGCGGATGCCGAGCTCCATCTCGGCGTAGCGCGCCCAGGAATGATCGAAGACGAACTCGCCTTCGCTGTTGCCCTTGACGTACGCCGGGGCCGCCGCGACGAGCGCATCGCCCTGCTCGATGGTCACGTGCATCGGGAGCCAGCCCCGCTCGGGGGTCACGCAGCCGGTGCGCTCGAGCGCATCGAGCCACTCGAAGCGGAGGAACGGCGGCGTGGTCGGGCCGACGAGTGACCGATAACGGGCCTCGCCGAGCTCGCGGATCGACGCGTGCGTGCGCACTTCGATCGCGAGCTGATCCATCGAGGGCCTAGTATAACGTTCGCGGGTGGGTGAAGAAGGTAGACGGGCCGTTTCAGAGGAGCTTCCGGAAACGGTAGGCAATCTGCTCGACCACCCGGTCGGCGAAGGGACGGCGATTGAACTCGTGCACCTGCACTTCCCGAGAATCGCGGAGGTCGCGGAGGTATGACTGTTCCATCTGCTCGCCGAAGCTCTCGTCGACGACGGCGACGTTCACCTCGAGGTTCGAGCGGAACGACTGGTAGTCGAGGTTGTAGGTGCCGACCGTGCTGAAGCGGCCGTCGATGACCGCGCTCTTCGCGTGGAGGATGCCACGCTGGTACTCGAAGAGCCTGACGCCGCTCCGGAGCAAGGAGCTCCAGGTGGCACGGCTCGCGATGCGCACGAATTCGACGTCGCTCGTTCCAGGCACGAGAACCCGCACGTCCACGCCACGCTCGGCCGCCCGTCTGAGCCCGCGCCGGACCGCTCGATCGGGCACGAAGTAGGCATTGGTCACCCAGGCGCGCGCCTTCGCCTGGGCGAGCTCGGCCACGTACGCGCGCGAGATCTGCCGCCGAGCACGGAAGTAGCTTTCGCCGAGCACTCGCACGCGGTGCCCCGCGTCGTGAGTGCGCGTCGCGGGCTCCGAGCGCCGGGTCTGCAGAAGGGGCCCGCCGCCGGCGCGGCGCCACGCCGAGAGCACGCAGGCGACGAGGCCGCGCACCGCCGGGCCTTCGACGCGCACGGTGTCGTCGCGCCAACCCGCCCCGCCCTCCTCGACCGGCAGCCACGGATCGCCGATGTTGATCCCGCCAGTGAAGCCGATGTCCCCGTCCACGACGAGGATCTTTCGATGATCGCGGCGCACCACGCCTTCCGGTTTGAAGCGGCGGCGCCAGGGCGCGATCGGACCGAACTCGTGGACCCGGCAGCCGGCCGCCCGGAGCTCGTCGAAGAACGCCGGATCGGCGCCGAGGCTGCCGAAGGCGTCGTAGACGACGGCGACCTCGACGCCGCGCGCGCTCGCCTCACGAAGGACGGCTCCGAAACGCCGGCCCGCCTTGTCGGACCCGAACCAGTACATCTCGAACAGCACCTGCTCGCGGGCGGAGCGGATGGCATCGAGCATCGCGGGGTACGCCTCCGCACCGTCCCGCAGCAGCGTGACCCGGTTTCCGTCGACGAACCTCGGCGGCGCCTCGCTGTCGCCAAAACGCATGCGGGAGGTTCTCACGGAGGCTATCCTGCACCCCGCCCCCACGGGCGTCGATGCGTCGTCCGGTCTCTCCACCCCCGCGCCGCCCGGTCGTGCGTGGCTTTCGATGCGCGCCGGTCGCGGCCGTCGTCGCCGTGCTCGCCGGCTGCGCGTCGTCCAGCCGTTCGACGCAGCCGGCGTACCCAGCGCCCGCGCCGGGAGCACCGGGTACCCCCGGGCAGCCCGGCCTGCCGCCCGCTCCGCCGGCGACCGACCCGATCAATCGCGTCGACTTCGCCTTCCTGCGAACCGAGGCGAACGGCATCCTCGCCGAGCTCGTGGCGGCGCTCCCGCCGCTGCAGCAGGGGCGCGTCGCGAACATCCCGCTCATCGTCGACGACACGCCCGGCGAGGTGAACGCGTGCGCCGCCTGCACCGAGACCGGGCGCGCCGCGATGGCGGTGAGCGACGGTCTGTTCGACATCCAGGCGCACCTCGCGCGGGCGCGCGCTCACGACGAGATCGGGGGCACGCGCAAGGTCGACGAGTACATCGCGCTCATCGCCAAGCACCAGCAACCGAAACAGCCGATCATACGACCTCCCGCCGGCTTCTTCGATCCGGCGCTCGACGTGAACCCGCAGAAGCTCACCCGCCAGCGCGAAGTGCTCGACGAGCAGCTCGCGTTCGTCCTCGGCCACGAGCTCGCGCACCACTACCTCGGTCACCTCCCCTGCACCGGCGCCGGCAATCTCCCGATCCACGAGGTCGGCCGCGTGCTGTCGAGCGCCGTGCCGCTCTTCAACCAGCCGAACGAGATCGCCGCCGACGTGTCGGGGCTGAACGACGCGCTCACCGCCGGCGCGCGGCGAAACGGCTACCATTTCACGGAGACCGGCGCGCTCCTCACGCTGCAATTTTTCGGCGGGCTCGACCAGCTCACCCCCGCCGACATCGTGTTCGCCTTCGAACGCAGCCATCCGCCGCCGGCGCTTCGCGTGCCGATCGTGCAGCAGACCGCCACCGCCTGGCGCGGTACCGGCGGCCGAGGCCTACCGTACCCATGGTTTTGATGGCCCGTCCGCGCAACTGGGCCTCGAAGCGTCCCGATGGGACCGGGTACCGCTCGTGAAGACCGAAGAACCCACACCACGCCGCCTGCGCAAGGCCCGGGAACAAGGCGACGGCCCGACCTCGTTTGCACTCGTGCAAGCCGCTGCGCTCGGCGCCGCGCTCCTCATCGTGCCGAGCGCCGTTGCGGCCACCTCGAGTCGGGCCGCCGAGCTCGTGCGGAGCGCGCTCAAGGGCGACGCGCGACCGAGTGCGGCCGCCGTCGCCCTCGACGTCATCATGCTCTCGGCGCCGCTCCTCATCGGCGTGGCGGCCGTCGCGGGGCTCGTCACGTTGGTCCAGACGGGCGGCGTGGTGAGCGCCTCACGGCTCACGCCGCGCCTGTCGAGACTGGACCCGGTGGAAGGATTTCTCGCGCTCTTTCGCCTCGACCGGGCGTGGGCGCTCATCCGGGCTCTCTCGACCGCCGTCCTCGTCGGCTGGCTCACGGTGAGCGTGCTCCGCGACCACGCGGCGGATCTCGCCCGGAGCGCCGGCAACCCCGAAGCGATCGTGCCGCTCGTCGGCGCGCTCGGCCGGGAGCTCGGCCTCGCTGCGCTCTTGGTCGCGCTCCTGTTCGGCGCCGTCGACCTCGCCGTCACGGCGCGTGCCTGGCGCTCGCGCCTTCGAATGACGAAGGACGAGGTGCGGAGAGAACACCGCGAAGCCGAGGGCGACCCTGACGTGAAAGCGCGACGGCGCCGCGCTCACCAGGAGGCGATCGTCGGCGCGACGCTGAACGCCGTGAAGGACGCGACGGTCGTGATCGTGAACCCGACGCACCTCGCGAACGCGCTCCGCTACGTCGACGGCGAAGACGCGGCACCGAAAGTGGTCGCGCTAGGACGGGGCGAGCTCGCACAGCGCATCGTCGAGGCGGCGCACGCCTACGGCGTGCCGTGCATCCAGGACGTCCCCGTGGCGCGCGCCCTCGCAGAGCTCGACGTGGGCGACGAGATCCCCGAGGCGCTGTACGAGGCCGTGGCAGAAATCCTGCGCGAGATCTTGGAGCCACGCGCGCCATCGCCGTAGGCGGAGGTCTTAGCTGACGCGATCGGGGGTGCTCGAGACACTAGACAGCCATGCGCCCCACGCGAAAAGTTCTCCTTCTCGGCATTTTTTCGCTGGCCTGTAGCGCCGAGATCGAACCACCCGCCCCCGGATCGGGCGGAACCGGCGGTGCGGCCGCGGGAACGGGCGGCAGCGGTCAGGCCGGGATGCCGGTGGCCGGGAGCTCTGGATCGGGCGGAACCGGCGGCGCGGTCGCGGGAACGGGCGGGAGCGGAACGGCAGGCGTCACGTCCGGCGGTAGCAGTGGCACGGTCGGCTCGGGCGTGGCGGGAAGCCCGATGGGCGGCGCCGGAAGCGCCGGTGAGCCGAGTGCGGGCGGCGCCGGCAGCCCGAGCGCGGGGATGGCGGGCGCAGCCGGCATGACGCCCGGGCTCGAGACGTGCCCGGCACCCCCCGTGGGTGCGACGAACGAAGCCATCGTCGCTCTCAACACCGAGAACACCATTCGCCTCGCGATGGGTCTCGACTGTGCAGAGCTCATCGTCGAGCTCATCGCCTCCGCACAGAACCACTGCGACTACTACGTGACCAACCAGGGCGACGCGGCGTGCGAGGCGCCGAGCGCCCACAACGAAATCGAAGGCTGCCCCGAGTTCACGGGCGAAGGGCTCGGCGATCGCATGGACGCGGCCGGCTACACCGGGCGCGGCGGCTCCGAGTGCATGGCGTTCACCGGCGATCCCGAGCGCTCGACGATGATGTTCGTCGACTCCGTCTACCATCGCACGCCGGTGCTCGATCCGTGGATGCGCCATCTCGGCTACGGTTTCGGCGACGGCTGCGACACCATCGACTACGGCACGGGCCCGACCACGCCCCAGGACGTGACCGCGCTCTACCCGTATTCCGGTCAAATCGGCGTGCCGACCTCGTTCGACGGCAGCCGCGAAGGTCCTGAGCCGCCGATGCCGGTCTCAGGCTGGCCGAGCGGCTACCCCGTGACGCTCTACGCGCGGGACCTCACGGTCTCGAGCCACACGATCATGGTCGATGGCACGACCGAGGACCTTCCGCACCAGTGGCTCGACGAGAGTGACCCGACGCTCCCGTCGTACGCGAAGGTCCTCTACACCGACGCGCCCCTCACCGCGAACACGACCTACCGCGTGACGATCCAGGCAACGCGCGAAGGTGCCCCGCTCGATTTCGACTGGACCTTCACCACCGGCGAAGCGAACGGCGGCCGCCCGGGCCGGCCTTAGAGCACCGCGCCGAACCGTTCGTCACTTTCCGTCTTTCCAGGTGCGGGCCAGGTAGCGCCCGCCCTTCCCGGAGAGCACGTGGAGCGCACGCTCGAGGTTTCTCTGCTGCGCCTCCTTCGACTTCAACCAGGAAAAGTAGCGCAGCATCTCCTTTTTCCGGCTCGGGATCAGCGCGTCGAAGTTCGCCCGCGCCGTCCGGTTCCGGGCGAGCGCCGAACGGAACCAGGCAGGCATCGGGTGCATCGGCCCGCTCTCGTAGGCGGCGTCGAAGCGCACCTCGGCGCGCACGCGGTCGCCGACCTTGGTCCGTGAAGCCTTTCGCACGTCACCGTGCAGGTACAGGTAGAAGCTGCCGTCACCCGCCGGCATCATGTTGATGCGCCAGGGTTCGTCCGGCTTGCCGTCGATGCGGATCAGGACGGGCATCGGCTTTCGCCAGCCGGGCTTGAGCGACGCCGCCCGCGCCTTGCTCACGGCCAGGTACGGATTGCCATCGCGGATCTCGATGACCGAAACGAACCTCAGCACGGCCACGACCCGACGCTACACCGGGTTCTGACCCCCTGAAACGACGGCGCTTTTCCGAGAAAACCGCCCCCGGCCGAGGGCGGTGCTACTCTTCGACGTGGTGGTCTTGGGAAGAATGGTGAGGGTGAAATCATGAGATCTAAACTATTTCGCGCCGTGGTCGGCGTCGGGCTCTCGCTCGGTGGGGCGGGTGCCGGATGCTCCGGCTCGTCGACGGACGACGACGAAGCCGATGCGAATGGGACGGGGGGAACAGCGGGCACCGGGGGCGGTGCCGGCGCAGGTACGGCGGGCATCCCGAGCGACGCCGGGACCGACGCGTTCTGCGACTCGGCTTGGCCGACGACGAAGGGCAACCCCGCTATGCCGCCGAGCTGCGAGGAGCAAGCCGAGTGCGGCGGGCCACCAGACTCCGGGTTCGGTTGGCTCCGCTGCCGACCGAAGCTCGACGAGCACCTGTGCGAATACGTGCTCGTCACTTCCGAATGCGAAAACGGGACTTGGCAGTGCCCGGCCGACGCCATGGTCGATACCGAGTGTTGGTGCTTGGGACCGGTGCCGATGGGCTACATCTGCACCGAGATGGGCTTCGTGCTCGCCGACGCCGGCACCGGCGGCAGCAGCAGCGGCGGCTGAGCAGCATGCCCGCGGAGCCCGAGTACGGCGCGACGGGCCGCTGGGGCGGCCGGCTGACGCGGCGAGACCTGCCCGACGACGATCCGTCGATCGCCGAGCTCAGCCCGGCCGTGCGCGAACGCCTCGCCACCATCTGGCAGTACCGGGCGGCCACGGAACGTCGGGTGGCCGATTCGTTCGAGGTGATCACCGGGTCGCTCGAGCGCCGCCGGGCCGATGCATCGCTGATCGAGCTCGCTCGGCGCGCGGTTGACGACGAGTACCGCCACACCGAGCTCAGCCGCCGCGTGGCGTCGCGCTTTCGCGGCGCCGAGGTCGAGACGCCGCCGCGCCTCGCGCTCGAAACGCCGAAGCATGGCGGTGCCTCCCCCGAGCTCCGTGATGATCTGTTCGTGATCGGACAGTGCCTGTTCAACGAAACGACCGCGTCTGCCTTCCTCGAATGCTGCCTGAACCAGGCTGAGGGCGCGCTCGCTCAGGTCGCCTTGCGCGAGCTCCTCGCCGACGAGGTCGAGCACGGGCGCATGGGCTGGACGTACCTGGCGTCCCTGGACCGCAAGGAACGCGAACGCGTCGAGCCGTGGCTCCTGCCGATGGCGTTCACGAACCTGAAGCTCTGGCGCCAAGAGACCCCGCCGGAGCAGGCGAACGCCGCGCTCGCCGCGCACGGCGCGCCACCGGCCGCCGACATCCACCGAGCCCTGGTCGACGCACTCGAGACGCTGATCGTGCCGGGGTTCGCCGAGCTCGGGCTGAGGACGGAACCGCTCGCAGCCTGGCTTCGAAAAGG
>Ga0315910_10001521_pt1 | contig 21153 bp, 16 predicted proteins | sample EdamamesoilMG_FD_204470 | JGI IMG/M metagenome (GOLD analysis project Ga0315910, IMG submission 204470) | Garden soil microbial communities collected in Santa Monica, California, United States - Edamame soil | ecosystem: Environmental > Terrestrial > Soil > Garden | place: USA: California...
GGTGTCCGGGCTGTCACTTTGTGGACGTCAATTCCGAGTTCCGGCACGGCGGAACGCGGACTATTGGGCGGAAGCAGATTCCAACGCTCCAAGGTCTCCCGCACCCCGGGGAACTCGGCCCACTCCGCCGCCACATCGGGCGAAAGGTGAAGGATGACCAGTTTGGATTTCGCGACGAGCGCCGCCTTGAGCGCATGATGAAACGCCGTCAGGCTGTCGGCGGAGAAATCCGAGGCGAAGAGGATACTGTCCAGCACCGGTTGCGAGAAATCTGCCTCGGCCCCGGTGGAAGTGGTCGGTTGATTCATGATCGGTGAATGGTAAACGAGTGATCGGGATGATTGGTGGGGTTTAGTATTTTGCAGCAACAAACTTCCTGCCCTTAAGCGAGGCCTCGTCGTCATACGCGCCCTTCATCGAACGCTTGGGCAGCTTCACTTCGTCGCGGGGGACCTGCTTGCAGGGAATGAGCTTCAAGAGATGGCGGATGCAATTAAGCCGGGCGCGTTTCTTGTCATCCGAGTGGAGAATGTACCACGGCGCCCATTTGGTATCAGTGGCGGCGAGCATCTGGTCGCGCGCGCGCGAATAATCGAACCACTTGCTGCGTGATGGCAGGTCCATCGGGCTGAGTTTCCATTGGCGCACCGGATCGGTGATCCGGGCTTCGAACCGGCGTTTCTGCTCCTTGTCGCTGACTTCCAGCCAGAGCTTGATGAGAATGATGCCACCGTTAACGATGTATTTTTCCACCTCGGGGCAGACGCGCAAAAAATCCCGATGCTGTTCCGGCGTGCAGAAACCCATGACCGGCTCCACGCCGGCGCGGTTGTACCAGCTGCGGTCAAAGATCACCACTTCGCCGCCCGCCGGGAAATGTTTCATATACCGCTGCATGTACATCTGCGACTTCTCGCGATCAGATGGCGCAGGCAATGCCACAACCCGGAACACCCGTGGACTGACGCGCTCGGTGATGGCCTTGATGGTGCCGCCCTTGCCAGCGCCATCGCGACCTTCGAACACGATGATCACGCGCAGGCCCTTGTGCTTGACCCATTCCTGCATCTGACACAACTCGCCCTGCAGCTTGCGCAATTCCTTCTCGTATTTCTTGCGCTTGAACTTTTTCTCCCCGTCGGATTTGGAATTCTTGCTCATAAGCTTGATCCGGTTGAGTGGTCATCACTTTGCATCGCTCTTGCTCTTGGCAGCATGAAAGGCAGCTGCCATTTCATCATCCGGCACCGCGGTTTCGGCGGTGTCCTCCTTCTTGCGCCCAAGCATCTGGACTTTTGAAGGCAGATCACTCATCATTTTCATGACCTCAGCGGCCGTGCCGAACACAAATTCTGCCCGGCGCTCCGGCACCGGGAGCTTGAAAAAGAACGTAAGCGAAAGCCACTTGCCAGCACGTCCCAACACAAATTCATCGGCGGTCATCGTCAGATCTTCAGGGTCGTAGCCTGCTTGCAGGACGACATAAGGGCCGGCGTGATCGCGCGGTGAAATCTCGGCGGCCTGCCGCCAGGCGGCCAGACTCACGAGCCGCACATCGAGAAAGCTGTTGGTGATGGTCTTGAGATTCAGATTACCCATAAGATCGTGGTGTTAGCGAGGAGTTGAGTGATTGCGACTGTCCATTGCTGTTGACTTTGCCGACGGCTGGGAGTCTGTCGCCCCCGGGGTATCGAAACCACCACCCAGCGCCCGATAGAGTTGCACGACACTGACAAGTTCGTTCAACCGGGCTTGGGCGAGGCCCAGTTCGGCGTCGAACAGTTCCTGCTCGTTGTAGAGGACTTCGAGATAACTGGTCACGCCGCCTTCATAACGGACGTTTGCCAGCTCCGTCGCGTCACGATGAGCTTGGGTGCGTTCGCCCTGCTTCTGACGGAACTCCCGGGTGCGCTGGAAAGCGATAAGGCCGTCGGAGACATCGCGGAACGCACCCTGCACCGTCTGCTGATAGCGGGCCAGCGATTCCTCAAAACGGGCTTGCGCCAGTTTCAATTGTCCGCGCAAACGTCCGCCGGTGAACAATGGCATCGTGACGGACGGCCCAAACTGCCAGGTCTTCGCCGCGCTGGTGAACAGGTCGGAGAGTGCCACCGACTGGAATCCCGCGAAACCAGTCAGCGTGATCTGCGGATAGAATGCAGCCTTGGCCTGCCCAATATCGGCATTGGCCGCGATGAGTTCCTGCTCCGCCGCCCGCAAATCCGGCCGCCGGTCTAACAGCGCAGAAGGCAATCCCGAGGGCACTTCGGCCCGCGTGGCATGCGCAACCAGTGGCGAGCCGCGTTTGATGCGCCCCGGATTTCGGCCCAACAAAATACACAGCAAGTTCTCCTGCTGCTCAATGCGCCGCAACGTGTCCGCGATGGCTGCTTCCGCGGTCGAAACCAGGATCTGGGCCTGATATACATCTTGCATCGAAGCAACTCCTCCGGTCTCACGCGACGTGGTGAGTTCAAGTGAATTGGTCCGGGCCCGATAAGTCCGCCGGGAGATGTCCAGCTCAAGGTCGTATTCGAGCAGAGTCAGGTACTCCGTGGCGACCGAGGCGGCGAGGGTGTGCGCCACGGTGCGCTGCGCCTCGACCGAGGCGAGCACTTGCGCCCGGGCGGCTTCGTTCGCGCGCCGGATGCGACCCCACAGATCCACCTCGTAGGCCGCCATGGAAACATACGCGTTGTAGTATTGTTGTCGCGGATCCACACCGCCCGGGATCGGTACCGGGCCATTCTTCGAAGACCGGCTGTCCACGTAATCACCACCTGCGCTCACGCTGGGGAAGAATTGCGAACGCGTGACGCGATGGAATGCTTCGGCTTGCAACACCCGCGCGGCGGCGATCTTCACATCCCAACTGTTTGTCAACGCCTCGGCGACGTAAGCGCTCATCTGCGCGTCGCGGAACGAATCCCACCAGCCTAAATCCACGAACGAATTGGTTGATGATGTCGTCTGCGGGTTGGACTCCGAAGTCCGATGCACCGTGGGAGTTTCCACAGCGGGCCGCTGATAATCCGGACCGACTGCGCAGCCAGCAGCGATGACGAACGTCAGTGCGATGACAGCCACCCCAAGTGCGTATCTTTTCGCGAAGGCTTTCATCAGTGATGCCCTCCCGTCTCGTCCACCGGCTTGGGTGGCGGAACTGGCGCTTTCTTGCCGCCACGTTCGACGAGGCGCTGCACGAACACGTAACACACCGGAATGATGAACAATCCCACCACCGTGGCGATGGTCATGCCGTAAACCACGCCTGTCCCCATCGTGCTTCGCGCCGCCGCCCCCGAACCGGACGCCAGCATCAAAGGCACACAACCAAGGATGAATGCAAACGACGTCATCAGAATGGGGCGTAGGCGAAGTCGCGAACCTTCGACCGCTGCATCGAGGATTTCCACTCCTTCCTCGCGTTTCATCTTGGCGAACTCGACGATGAGGATCGCGTTCTTGGCGGCCAATCCGATGAGCATCACCAGGCCGATCTGCGCATAGACATTCAGATCATAACTGCGCACCCACATGCCGATCATCGTCCCGAGGATGACGGTCGGCGTGGCGAGCAGCACGGCGAAGGGCAGTCCCCAGCTTTCGTATTGCGCCGCCAGCAGCAGGAACACGAACAATACCGCCATACCGAAGATCAGGGGCGCCTGGCCTTCCGATTTTTTTTCCTGCAACGTCAGTCCGGACCATTGGTAACCGGTCTCGCTAGGCATGGTTGCCATGACTTCTTCAATGGCTTTCATCGACTGGCCGGAACTATAGCCGGGCGCAGGTGCGCCAATGATCTCAGCTGCGTTGTAGAGATTGAAGCGGTTGACCAGGTTGGGCCCGGACATCTTGCTGATCTTCACCACGGTGTTCAACGGCACCATCCCGCCGTCATTGTTGCGCACGTAAAATTGACCGATGTCTTCGGGCTTACTGGTGAATTCCGATTCTGCTTGAAGGAATACTTTATAAACGCGCCCGAAGCGCACGAAGTCATTCACATAAAGGCCGCTCAAGTAGGTTTGGAGCGTCGCGAAAACAGCGTCCACCGGGACGCCCAGGGTGCGCGCTTTTTCACGGTCGAGTTCCACCTTCACCTGCGGCGTGGCGGGATTGAACGTGGTACTGATACGGCCGATCTCCGGACGCTTGCCCGCGGCTTCGGTGAGTTGCTTCACATAGCCGGCCAGTTGTTCGATGCTGCCGCCGGAACGGTCCTGCAACTGCATGCTAAAGCCGGAGACGTTGCCGTAGCCGGGCAAAGGTGGTGGGCCGAAGGCGAACGCGCGCGCGCCAGAAATGGCTTGAAACTTTTTCGTCCATTCCCGGGTGATGGCGCTGGCGTGTAGCTCGGGCGCTTTGCGTTCCTCCCACGGCTCCAAACCCACGAACATCACCGCCGTGTTGGGAAAGTTCATGCTGTTAAGAATGTTCATGCCAACCACGGTCATGGCCGAACGCGCACCGGGAGTGCTGCAAACAATCTCTTCGATCTGTTTGAGCACTTCATCCGTGCGTTGCAGGGAAGCTCCTTCCGGCAATTCAACGGCAACAAACACGTACCCCTTGTCTTCGTCCGGGATGAAACCGCCGGGCACGAATTTGCCGATGATCCAGATGCCGAGAACCACCACCACAAGCAGCAGCATGGAGCGCGTGGCCTTGCGAGCCAGACCACCAACGATGTTACCGTAGCCCTTGCTCGTCTTGTCAAACGTGGTATTGAACCACTTGAAAAATTTCGCAATCGGCCCCTTACCGGGCGTGGGTTTCTTGAGCATCAGCGCGCAGAGCGCGGGACTGAGCGTCAACGCGTTGATCACCGAGAAGACGACGGCCACGGCGATGGTCAGGGCGAACTGGCTGTAAAGCTGGCCAGTCACACCGCCCATGAATGCCACCGGCACGAACACCGCGCACAACACGAGACCGATGGCTACCACTGGCCCGGAGACCTCCTTCATGGCGAGTTGCGTCGCTTCCACAGGTTCCTTGCCGTGCTCCAAGTGGTGTTGCACGGCTTCGACGACAACGATGGCGTCGTCCACGACGATGCCGATGGCGAGCACGAGGCCGAACATCGTCAGCACGTTCACACTGAAACCCAGCACGGGAAACATGATGAACGCGCCCAACAGCGAGACTGGCACGGTACACATCGGGATGATCGTGGCGCGGAAACTTTGCAGGAAGATATAAACCACGATAAGCACCAGAATGACCGCCTCAAACAGTGTATGCACAATCTCGTCCATCGAGGCCGTAATCGGCAGTGTGGAATCAAGCGCGATGTCGTAATCCATGTCCGGCGGAAATCGCTTTTTGGCGTCCTCTAGGATTTTCTTAACGTTGTCAGCAGTTTCAATCGCATTGGCACCGGGCGCGAGATAAACGCCGATGGCGCCGCCGGGCGCTTTGTTCAATCGCGCCCGCAGGTCGTAGGTCTGCGCGCCGAGTTCCACGCGACCCACGTCTTTAATCTTCACTTGCGAGCCGTCGGGATTAGAGCGGATGATGATTTCCGCGAACTCTTTCGGGTCTTTCAGCAACCCGAGCGCGCGAACGTTGAACTGGCTTTGTTGCCCCGGGGGCGCGGGTTCGGCACCTATGCGGCCCGCGGGAGACTGGGCGTTTTGTTCCCTGATTGCCTTTGAAATATCGTCCGGTGTGATGCCCAACGAAGCGAGTTTGTCGGGCCGCAGCCACACGCGCATCGCGTAATCCTGCGCGGTGAAATTCTTTACCTCGCCGACGCCACGCACGCGTTTGATGGAATCCACTAAGTTAATGTCGCAATAATTGCCCAGAAAAATCCCGTCGTAAGTGCCCTTGGGCGAGTACAAACCGATGCCCAGAAGAATGTCGGGGCTGGAACGGTCAACGACCACCCCCTCCTTTTTGACCGCCTCGGGCAACTGCGCTTCAGCCTGGCCAACGCGGTTCTGGGCGTTGACCTGCATGATGTCCACGTCTGTGCCGACATCGAAATAGACGTTCAGCGTCAGCTTGCCATCGTTCGCGTTGAACGATTGCATGTAGAGCAGTTTGTCCACGCCGTTGACCTTGGACTCGATAGGCGTGGCGACGGATTCCATGACCGCCTCCGCTGCCGCGCCGCGGTAGGTCGTAGTGACCTTGATCAGCGTCGGACTGACCGGCGGATACTCGGAGATGGGCAGGCGCTTGAGCGAAATGGCACCCACGATGACCGTCAGGATGGCGATGACCATCGCGACAATCGGACGCCGGATGAAAAAGTCAGCCATAACGCGTTATTTCTTTGTAGCTTCGTTTTCCTTCCCGGCTTCGGCGGGCTTGGCGGCTTGCGCGGCCAGTTTCAATTCGTCAGCCGTCATCGGCTTGACCAGTGCACCTTCGTGAACTTTCTGCAAGCCTTCAACTACGACGCTGTCGCCGGGTTTGAGTCCTTCCAGGACGACGAAGTTGCCGCCGATCTGCTCACCCAGCTTTACGGCGCGTTGCAGGGCCTTGTTGTCCGAATCGACGATCCACACAAAGCTCTTGCCTTGTAATTCCACCACGGCGCGCTCCGGCGCCAGGATGCTGTCAGCGCGCACGCCCAGATCCACCCGGATGCGCCCAAACATTCCCGGTCGCAGCACCTTGCCGGGATTCTCGAACTCTGCGCGCACACGCAAGGTACCGGTCTTGGGGTCCACCGCGCGGTCGATGAACACAAACTTGCCCTTGCTTGGATGCGCCAGGCCGTCCGTGAGGATGAGCGTCACCGGCAGATCGGCAACTTTGCGGAACTTGCCGCGCGCCTCCGCCTCCGCCTTGAGATACTGCACCTCGCTCACATTGCAGTAAAACCAGATGGGGTCCAGCGTGGACATCGTGGCCAGCAACGTCGGCTCGCCCTTGCCGACCAGTTCGCCGATGGAAACCTGTTTGGCCCCGATCAAGCCGCTGACCGGCGCGCGCACATCGCAGTAACCCAGATCAATCTGCGCGGATTCCAACTGGGCTTGTGCCGACAAGACGCTCGCCTTGCCGACGTCAACGGACGCCAGTGCGTTGTCCAAATCCTGCTGCGGGATGGCTCGCTTGGCGGCCAGCGGTGTAAGCCGGGCGACATCCTTCTCATACTTGCTCAACGTCGCCCGGGCCTGCGCCAACATACCTTGTGCCGCGGCCAGCCGTTCCTTGAAAGGTTTGTCGTCGAGTTTGAAGAGCGGATCGCCCTCTTTGACCTCCTCGCCCTCAATGAACAGCATCTTGTCCACGAACGCCTCGACACGGGCGCGGATCTCGACGTTCTGCGGTGAATCCAATTGCCCGATGATCTCGGTGTGCAGCGGCGCGTTGGTGGCGGTGGCCGTCACCACCTGCACCATCGGAGGCGGTGGCGCGGCAGACGGCGCTTTACTGCAACCGCAGATCGCGACCGGTAAAAGGATCGCCAGGATCACTGATGATCCGGAGCACGCGACCAGACGCAAGGCTCGGGATCGTTCCATCAGGGTGCAGCTCTGAAATTCTGAGCGTTGATACTGATTCATAGTCTGTCCATTCATAAGTCCATTCGCATGACTGCGTTCCCAGGTGAGACAGATAATCGACCTGACCGGTCGGTCATCACGACTCATCCTAGTCAACCAACCGCCAAACACCATCCCAAGTTATGCGCATAAGCTTCGCACTCACAGTTCGCTACCCGTTCATTGGTCATCCGGACTTTCATACCTGAAGTTCGTTTCGCTAACGATTCAGCCGCGGATGCGTCATGTTCTCCGGCTTCAAAAGTTCATCAAGCTTCTCCTTTGTGAGCCAGCCCTTGGCGATGACAAGATCGTACACACTGCCGCCCGTCTTGAGCGCTTCCTTGGCGATGGCGGCCGACTTTTCATAGCCGAGCACCGGGTTCAACGCCGTGACAAGACCAATCGAATTCTGCACGTACTCGCGGCAACGCTCGCGGTTGGGCTCGATGCCCGCGATGCAACGGGTCGCGAGCACGATGGCCGCATTGCGTAGCAGAGTAAGACCGAAGAACAGGTTGAACGCGATGATCGGTTCGGCCATGTTCAACTCCAGTTCACTCGCTTCTGATGCCATCGAAACAGTCACGTCGTTGCCGATGACCTGAAAGCAAATCTGGCTCACCACCTCGGGTACGACGGGGTTCACCTTGCCAGGCATGATGGACGAACCGGGCTGCATCGCGGGCAGGCGGATTTCATAAAGGCCGCAGCGCGGACCGGAGGACATCCAGCGCAGGTCATTGCAAATCTTCGAGAGCTGGACAGCGGTGACTTTCATGGCACTGCTCATCAGGGCGAACTCGCCAGAGTCCTGCGTCGCTTCGACGAGGTTATCCGCGAGCCGCACGGGCGCGCCGGATATTTCCGCGAGTTTCTTGGTGCAGAGCGGGGCGTAACCGGCCGGACTGTTGAGTCCCGTGCCGATGGCAGTTGCGCCCATGTTGGTTTCCAGCAGCTCATTGCCCGCGTGCTCCAAGTGGCGAAGCCCGTCGCCGATCATCACAGCGTAGGCACTGAATTCCTGGCCCAATGTCATGGGCACGGCGTCCTGGTTTTCCGTGCGACCCATTTTGATCACATCGGCGAACTCTTTCGCCTTGGCTTCGAGCGCAGTCTTGAGCTCGCGCAACCCGCCCAGTGTATCGCGCAGCGTGAACCACACGCCCAGCTTGATCGCTGTGGGATACGCGTCGTTCGTGGACTGCGAGCAATTGACGTGATCGTTCGGGTGGCAGAACTGGTAATCACCTTTTGCCTTGCCCATCAGCTCGAGTCCGCGATTCGCAATGACTTCGTTGGCGCACATGTTCGTGGAGGTGCCCGCGCCGCCCTGAATCATGTCCACGCGGAACTGATCATGCAGCTTGCCGGCAAGAATCTCATCGCACGCCTTGGCAATGGCGTCGGCGATCTTGCGATCCAGCGCGCCCAGCTCGGCATTGGCCAGCGCGGCCGCTTTCTTCACGCAGGCCAGTGCGCGGACGAAATGTTCGTAGTGCGAAACGTGGATGCCCGAGAAGGGGAAATTCTCAATCGCCCGCACCGTTTGCACGCCGTAGTAGGCGTGATTCGGCACGTCGCGCTCCCCAAGGGAATCGTGTTCGCGCCGGACATTCGTCAAAATCGGGGCTCCTGCTTCTTTGGCCAATCGTTCCGATGCGGCGCGCAATCGGTCGCTCAAGCGGCGCGCTATCTGGCCCACCAGCCGGTAGAACACTTCAGGTCTTTCCGTGCGGATCTTTTCCAATTCTGCGCGTGAAATCTGCCAGATCGTCGCTCCCTGGCGCGTGACCGCCGATGTGGCATGCGGCGTGTCATCGAGCATCACGCTCTCGCTGAGGACTGCACCCGCTTGCGCGACGCCCAGCTGTACGCTCTGACCGTGCTGACCGCGCATAAGATCAATTTCGCCTTCGAGCACCACCCCGAGCCATTGACGGGGCGTGGATTCGTGGAAAAGATAATCACCGCCCTGATAGGTCACCGCCGCGCCGCGCTCGGTCACCGCAGTAAGTTCTTCGGGCTTGATTCCGATCCGCTGGGCAGCGTCGGCAATGAGTTGGGGATTGAGTTTCATATCAGGTCAAGTTCAGTTCAGGAGAAAAAGAGTTTGCCGATCAGCAGGCCGGTGAACACGGCGACGATGGTGCTGATGAGCCCCGGCAGCAGGAACGAGTGGTTGATGACGTACTTGCCGATTCGTGTCGTTCCGGAGCGGTCGAAGTTGATCGCGGCGATGATCGTGCCGTAATTGGGAATGAGGAAATAACCGTTCACCGCCGGAAACATGCCGATGAGGAATTGCGGATGAATACCCAGCGAAAGACCGAGTGGCATCAGGGCGCGCGCCGTGGCGGCCTGGCTGTAGAGCAACACGGACGCAAGGAACAATCCGATGGAGAACGTCCATGGCGCAGCCTTGGCCATGTTGCCCAGGCCGCCGACGATGACATCACGATTTGCATCAATGAAAGTGTCGCCCATCCACGCAAGACCGAAGATCCCGACCACAGCCGTGATGCCGGCGCGGCAGGTCTGGGTCTTGGTCACCACCTCGGATTTCACATTTGTGACCAGCAACAGGATCGCCGCAATGGCTAGCATGACGATTTCAATGGCTACCGGCATGGCGATGGTTTCCGGTTTCTCTCCGCCGGAGATGGTGCGCAGCTTCGGGAACAAGCCGAGCACGACGACAAAGGCAACGCCGGTCAGGAAAATAAGTGCGCTGATTTTGGCTGAGGCCGGCAGCTCGGACTTCTCGCCGGCCGGCGACTTGGCTTGCGGTGCCTGGATTTCGCCTGCGGCAAGCCGCGCCTGATATTCGGGATCATCCTTGAGTTCCTTGCCGACACGCAATTGCACGAGCGCGGCGACCGTCACGCCAATCAACGTCGAGGGAACACAGATCATCAGGATCTGCGGCAGGCCGTATGCAAGATTGTTGCTGGCGAACAGGCCGATCATCGCCGCGGTTGCCGCCGCAACCGGACTGGCCGTGATGGCTTGTTGCGAGGCGATGGTGGCAATGGCCATCGGCCGCTCCGGCCGAATGCCGTTTTGATGCGCGACCTCGTAAATCACCGGCAGCAGCGGATAGACGATGTGCCCCGTGCCGGCGAGAAATGTGAATGCCCAAGTCACCAGCGGCGCGACGATTGTGACGTGCTTTGGATTCTTGCGAATGATTCGCTCCGCCACGCTCACGAGGAAGTCGATCCCGCCGGCCGCCTCCATTACTGACGCCGCCATGATGACCGCGAGGATGATCAACATCACATCGATCGGCGGGGCCGTCGGTGTCGCGCCGAGAAACGCCAGCACCAGCAAGCCGACGCCGCCCCACAGTCCGAGCCCGATACCGCCGACGCGCGCGCCAATACCCAGGGCGACGAGAATGACCGCGAATTGGAGAATCATTTGAATGCTCATGGTGGGCCTTTCAGCGAATCAAATCGTAACGCAGGACAAAGTTCAAGCGATGACCGTCGCCGTCCGCGTCATTCTGTGTTTGTTTGAAGCCATAGAGATATTCCAATCCCATGCGAAATGAAGTGGTCGGATGCCAGACCAGGTTGAGGCTGGCATATTGCGTGTCCTCAGTTGCGAATCCACCGAGCGATGCCGACGGGTCAACATTCACGTAGCCGTAGCTGGCGGTGGAACGGAATTGCTGGCACCAATGGTGTGTGTAACCGAACGCCGCGGCAAACACCGGCACAGCTTCAAGGTCGCCGGAAGCGTCCGGGGCAGCGTCGAGATCGCCCCCGCCGAGATCATTGACGTAACGCGCCATGCCTTCACCATAGGCGAGTTGCCAGAACAGTTTGTCCTTCTTGAACACATTGAACGCACCGGAAGCATTCAATCCCCAGCCGAAGACCGAGTCATCCGACGCGTTGTCCACTTCGTAGGCGATGCTGCGGAACAAAGCCGACAGTTGCACGTGACCCACGCCGCCTTCCCAGCGCCAGCCGATGACACCATCCGGCACCCGCGAAACGGTGTCCGCACCGGCGGGAATTCCGGCGGCACCCAGACTCAGATCTGATTCCGGTTGTTCGAGGCTGAACAGCAGGTGCATTTCACCGGAACCGACCGGGATGGGAGGCGAGTAACGAATCTGCGGTTGACGGCGGTTGATCATCGCATTCGGTCCCGCGTAATCGAGCACGTCCGGCCACGCATCCACGTTCATGAACGCAGAAAACGTCTGTCCCACGAGAAGATTCCACGCCTGACCGTAAAAATGCCGGACGCGAAAGCTCATACTGCTCGACGACGAGTTGTCAAAGAAATCGTTTTCGTTGTAGATGCGCAAGGTGTTCTCCTCGCCGACGGGTCGCCGCACCTCAAAACTGATGCGCGTGCCCTTGGCGTGAAGTTGTGCGCGCGACCCACCATCCGCACCGGCCTGTCCGTCCACCGGAATGCTCGAAGGAATGAACTGATTGGGATTGCCGTTATCCTCAAAATCGTAGATGGCATCGAGCCGGGCCGAGCCGCCAAAGCGGATCATACTCTTGGTGCCGGGGATGGGAATGAACCCCTTCAACTCAGGATCGATGGGTTTGTTGCCGGGCCGGGGCGCCGCCTGTTGTTGATCTGCGAAATTATCGTAATCAGGAATCAGACTCATGCCTTGCCCCCGCAATTGCTCAGGCGGCACGGGCAGATCAACCCGCTGGCCCGCAATGACCAGATAATTGGTGTCAGGCGATGTGGCTGGCGGCACCAGCTTGGCGCTGGATACGTTTGTGCCGCCAGCGCTTTGTCGTTCCAGTTCTGCAAGGCGCGCGCGCACATCCTGCAATGTTTTCTCCAATCCTTGGACCGTGCTGCGCAAGGCTTCAAGCTCGCGCGCCCGCACGTCGTCTTGAGCGTTGAGATGGACCGGCAGCAGGATTGCCAGTGCCAGTCCGAGGACGATTCCATGTGGTCGGCGGAGACTGTCTAATGTCAGCCGCCGTTGATTTCTGAGGGTTGGCGTGTTCATCGGTAGGGCATTCAGCTGGACTTTCAAATTCAATACCGCGATGGCTTCGCGCAGGATGGCTTTCATCGAATCACGCCCAATCGCCGGCTGTCCTTCTTGAGTTCCTTCTGCCACTCCTGCAACGCCTCGTCGAGGACTTCACACATCCGGACGATCGCGTCGCGGCTGAGCGTCCCGGCTTGATAATCCTGCTCCACCGGCCCGAACACCTCGGCGATGATGTTCAGTCCGGCATCAAGTTCGGCCGCGGAATTGGAAGCGCTGGGGCTTTGGATCTGCGGCACCAAACCCACGACCTGGCTGAACACCGCGCGCAGATTCTGGAACTGGAATTGCAGATTCTGGTAGTCCGCCGCGAAATTCTGCGTCTGGTAACCCGCGCTGCGCGCGCGCCGGCCCATCTCCACGGCGGTCTGCGCTGTGAGCCGCGACTGATCGGACGCCGCTTGCACGGCGTTGCGTAGCGTGTCCCTGACTGTCGGCCCCTGTACGAACGATGTCGGCGCTCCAAGCGGAGTGAGTTGCGCCACTGCGAAGGGCATTACGATCACACATATCGCTACGATTCCGGATAAAATGAAAATGGTTCTCGAACTTGTCATGATCTACCTCAATTGTTCATTGGTTTCACGGGCCCAGCCAGCACAACAGCCAGCGCGGATTGCAGCGTCGTCAAAAGTCTGTCCAACTGCTGCTCGGCGCTGTGCCCCGCAGCCACGACCGACTCCAGCGACGGTTTCGGCTTTGCGGCCGCAGGCGAAACCCGCAAGGACCGCAAGTCGTCGAGGTACTTCTTGAAAGCCGTCCGCGCCAGGCGGACGTCGGCGAGAATGGCATCAAAGTGCTGGTGCAACTCCACCAGGCGGGCCTCGTCGGCGCGCTGTTTCGTCGGATCATGAACCGCCGCGATCTCCTCCGCCCATTCGTCGAAATACGCTTTACCGCGTTGCTCCATCGCCTCGGTGCGGGCCCGGGCTTTGATGGAATCCACTTCCAATCGTTGCAACGCCTCGTCGAAGCGAGCAAACGCCGCGTTGGAGCTGGCGGCCGAAGTCGTCGCAAGTTTCTCGATAGCCTGACGCGAAGTGATCGTGGCTCTGCGCAACTCGGTGATCAATTGGCGGTATTCCCGTAAACCGTCGCCTGGGCGGCTGACATGGGAATCTACCGGCGACGTGGCGCAGCCACCAAGCGACCAGCCGATCAAGAGGGTTGAAACCGCCACAGCAAGCGGCGCCATGACCGGTCGGAGGATTTTCGATATCGGATGTTTCTTCATTTCAATTCCAGTGACTCGATGGCTTCACGCAAAATGCCTGCGCTCCGGCGAAGCGCCTCGCCCTCATCCGCCGTGAGTGGAAGCGGAATCGCCGCCATGGCGCCTTCGCCGCCGACCAGATGCGGCAAAGCCAGTGTCACATCCGCACAGTCAGGAACACCTGCGATGCGCGTGCAAATCGTCAGGATGGCGCGCTGGTCATGCAGCAACACATCCACGATGCGCGCCACGGCACTGCCGATGCCATAGTACGTCGCCCCCTTGCCAGCAATGATGTGATACGCCGCGCGGCGGACGTTCTCGTCGATCCGCGCCCGGTCCGCATCGGTCAGCGGTTTGCCGTGGACCTTGGCAAACTCGTCGAGGTTCAGACCAGCGATGGTGGCTTGCGACCAAGCAAGCACTTCGGAATCCCCGTGTTCACCGATCACGTAACCGTGGACATGATGCGGATCGACATCAAAATGCCGGCCGAGCAAGGCGCGAAACCTCGCCGTGTCGAGTGTCGTGCCGGAACCGATCACGCGCGTCGGGGGAACACCAAACTCTGCAGCGAAGTGCGCGGCCAGATGCGTCATGATGTCCACTGGATTCGTGACGACCAGCAGCACGGCTTCGGGTGCGGGACGTAAGACGGAAGGAACGATTTGCCGGAACACCTCGGCATTGCGCTGGAGCAGTTGCAGCCGGGTCTCGCCTGGTTTCTGTGCCACGCCACCAGCGATCACCACCACTTTTGCACCGGTAAGGTCGGCGTAATCTCCCGCGTGAACCTGAAGCGGATGCGCAAACGGCACGGCGTGAAAGATGTCATTGGCCTCGGCCTCGGCCCGCGCGCGCTTCAGGTCCACGAGCACGATTTCCCGGCCGACGCCGCTCATCACGAGGGCGTACGCCGAGCTTGATCCGACCATGCCGCAACCGACGATTCCGATCTTCATGTCTGAGTTTGAAATCCCGACTCAACGCCGGCGAAAACCACCACCACCGCGCACTGGGCGCGAGTAGTTCTGCCGCATATTGACCGAACGCACCTGCGAAAGCGTGCGCGCGTAATACTGGCGTTCGAGGTTCGCGACCTGGCGCGCTTCCATGCGATCCCCGGCGTCCGGCACCCGGTTACGCACCAACGAAGTGACGGCACCAGCATTGGGATTGGGCGTGATGCGGTTGCCCGCGCCGACCACCGTGACGCCTCCGCTCCGGGCTGCACCGCCGGGATTGCGCTCTACCTGACCTTGCGTGGACGCGAAATAACTCCAGTTACCGCCCGCCTGTTTACGATACCAGCCGTCAGGTTTGCGGAGATAAATATTCCCGTCGGGCGAAGCGTAAAGGTCGCGGCCGCCGCCCGGACTTTGTCGCACGCTGGAAAGCAGCTGTGCGCCGCGCGGCACGTCCCCAACTCGCGCGGGAGTTTCCGGACGCGCATAAGGATTCAGCGAGAGTGTATTGGCCGGTAACGTGAGTGGCGTGGGCCGCGCCGCGCCGCGAAAGCGTCCCCACAAGGCCGGGTGCGCCGGCACCTGAGGGAGTTGGTAAATCTCGGAAGCCTTGGCGAGCCGGTCATGTGGCGTTACGCCGGGCGTTTGCCAGCGGTCGTAAATGTTTTCGATCAGCGCCGCGCGCAGACCGCCGGACTCACCCCACCACGGACGCCAGACCCACCAACCGTACCACGGCACGTACCAATAACTGTAACCCCACGTCCAGCCCCAGCCATAATAGTAGTCTTCGCCGTAATACGGTTCGTAATCGTAGCCCGTGCCGTAAACCATCGTGCCGTCGTCTTCGTAAGCCCCCTGATAGCCGGAAGTGTAACCGGTCTCCACCGCCTCGTCATCAGCGTCGTACACGCGCACGAACGTCGCGTAGTAAACCGGCGAACTCGGCGGGATGGTGTAAATCTCCTCGGGCACTTCCGCGGCTACGTGCCACGGACCGGTCGCCATCGTCGCCGTGAACCACACGGCGTTGTCCACGGCGAAGAACTTGTCATCGAGCTGGATGACCGGCAGTTGCGCATTCACCGCATAACTCATCTTCGTACCTTCGATCGGCTTGAACTTCGGCGCGCCGTTGTAAGTGAGATCAATCGTAGCCGTACGGCGATTCACCGTGGCCGTTGTCGGTGCCGAACTGGCAATCAACGCCAGTTCGGCCTGCGGTGTTTCTGGCACGGACGCGAGCGCCACCGCTTGCGGCGAATTGGGTGGAATCTTCTTAAAGTCATCCGGCAGATCATGGGGCGCGATGTAGCTCCACGGTCCGCGCAGCGATGCCGATTTGAACCACCGACCCGAGATCAACAGATACGCCACGTTTTCCTTCGTGTGCTGAAACAGCAGGCTGTCCGTATCCGCTGCATAAAGTAGCGCCGTTCCTTTGATGGGCCGAAAATCCGGCAAGCCGGAGGTGATCAGCAGTTCCGCTGGTTCCGTGCTGACAACAATTTGCGGTGGCGGCGAATCGCTGGTGACAGCGTTTGTGGGCGTTAGCACTGCGACTTCGGGCGGCGGCGTTTGCATCAATGACCACGGGCCGGCCAGCGCCGCGGCGGCAAACCACCGCGAGTTGTCGTTGAGATAGAAACGGTCGTCGGCTTTGTTGCGCACGAGCAAAGCGGGCGTATTGATGACGCGCTCCAACGAAGTGCCCCTGACCGGACGCATCACCGACACGCCGTCCACGATGATCAAGGTCGTGCGGTTCGTGGCCCAGATGATCCGCGGTGGTTCGTGTTTCAATCCTTGCTTGCCAGTCCGGGCGGCGGCCTGCTCGAAACCGAGCGCCGTCACCAGGTAATCCAGCGACACCGTCCGGGCTCCTGCCGGCAACGTTTCGCGTACAATCGCCAGCGCATTGCTGCCGCCATCCGTGGCATCCGGAAAACTCGCCTTGGTGATTTCCAGCCGATCTAATGTCACTATCCGGCTTGCGCGATTCACGCTACCTTGCGCTTCGAACCACGCCACGCCGAACAGTTCCTTCTTTGTGTTCGCCGGCTTCACTTCGACCACCGCGCGCGCCACAAAGGAGTTGCCGGTCCAACGTTCGACTTGTGGCAGGTGCAATGTGACCTTGTTGCCGTTGGTGGAAAATTCCCGCGGCCACGGCGAATCTTCGTCGATCGCTTTCTGTGCGTGGAGCAGATCGGGCGCGAACATGAGGAGGCAGGAAAGGCTGAAACTGGCGGTGAGGGTTCTGGCTTTCATATTCAATCTCCCAGAGAAATGCCGAGCGCGCGGGCGGTGCGGGCAAGATTGCCATCGGGCCGGACGGTCTTGAGTTTGCCGACGGCTTCGCTGATGGGGATCGCGCCGACTTGCGGCCCGATGTACGCCACCATCTTCCCGAAATCGCCGGCCGCCACGAGTTCCACGGCGGTGGCGCCGAACATCGAACACAGCGCCCGATCGAACGTTGTGGGCGAGCCCCCGCGCTGCAGATGGCCGAGCACGCAGACGCGCGACTCCTTGCCGGTGCGTTTTTCGATCTCCGCGCTGACGACGGCGCCAATGCCACCGAGGCGTGCCTCGCCAACTTTTCCCGCTGAACCCGCGGTCACAAACCCGCCATCCTTTTCCCGTGCACCTTCCGCCACGACGACCAGGGTGAATCGTTTGCCCAGCTCTTCACGCTCCTGAATCTTGGCGCAGACACTGTCGTAGGTGAACGGGATTTCGGGGATCAGCACCACGTCCGCGCCGCCGGAGACCCCGGCATACAGCGCGATCCAGCCGGCGTAACGGCCCATGACTTCGAGCACCATCACGCGATTATGGCTCTCGGCGGTGGTGTGCAATCGGTCGAGCGCGTCGGTGGCGCACGCCACGGCGGAGTCGAAGCCGAACGTCATGATCGTACCGTCGAGGTCGTTATCGATCGTTTTGGGCACACCCACCACCGGCACGCCGTTCTCAAACATCTGTTGGGCGATACTGAGCGAGCCATCGCCCCCGATGGACACCAGCGCGAACAAACCCAGCGCATCCATCCCGGCTTTCACGCCATCAAGCAATTCCTTGGGCAACGCCCGTTTGTCGCCATGGCCGACCTTGGCAGAAAATTTCCCGCGGTTCGCGGTGCCAAGGATGGTACCACCGCGCGTGAGCAAACCGCTGAGCGTTTGATAATCCAGCGGCTTGGTCTGGCGCGGTTCGAGCAGCCCCTCGTAGCCGCCGAGTATCCCGAGACATTCCCAACCGCGTTTGTTCGCTGCCTTCGCGACCGCCCGGATTACGGTGTTCAGGCCAGGACAATCCCCACCCCCTGTGACTATGCCGATACGCTTGCCCATGATCATTGTTTTGACCGGTCCATCCTTCGGTAGTGCTGCCTGATTTGGTTTGCGGACGCGCGGGACCAAGCCAGCGGGTCCGCAATTCACTCATTGATACTTTGCGAGTTCGGCCGCCACGCGGTCGAGTTCCTTTTCCACATCGGTAAGCGATTCGGTCACGTCGTTGCCATGCCAGCTGGCCTGACGGATCAGGTTTTTGGCCGAAGCGACACTGCTGGCAGTCAACTCGGCATCAAAGAGTTTTTTCAGATCGTTCAGGTCCGACATGAACGGCACCAATTCCGCCTTGGCCTCCTGCATGGTCGCAAGAATCTTGGCATAGGATTTCTTGCGCTTGGCCAGTCGCTTCTCCGCTTCCTTCCGGATGTCCTCGTTCTTGATGCTGTTGACCTGCGTCTCCCAATCGTTGAAGAACTCTGCGCCCTTCTCCTTCATGGTATCGGCGCGTTTCCGCGCATTCTCGGCCTTGGCTTCCATCTTGGCCAATTCCGCCTTGAACTTCTCGAACTGCGGCCGAAGCTCCACGTTCTTTGCTGCCAGCCGGCTCATTTCATCCACCGTCACTGCTATCTGCCGCCGCCCTTCGGCACAGTCGCTCCGCAGACTCTGGATCTTTTCTTTGACCAATGCCGCCTGTTCCGTGGCATCACTGGCAACCGCAGGAAAAACGGTCACCAGCGCGGATGTCAACAGTACGGCAAGGACGTAGGATTTGATTGATGTTTTCATGATGTGCTCTGTCCTTTTGTTGTTGTTACTGACTTTTGTTCACTGACTCATTGACGCAACCGATTCAAATCGCAAAGACTTTCATGGCGAGGGGGCGGCGTCGGGACTCCCCGCGACCTTCCGTTCGGCACCCGCCAGAACGGTGTCGATCGTAGGCAGGAGCTTCATGGCGATTTCGCTTTTTCGCACGAACCCGACCGCGCCCGCCTCCATCGCCACTTCCTGGAGGCTGGTCGCATCATACGAACTGAGGACGATCACCCGCGTCCCCGGGCAACGCACCAGCAATCGCCGCAGCCAGCCGAAGCTTTCCCCTTGCGCCAGGGCCAGATCGGCCACCACCACACTCGGCTGCAACCGCACCGTGCTCTCCAACAGCGATTTCTCATCCGCTACCATCACCACGGCTTCGAACTCAGTTTCCAGCAAACCCCGGATCGACTCGCTCAACCCATGATGCCGGTCCGCCAACAGCACGCATTTGATGACCTCTGCACTCATGGTTTGATCGATGGAAATGCCCGCGGTGAAACAGTGACGGGAAAATCAAGCTGAGCGTAAAGGACATCACGTCAGATGTGACCTCGTACATTTACGAGGTCAGCTACCGGAAAAGTACCAACGCGGAATGCCAAGCGGCCACCGTCGCTCCCGCCGCGATAGTCACTCAAATCGTCACGATACCGTGCTTGATGGCGAAGTGGGTCAACTCAGTGCTGTTGTGCAGCCCCAGCGACTCCATCATGTGGTATTTGTGAAATTCCACGGTGCGGGCGGAAATATCGAGGGTGCTGGCGATCTCCTTTGCGGAACGGCCTTCGGCAAAAAGCTGAAGAATTTCGCGCTGCCGCGGGGTCAGTGTGGCCACAGGGTCCCTGGTCGCCTTGGGATCGCGCTGGATTTCATTCAGGACTTCGCCAGCGAGCGCGGGCGTAAGATAGGTTTTCCCGTCCAAGGCCGCCCGCAACGCAGCTACCAGTTCAGCCGGCGCCGAATGCTTAAGCACAAAACCAGCGGCGCCCGCCTCCAAGGCGCGACGGGCATAAGCGACCTCTTGATGCATCGTCAGGAAGACGACTTTCACAAGCGGGTTCTCCTTCTTCAACAACCCGAGCGCATCAAGCCCGTTGAGATGTGGCATGGCGATGTCGGCAACGATGACATCGGGCCGCAATTTCTTTGCGGCTTCAATCAGCGCGCGGCCATCTTCAACGACGCCGACCAGTTCAAATTCCGGACTCAGCAGACTTTTCAAGCCTTCAGACACCATCCGGTGATCATCGGCCAGCAATACCCGTGGGCGAATGGTTCGGCTCATATGTCCTGCACTTTCAAAGGCAACCACACCACCACAGTAGTACCGCTGCCGGATGTGCTTTCAATATCCAATTCACCGCCCAATAGGCGAACGCGCTCACGCATGCTCGCCAAGCCCAGGCTCGGTCGCTGACGCGGGCGCCGAGCATCGAAGCCGATGCCATCATCCACCACGGCCAGTTGCAGACCGTCGTCGAGCCGTCGCAAAGAGACTTTCGCCTCCTTGGCGCGGGCGTGGCGTGCCACGTTGCGCAATGCTTCCTGGGTCACGCGAAAAAGGCAGAGGCCCGTGTCGCGCGCGATTCTCGCCGGCAATTCCTCCAGTTTCACTTCGACCGGAATGGTCTCCTGTCGGGCAAACCGTTCGCACTCGACTCGAAGCGCCTCCACCAGCCCGAGATCCTCCAACAGCGCAGGATGCAACCGGTAAGACAAGGCGTGGACATCCTCGCTCAAGCGCACCAGGCCATCACGAACTGAGCGCAACGTTTCATTCCGCTCGTCCCCATCACCTCCGGATTCGGCCCGGCCGGCATCAATGGCCAGGCGCGCGAGTCGCTGAGTAATGTCATCGTGCAATTCCCGGGCGAGCCGCGCCCGTTCCGCCTCCTGGGCGTGCAGCAGGCGTCCGCCAAATTCACGAGCCGTTTGCTCTGCCTGCTTTCGGTCGGTGACGTCCCGCACAAACCCCGTGAACACCTGACGGTCCGCCAAAGTGATTTCGCTTACCACCAGTTCCAGAGGAAAGACTGAACCGTCCTTGCGCCGGCCACTCACTTCGCGCCCCACGCCGATGATCTTCGGCAGATGAGTCCGGTGGTAATTGGCTAGATACTGGTCGTGCTCTCCGTGAAAGGGCGCGGGCATCAACAGGCCGACACTCTGCCCGATCATTTCTGACGCCGAGTAACCGAAGATCTTCTCGGTTGCCAGGTTGACCGATTCGATCACGCCCCGGTCATTGATGGTGATGATCCCTTCGACGGCGGTATCAAGAATCGCGCGCAGACGGTTC
>Ga0315910_10001522_pt1 | contig 21153 bp, 17 predicted proteins | sample EdamamesoilMG_FD_204470 | JGI IMG/M metagenome (GOLD analysis project Ga0315910, IMG submission 204470) | Garden soil microbial communities collected in Santa Monica, California, United States - Edamame soil | ecosystem: Environmental > Terrestrial > Soil > Garden | place: USA: California...
GGTATTACGTCGCTGTCATTGATTTTTACTTTGGTAATTATTGTAGCCTATTTCAGTGCACTGAACCAATTGATAAAACAAAAACAGATTTCGGAAATTAAAACTGATTTCATCAATAATATGACGCATGAGTTTAAAACACCCATTTCAACCATCGCGGTTTCAACGGAAGTTTTAAAGGATCCGAATATTGTCAAACAGCCCGAACGGTTATTGAACTATGCATCGATTATTGAAAAGGAAAATACCCGGTTAAAAAATCAGGTTGAGCGTGTGCTGCAGATGGCGCGCCTGGATAAAGCCGATGCGGGATTGAAAAAAGAGGGTACAAGTATTCACCAGTTGTTGGAGGAAGCCATTCGTAATTCAGCTGTGGCATTGCGGGAGAAAGAAGGTGAGATCAATACATCCTGGAATGCACCAACTTCCGAAATACAGGCGGATAAACTGCACCTCACAAATGTATTTGCCAATCTGATCGACAACGCGATAAAGTATTGTGTGGGCAAACCCGAGATCGTGATCCAGACGTTAAATCAAAGCAATGGCATCGTGATTAAAATACAAGACAACGGTATCGGCATCAGTTTGGAAAATCAGAGACGCGTGTTTCAGAAATTTTTCCGGGTGTCTACCGGCAATGTGCATGATGTAAAAGGTTTTGGATTAGGACTGAGCTATGTCAAAACCATGGTTGAGGCTCACGGAGGTAGTATACAGTTGCGAAGTGAATTGGGCAAGGGCAGTACATTCAGCATATATTTTCCGGTATGAAACGTATTCTTTTGGTTGAAGATGATCCGAGCCTTGGTTTTGTCATTCAGGATAACCTCGTTCAAAAAGGCTACGAAGTTACCTTGTGCACCGATGGCGAGGCTGGACAAAACGCTTTTCAGAGTTCAGGTTTTCACTTATGTATTTTTGATGTGATGCTCCCGAAGAAAGATGGCTTCTCCCTTGCCAAAAGTGTGCGTGAGATAAATGCCGATATTCCTATTCTTTTTCTGACTGCAAAATCGATGGCTGAAGATAAGCTGGCCGGCTTTCAGACAGGCGCTGACGATTATATTACCAAGCCCTTCCACCTGGAAGAACTACTCTGCCGGATCGAGGTATTCCTGCGAAGAAGTAATGGTCCTGGTTCGCTGGACGGAAAACTTTTTCAACTGGGAAATTTTCAGTTTGACTACGCCAACCTGACGTTGAAAACTAAAGAAGGAAATGAAAAGAACCTCACGCAGAAAGAAGCAGAAGTTTTGCAACTACTTTATCAGCATCGTAACCGTGTATTGAAACGCGAAGAAATTCTAAAGCAAGTGTGGGGTGATGACGACTACTTCATGGGTCGGAGCATGGATGTGTTCATCTCCAAACTTCGCAAATACCTTAAAGATGATCCCCAGGTTCAGATCGTAAATCACCATGGAGTTGGCTTCAGGCTTGAGGTCAGTCTGTGATGATGTGAGTTAAAATCCAGATCTATTTTTTAGGAAGAAACATGTAGTCCAGCGTCACGTTCAGCATGGCTTTCATTCCGGTTAACATACTTCGTTCATCCATCATAAACTCGGGCGTGTGATGAGAAGGTGCAGTCTTCATGTCAATATCCGGAGGCAAGGCCCCAACGAAAAAGAAAAATCCAGGCACCTTTTGTTGGAAGTAAGCAAAGTCTTCAGCGCCCGTATCTGCCGGTATGCGCGCTACATTTTTTTCTCCGGCCGCTTTTACCAGGCCGTTCACCACTTTCTCCGTGAGCGCAGGATCATTGTACGTCACGGGAGTTTTACTCTCGATAGTCACCTCTGCCCGAGCACCCGCGCTTTCGGCAATATTCGTAGCTGTGCGTTTTAGTTTTTCATGAATGCTGTTTTGCATCTCCGGATCGAATGTGCGAATGGTACCTGACATTTCTACCGTTTCGGGAATAATGTTCTGGCGAATGCCGGCTTGAATAATACCTACCGAAATTATAGCGGGCTCTTTGGTCAATTCAGTTTGGCGGCTGACAATAGTTTGAATGCCGGTAATAATCTGAGCCGATACAACAATAGGATCTACACCCATCCACGGAGCAGCACCGTGGGATTGCCTTCCAAATACCTTGATGGTAAACCAGTCGGAAGCGGCCATCATACCGGCCGGCTTGTAGGCAATTTGTCCGAGTTTACGCATGGCCTGAATGTGTAAACCAAAGATCACATCCACCTTTGGATTTTCCAGCACGCCTTCTTTCACCATCAAACTGGCGCCACCTTCTTCACCAATCGGAGGGCCCTCTTCTGCGGGTTGAAATATGAACTTGATTGTTCCCTTCAATTCATTTTTGTTTTTAGCGAGTATCTCGGCAACCCCCATCAATATGGCGGTGTGGGCGTCATGTCCACATGCATGCATGACGCCAGTTTCCTGACCGTTAAACGTTGTCCGTTCTTTCGAAGCAAAAGGCAGGTTATCTTTTTCGGTTACCGGAAGTGCATCCATATCCGCACGCAATGCAATGACTGGTCCCGGTTTACCTGTTTTTAATAAAGCGACTACGCCTGTATGCGCTACACCAGTCTGTATTTCCAGCCCCAGCGATTTTAAATGCTCAGCAACATACGCTGCAGTCTTGACTTCGCGGTTTGATAATTCCGGAAACTGGTGGAAATGTCTGCGCCAGGTAATTACTTTATTCTCTTCTTCTTTTGCTTGGAGTTCAACACGGGCTTGTAACTTTGGATTGACCTGGGCCAGGCAGGTTATGGATAGTAACGTGAGTATCGAACAGTATATTTTTTTCATAGCTTCTTGGAACATCGAACAAGATATGGAATAAGGTAGCGATGATCAATCACAATGTATGGAATGGATTAAAATCTTCGCCAGTGAAGAAGAGGCAAAAAATAAACTGTCTCCGGGCAAGCCGCAGTTGTTGATTCTGCATGGTAAACGGATTTGTTTGGTGTGGTACCAGGATGTATTTCTGGCAGTGCAGGATTCGTGCACACATAATGGCGAATCATTAAGCAAAGGAGCCATAAACTACCTGGGAGAAATCATCTGCCCCTGGCACAATTACCGCTTTGACTTACGAACCGGCAAGGCGTGTGATTCTTCCAGCGCGGACTTGAAGACCTATCCGGTGAAATCTGACCCATCCGGTTTCTTCGTGGGCATCTGACATCGTTGAATTCGTATTGGAACTATATACTTTATAATTCATATTTTCGTTCCTTTAACCTGTTATCAAACCAAAGCGCACGTGCGATTTCTGTTTCTGCTTTTAGTTCTTTTTACTTCACCCGTGGCGGCCCAGTTAATGGCCGAAGAAAAAGCATTCATTGATCAGATGAATCTGTGGGGTGGATTACCTGAAAAATTATTGAGTACCCGTACGGCAGTGTTTTATACCTACTCCTTTGGTGAAAAAGAACTCAACGATGCGCAGGAGTATTTTAAGCGCTCAGGCATCGATGCTATCGTGTATTTTCAAACCGATAAACTTATTGCGAATGCAGACGTAACCCGTACGTTCTCGGAATATTTAATAAAGCGCGAAATTTCTAATCTTGTTTTCCTGGAGAAATCGGAAAATAATTATCGGCTGGTAATTACACTTTTTAATGGGAAGGAAAATCTGGTTGACGCGAAACAAAATGCATGGATGTTATCAAACCCTGTTTTGACGGAGAGTCTGAAGGCGCTGTATCGCACCACGGCCAACCAGTTGAAAAAACAAAATATGCTCATCAACGATTTTCCGGAAACTGAAATTTCAGTCAACCCGATCGTTGGAAAACGAAATGAGTTTTTTCCTATGGATTTGAAGGTTGATTTGCTGGCGGTTCCCAAAACCGGTGACCCGGCAATGGATGCTCAACTTGAAGAATTTTTTAAGGTCAATTATCCGTTAAAGTACAGGTTGACTGAGCCCGGATTATCGGATAAGGAGCTTCGCAAACAAGGATGTTTGTATGTAGTCCGTTTTATTCATACCCGAGGTGCTGCCGCGAAAGAACTGCTGGGATATGATATGGCGAAGTCAGAAAGTGCGCTGGCATCAGTTACCTATCCGGATGGTCAACCGGTTCTAAAAAATATCTCCTCGAATACGGTCATTTACAAAGTGTATTTTAAGCATATTGATTCCGGGAATGTGTTTTTAGGCACAAAATGGGACGCTGACACCACCTGGGAAATGGCCCTTCGCAATCAGCTAAAAGGGCTCAAACTGGAGTTCCGCATCAACTGATATTTCGGTCAATATTCGCTTGGATTTGTAAAGTTGTTTGGCTAAATAACTTCGCAAAAGAAGCCCCACTCCTAATTTTTTAATAACTACAACTAACTATGAAAAGCATATTGGTATTGCTGAAAGAGAAGGCCATTTATGTGACCATTTTTCTGCTGTTGGCTTTGGTGATTTTTGCGTCAGCATTTTCCATCTGGAACCGGTTTGTAATGATTGAGACCACCGAAATCCGCGAAGAGTCGGAGGCGGCAATCGGGAAGACCAAAGAGTTATTGACCTCATTGCATCATACGGATATGGGTGTGCGTGGCTTTGCCCTCGGCAAGAAAGACGGTCTCCTTTTTCCGTTTGAAAAAGCAAAGGAAAATTTTCCGCGTGATGTCGAAACGGTTCGGGGAATGATGGCAAAGCAGAACTATCCCACAGAGGCTTATGAAAAGTATGTGGTTTTAATGATGAACTACATAAAATTCAGTGATCAACTTGTTGAACTGGTTCGCATCGACAGCATGAATCAGTTTATGGAAGGGATAAATGAAGATCGCGGGTTTGATGTATGGCAGGCTTATCAGGGTTTTGCTGTTGACTATGACAAATATGAAAATAATCTGAAAGACGTAGCGGAAGCTAAATATGCACGAGCTGTGTCCAGAAATCTGTGGGCCAATATTACGCTATTGGTATTGGGTGCAGTTGTATTAATCCCCGTTATTTTCTTTCGCATCCGGAATCAGGATTCACATCGTAAAGCCCTTCTGGTTAATCTTGAGCAGAACAACCGCAAGTTTGTATTTGATCCGGGCACTCCCATAACAGAAGATGCAGCTGCAGTGATGAACTCGTCTATTCAGAATATTAAAAACGCTTCAGACTTCATTAAAAAAATAACCTCCGGTAATTTTGAAGTTTCCTGGCCAGGCCTGAATGCAGAAAATCTGAAGCTGAATTCCGAGAACCTGTCTGGTATTGTAATGGAGATGCGTGACCAGATGAAGAAAGTTCAGGATGAAGACCGTAAGCGGATGTGGACAACGGAAGGAATTACCAAGTTTACTGAGATCATCCGTCAGCATCAGGATAACGCGACTACACTGGCCGACCATGCTACACGCTTTCTCGTTCGCTATCTGAACGCGCAACAAGGTGCAACGTTTGTCTTACAGGAGGATATTGAAGAAAGAGAATTTCTTGAATTGAGCGCCTGCTATGCTTTTGACAAGAAAAAGTTTCTCGAAAAGAAAATTGATATTGGTGAAGGCCTGATTGGGCAGGCTTTTCTGGAGGGATCTACCGTTGTGTTGAAGGCGGTTCCTAATGGTTATACGCACATCACGTCCGGTCTCGGGGAAGCGACACCAACCAGTGTGTTAATTGTGCCGATGAGGTATAATGAAAAGACAGAAGGTATTTTCGAACTGGCCGGATTTACCCAGTGGCAGGATTATCAGCAGGCGTTTGTTGAGAAGGCCACGGAATACATGGCTGCTGCAATTTCTACATTACGTTCTACCATGAAAATGAAGCAGCTTGTTGAGCAGATGCAATCACAGACTCAGCAACTGCACGCACAGGAAGAAGAAATGCGTCAGAACATGGAAGAGTTGTCGGCAACAAATGAAGAGATGAAACGAAAAGAGGCAGAATACCTGAGCAAGCTTCGCGCAGTCGGAGTTGACTAAAATCAAAAAAATAAGGTCTAACGTTTCAAGGTTTTCTTAACCCAAAGCGTTAGACCTTTCTAATTTTATCTTTCTCTTTATTGAACAAGTTTGGCAATCTGGGGTACCGGAATTGTGTTTGCCATTCGAAGCACGTCAGCTTCAGAACTATCATTTACTGTAAAGGTAAGCAGCGTGGTGCTAAGCGGAATCTGAAGTGTGAAATTTGCTTTGTTCGTTTCGGTATCAACACTCTTCTGGAGGATGCCTTTATACCCCTGAACCTTCACCGTTTTCTGTGTGCCGTCTCCGGAATTACCCACCAAAGGCAGCGAGAGAATAGCATTGAGAGAACCTACAAGAGGGGAATTTCCCATAATATCAATTAAGGCATTCTTTTCACCCGTACCATACGTGCGATGAATCATTACACCGGCAATGCCGGTATTAGCGGTAACATTATCCTCCTTGGTATTGGCGGTCATCGCATCCATCTTAGCCGGCAGAAGCTTCATGATTTCTTTCCCAACGATAATGTCAATGTCATTGAGCATTTGCTGAATTGAAAACCGGGTGTCTTCCAGATTTCCTGCTGCGTAAGCCGACCGTGCTGACGCCAGGTTCTTATCAAACTCCTGAGCCTGCACGGTGAAAGTTGAAACAAGCGTGATCAGTATTATTAATTTTTTCATTTGAATTTCTTAATTAGAATGTGATGAATTACTTCTCGCCAAGCGTTTTAATGAGGCCATCGATATCAAACGCATTTGCTGCGCTCATCACTTCTTGTTCGCTGGCAAAGTTTACGGCCTCCCAGACGATGAGCGAAGTCTGGCCCAACGGAACGCTGAGTTTGTAACCGGATGATTCGTTGTATTCAATAACCGCGCGGTGTCCTTTAACTTTTGTCTGCTTCCAGTTTTGTTCACCACCCGTAGTTTGCGAGTATCCGCCATTAGCGAGATACATGTTGATGGCAGACATCCACGCTGAATTATTGGCGATCATGGTTCGAAGTTGTTTGTCTTCTTTGAGGTATTCACGCTGTATGGTTAATCCCGCCCAGCCCCAGCCAGTGGAAGTCACCTGGTCGGATTCTTTCTGATAAGGAAGTCCGCTCACGGTTTCAGGCAGAGACTTCAGTACTTTATTACCGATTTCCATTTCTACACCGAGCATAGCTTGCTGCGCAGCATATCGCGCATCTGCATAGCTGTTTGATTTGAAAGCTGTTTCGGCATCTGCGAGATTAGCTTTCACATCAGGAGGTGTCGTTACAAGACCACCACCACCTTTATTGGCTGGATTGCCACTGCCGGAATTTGAATTTCCTGAACTACCTGAGCCGGATTGATTTGATCCACCACTAACACCCGCCTTTTCTTTCGCTTTCTTTTCGAGCGCATTTTCGGCTGCATTTTCTGCCTTTTGTTTAAGCTTGCCCATGATCCCCTGAGCATTCATCGTAAACGTGATGGCCAGGAAGGCAACTCCTGCCATTAGAATTTTATATTTCATAGAAATGAGTTGTTTGGAGCTCGAAATTACGAAGAAAAATCCAGCAGGGTTTGTGCAAAAAAGAAAGGGACGCTTGCGCGTCCCCTGCATAATAATGTGGTACTAATTACTCAGTTTAAATTAAACGATGCTCCGAGGGTGTAAAGGCCTGCGGTGCGGTCACCAGCATAAAACTCTCTGGTATCTGTACTGAAAAGATTTCGGGCGTTGATGAATACATTAAGATTTTTAACCGCTTCATACGAAACTTTTGCATTCATCGTGAATTTTCCTTTCACTTGTCCATACCCATATTGCGGTTCCAGTTTTTCTCCTGTAGCCGGATTGTATTGCGATCCATCATACTGATTTTGCTGCGTGAAGTAGTAACCATTGAAGTTGATGTTGAGCTTCGACACAGGGCGATAGTTCAGGTAGAAACCACCGTATGATGCGGGTGTATAGGCATGCTTGCTGTCATTATAAGTTACCATCCCAGGAGGCACAATAGCGGGGTCTACATACATCGATGGTAGATCTTCGGTCTCTGTTTTTTGGAAAGTGAAGAATGGCTTAAACTGAATTTTTTCGTTTGGCACAAAGTTCAACGAAACGGTGGCACCAATTTGTGTTGCCTCTGTTGGAATATTATTGAATTCCTGAGGACCTGCAGTTTGAATAATTGCGGTGAGGTTTTCTCCGACCTGACGGAATACATCGATATCCAATTGAAATTTGCTGGTAAGCTGTGAACGATACCCGATCTCAATCATGTTCAGCGTGAACAGATCCAGATTCGTATTTCCAATTTGCCCACCACCGATGTCCACAAAGTTGTAGCCAATAAAGGAGCCGCTGTTTGAGCGGGTTATTGCCGCTCGTATCAGATTTTTTGAATTGAACTTGTACGTAGTAGCAAATTCGTACGCCAGGTAAGCGTCATCCGGATCTGAGAATTTATCAACCCTGAGTCCGGCCAATACACGGAGTTTTTCCGTGAAGTTCAGGTCGGCACGAACGTATCCTGCCAAGGTGGTAATAGTATTTTCAGCATTGAATAAACCGATGGTGCCTTCGTTTACCGGATCGACATAGTCACGATCATCAAACGTCACGGTTTGGTAGCTGGCACCGGGCGTAATGCTATACTTTTTTCCGATTTTGAAATCATATTCAGCTACGGCATCATAGACGTTGAAATCATATTCAGCCCAGGGCGAAGGAATATGGAGGCGGGTGTCCAGGTTGTGTCCGGTCAGATAAGATGTGCGCAGGTTCAGGCCATGAATTGTTGCTTTCAGATTGGCAGATGTGTTTTTCGTATTGCCATCCATCAGCGGATTGGATATCCAGATTTTTTGAAATTCGGCTGCCTGGTGTGTGAGGGTTAGGTCAAATGAAACTTCTTCAGAAACGGCAACGTCAAAGTATCCATTCACGCCCCATTTATTTAATGAACGTGATGGATCGGGATAGCTGAGGTCGCGCGCGGTTGGATCGGTGATGATGTCGCTCAAATCTTCATACGTACCGGTGCCTTCACTATAGTACTTGCTATCAACCCGATTTCGATCTTGAAAATTTCCGGAAACAATGGCGCTGAATTTGCCGAATTTTTTTCCAACGCTGGCATTGGCAATGGTAGTACCCAAAGTTCCCGCCTGCACATTCGCATTTACCAAGGTTTCAGCATCGCCCAGTCGTTTGGTAATGATATTGATGACGCCCGTTACGGCATTAGGACCGAATAACGGAGACGAGGGACCGCGAACAATTTCAATTCGTTCGACATCGTTGATGTCGATGGAAAGAGATTCCCAGTTTGTACCCCCTAATCCATGATTGAAGACGGGACGGTTGTCAATCATCACCAGTGTGTAGGAATTTGTTTTTAGAAATGTACCATTCGTTCGGGTCAGGTTTTCCATACCGCGAATGTGGATGTCATACATACCATTGGCTTGTTCCCTGACGATAACACCAGGAGCAAGTTTCATTGCTTCCATAATACTGGTTGAGCCAGCTTTGTCGATGTCGGCACGTGTAATGGTGTAGCTGGACAAAGGAGCATCAAAAAGCGTTTCATCTTTTTTAGAAGCCGATTTGATGGGAACATTCATCAGTTCCTCCAACGAGAGTGTGAAGAGATCTTCGTCTTCAGGTTGTTGTTGATCCTGTGCGAATGCCGGTACAGCACAAATAAGTACTGCCAGCAGCAAGAGATTGTTAGATTTCATTAGGTCTTTAAAGTTTAAGCAACAAAAATAGGTGAGTGGTTTTTTATCCGAATTCGCTAAAATTCAGATAGTTTTGAAAATCTTACATGTGGCAGTAAGCCTTTGTGAAAAAACCGAGAACGATACCATTCGATTTTGTGCTGGACGAACTTTATCAGGTTAATCCGATAATCAAACCCATGTTCGGCTGCCACGCACTGTATTTAGGGAATAAAATGGTGCTCATGTTAAGGCACAAAGAAGCACACCCTCGGGATAATGGCGTGTGGGTAGCAACAACACCTGAACACGTAATCGGCCTCAAAGCGGAATTTCCTTCTATGCGGCCAGTGGAATTACTTGGCGCAAACGTAACCAGCTGGCAAAACTTACCTTATGAGTCAGATGACTTTGAAGAAGCTGTGCTTCGCGTGTGCGCGATGATCCGAAAGAAAGATCCGCGGATCGGTAAAATACCTAAACCCCGGAAAAAGAAATCAACCCCCAAACCAAGGTAGTACCAAGCGCGTGTACTGTTCGTCATGGATTTAAAATTACAAACAGGCTACCGGCAGATTCTTGGTTTAGCATTGCCTATTTCACTGGCGATGCTGGTGCCTCAGATCAATTTCATTACCAATAATATTTTTCTAGCCGGACTAGGTGAAAAGGAATTAGCCAGTGCGGGAATTACCGGTGTGTACTACCTCATCTTTGCCGTAATCGGGAACGGATTGAATAATGGTCTTCAGGCACTCATTGCCCGAAGAGCCGGCCAAAATCTACCGAAAGAAATCGGGAGGCTATTTTATCATGGAATATGGGTTGCCCTGGCAATCGCAGGACTTGGCATATTGCTAACCTACAGTGTGGCGCCAGTTCTTCTCCGGGCTGTAATTCACGATACAGCGATTGGTCACCAGGTAGTTGATTTTCTGCTTATCCGTATCTGGGGATTGCCTTTATTGTATTTGTACGTGATGCGTAATGCACTATTGGTAGGAACAAATCAAACGCGGTTGTTGGTGTGGGGAACGTTAAGTGAAGCGGTTGCAAATATTTTTCTGGATTACGCCTTTATCTATGGCAAGTTTGGTTTTCCGGCAATGGGTTTTAACGGAGCAGCCTATGCTTCCATTATTGCGGAAGGTGTGGGATTGGTTGTTATCTATGCGGTCATCCATTGGAAAGGTTTGCATCGTTCGTTTGCTTTTTTTGACCAAACGAAGTTTGACGCTTCAGTCGTCAAACTGATACTCGTCCAGTCATCCCCTTTGATTCTACAATACGCTATCAGTATTTCAAGTTGGGAATACTTTTATATTCTGATCGAACATCATGGTGCAAGAGCGTTGGCGGTATCGAATACCATGCGGAATATTTTCGGCTTATTTGGAATTTTCTCATGGGCGTTTGCTTCCACTACCAATACAATGGTAAGCAACATCATTGGCCAGGGGCGAAAGGATGAAGTAATTCCTCTGATCAAACGCATTGCATCGATCAGTTTTTTGATTTCACTTACAATCAGCATCATTCTGAATATTACACCGGAAACGTTTTTGTCGTTTTACGGACAAGGTGAAGCGTTCATCCGGGAAGGTGTTTCCGTGATTCGGGTAGTGTCTGTAGCGTTGCTGATGATGTCGTTTTCAACGGTATGGTTGAATGCTGTGACCGGCACCGGAAACACGGTGGTGAACCTTACTATCGAATTGATCACCATTTTCGTGTACAGCTTTTACTGCTACATCGTGCTGGAGTATTTTAATCTTCCCATCACCTGGGGATGGGCATCCGAATGGGTGTACTGGATATGTATGTTCAGTATGGCCTATTTTTACATTCGATCCAACCGGTGGAAAAGAAAGGAAATCTGATTCTACTTTCGTTTGTAAAAATAGAGATACGTTTTTTCAGTTGGGTTCATTTCACTTAACGTATAAAACCCAGACCCATCTCTCGCCCAGGTGATCGCCTCGCCTTGTGGTTCTTCCTCATACGGCAAGAGCTGAGGCTTCTCTTTCAGAATTTCAGCAACTGGTTTCCCTTTGGGATTAGACCAGTAATAAATGTTCTGATAGTTTTTTAAAAGAATTTCTTTGCCATCGGGTGAGAAATCGCCACCGACAATCTGCGTGAATGGCAATGACAGAACCTCACTTGCTGTCAATGTATCTGAAGTTGAATACGGATATTTTAATTGATAAACGAATACCGGTTCTTCACGCTTCGAGATGATGTAAATATCCTTTGTGGACGGATCCAGCAAAAGCGACTCGGTGTCCTTACGTTGCTGGGGTAATTGGAAGGTGATGGTTTCAAATGCGTCAATCGCAATTTTTTTTTCGGAGCCGGCTACCGGCTCTTCAAAACGAAGAATGTGTTTATAGGTATACTTGGCTTCGTTATCTCCGATTTCGGCAACGTAGATATAGTTTTTTCCATCGATTGGTCCCGGACCAACCGCAATGTCTTCCCAATCCCGGTTTTTAATTCCCTTCAGTTCAACCTTCAATTTGATGTTTAAGTCGGTGTCGATGAGAAATACTTCCGCGTCATTACCGCTGTCGTTATGAGCCCAGATTTTGCCTGGATTGTTTATGCTGGCCGCTATACCGGAAATCTCGCTGAGCTTTTTGTTTTTCAATTCCACCAGCGCATCACCCGATTGAAAGGGTGCTGACTGATTGATGAACTTTTTCTTCGTACAAGAAGCCCCAACGACAAGGAGAATGATAATTAAAAAAAAATGTTTCATGTATGATGGTCTCAAGTCGCGAAGAAAACAATTTCTGGATATAAAAAGGGAATTTTTTATATAAATGCCCGCAGTAGCTGTTTAAAGAATCTAATTGAAGGTCAATGGTCTTCGATTTTTTCCGGAATGTTATTCGAAGGTTATGGGTAATCACTAATTTCACCTATGATTTATCAGGAGCTGCTGCCCGGACTACCGTTGCAACGCTATGTTGCCTGCTATTGGATGGTGCGGTCAGAGCCAGGCGATATAACCGATTTTCGGATGATCTACCCGGACGGGTGCACCGATATTATTTTCAATTTCGGTGCGCCATTGATTTCAAAGGTCGGTTCCGATCTTCACATTAACTCATTCAAAAGTTTTATAGTGGGCAACATGACGAGGGCCGTGCTGTCATCAACACAAAGTCAGTATAACCTTCTGGGTGTACGATTCAAGCCCGGGGCCATGCAAAACTGGATTCGCCTCCCCATGAATGAATTCACCGATGAGATCGCTAATGCGGAAGCGTATCCGGTTTTTCAATTCTGGAGGGAACAGTTGTATGAACAGAGCGCAACCGCAGGTCGCATTTCGCGTCTGAATACGTTGTTGCTTCAACACTTTTCCCCGTTTCCTCAACGAAGTACCGAACTGGCCCTGGCAAAGCTTCAAGACGCTAAAGGAATTTGTTCCATTTCACAATTATGCCGTGAGATTGGCATCTCACAAAAACAGATGGAGCGGAATTTTAAACAGCATGTTGGGCTTACTCCCAAGCAATTTGCCCGCACAATTCAGTTTAATCATGTGAGCACATTGCTTCGTGCGAAAGGTGAAGACAGCTTGTTACAGCTTGCTGCCGATGGAGGATATGCTGATCATGCTCATTTCACCAAGTCGTTTCGCGCATTTTCGGGGATTACACCCAGCGAATTTTTAAAACTGGGCTAATGATGTCGAATTTTTACAAAGTGATTGGACTATGCAGCTTCTATATTCGCTGATAAATTATTCAGTTTATGTCCGAAATAAAATTTCAATCCCTTTCCCCCAACCTGGTTGTAGCTGATGTCAACAAAACGGTGGACTACTATGTAAAAAATCTTGGCTTTAATTTCATCACCTCGGTACCCGAAACCGGGAATTATAATTGGGCCATGATCATGCACGGAGGAGTAACGCTCATGTTTCAATCGTTGATCAGTATCCAGGAAGATTTGCCTGAACTAAAAATCTCAAAGACGGGGAGCCCCGGCACTTTCTTTATTGAAATGACTGGCATTGATCAGTTGTATAAACAAGTCAACGGTAAAGTTGAGGTCATCAGCGATATGCGAACAACATTTTATGGGAAGAAGGAATTTACCATTAAAGATCTGAATGGTTTTTTTCTGACGTTCGCAGAAGACTTAAAATAGCTTATTGCTTTTTTCTAAACTGAGGTGCGTCAGCAGGAATTTTTTCAGATGATATTGCGCTGATTTTTCCTTCCCGGATCAATACATCCGCTACAAACCGTACCTGATCTATGAGCAATTTCCAATTATGCTGATCTACCTGCTGAGCGACATCCGAAAGCGCAAAGGTTCTTTCGGGCCCGCGTTCATCCGCAAGTTTCAGGATTATTTTTCGTATGTCTTCCGCCAAGACCATATGTATCTGTACCTAAAACAACCGAAGTAAGCTCAAGGTTCTCGCCAGGGTGGAGAATGTAAAGCATGGCTGGCCAGCGGGGTAAAAATGTGTTTTATACACGGCTTTGGGTATTTTTGCGCCATGACAGATTTCCAGGAACCAGAACCGGAAGACGATGAGTTATTCGAGCACCACCGGATTATTGCAGACCGTAAGCAAAGCCTGGTGCGTATCGATAAATTTTTAATGGACCGACTGCCGAATGTCACCCGCACCAAAATTCAGGCGGGCATTCACGAGGGTTTTGTGAAAGTAAATGAGAAGGACATCAAACCGAATTATAAAGTACGTCCCAGTGATGTAATTACGGTATCGCTTCCTGAACCCCCACGCGATACCGAGGTTATCCCGGAGAATATACCCCTGAATATCGTCTACGAAGATGATCACTTGCTGGTGATCAATAAAGAGGCAGGTATGGTCGTGCATCCCGCCTATCAAAACTGGAATGGTACGCTCGTCAACGCCTTGACATACCATTTTCAAAATCTTCCGCAGATGGCAGGCAACGATGGCAGGCCGGGCCTGGTTCATCGAATCGATAAGGATACCTCGGGACTTTTGGTCGTAGCCAAAGATGAACAAACCCTTACCGCGCTGGCGAAACAGTTTTTTGATCACACCATTGAGCGGACCTACAATGCACTGGTGTGGGGAATCCCTGAACCGCCAAGCGGAACGATTAACGTGCACATCGGACGGTCTTTGAAAGACAGACGTGTGACAGTGGCTTTTCCCGATGGTGAAATGGGGCGGCATGCCATTACGCATTATAGAGTACTCAAAGACTTACGTTACGTGTCGCTCGTAGAATGTAAACTGGAGACTGGGCGAACACACCAAATACGCGCGCATATGAAGTACCTCGGGCATCCTTTGTTCAATGATGCTATGTATGGTGGCGATCAGATTTTGAAGGGAACTACATTTTCAAAGTATAAACAGTTTGTGGAGAATTGTTTTAAAATAATTCCCCGGCAGGCGTTGCATGCAAAAACACTTGGGTTCGTTCACCCGGTAACTAAAAAATTCTTACAGTTCGATTCCGAACTGCCCAAAGACCTGACCGATGCGTTGGAAAAATGGGAAAACTACGTGAAGTATAACTAGAAAAAGAAAAGATAAAACATCCCTGCGATGTAGGGACATCGTGATTTGTCAGAAGAGATCAGCGAACTGGAACCTGCCCTTAGAAGCGCTTCCGGGAATTGTTCAATGCCTGACGAATCTCCTTCATGGCTTCCCGTTTAAAGCGGTTGTAATCGGCCTCAGCTTTCGGAGCCTGCAGAAGGCCTTTGATGTACTTGAGCACTTCTTCCGTTTGCCCCTGATCCAATGAACCCAGCGATTCAAGGATCTTCAGTTTTTCATGTGTGATTGTCATACGAGTAGTGGTTGTTTGACTATACAAATAACGTCAATCAACCCCCTGATGTTCAACCCATAGGCGCTCTTTTAACGGTAATACAACACCGCAGTAATATTTAAGGCAATAATGTTAAAGAATTGATGACCTTCTAATCGAATTCTAAGGTGTATTTACCTCATGAAAGGTATCTGTGGAATTGTCGGTCCAGCTCATGGGGTAATTTTTATCGAGGAATTCCAGGGCATCAGTAGTCAGATGCAATGGATGGAAGGTATCAACCATCACCGCCAGTTCGTGCGTTTCTTTCGCGCCAATGCTTTTTTCCACCGTGCCGGGATGAGGGCCGTGCGGCAGACCTCCCGGATGCAGCGTAAACGACCCACGCTCAATTCCCCTGCGGCTCATAAAGTTTCCTTCGGCATAATACAGTACCTCGTCAGAATCAATGTTACTGTGATTGTAGGGTGCGGGTATCGCCAGCGGATGGTAATCAAACAGACGGGGCACAAAAGAACAGATTACAAAATTGCGTGCCTGAAAAGTTTGATGTACCGGGGGCGGCTGGTGAATGCGCCCGGTGATGGGTTCGAAATCATGAATTGAAAAAGCATACGGCCAGAGGAAACCATCCCAACCGATCAGGTCGAGCGGACTGTGATCATAAATGTACTGATGAAGAAAACCTTGTTTCTTGATCTTCATGAGGTACTCGCCTTTTTGCGTTTCGGTGATAAGCTGGTGTGGCGGACGAATATCGCGTTCACAATACGGTGCATGTTCCTGCAACTGCCCAAGTTGATTGCGATAACGCTTTACAGTTTCAATAGGGGAGTTAGATTCAACGATCAACAGGCGCAAAGGCGCTTCTTCAAATTCCAGTTTGTAAATTACCGTGCGCGGTATCACCACGTAGTCACCCTGGCGGATGTCGAGTTTTCCAAAAGGAGATATAAGCGAACCCTTTCCATCGTGTACAAAGATCACCTCATCACCTTCCGCATTTTTATAAAAGTAATCCATCTTCCTTTTTTTTGGCGAGCAGATGGAGATGGCACAATCTGAATTCATCAGCAATACTTTGCGTGCATCGAGGTAGTCATCGCCCGTGGTCTGCACTTTTGATGTATTCAAATGCGTCTGGCGAAGTGCATAATCGTCAATACGTTTAGGTCCAAACTTTACGGGCTCTTTAAGCTCCTTAATGCGTGTGGGGGGATGAATATGATAGAGGTTCGAATAGATCCCGGAAAAACCTTCTGAACTTACCAGTTCCTCCTTGTACAGGCTTCCATCGGGTTGACGAAACTGAGTATGGCGTTTGGGCGGAATGTTGCCGAGCTTATAGTAATACATACGCGTCTGAGTTGCTTAATCAAAAGTAAGCATTCCACGCTGGAAGAAGGATGCATCAAAACAGAGTTCTGTTAAAGCTAGTTTGTGCAAATAAAAAATGGCCGGTGCGGCAGATAAGGTGTTCTGCTGAAATTTTGTTAGCTGTTTAGTCGGGAACTCAGATGTTTTGCTTTTTCATTTCTTCAGCAACGTGATGGCAGGCGCGTGCCGTCAACGCCATATAAGTGAGCGAAGGATTTACACATGCCGAGGAGGCCATACACGATCCGTCTGTGATGAATACGTTCTTCACGCTGTGCACTTGATTAAACTGATTCAATACGGAAGTCTTTGGATTTTTTCCCATCCGTGCCGTTCCCATTTCATGATTGGCATTGCCGGGAAACGATGTATTTACAAAAGGTTTTACATCCTTATAGCCTGCAGCCTCCAGCATCTCTGCGGCCGAGTTCGCCATATCCTGCTGCATGGCTTTTTCATTCTCTTTAAACTGGCAATCTATAGTGAGCGTGTTGCGACCCCAATTATCTTTTTTGTCGGTGTTTAACGTAATCCGGTTTTCAGCATACGGCAAGCATTCACCGTAGCCGGATAGATTAATAAACCAGTTGCCCGGGTCCTGTACACTTTCTTTCAGCGCTACGCCAATGTTGTCACTTAAAATTTCTTTAGACCATCCGGCTCTTCCGGCTCCGCCCATCAACCCAAAACCACGAATATAGTCGCTTCGTTTTTCGGTAATATTTCTGAATCGTGGCACATAAATTCCGGTTGGCCTTCTGCCATAGTAGTATTGGTCTTCAAATCCCTCCACACGTGCTGATGCACCGGCTTGTTTGTGATGATCCATTAAGTTTCTACCCACCTGATCACTGTCGTTACCTAAACCATTCGGGAAACGATTCGAAATAGAGTTCAACAAAATAAAGGTTGTTGCTACGGTCGAAGCGTTGAGGAAAACAACTCGTGAGTAGTATTCAACCACTTCATTGGTTTCGGTATTAATGGTTTCTACTCCGGTGGCAATTCCTTTTTGTTCATCGTAGAGAACGCGATTCACCAGGGTGTTCGAAAGTAAGGTGAGGTTACCGGTAATGAATGCTGCGGGCAACGTGCTTGCATTTGTACTGAAGTAGGCACCATACGGACAACCCCGATGACACTGGTTTCGATTTTGGCAAACTCCGCGGCCTTTAACCGGTAACGTGAGGTTTGCAACGCGTCCGATAGTTACCCTGCGATCTGGAAATTTTTTCTCTATTTCTGATCGGAAATGTTTTTCGACACAGTTCAGCTCCATCGGACGCTGAAGCTTTTGATCCGGGAAATGCTTCAGTCCTTCGGGCTGGCCACTCACACCGATAAATTTTTCGACATGTTCATACCACCCACCGAGATGTTGCTGACGAATAGGCCAATCAACACCATGGCCATCCTGGCGGTTGGCTCCGAAATCCAGATCACTCCAACGGTAGCAGTGCCGCCCCCAGAGCAGCGATCTTCCTCCTACCACATCACCACGTACCCAGTCGAATCGTTTGGTTTCCGTGTAGGGGTTTTCCAGGTCGTTGATATAAAAATGTTTGTTATCCCCCTGAAAAGAATAATGGCGTGCCTGAACATGACTTTTATTGCGGTCTTCCTGCGTAAGTTTTCCGCGATGCTCAAAATTCCATGGGTCTTTGGTAGATGTGGGGTAGTTGGGATGCTCAACGTTTTTTCCGCGTTCCAGCATAAGTACCTTAAAGCCCAGCTCACAAAGTTCTTTGGCTGCCCACCCTCCACTTATGCCTGAGCCTACCACAATCACATCGTAGGTGTTCTGTTCCTTTGCTCTGGTATTTAGGTTCATGACGGTTACTTCCTGCAACTCAAAGCTTCAAAATTCCTGCAGAATCCCGAAAATAAGTTTTTCAAACGGAAACATGACGATGTGACTGCAGCCGGTTTTTTCCTTTACAACCGAATGAATTTTAACTACCATCTGTAAGCCCAATATTTAATCTGATGAATCGCTTCGTCATTTCACGCGGTGTTTTATTTTTGCGCAATTTTGTTCACCCCACACCACTACAGAAATGCCTAGAGACAGAAGTATTCGCTCCGTACTCATCATCGGAAGCGGCCCAATTATTATCGGTCAGGCCTGTGAATTTGACTATGCCGGTTCACAAGCGTCCCGTTCGCTGCGGGAAGAGGGAATTGAGGTCGTATTGATAAATTCCAATCCGGCTACGATCATGACCGACAAAGTGACGGCCGATCATGTGTACCTCAAGCCGTTAACCAAGAAGTCAATCCGCGAAATACTGGAAAAGCATCACATTGATGCCGTTCTTCCCACTATGGGCGGGCAAACAGCCCTGAACCTTTGCATTGAGTGTGACAAAGCCGGCATCTGGCAACACTTCGGTGTGCGGATCATTGGCGTTGATATTAAAGCCATTGAGACTACAGAAGACCGTGAAAAATTCCGGCTGAAAATGCTGGAGCTGGGTGTTGGTGTATGCAAAGGAGGTACGGCTACTTCCTTTCTTCAAGGAAAAGAAATTGCTCAGGACATTGGTTTCCCATTGGTTATCCGCCCTTCCTACACGCTCGGTGGAACCGGGGGTGCTTTTGTGAATGATCCTGAAGAATTTGACGAAGCCCTTAACCGCGGGCTGCATGCCTCACCCATTCACGAGGTACTGGTAGAACAAAGTATCATGGGGTGGAAAGAATATGAGCTTGAGTTACTGCGTGATGGAAACGGCAATGTGATCATCATCTGTTCGATCGAAAATTTCGACCCGATGGGTATTCATACGGGAGATTCAATCACCGTAGCTCCTGCCATGACGTTGCCGGATACCGTGTACCAGAAGATGCGCGACCTGGCCATCAAAATGATGAATGGTATCGGTCAGTTTGCCGGAGGTTGTAACGTGCAGTTCTCCCTCAATCCGGATAATGACGATGCGATCATCGGTATCGAAATTAACCCGCGTGTATCGCGTTCATCTGCACTGGCGTCAAAAGCTACCGGATATCCGATCGCGAAGATCGCAGCAAAACTGGCGATTGGTTATAACCTGGATGAATTAAAGAACGCAATCACCGGATCAACATCAGCTTACTTTGAGCCGGCTATTGATTATGTAATCGTAAAGGTACCGCGCTGGAATTTCGATAAATTTCATGGAGCTGATCGCAGGCTTGGCTTGCAAATGAAATCGGTGGGTGAAGCCATGGGTATCGGCAGGAATTTCCAGGAAGCGTTGCAGAAAGCTTGTCAGTCGCTGGAGATCAGAAGAAATGGTATAGGTGCCGATGGGAAGTCGCTTACCAAACAGGAGGAGTTGCTGTACAGCCTGGAGCACCCCACGTGGAACCGGATATTTCATGTATACGATGCGCTGAAGCTGGGTATCCCGATGAAGACGGTGCAGAAGTTAACGAAGATTGATCGCTGGTTCCTCAAGCAAATAGAGGAACTGATTGATCTTGAAAAAGAAATTGAGAAGCATAATATCAATACGCTGCCTGCTCAACTAATGCGCACAGCAAAAGAGAAAGGTTACGCTGATCGTCAGATTGCTCACCTGCTCGACTGCTACGAAAGTGACGTTCACAAAAAACGCAAGGACATGGGCATTAACCGTGTCTACAAACTGGTGGACACCTGCGCTGCAGAATTCGAAGCAAAGACACCTTACTACTATTCTACATTCGATTCGGAAAATGAATCGGTGGTGACCGACAAGAAAAAGATTGTGGTGTTAGGATCTGGTCCCAATCGTATCGGGCAGGGTATTGAGTTCGATTACTCTTGCGTTCATGGTGTATTGGCGGCAAAAGAATGTGGCTACGAAACCATCATGATCAATTGTAATCCGGAAACGGTATCAACCGACTTTGATATCGCTGATAAGCTGTATTTCGAACCGGTATTCTGGGAACACATCTACGACATCATTCAACATGAGAAACCCGTTGGTGTGATCGTGCAGCTTGGCGGACAAACTGCGTTGAAACTTGCTGAGAAACTTCATAAGTACGGAATCAAGATTATCGGAACGTCTTTCGATGCGCTTGATCTGGCTGAAGACCGCGGTAGATTTTCTACGCTGTTAAAAGAACTTGCCATCCCTTACCCGGAGTTTGGTGTGGCCGAAAACGCTGATCAGGCTTTGGAAGTTTGTAAGACAATTGGTTTCCCATTGCTGGTGCGTCCTTCCTATGTATTGGGCGGACAAAGCATGAAGATTGTGATCAATGAACAGGAACTTGAAGATCACATTCTGGATATCTGGAAACACCTGCCGGAAAATAAAGTACTGTTGGATCATTTTCTCGATGGCGCTATCGAGGCTGAGGCAGATGCGATCTGTGACGGTGAAAAT